>Ga0209797_10001953_pt1 | contig 10427 bp, 6 predicted proteins | sample DOMMetBare3Fresh_2_FD_187472 | JGI IMG/M metagenome (GOLD analysis project Ga0209797, IMG submission 187472) | Wetland sediment microbial communities from St. Louis River estuary, USA, under dissolved organic matter induced mercury methylation -... | ecosystem: Environmental > Aquatic >...
CGCGATGGTATAGCGGGTCATGCCCGTGCCGCCGCTCTGCGCTGGCGCTCGAACGCAGCGATCCGGGGCTCTTCCAACAAGGTCTTACCGATCTCGTCCAGGCCTTTCAGCAGCATTTCCCGGCGGTACTCGTCCATCTGGAACCCGGCCGCGAACCCCTCATCGTCCGTCACCCGCCGGTTCACCAGATCCACGGTCAGCCGATAGCCGCGCGGCGCCGCCTCGCACCGCCGGAAGAGCTCTTGGACCTGCGCCTCTTGCAGGATGACCGGCAATAAGCCATTTTGGCAGCAATTCCCGTAGAAGATATCCGCGAACGAGGGCGCGACGATGGCCCGGAATCCATAGTCGGAGAGCGCCCACGGGGCATGCTCGCGCGAGCTGCCGCAGCCGAAGTTCGCGCCGGCGAGAAGGATGCTGGCGCCGGTGGCCGCTGGCCGGTTGAGCTCGAAGTCTGGGTTCGGCGCACCGTCGGGGCGGTAGCGCCAGTCGAAGAAGAGCGCGGGCCCGAACCCGGTGCGCTCGATCCGCTTGAGGAACTGCTTTGGAATGATCTGGTCGGTGTCGACGTTGGCCCGGGGGAGCGAAACGACCCGGCCGGTGTGCGCGGAGAAGGGCTGCATACGGTCCTGAATAAGTATTCCGAAGAATCCCGCATCAAATCTGATATATCACATTAAGTCGCATCTATAAACATCAGTAGAATAGCTGATTAAGACAGCGCTATCAATCTATATCTCAACATGCATAGCGAACCGAGTGCGCTGCATAACACCGCTTTCAGTCCTGCATGTACCCCCGGACGTCCACCAAACACCCCTCGACCGCTGCCGCGACCGCCATTACCGGACTGACGAGGTGCGTCCGCCCGCCCTTTCCCTGGCGGCCTTCGAAATTCCGGTTCGACGTCGAGGCACAGCGCTCGCCCGGACTCAGAGTGTCTTCGTTCATGCCGAGACACATCGAGCAGCCCGGGTTCCGCCATTCGAAGCCGGCCTCGGTGAAGATCCGGTCGAGCCCCTCCTCCTCCGCCTGTGCCTTCACCCGCCGCGACCCTGGCACCACCATCGCCCGGACTCCGGCGGCAACCTTTCGACCTTGTGCCAATTTGGCAGCCTCACGGAGGTCCTCAATTCTCGCGTTGGTGCAGCTCCCCAAGAACACCCGATCGACCCTGAGGCCCTCGAGCGGCGTGCCGGGGCGCAATCCCATGTACTCGAGCGCACGCTCATAGGACTGCCGATCGGCGTCGGATGGCGCATCCGCCGGATCCGGGACGCGCTCGGTGATCTCGGCAGTCATCCCGGGGCTGGTCCCCCAGGTCACCTGGGGCCCGAGCGCCGCGGCATCGATCTCGATGGTCGTGTCGTACACCGCCCCCGGGTCGCTGTGGAGGCCCTCCCACTCACCGAGGGACTGCCTCCAGCCCGCGCCCGTGGGCACCCGCGCACGGCCCTGGAGGTAGGCGAAGGTGGTGGCGTCGGGAGCGACCATCCCGGCTCGGGCACCCCCTTCGATGGACATGTTACAGACGGTCATCCGGCCCTCCATGGAGAGATTCCGAATGGCCGCCCCCGTGTACTCGATGACATGCCCGGTGGCGCCGGCGGTTCCAATCCGCCGGATCAGCCCCAGCACGAGGTCCTTGGCGGTCACGCCGGCGGCGGGAAGTCCACTGAACCGGACCTCCATGGTCCTGGGCCTGGACTGGACGATGCATTGGGTGGCCAGGACGTGCTCCACCTCGCTCGTGCCGATCCCGAAGGCCAGGGCCCCGAACGCCCCGTGGGTGGAAGTGTGGGAGTCGCCGCAGACGATGATCATTCCGGGCTGGGTGAGCCCCAGCTCGGGGCCGATCACATGGACGATCCCCTGCTCCGGGCTGTCCAGGTCGAACAGCTCGACACCGAACTCCCGGGCATTCTGCACCAGCGCCGCGACCTGGCGGGCGGAGATCTGGTCGGCGATGGGGAGTCGGCGGTCCCCCGTGGAGACGTTGTGATCGACCGTGGCGACCGTGAGCTCCGGTCGGCGGACCCGGCGGCCGGCCAGGCGCAGCCCCTCGAACGCCTGGGGCGAGGTGACCTCGTGGACCAGATGCAGGTCCACGTACAGCAAGGCGGGGCCTCCCGCGGCCTGATGAACGACGTGGGTGTCCCAGACCTTCTCGAACAGCGTGCGGGGCACCGTCACGAAACGGCTGCGGGCTTCCGCGCGGCCGCCGGTTCCTTGGGCTCGGCGGCGCGGTGGGCCGCCTTGCCCTCCTCCGACCAGGGCATCATCGCGCGGAGCTGGGCGCCGACCCGCTCGATCTCGTGCTGCCGGTCGGCCTGCCGCATCTGCTCGAACTTGGGCCGGCCGCTTCGATTCTCGGCCAGCCATTCCCGGGCGAACGCCCCGCTCTGGATCTCGTCCAGGATCCGCCGCATTTCCGCACGGGTTTCGTCCGTGATGAGACGCGGGCCGCGGGTGTAGTCGCCGTATTCGGCCGTGTCGCTGATCGAGTAGCGCATGAACTGCAGCCCGCCCCGGTACATCAGGTCCACGATCAGCTTGAGCTCGTGGAGGCACTCGAAGTAGGCCATCTCGGGCCGGTACCCGGCTCCGGTCAGGGTTTCGAAGCCGGCCTTCACGAGGGCCGTGACCCCACCACACAGCACCGCCTGCTCGCCGAAGAGGTCGGTCTCCGTCTCCTCGCGGAAGGTCGTCTGGATCACGCCCGCGCGGGTGCATCCGATCCCGGCCGCGTACGCCAGTGCATTCGCCAGGGCCTGGCCGCTGGCATCCTGATGGACGGCCACGAGGCCCGGCACGCCGCGACCGGCCTCGAACTCGCTCCGAACCAGATGCCCGGGCGACTTGGGCGCCACCATCGAGACGTCCACGCCCGCCGGCGGCACGATCTCGCCATAGTGGACGTTGAACCCGTGGGCGAACATCAGCGTCTTGCCCGGGCGGAGGCCCGCGGCCACGCCGCCCTCGTAGATCGCCCGGCCGTCCTGGTCGGGGGTCAGCATCATGATCACGTCGGCGGCGGCCGCGGCGTCGCCGACGGTGCGCACGTCGAGGCCGGCCGCCTGGGCGCGCTCCCACGAGCCGCCTCCTTTCCGCAAGCCGACGATGACCTTGGCGCCGCTGTCGCGGAGATTGAGGGCGTGGGCGTGCCCCTGGCTGCCGTACCCGATGATGGCGAAGGTGCGCCCCGCGAGCCGGCTGCGGTCGGCGTCGGCGTCGTAGTACATGCGCACGGGATCGTTCGTCATGTCTCCGTCTCTAGGTTAGATGTTCGCCGGCAGTCGCGCGCCGGCATCGGTCAGCCCCATCTCGAGCGCCACGGCGCCGCTTCGGGCCACCTCCAGGACCTCGAACCGTTCGAGCGCCCGGATGCAGGAGAGCACGAACGCCTCCGATCCGGTCAACTCGACGATAGTGGCCTCGGGGTTGTCGTCCACCACCGAGGCGTGGTACAGCTGGACGACGTCGAGTAGCTCGCCGTAGCGATTCCCCGGGGCGCGGACCTTCACCAGCGCGAGCTCGCGGGTCACCCCGTCGCGGGCAGGAAAGACCGCGGCGTTCCGCACGCCCACGACCTTCTGGAGGTGCTGCACCGCGCGGTCGGCCGTCGCTTCGTCGGATTGGATCATGATCGTGAGTCTCGAGACACCTGGGGTGACCGTGGGGCCCACGGCGATACTCCGCACGGGCAGGTTTCGCCGCCGGATCAGGCCGACGGCACGGTTGAACGTGATGAGACGGTCCTCCAGCAGCACCGTCACGGCTCGGGTAATGGTCACGCGGTGACCACCTCGGATTCGATCGGCTCGCTGAGCGACGCGCCCGGCGGGATCATCGGGAAGACGTTGGCTTCCTGCTCGATGAGGAACTCGACGAGGGCGGGCCCGTCGTGATCCAGCGCGGCCCGGAGCACGCCGTCCACCTGCTCGCTGCGCTCGACGCGCCAGCCGGGGATGCCGTACGCCTCCGCCAGACGCACGTAATCCGGGCTCCAGATGGGCGTCGCCGAATAGCGGCGGCCGTGGAAGAATTGCTGCCACTGCCGCACCATGCCCAGATACCCGTTGTTGAAGATTGCCATCTTCACGGGGATCCGTTCCTGCACCATCGTGGCGATCTCCTGCATGTTCATCTGGAACCCGCCGTCGCCCGAGATGGCCCAGACCGGCTCGTCGGGACGCGCGAGCACCACGCCCATAGCCGCAGGCACGGCGAAGCCCATGGTGCCGAGCCCGCCCGACGTGATGTGGGTGTTCGGCCGCTGGTACCGGAACAGCTTGGCGACCCACATCTGGTGCTGGCCCACGTCGGAGACGACGGTGCAGCGGCCGGCGCTGGCCTCCTCAAGCGCGCTCAGAATCCCTTCGGGGGAAAGCCCGCCCTTGAAGCTCTCCACCCGGGGCCGCATGAAGCTGGCGATCTCTCCCCGCCAGCCGGAACATTCGCGCGGCTCGAGCGCGTCGAGCAACGCGCGGAGAATGTCGCGCGCGTCCCCCACGAGTCCCACCGTGACGGGGACGTTCTTACCGATCTCCGACCGATCGAGTTCGATGTGGATGACCTTCGCGCCGCGCGCGAAGGCCGCCAGGTTGCCGGTGACCCGGTCGTCAAACCGGAGCCCGACTCCGATGATGAGGTCCGCCTGCTGGATGGCGCGGTTGACGTGCACTTCCCCGTGCATGCCCGGCATGCCGAGGTGCAGCGGGTGCGATTCCGGGAAGGCGCTGATGCCGAGCAGCGTGGTGATGACCGGAATCCCGGTCCGTTCGGCGAGCGCGCGCAGTTCGTCGTACGCCTCGCTCAGGATGATGCCGTGGCCCGCCATGATCAGCGGCCGTTCGGCCCGGCCGATCAGCCGCGCGGCCTCGACCAGCGCCGTGGGCGTGGGCCGATCCGCGAGGCCCTCCCGGCGGCCCCTCGCGCCCGGCGCCGTGGCGTCCGCGGCTCCGCTGTATTCCAACTTCTGGTTCTGCACGTCCTTCGGCACATCGAGCAGCACCGGGCCCGGCCGGCCTTCGCGCGCGACCGCGAACACCTCATGGACCGCCTCCGCCAGCTCCCCGACGTCCTCGACCAGCCGGCTGTGCTTGGTGATCGGCTGGGTGATGCCGATGATGTCGGTTTCCTGGAAGGCGTCGCGCCCGATCATGGCACGAGACACCTGGCCGGTGATCGCCACCAGCGGCGTACTGTCCATGTGTGCCGTGGCGATCCCGGTCACCAGGTTCGTCGCGCCCGGCCCGGATGTCGCCACGCACACCCCGGGTCGGCCGCTCGCCCGGGCGTAGCCGTCGGCGGCATGCGCCGCCGCCTGCTCGTGCCGGACCAGGACGTGGCGGAGCGCCGGGTACTCCGGCAGCGCGTGGTAGAACGGCATGATCGCGCCGCCCGGATAGCCGAACAGCAGGTCCACCCCCTCCTCGAGCAGGGCCCGGCAGAGGATCTGGGAGCCGGTGAGCTGCTCTCCCATCACACGCCCCACAGATAGACGGAGTTGAGCGAGCTCGCCTCGAGCCGGTCGGCATGGTGCGCCTTGTTGAGCGCATGAATCAGGGCCCGTGCGCTCGCCTCGACGATGTCGGTCGAGGCCCCGTTCCCGGACAGCGACTTGCCGTCCACCTTGGCCTGGAGAAACACCTGGCCGACGCTGTCCCGCCCCGGCGTGAGCGAGCGGAGCGACAGGCTCAGGACCTCGACCGGTCGTCCCAGGATCTCGCTGATCGCGGTGAACGTCGCCGAGATCGGGCCGTCACCCGTGCCGCGCGCCGAGCGCTCCCCGGCCCAGGGGCCGGTCAGCCGGACTTCTGCGGTCGGGGTGATGCTGCCGCAGACGACGCGCAGGTGAGTCAGCTGGTACTCCTCGGGCGCGTCGTGGAAGCTCTCATGGACCAGCGCCAGCAGATCCTCGTCGAGGATCTCGCGCTTCCGATCGGCCAGGGCTGAGAACTGGCGGTAGACCTCGGCCAGCTGCAGCTCGGTCAGCTCGTAGCCCAGCTCGCGGTACCGGCGCTCGAGGGCGTGGCGCCCCGAGTGCTTGCCCAGGACCAGCGTGGAGCGCGGGATGCCGACCATCTCCGGCCGGATGATCTCGTAAGTCAGCCCGTTCTGCAGCATTCCGTGCTGGTGGATCCCCGCCTCGTGGGCAAAGGCATTGCGGCCCACGATCGCCTTGTTGGGCTGGGGAAAGCTGCCGGTGAGGTAGGAGAGCAGCTGGCTGGTGCGGTAGATCTCGCGGGTCTCCACCTGGCAGCGGAAGCCCACGACCTGACCGCGCACGTGGCTGGCCATGACCAGCTCTTCCATGGCGGCGTTGCCGGCGCGCTCGCCGATGCCGTTCACGGTGCACTCCACCTGCCGGGCGCCGGCGGCGATGGCCGCGAGCGAGTTGGCGACGGCGAGCCCCAGGTCGTCGTGGCAATGCGCGCTCAGCACCACCCGGTCGGCGCCGGGCACCCGGGCCAGCACGTTCCGGAACATCTCGCCGTACTCGGTCGGCATCGCATAGCCGACGGTGTCCGGCAGGTTCACCGTCCGGGCCCCCTCCTCGATGGCGGCCTCGACGATCAGGCACAGGAAATCGGGATCGGTGCGGCTGGCGTCCTCGGCGGAGAATTCCACGTCGTCCGTGTACTGGAGCGCCTGGCGGATGGCGGCGCGGGCCCGCGCCAGGACGTCCTCGCGGGTCGTCTTCAGCTTCTCCCTGATATGCAGGTCCGAGGTGGAGATGAAGACGTGGATCCGGCCGCGCGCTGCCGGACGAATCGCTTCGCCGGCGAGCTCGATGTCGCGGTCGTGGCAGCGCGCCAGCGCGGCGATGACGGGGCGGCGGATCTCGGTGGCGATCTGCAGCACGCTGCGGTAGTCGCCCTCCGACGCGGCCGGGAAGCCCGCCTCCATGACGTCCACCCCGAGCGCGTCGAGCTGCCGGGCGAGGCGGAGCTTCTCCTCGGGGGTAAGACTGTTGCCGGGAGCCTGCTCGCCATCGCGCAGGGTCGTGTCGAAGATCAGGACGTCGTGAGTGGCCATACGGTGACGGCTCGTCGAAAAGAGGTGAAACGAACAGCGCCGCGTTCCTTTGCGGTCCGCGGCGCCGGTGCATTCGATGGAGACGGCTACTGTCTCACGTTGCTCGTATCGGCACGCCGCGGACCCCTTGCTCACCAATGAGGATGGTAAGCAGGAGGCTAAGGAGAACGAGGACGAGCCCGAGGTTGAGCAGCATGGTGTCCCGATGGTCCCGAATCCGTGAACCCGGCAGCCGAGCAGGAGACGACCCGGCTATCTAGATTTAAACAGGCTAACCCGCGATCCCGCCGACTGTCAAGGGGGCCGCACGCTTGACACATGCAGTCGGATGAATAATAATTCGGCCATGAACGCCGCGAAGCGCACTCCGGTCGCCGTCCTTATTAACGCCGCCCGCTCTTGGGGAGCGACCGGGTAAGCGTGCTTTCTCGCGCATGAACCCCGGCCCGCTCCCACGAGGAGCGGGCTTTTTCTTGCCCCGCAACGGCCTCTCCGGTCGCCGGGGGCATCACCTTAGCTGGAGGCACCATGGCCGCCCCTGGGCAGCGGATCCACCCGGCCGGTTCCCGTCCGTCCGACCCCCGACACGCCGCCACCCCGCCCGCGGAGGCGCTCGACGCCACGCGGGAGCACGATGCCTGCGGCGTCGGCTTCGTCGCCCATGCGTCCGGCGCGCGCTCGCACGAGGTCGTCTCGATGGCGCTCGAGGCGGTCGCCCGCGTGGCGCATCGCGGCGCCGCGTCGACCGACAACTCGGGTGACGGCGCGGGGCTGCTGACCCAGATCCCGCATCGCCTGTTCTACCGGGATGCCTACCGGCTGGGCCTCCACCTGCAGCCGGGGCTCCCGTTCGGCGTCGGCGCCTTCTTCCTGCCGCGCGAGCCGCAGGCGTTGGGACAGGCGGTGGCCCTGATCGAGGCGGTGCTGGCCGAGGACGGGATCCCGTTCCTCGGCTGGCGTGACGTGCCCACCAACCCGGCGGCCCTGGGACCCACGGCGCTCGCGTCGTGCCCGGTCATCCGCCAGGTGCTGGTGGGCCGCCCCGCGCTTGCGGCCGATGAGGAGCAGTGGGAGCGGGCGTTGTACCTCGCGCGACGAGAGATGGAGCGACGGGCGGAGGAGCGACATCTGCCCGGCTTCTACGTCTGCAGCCTGTCCTGCCGCACGATCGTCTACAAAGCGCTCCTCACCGGGACCCAGCTCCCCGCCTTCTTCACCGACTTCCGGTACCCGGAATACGAGAGCGCCATCGCGGTGTTCCACCAGCGCTACTCGACGAACACCCTGCCGAGCTGGCCCCTGGCGCAGCCGTTCCGGCTGCTCGCCCACAACGGTGAGATCAACACCCTGTGGGGCAACCGCAATGCGATGACCATGCGGCAGCCGATGCTCGCCTCGCCGGTCTGGGGCAGCAAGATCGAGCGGTTGCGCGACGTGATCTGGCGCGACGGGAGCGACTCGGCCAGCCTGGACAACGCCATGGAGCTGCTGACCCGCTCGGGCCGCGACGTGGTCCATGCCTCGATGATGACGGTGCCGCAGGCGTGGGAGAAGTATCCCGACCTGGATCCCTCGGTGAAGGCGTTCTACGAGTACCACCAGTGCATCCTCGAGCCGTGGGACGGCCCCGCAGCCATCGCGTTCACCGACGGCGTGCTCTGCGGCGCGTCGGTGGACCGCAACGGCCTCCGCCCGTCGCGCTACAAGGTTCGGCGCGACGGCCTGGTGGTGTCGGGCTCCGAGGTCGGCCTGGTGGACCTCGACCCGCGCGAGGTCGTCGAATGCGGCAAGGTGGGGCCGGGCGAGGTGCTGGTCGTGGACACCAAGCGGGGCGAGGTCATCCGCAACCTCGACGCCAAGCGGGAGGTTTCGGGCCGCCGGCCCTACGCGCGCTGGGTCGCGCGCTACATGGCCACCCTCGAGCCCGACCCCGCGCGTGTTCCCCCGGTGCACACCGGCGAGGGGCTGACACGCGCCCAGCGGAGCTTCGGCTACGGGTTCGAGGATCTCCGACTGGTGCTCGAGCCGATGGGCGGCACCGGCGCCGATCCGGTCTGGAGCATGGGCGACGACACGCCCATCCCACCGCTCTCGGCGGTACCGCAGAGTCTCTACGCCTACTTCCGGCAGCGGTTCGCGCAGGTGACCAATCCGCCGATCGACTCGCTGCGCGAGGCGATGGTCATGTCGCTCCGGATGCACCTCGGTCGCCGGGGCTCGCCCCTGCTCGAGCGGCCCAGCTACGCCCGCATGCTGCGGCTCGAGCACCCCGTGCTCCTGCCCGAGGAGATGGCCGCGCTACGGAACGTGGCCGGGTTCTCGACGGTCACGCTCGACGCGGTGTGGGACACGTCGCGCGGCGTGGACGGGCTCAGGCCGGCGCTCACCGCGCTCCGCCGGGCTGCCGAGCGGGCCGCCCGGCGCGGGGCGCACATCCTGGTCATCAGCGACCGCGCCGCCAACGAGACCCACGCCCCGATCCCGATGCTGCTCGCGATCGGCGACGTGCGCCAGCACCTGGTACACACCGGACTGCGCGCGCGCGTCGGCCTCGTCGCCGAGGCGGGCGACGCGTTCGATATTCATCACTTCGCCACCCTGATCGGGTACGGCGCGGAGGCGGTGCACCCGTGGCTGGCCCTGGAGACGCTCGACGCCCTGTTCGCTGAGGAGCGCCAACCGTCGCGCCGCGAGCGGGAGAGCGAGGCGGCGCCCCGCCCGGCACCGACCGAGGCTCGAGCGCAGTTTCGTTCGGCTGCGGAGAAGGGCCTGCTCAAGATCCTCTCCAAGATGGGGATCTCGACCCTCAGCTCGTACTGCGGCGGCCAGATCTTCGAAGTGCTCGGCCTGGGCCATGAGGTGATCAACACCTGCTTCGCCGGCACCGCTTCGCCGATCGGTGGGATCGGGTTCGAGGAGATCGCGGAGGACGTGCTCGCGCGCCACCGCGCCGCGTATCCCGCCGAAGCGGCGGCACCGGTGTCCCTGCCCGACCACGGACGGGTGCGCTTCCGGAAGGACGGCGAGGACCACGGGTGGGCTCCGCCGGTCGTCGTCGCCTTGCAGCAGGCGATCAAGGCCAACGGGTCGGACGCCTACGCCGGCTTCCTCGCCAAGAACAACGGCCGGCGGCCGGCGGGACCGCGGGACCTCCTGGCGGTGCGCCCGGGCACGCCGGTGCCGCTCGAGGAGGTCGAGCCGGCGGAGTTGATCCGCCAACGGTTCATCTCCTCGGCGATGTCGCTCGGCGCGCTCTCGCCCGAGGCGCACGCGACGCTCTCGATCGCGATGAACCGGATGGGTGCCCGCTCCAACTCGGGCGAGGGCGGCGAGGACCCGCACAACTACCACGGCTTCTCCAACGGCGACCGCGCCGACAACCGCAT
>Ga0209797_10001954_pt1 | contig 10426 bp, 8 predicted proteins | sample DOMMetBare3Fresh_2_FD_187472 | JGI IMG/M metagenome (GOLD analysis project Ga0209797, IMG submission 187472) | Wetland sediment microbial communities from St. Louis River estuary, USA, under dissolved organic matter induced mercury methylation -... | ecosystem: Environmental > Aquatic >...
CAAAAGAATGGTCCCTGAAAAATTGCCTTTAGCAGGTTTAAATGGCGGCTCATAATGCTAAATTCGAGGTTGCATGAATCGCATTGTCATCAATTTTATATAAAAATAATCCTGATCCAGCAGGAAATTACAAGAACAGTCAAAGAACCATACCCAGATAAAAAACGCTATCTGGCTTTCATTTCAACGTAATGGTTTCGGCTCGGTCAAGGGTGTCGAGGGTTATTTTGCCTTCCTGGGCTAACCAGCCGATGCTGCGTTGGATAATTCTTTCTTCTTCGGGAACATCCCGAATCAATTTTGCGACGGGAGTGGCTCCATGGTTATCTAAGTAGTTCCAAATACTCCCAGCAGTCAAGCCGACGCGTTCAGGAATCGTTATTTCTGGCCCCTGCGCAACCGATTTGGGGGGCATAGCCTGTGATTTGTCAGGGGATTTAGGCGCTTGGCTGGGTTTTTTGGGTTTTTCTTCGGTGACAACAGTTTCAGCAGGTCGCTCTGTCTTGGCTTTAGGTTCAGATGTAGAATTAACAGCTTGCGCTTGTTTTGGCGTTTTTTGCTTTTGAGTAGGGTTTGCCTTTTTAGTCTTTGCTTCAGTAGCGACAGCAACAACAGATTGATCAGTTTTTGTTTTAGGCGCTGACTTTTCAGTAGGAGATTTTGTTTTTTTCATAATGAAATAAATAATAGTAAGAATAAAGATGAGTATAAACCATTCAGGCATAAAGGTGTGCCCTTCGTTGGAGGGATTTTAATTGAATTTCAGAACCAGTCGTAAAAATGGATAAAGGAGAAGCTCAGATCAGGCAGGATCCTTTCCGTCATTTATTGCCTATTGAATCAATGAGTCGATTTGATGCATTTTAAGTCCCCAGCTGAACAAACTTGAGAAACGTTTATTACTTTGCCTAAGACGAGGTAAGATGCTTTTCATCCAATGGAATAACAACAAAAATCCAATTTCGGAGTGATCATAAAGAAACTGTTTAAGTTTTTTCGCATCAATGACGGCTAATTGGCAAGGACTAACGGTTTTGACCGTTGCACTATGAGGTTCATCGTCAAAAAAACAGGAGTGGGCAAATTCTTCGCCATCGAATAATTCACAAAGTCCTGACAGCATTTGGCGGTTATCAGAAACTTTCACATGAGTGCATACCGAAACTTTGCCTTTTAGAATGACATAAATTTCGCCGCCGGTTTCGCCTTCTAAAAAGACAAGCTGATCTGCATCATAGTTTTTGCGGTACCAGAAATCGCCTTCTAAAAATTCGGGGTGGTCAAGAAGAGTTGTTAACGAACAGGATTGAAGTGTTTCTGTCATATCTGAATCAATTTCGTACGCATTAAACTAATGGCAAAATATGCCGTAGATTATCGGCTGTTTTTATGCCTCCCGCAACAATTAGTTACATCGTAATCTATGTGATTTAGAGAAAATAGGGATTTTATTTGGCAGCTTTAATCTAGGCATTTATTATCACCATATGTCACGGCGAAGGGTGATTACGGCAACTGGGAGTGTAGCCCGGGGATCTTGTTTGTCAAACTGTTCGGAGGTTTAATCCGGGCAGTCGAAAGCATTAATTGCCATGTGATTTTTAGCTGCGATGGTCAGAGTTACCCCATTATAACTATTGATAAAAAGAGTGGGGCTTGTGCTTGATTCGAACCCTCTTCATTATGAGCAGTATGGCATTGTCAGGAGCTAAAAATGCCGATTATTCAATCTGCTCGGCCACAGGCTTTTGTTGGGTAAGGTCGGTCAGTGCGATTCGTAACATCGAAGGGGCATCCGCTGTTTCTTTGCACAGGCAGTCGAGGTGTCCATGAAACAATGATCCATCGGCACGCAGTATCTCCAGACCGAACTTTTGCTTCTGACCTTTTCCACGCTTCATTATGTTCAGAAACAGACGATACCAACGATCTTTATCTGGTTCGGCGACAAACATCGAGAAACGTTGATTGAGCAGTTTTGCCCGATCAACACCCAGCATTTCGGCTCCAGTCAGGTTGATTTCGCTAATCATACCTTCCGGAGTGATAGTAATATAGCCAATCGGGGCAAACTCATAAAGATCCACATAACGATCCCGCGCTTCTTCCATGGCGGCATGGGTTCTTCGCAACTCTTCATTTTGCATCTCCAGTTCAACCTTGTGGACGAGGAGCTCGTGCATCAGCATCTCGGTAGGCTGGGTTGCTCGCTCTCCTGCAGAGAAACTGCCCACCATAGCCTCGGCCTCTATTCTTAATGACTTGCGCCGATCAATTCCATCCCATTTTTTGTTCATGTGTTATTCTCTTGAGTAGCAGGCTTATCGCCGATATCTTTAGTCGTCAGTAAAATCAACGACAATTCACTAGACTTGCCGACAATGCGGCGAGCATTCAATTGTATTTTTTTATGTCCAATCGCAGGAAAATCATGTTCCACCACAAACCCCTCAACGGCCTGATCGCGTGGCAGGATGATTTCCAGTAGTTCCCGCAAGGCCGGAATATTCCATTGGCTGTTGCCCAGTTCGTAAATTTTACGGCCAACCGTTTCAGCGGCAGTTACTTTAAAGTACTGGTAAAAGGAACGATTAGCAAAAATGACCTTAAATTCCCCATCCATGACTAATAGCGGCTCATCTATTGTATCGACGACGCTTTCGGCCAATTCACGTGCCAAACGCACAGCAGTCTCTGCCTCTACGCGTTTGCTGATGTCGGTGAAAGTCATCACAACGCCTTCGATCACGTTATCCAAGGTCCTATAGGGCTGAATACGTGCAAGGTACCAGGTCCCGTTATGGATTTTCAGCTCCTGTTCGAACGGTATTAGTGTTTCGAGGACAGACTGGGCTTGAAGCAGCAGATCGTCGCCTTCGAAATTGGACTTGATATCGCCCAACGTCCGACCTACATCCGAAGACACTAGCCGGAAAACACTCGTTGCCTCGCGCGTGAATCGCCGAATAATCAGGTGTTCGTCGAGGAACACGGTACCGATATGGGTATTATCGAGCAAGTTCTTCATGTCATTCTGCATGCCGGCCAATTGTTCAATTTTGGCCTGCAATTCTGAATTGACGGTGATGAGTTCTTCATTGACCGATTGCAGTTCCTCTTTGGAGGTTTCCAGTTCTTCGTTGGTTGACTGAAGTTCCTCATTAGTGGATTGCATCTCTTCGTTAGTTGACATGAGTTCTTCGTTAGAGGCTTGCTGTTCCTCCAAAGTGGCTTGATAATTTTCTTTCAAATACGCAAGATCACGTTCCAATTCTTCGATACGACCCAGTTCTGCAGGTTTGGCAACACGTTTTTGACTCTGCGTTATGGATTTTGGACTGGTAATTTCCTGGAAACTTACCAACAGAAAGTTCTGACTTCTATCATCCTTAGCAAGGAATCGGACGCAAAGACTGACTGTTGTGAAGCCACCGTCAGTTTTAACCTGTATTTCCTGATTCAGCGTGGGCGATCCCTCGCTGGCTGCCTTGCGAATGGCGGTACGCAGTTCCAGCTCCAGACCTTCACGCGCCATTTCAATGACATTAAAGCTGGACTGCCCGGGCGCTGGGCGCAAATATTTGCCGGTTTCGCCGTGCACGTAAAGAATATTACCTTTAAGGTCGGTGACCACCGACGCAGGCGCAAAGCACTGCACCAAAACCCGGCGGGTGAGTTCGGCAAAATTAGTTTCTTTGGTTTTATTCAAAACCTCAACGGGTACTTTGGCGTTAGTTTCTGTTGTCCAAGACAAAACGTTCGACATCACTGTGCGAGAAGAAGTTATAGAATGAGTAGCACGGTAAAACTTCCATTTACGATTGATCGATGAGAACAGTTCAGTATGATTGCCGATGCTTTCCGAAGGCGACAAAAATAGAACCCCGTCTGGTTTCAGGGCGTAATGAAACGCTGGAATCAACCGTTTCTGCAATTCGGGCTCCAAATAAATCATCAAATTACGGCAACTGAGCAAGTCGAGTTTGGTGAAGGGTGGGTCTTTAATCACATTTTGGATAGCGAACACCACCATTTCACGGATTTCCTTCTTGATCCGATAGCCATTATCTTCCTTTGTAAAGAAGCGCCGCAGCCGTTCCTGGGTGACATCCTGGGCAATATTGGGCGGATATACCCCTGCGCGACCCATTGCGATGGCCTCATCATCCAGATCGGTGCTGTAGATCTGTACCTTGAATTCATGATGATTCTCCTCCATCAGTTCTTTTAGCAGAATCGCGATAGAATAGGCTTCCTCGCCGGTGGAGCAGCCTGCAACCCAGGCGCGAAATACGCAGTGTTTCGATTTACCTTTGCAAAGCAACGGCAAGATAGTGTTCTTTAGCGTAGCAAAGGCTTCTGGGTCCCGAAAAAAACTGGTGACATTGATTAGCAGCTCCTTAAAAAGCGCATGCACCTCGGATGGGTTCTCCTTGAGATACCTAATATAGACATCAGTGTCTTCTATAGCGTGCTGTGACATGCGGCGCTCGATACGACGAGAGATCGTACTTTTTTTGTATAGCGAGAAATCGTGTCCGGTCAGGGTCCGCAATTGCAACAAGATTCGGCCTAGCCCACTCGCCTCTTTTGGAGGATCACTGGGGATTTGTTTGGGGCCGAAAAAATGACGGGCGTTGAATTGAAGAGCTTCCGGCATTTTGTCTACCGGCAGAACCCGAGTGGCATAACCCGCCTGTATGGCGCTGGAAGGCATACTGTCATATTTGGCTGTGGAAGGTTCCTGTACCAACGTCACACCGCCGGCACCGAGGATAGCGCGTAGACCTTGCGTCCCATCGGATCCAGTACCTGACAAAATGATACCAATGGCGTTTTCTTGTTGATCTTCAGCTAATGATCGCAGAAAAGCATCAATGGGCAAACGCTGTCCATGTGGCTCACTCGGAACACTCAAGTGCAATTTTCCATGAAATATTGCCATATCACGGTTGGGAGGAATGACGTACACGCAGTTGGGTTTAACCTGCTGCTGATCTGAGGCCTCGACCACGGACATGGTCGTAGTACGCTGCAGAATTTCAGTGAGCAGGCTGTCGTGGCTTGGATCAAGATGCTGCACCAACACGAAGGCCATACCGCTATAAGGGGGAACGTGGCGGAAAAAGGTCTCCAGGGCTTCTAAGCCACCGGCGGAGGCGCCAAGACCGACGATGGGGAAAGCAACATCTGTGTTTTCAGAGGCCATGGAAGAAAAAATTTATTAAGTAAGGCTTTCCGGGAATCTTAGTAATTACTTTCAGAAGGATTTTTTAGAATGTTCCGAGATTGTTTTTGATTGTACACTTCCCTTTTCTGAATTTGTAAGCTTAGTTTGAAGATCTGCAGTTGGCAAGTTTCGAGTTTTTTAACAAGCCATTAGCCGTTTCCGGTTTGAGAAATAATGAAGACCCGTTCAAATCGAGCGATGCCTATCGACGGCTCGCCGTCGAAAAACATAAATCAGTACAGGATGTTATGATCGGAGTAGCTGAATTATTTCGTGGTGTTTTCAAGCTGGAAGTTGAAGATTTAACTCCACATTACATTACAATTTGCCTTTGCTGCCGCAGCAAGGAGATTAATTAGCGGTAGCGCTCGATTAGCCATGCTTACCCCTGGCTCCTTCGAGTCCTTATCTTCGATTGGCGACACGGCTTTTTCTGCAGCAATAGCGGCTGTTAACCGGCTAAGAGCTGCAGGGATATCTGCGGCCAGAATTGCACCCGGTACCGTTGCGCTGTGTCCCATCATTTTGAGCATGGTAAGTGCAATATCTCCAAACATGGTGATATCGGCATAGGCATTGGTTGTAAATTTCACCAGCATAAAGTCATCCCGCAATAATTATGAATTGAAAAAGACATTGGCAAAAATAAATTCTAATGTTGGTTAATTCTCAATTTTCTACCCAAAGTCCTGTCACACGTCCGTCCCTATACACAATTGTCTGGAAGCGCTAACCGGGAGTCGCCCACTCTTAGCAGGATATCCTTAATGGTAAAGTTATTTACGATTGCAACGTGTAGCTTCCTCGCGATCTTTTCGATCTCATCAAGCACCTGCCCGGGCCGACTTGTATCAAGGTATCTCTTGATAACCTCATGGCTGCTAACAGGAATAGAAGAAATATTATCGATCGCTAATCGCTCGAAGACAATAGGCACTCCTTCTGGACGGTCTCTGGAATCACCATCATTGCTCCGGGTCATCAGCAGATCATCCAGATTGATTGCGCCTATTGAGACAATATGTGGCTTATCTGAACTAATCTCGTAAATTAAACCGCTTACTACATTCCCTTTCCCCTCGAGTAGCGGGACTAACCGGAGATAGACATCAGGAGAGATCAAGTCAAATTCGTGACGAAGCCTTTTGATGGAACGCACAAGTTTTAAGATATTGATGCTCTGTTGACGTAATAAAAAATCGACGTGAGTCGTTGCCATCCTATCCGACTCACCTGAACGGGATTTGTGTTCCAGCCAGCTAAGGGCGCTTTCAAGCTCACGAACAATCTCTCTACCGACCACCAGTATTTCGTTGATGTGCGAGTAGACCAAAATTAGCTCGGTGCCAATCTCGTTTAGCTTCCTTGAGCTTCTAGCCTCCTTAAACTCTTTCATAGAAAAGGACTTGCCAATTGTTTCCACGATAAACTTCAGGATCTCAAACATAGTCGCCTCAATAGTGTTTGTTCAATCGATGCATTTGCTACCCTGCGTTTGCCTGGTTTTGGATTACGCCGGTGATATTTGTTAAGACAACGGCAAGCCCTTGTGTTCATCAGGCACAATCATTTTATCTAGCAAATTTCCCAGCAATCTTATCTGTTCCTGTTGTATTGCCAATAGTTCACTCCACTGATTTTCTCTCAACAAGTCCACCTTTTCGTGTAGCAGCATAATTTCGAGTTCGGCCTTGAGATTGACTTCATAATCATGCTCTGCATTGAGCCGGTCTTTTTCTCCCTGCCTATTCTGCGACATCAAGATTATGGGGGCCTGAATGGCTGCCAGCATTGACAGAAACAGGTTTAGTAAAATATAAGGATAAGGATCAAAAATCTTGTCGTACTTAACAAGGATGAATGAATTCAAGCCAACCCAGACTAACAGGATGGCAACGAAGATAGTTATGAACGTCCAGGAGCCCCCAAAAGTCGCAACTGCATCGGCCGCCCGTTGACCCAAGGTTGTTTTAGCATCAGCATCCTTTGCAGTGTTTCTTGCAATATGCTTGCGTTCAGCGATATGAAGGGCAACCTTCTTGGTGAGCTCGTCCAATGATTCATAAGGTACACCAAGCAGTTTCTCTATCAAATCATTAGTCTTTTTCATTTTACTTCGAAACGATCATACGTTTTTAGGGTCCGTCGTGTATAAGGTTAATTCTGAGGGCTTGGGATAAAACCCTCTAATATTGTTGCATAAAGATACTCTCATGCACATAAATTTAGTTATTTGCATTGCTTCCTTAACATCATGATGACTGGTTCCCACAGTTTCCATTGAAAGCCCCTGGTTTTGATGCCTGATCTCTGAATAACGAAGCCTTAACAAATCAACCTCTCCCGGCGTGATTACCCCAATACACTTGTGCGTCTGCATCCAAGCCTAGCATTCAATGCGGAATGTGATGCGCAATTGTATGACAATGTTTATCCGGCGCTACCGGACAATACCGGCTTGGCCTCCTGTAAAAATCTTTTCCTCCCATGCCCGGCAGCCGGTGACCGGCTACTTAAACCGGCCGATGGCGAATGCGTTAATAAAACCTTCTGGGAATGGCTGACTTGGATGGATTAGATCTGGGCGCCAATTATCTGGATAGTTGAAATAGGCAATCCTGATACGTATTGAGGCCTTTGAATGAGAGGTGGCGCTTCTGGCCAAACAGCCCTTACTGGTGATCGATCGTCATCTTTCCAATCCGTATATTCACGGTAATAACATCGATCTTGTCTCCTCATGCCCAACACCAATAAAGCCATGATCTATACTAACCGGCTTGAATAATAAATGCATGTCATGAAAATTTCATATAACGGTCATCATATTTTAACTTGGTTGCGCCATGATAACTTTCTGCTTTAATTTAAGGGCTCGCTACCATGAACAAACCAAATTTACCTCATTATTCGTTAAGCCATCAGGAGCTAATCGGCTTTACTGGCAATAACGATTTTGTGCCTGCTGATCACCTGGGCCATGGAATTTATGGCCAAAGAGTTATTTCGTTTAAGTTAATATCAATCCAAACTCTGAGAATTTCCTGACAATTCTAGGGATTGGGACTACCACGGCCATTTAAAACTCCCTTCGGCAAGCTTAAAGCGAACGGATTGTTTTGAAGCTGTTAATGATTGCAATCAGTTTTTGCATTCCTTCATAAAGTTGTCATATATTTCAATTAAACTTGATTTTCAGAGTTTAGATAGCTTCCGGAACCATGCTAGTATCCCGACAATTCATGCACGATTCATATGCCCAGGTCTTGACTCAAATTCTTGCCGAGGTTATTGGATTACGCCTGGAAATTGAAACCAACGCCAGCCGGCGTTTGCAAAAATATCAAAGGCACTATGCATCCGGCTTTTATTCCAAAAGCGCCTGTAATCTGGCGCATTACCTGGCCATGCGCCAGTTTGACTTGCGCCACTTACAGGATCGCCTCGCCCAGGCCGGTTTGTCTTCATTAGGACGGGCAGAAGCTTCGGTTATGGAAACATTTGATGCGCTAATCGATGTATTGGAACGCGCCACCAACAAAAACTATCGGCCGGGTGCCAAAAATCCGAACGAGTATGGGCTCAACCGTGGCCAACAGTTGCTGGAACAACATACAATCGAATTGTTCGGCTCTTTTCATGAACAGGGTAAAGCACATGTCATGGTGACTTTGGGTGCTGAAGCTTCGTGGGATTATAAGCTGGTCAATGCCTTGCTTAAAAAGGGCATGACTTGTGCCCGCATCAATTGCGCTCACGATGACCGTGACGTATGGCAGGGCATGATCAACAACGTTCGCAGAGCCGAAACCGAAACCGGCCGCAGTTGCCGCATCCTTATGGATCTGGCCGGACACAAGATCCGTACCGGCACCATTGCTCGGGAAACGCCGATTTATCACATCAAGGTTCGCAAGGACCGAACCGGCAAAATAATCGCTTCCGGTTATTTGATTTTAAGCATCGATTCGGAAAACTCCGCTAATGAAACTTGCTTATTCAAAGTCCCCATAACCGATGATTTGCATAAGAAACTTGCGCCCGGTCTGTTCCTTGGCTTTATCGATAACCAGGGGAAACAGCGTTATCTGAAAGTGGAAAAGGCGCTGTCCAATACGGACTGGTTGGTTAGTTGCGAAAAGCCCGCCTATCTCGTATCAGGATGCAAGTTAAAGCTGCTTACACCGGAACTATTGGACAGCAAAAAATCCATTGACAGTTTCACCCTGGGGAAATTTGACGGCGAGCCTTTGGATATTCGCGTCAGGAAAGACGAATTACTGTTTTTAACACCAGAGCATATTGCAGGAAAACCGGCTGAATATTCCGATAGCGGGGCACTGATTCATCCGGCGCATATCGGTTGTACGTTGTCTACTGTGATAACTAGACTACAGATCGGTCAGCCGGTCTGGATTGATGATGGCAAACTCGGCGCAGTTGTAGAAAAAATCACCGACCAGGGCGCCCTGTTGCGTATCACTGAGGCTAAACCGAGCGGTGTCCGTATCCATAGCGACAAAGGCATTAATTTTCCGGAGACCGATTTGGACCTGCCTCCGTTAAGTGAAAAAGATCTGGCCGACCTGGATTTTGTTTGCGTTCATGCCGATATGGTTGGCTTTTCCTTTGTCGAAAGTTTGGCGGACATGGAATCCTTGATGATGGAACTCAGCAAAAGAAACGCTTCAGATTTGCCTATCATTGCCAAAATCGAAACCAACCGGGCAGTAAAAAATCTCCCCGATATCATTCTGGGAACAATTGGGCGGCATAACCTCGGCATCATGATTGCCAGGGGCGATTTGGCGGTCGAACTGGGTAGCGCCCGGCTGGCAGAAGTTCAGGAAGAATTGCTGTGGCTTTGTGAAGCCGCTCACGTGCCGGTTATCTGGGCAACCCAGGTGCTGGAATCGATCGCCAAAAAAGGCACCCGGTCGAGGCCCGAATTTACCGATGCGGCAATGGCCGCGCGCGCGGAATGTATCATGCTGAACAAAGGTCCTTATATACTCGATGCGATAGAAGCGCTGGTCAATGTCATGATCCGCATGCACGAACATCAAAGGAAAAAATTTTCCAGATTACGAGCGTTGCACTGGTAATTCAATAACATCATTGTCCCCTCACTATTCGATATGGATGCATTCGTTCCGCGGTTCGAGGCAACAGTATAATTTAGCTTTTTGCAAGAAA
>Ga0209797_10001955_pt1 | contig 10421 bp, 10 predicted proteins | sample DOMMetBare3Fresh_2_FD_187472 | JGI IMG/M metagenome (GOLD analysis project Ga0209797, IMG submission 187472) | Wetland sediment microbial communities from St. Louis River estuary, USA, under dissolved organic matter induced mercury methylation -... | ecosystem: Environmental > Aquatic >...
AGCAGTTTTCCGCCTGCGATATACGCTTATATAATGCCGTGAAATCGAAAGGCTTCTGCATGCAAGTTTCCGCTCTTGCCTACGTTCGCGCCCGCGCCAAGGACCTTGGCGACTGGGCGAGCTTTGGCCCAGGCCTCCTTGGCCTGCAGCGCGTCGACAAGAGCCGCTCGAGCATCGCGTTCCGCATGGACGATCGTAAGCAGCGGATCATCGTCAATGCCGACGGCGGCGAGGGCATCGACGTGTTCGGCTGGGAGGTGGCCGACGCCGCCGCGCTCGATGCGCTCGCAGCGAGGCTCGAAGCGGCGAACGTGACGGTGGCGCGCGGCACGCGCGCGCTCGCCGACGAGCGGATGGTCAAGGACCTGATTGTCGTCAGCGACCCGCTTGGCAACCGGCTGGAGATTGTCCACGGCGCCGAGATCGCCTCCGAGCCATTCGCGCCGGGCCGGCCGATCTCGGGCTTCCGCACCGGGCCGTTGGGGCTCGGTCACGTGGTGTTCAGTGTCGAGAGCGTCGATGCGATCGATCGGGTGCTGCCATTCTACCGCGATCTGCTCGGCTTCCGGCTCACCGACTACTACTCGCATCCGTTCGAGGCGCGCTTCCTGCATGTCAATCCGCGCCACCACAGCCTCGCCTTCATCAAGACCGGCCAGACCGCCGTCCATCACCTCATGATGGAGGTGTTCTCGTTCGACGACATGGGGCAGGGCTACGACATCGCGCTCGGCAACGACCAGGTGGCGACGAGCCTCGGCCGCCACACCTCGGATTTCATCACGTCGTTCTACACCTTCACGCCGTCGGGCTTCATGGTGGAATACGGCTGGGGCGCGCGCTCGATCGATCCCGACACCTGGCGGGCGTTCGAGCGCAGGGAGGGTCCGAGCATGTGGGGCCATGACCGCAAATGGCTGGCGCCGGAACAGCAGGCGGCCGCGCGCAAGCTGCGTGTCGCCAATGCGGAGCAGGGCATGCGCCGTCCGGTGCAGGTGATGGACGGCAACTATCGGGTCATGCCCGGCGTCTGCCCGTGGTGGGACAGCGTGACGCGGAAGGCCTGAAGGGCTACTCCTCCGGCCGTTCACTCGGCGCTTTTGCGCAGCCCCTCGGCAGAGTGCACCAGGTCCTCGACACTGATGTGGCCCAGAGTGGCCGCGAAGGACCGTTCCGCCTCGGCGAGCGCGGGCAGGACAACCTGAGCCAGCAACGCCGAGCCGTTGGTCGGCACGTCGTCCGCGTCCTCGATGGTCCCGGCCGCCCGCAGAATGTCATCGGCCGTTATGCGACGCGGCTCGCGCGCGAGCTGATAACCGCCGCGCGGCCCCCGTACGCCCTTGAGGATTCCATGCCGGACCAGGGCCTGCAGCACCGGCTCAAGATGGCGCGGCGGCAGACGGTGGCGGTGTGCGAGCGACTTGGCAGCCACCGGCCGACCCCGCGCGTTGAGCGCGATGTCGATGACGGCCGCGATCGCCAAGACGCCTTTGCGAGGCATTAGCTGCATGTGCGCAAATCCACGACGGCAATCTGGGAGCAACCAGTGCTCACGGGGCGCCGTCCCAACAGACAAGCGCTAGCCGTCGCTCCCGTTCCCCCCGGATGATGTCCCCGTGCTCCCAAAACCCCCGAGACCCCGGCTTGTAGCATCAAGTCTTGCAGATTCGCAAATGTTAGCTTGCATTGTACTTGCAATGACGAGTTGCGCTATGCGCATACCACGCTCGACCGTAAACGGTTCCGATCCAAGATTCACAAGCGCCACCTGTACTTCGCCGCGATAGTCGGCATCGATGGTGCCGGGGCTGTTGAGAACCGTGACACCGTGCCGCACGGCGAGCCCCGAGCGCGGCCGCACTTGGCCTTCGGTGCCGGGGGGGAGCGCCATGCAAAGACCCGTGGGAATCAGGGCGCGAGCGCCGGGCGCCATGACAATCGGTGCATCGACCGGGACCGCGGCCAGGAGATCGAGACCGGCCGCGAGCTCGCTCTGATAGGCGGGCAGCGGCAGGTCGGCCGCGTGCGCGAGCCTCATCACTTGGACGTCGACCTTGTTCACACTTTATCTCCTGCCAGCGCGCTTGCGATTCGTAGAAGCAGCGCCTGCGCCACATCGGTCTTGGATTGCGGCGGCCACGACTCAACGCCGCCGGCGGTGATGAGGTGCACGCTGTTCGTTTCTCCGCCCATGATGCCGGTCTGCGGTGACACGTCGTTGGCGACGATCCAGTCGCAGCCTTTGCGGACGAGCTTGGCCTTGGCGTTGGGGATCACGTTCTCGGTTTCGGCCGCAAAGCCGATGACGAGCGTGGGACGTTGCGCCTTGCGATGCGCGATCGTGGCGAGAATGTCCGGGTTCTCGATCAGCGTCAGTGGTGGCGTTTTGCCCTTCTGCTTTTTGATCTTCTCGCGTCCGGGTGTGGCGACGCGCCAGTCCGCGACCGCGGCGGCGAACACCGCGCAATCGGCCGGCAGCGCGGCCTCGACGGCTTCGAACATCTCGCGCGCCGTCTCGACCTTCACAATCCGCACGCCTTGCGGATCCGGAACATTGACCGGGCCTGACACCAAGGTCACCTCGGCGCCGGCCGCGGCCGCGGCGGCCGCGATGGCGTGGCCCTGCCGGCCGGACGAACGGTTGGCGATATAGCGCACCGGGTCAATCGGCTCATGCGTCGGTCCCGATGTGACGATCATGCGCTTGCCCAGGAGCGGCCGCTCGCCGGCTTGATCCATTAGCGCTTGGCCCATAAGCGTCTTGTCCAGCAGCGCTTCGACCGCCGCCGCGATGTCGAGCGGCTCCGCCATGCGGCCGACGCCGGCTTCGCCCTGCTCGGCCATTTCGCCCGCATTCGGCCCCACCGTCACAACGCCGTCCTCGATCAGACGCGCGAGGTTGCGCTGCGTGGCGCCACGCGCCCACATCGCCGGGTTCATCGCCGGTGCGAGCAGGATCGGCCGATTGGTCGCGAGCAGCACGGCGCTCGCCAGGTCGTCGGCATGGCCGCCCGCCATCTTGGCCATCAGGTCGGCGGTTGCGGGCGCCACCACGATCGCGTCGGCGTCGCGCGCGAGCCGGATATGGCCGACGTCGAATTCGCTCCCTGTGTCGAACAGGTCGGTGAACACGCGCTCGCCCGAGAGCGCGCTGGCCGAGAGCGCGGTGATGAATTCCTGGGCGGCCGCGGTCAGGATGCAGCGCACCGTCATGCGGCGCTCGCGCAGCCGCCTGATGAGATCGAGCGATTTGTAGGCCGCGATGCCGCCGCCGATGATCAGAAGGATCTGCCGGGTCGCGATCGCTCCCGTCGGCGTCACGAACGTGGCAGGCGCCGGGAGGTTTCGCCGCGCGGCCGGCCGCGTGACCTCTGTCGGACCTGCCGCGGCGCGCAGGATGGTTCGGACCTCGTCCTCCATCGAGCGGCCGTGGCTCGCGGCCCGCAGCCGCAGTTGCTTCTTGAGGCTCTCGTCGAGTTGCCGGATGGTGATGCTGGCCATGGGTGGCTCCTGCCGGGAGGCACACCTTGGCATATGATTGCACTGCAATCAATGCAATCACGCGCGCGTCTGGGTTGCGCCAACAGAGGACGCCTGCGGGGCGACACCCGGCGTTACAAACCGCGTGATTGTGCCATGATCGAGCGTGCGCACGGAGTAGTCCCATGATCAGTTCAAAGCTTCTCGCCGTCACGCTGCTGGCGCTGACCTGTGCCGCTTCGGCGCAGCCGGCGCCTCCCGACAACAAGCCTGATGCCACGCTGCGCTCGACACCCGAGACGGTGGTGTGGGGTTATTTCGCCGCCGACATCGCGCCCGCGCTGCGCGTCAAGTCGGGCCAGACCGTGCGGGTCGACACCGTGTCGCACGGCGGCGTCAATACCGGTGTCGATCCGGTGACGTTCTTCGGCCGCCACGGCGTTCCGGCCGCGGAGGTGCTCAAGGACGCAATCGACATCTACGAGAAGGTCAATCGGCCGCGCGGCTCGAGCGCGCATATCCTCACCGGCCCGATCTACATCGAGGAGGCCGAGCCCGGCGACATGCTCGAGGTGCGCATCCTCGCGCTCGACTATCGGGTGCCCTATGGCGTCAACAACTCCAACCGCGGCACCGGCGTGTTGCCCGAGCTGCTCACGGCGCCGACCCCTAAGGTGATCCGGTTCGACACCACGCGCAACGTTGCGCTGTTCTCGCCGGAGATCGAAGTGCCGCTGCAGCCGTTCATGGGCATCATGGCGGTCGCGCCGTCGCGCGAATCCTGGATGATCTCCTCGCGCCCGCCCTGGCGCTGGGGCGGCAACATGGACTTCAACAAGCTCACGGTCGGGGCGACGCTCTATCTGCCGGTGTTCCACAACGGCGCGCAGTTCTTCGCGGGCGATTCGCACGCCGTGCAGGGCGACGGCGAGATCAACGGCACCGCGATCGAAGCCTCGCTCGCCGGCACGTTCCAGTTCATCGTGCACAAGGGCTTAGGCCGCGCGATGGTGTGGCCGCGCGCGGAGGACGCCAACTATTACTACACGATGGGGATGGACCTCGATCTCGACGTGGCGATGAAGAACGCCGCGCAGGAGACCGTGAATTTCCTGCGCGAGAAGAAGGGCCTCTCGACCGCCGATGCTTATGCGCTTGCCAGCATCGGGATCGATTTCCGGATCGCCGAGGTCGTCGATGCGGTGCAGGTGGTGTACGGCGCGATCCCGAAGAAGATATTCAAGAGCAATCCGGAGTATTGGTTGCGCAAATGAGTCTCGTCATGGCCGGGCTTGTCCCGGCCATCCACGTCTTGTTTGCTGATGGAAAGGCGTGGATGCCCGGCACAAGAGTCTACACTCGGGCCGGCCGGAGGCCGGACCCGGGTGCCGGGCATGACGCCGAGTATGAGGAACGCTCATGCACTGGCTGCTGGCTCTTGCACTGTACTTCCTCGCGACCACGCCAGCGCCCGCCGACACCATCCGGGTCATCATTCCGTATGCGCCCGGCGGCGCACTCGATCCGATCGCGCGCATCATCGTCAACGGCTGGAACAAGTTGCGCCCGGCCGACAGCATCATCGTCGAGAATATCGGCGGCGCCGGCGGCATCGTGGGCATGAGCACGGTCGCCAAGGCTGCGCCGGACGGGCGCACGCTCTTGTTCAGCCCCTCCGGCAATATCGTGATCAGCACGGCGCTGCAGGCAAACCTGCCCTACGACACGCCGACCGCGTTCACGCCGTTGGTGCTGGCGGGGTCAGTCAAATCGGCGCTGATCGTGCGCGCCAGCCTTCAGGCACGCTCACTCGCCGAATTGATCGCGCTCGGCAAGCGCGGCGAGAAGCTCACCTTCGGTTCGCCCGGCCCCGGAACGAGCCCGCATATTTCCGGCGAGCTTCTCAACCATGCCGCCGGCATCGGCATGACCCATGTGCCGTTCCGCGGGCTTGGGCCGGCGCTCAACAATCTCATCGGCGGACACATCGACGCCATCACCACCTCGGTGATCGGCGTCCTGCCCTATGTCGAGGGCAAGACCGCGCGGGCGCTCGCGACCTTCGATACCGAGCGCTCCGATCGTCTCCCGGACGTGCCAACGACCGTCGAGCTCGGCTTTGCGGACTTGGTGATGCCGCAATGGTACGGATTTCTCGCGCCGGCCGGTCTTTCGCCTGACCTCAGGCGCACGATCGAGACCCAGGTCCTTTCGGTCCTGAGTTCGCCCGAGGTGGTGGTGCAGCTTTCATCCTCGGGCGTCGCTGGACCGAAGGGCGCGGACGACTTTCGTGTGCTACTCGATGCAGAGTTCAAGCGCTGGCGCGCGCTGATCCCGAAGCTCGGGATCAAGGTGGAGTGAAGCGACGAGCGATGGCCACAGAAGGTAGAACAAGAGCCCGTTGGCCGTTGATCGCCATCGCGGTGACCGCGCTTGCGATCGCGCTCGCGGTCTTCATCGTGGTGAATACCATGCCACCGCGCGTCGTCGTCATGGCGACCGGCGGGGAGGGCGGGGCCTACCACGAGTTCGGCAAGCGATACCGTGAGATTCTCGGCCGCGCGGGGGTGGAGCTGAGGCTGCAGCAGACGAGCGGCGCCGTGCAGAACGTGGCGCTGTTACGCGATCCCAGCTCTGGCGTAAGCGTCGGGCTGGTGCAAGGCGGTAGCGTCGGCGACGGCGTGGCGGCGGAGCTGGAGTCGCTCGGAACGGTTTTCTATGAGCCGCTCTGGCTGTTCTCGCGCAGCGAATTGCGGGGCACGGGCCTGGATGGCTTGCGCGGTCGAAAAGTCTCGATCGGACCGGAGGGCAGCGGCACGCGCTCGCTCGCGCTCGAACTGCTCAGACGATATGGATTCGACCGGCAGGCGGGCGAGCTGCTTGGGCTCTCGACGCAGGCGGCTGCCGAGAAGCTGCTGGCGGGCGAGATCGACGCCGCAATCATGCTGGTCTCGTGGGACTCTCCCGTGGTCAGACAACTGCTTGCCGACGAACGCGTCGAAGTCGCGAGCTTCCCGCACACCGACGCTTACGTTGCGCTCTACCCTTACCTCAACAAGGTGGTCGTGCCCGCGGGCGTGGGCGACCTTGCCAAGAATCGCCCCGCCTCGGACGTCACGCTGTTCGCGCCCAAGGCCAGCTTGATCGTGCGTAGCGACCTTCACTCGGCGATCCGGTACCTTCTGCTCACGGCCGCGGTAGAAGTCCATTCAGGACCGGGAATTTTTCAGCGCGCCGGCCAGTTTCCCGCCGCCGAATCGATCGACATTCCGCTCAGTGGTGACGCGCTGCAGTTCTATAAATCCGGACGGCCTTTCCTCCAGAACTATCTTCCGTTTTGGATGGCGTCACTGGTCGGGCGGCTGATTATTGTGGTCATTCCGATTATCGGCGTGTTGTATCCGTTGCTGAGAGCTCTGCCGGCCGCTTACGGCTGGCTGATGCGATCAAAGATTACGCGATTGTACGGCGAGCTGAGATTTCTGGAGGACCAGATCGGGGCGGGAGCGGCGGGCGTACATGACGGGGAGATCGTGGCCGAGCTTGACCGGCTCGAACAGCAGGCGAACCATCTTCACGTGCCGGCGGGCTATGCGAGCATGCTCTACATGTTGCGAAACCATATTGACCTCGTGCGTGCGCGGCTTGGCGCGCGCAATCTTGGCGCGCGCAGTCAGAGTGCCGGCGCAGCCTACGAGGCAAGATCGACGTAAACGCCGTTGCCTTTGACCACCAGCGTGTAACGCAAAATCAGCGTTGTCACGTCGGCATGGCCTGTCATTCCGCCCGCAGCCCGAGCTTGCGCACCAGTGCACCCCATTTGGTCTCTTCCGCGTCGATGTCGGCGGCCTGCTGCTCCGGCGTGCCGGCGAGTGGGTCGCCGCCCTCGTCCGCGATGCGGGCGCGCACGTCCGCGCTCTTGAGCGCGATGTTGAGCTCGGCATTGAGGCGCTCGATGATCGGGCGCGGCGTGCCGGCCGGTGCCACCATGCCGTAGTGAATCACCGCCACATAGCCGGGCACGCCCGATTCCGCGACCGTCGGCACGTCTGGAAGGATGGCGAGACGCGTGTCGCCGGTGACCGCGACGGCGCGCAGCAGGCCGCTCTTGATCTGCGCGATGGCGGGCGGCACCGTCGTGATCGCCATTGCGACGTGCCCGGCGATCAGGTCGGACTGCGCGGGGCCGCTGCCGCGGTAAGGAATATGGGTGAGCTTGATGTCCGCCATCGCGTTGAACAGCTCGGTCGAGATGTGGGAGCCCGAGCCCACGCCCGCGGTCGCATAGGTGATCCTGCCCGGATCCTTGCGGGCGAGCGCCAGCAGGTCCTTGACGCTGTGCACCGGCAGCGAGGGATGCACGACCAGGATCTGCTGGAACGAGGCGATGAGACCGATCGGCGCGAAATCCTTGCGCGGATCGTAGCCCGCATTGGCATAGAGGCTGGGCGCGACCCCGAACACGCCGGAATGGCCAACCATCAGGGTGTAGCCATCGGGCGGGGCCTTCGCGACCGCACGCGCGCCGAGCGTGCCGGCGGCGCCGCCGCGATTGTCGATCACGAATTGCTGGCCGAGCGCGCGGCCCATGTGCTGGGCCAGCATGCGCGCCATCATGTCGTTGCCGCCGCCGGCCGGGAACGGCACCACGATCATGATCGGCCGCGCCGGATAGGTCTGCGCCGCCGCCAGGCTCACCGCGCATGCAAGGCCGGCGACGAGCAACGCCGCCATCGTGCCAGCTGTTTGCCTTTGCATCCGTCCCTCCCTGGCGCGATTGCGCTCCGTTCGATGGTTCGTCTCGAGGCCCGGAATGTCAAGCGGCGGGCCCGTCGTGCTGGTGCCAGGAGGGCCATTCACCTTACCGAACTTTAACGGCGGGGACGCCCGCCGGTGCCCCGGCCTGATGAACCTCCTGGTCGACACAAGCGACAACGACACGGGGGGCAGCAGAATCGGCCCGGCTCATGGTCCGGGGTTCGATCCGCACGCCCAAACGCGGCCGGAGGATCTTCATGCAATTTTCTGAACACGATTTGCGCGCGGCCGTGACGGCCGGCGCGCTTGACGCCAATGGCTTGAGCCGTCTCCTCGATTTTCTCGCATCCCGCCAGTCGTCGGTGCCGGCGGTCGCGGCGACCACGGCACCGCAGTTCGACCTTGCGCATCTGCTCTGGTACGCGGGCGCCCTCATCGTCATGAGCGCCATGGGGCTGTTCTCGACGCTCGCCTTCTCCTCCATGGGCGGCCCGGCGCTGACCGCGACCGCGGTCGTCTATGCCATCCTGTTTACGATCGCGGGTCACCACCTGTGGCATGTGCGCAATCTGCGCATTCCCGGCGGGCTCCTGATTGCGATCGCGGTCTCGATGGCGCCGCTCGCCGTTTTCGGCATCCAGGAATCGTATGGCCTGTGGGGCCAGTTCGGCCGGCCCGGAACCGTGCATGACTTCTACGTCTGGATCAAAGGCAGCTGGGTGTTCATGGAGATCGCCGCGATCGTGGCGGCCGTGATCGCGCTGCGGTTCTATCCATTCCCCTTCATCGTGATGATCATCGCGTTCGCGCTCTGGTTCATGTCGATGGACCTGACGCCGTGGGTGTTCGGCCGTTCCGAATTCACTTGGGAAGAGCGGCGCGCGGTGTCGATGTGGTTCGGGCTCGGCGTGCTGGTCGTCGCCTGGCTCACCGATCGTCGGCCGCGCGGCGGCGACTTCGCGTTCTGGCTGCACCTGTTCGGCATGATCACATTCTGGGGCGGCTTGAGCTTCAAGAGCAGCGACAGCGAGATCGCCAAGGCGCTCTATTGCCTGCTCAACGTCGGCCTGGTGTTCATGTCGGTCGTGCTGATGCGGCGGGTCTACGCGGTGTTCGGCACGCTCGGCGTCGCCGGCTATCTCGGCTATCTCTCGCACTCGGTGTTCAAGGACTCGATGCTGTTTCCGTTCGCGCTGTCGGCGATCGGCGTCGCGGTCATCGCGATCGGGCTCATCTATCACAAGAAGCAGGGCGCGATCGCGGCCTGGCTGGAGCAGCATTTGCCGGAGGTGGTGGCGGCTCTGCGGCCCGCGCATGCGAGGTGATGGCGCTTAGGCCAACGGCTCGCGCCGCTTCCCCACCCCGAGCAGCGTGATGGCGAACATGAAGATGATGCCGGCGAGCGCCGGGATGATGGTGAGCCCGGTGATGCGCATGCGATGAATGTCATGCGGCGTCAGGCTGACATGGCCGAAGCTGATCCAGGCCACGATATCGGCCGCCATGGTGGCCTGCGGATCGCCGGTGGTGATCGCGGGTAGTGGCGCGAGCCGCGCCTCCACGCTGCGCAGCTCGGCGTCGAGCGCGTCACGCCGCTGCGCCACGCCCAGCGCCTGCCGCAGCTTGAGCACCTCGGCGCAGGCCGCACCCGAGGCCGCCATCGTGACGTTGCTGCAGCCCGCGGTCTGCTTCCACACCGCGGCGGCGGCTGGCTGCGCGCGCTGGATCTCGGCCTCGACTGAGGCGATCGAGCGCGTCTCGGCGATGCCTGCGCGCTCGGCGCGCAGCCGCTCGATGTCGGCCGTGAGCGCGGTCGCTTCGGCGGCGAGCTTGCTGCGGCCGGCGACGCCATCGCCGATATTGGTGGCCGCAAAGCCGATGGCAGCGAGCAACGTCATGCCAAGCGCGATGAACCAGATTGCCCAGGCGGCCGCGGCCGACATCGCGCTGCGGTCGCGCCAGAGCTGGGCCGCCGCGCTCGGCAGCACGATGGCGAGGAGATCGATGGTGAGCCCGACGGCGGCCAGGAGCAGCGCGGCCTCGGCCGTCTGGCCGAAGGATGCCGCAAAACGCGTATTGACGGTGAGCCCCACCACCGTGAGCCCGACCGCCACCAGCCCCAGGACCAGTGCCAAGAAAATGCGCCCGGCGCCGCGGCGGACCGGGCGAGCCTCGAAGACCGC
>Ga0209797_10001959_pt1 | contig 10406 bp, 12 predicted proteins | sample DOMMetBare3Fresh_2_FD_187472 | JGI IMG/M metagenome (GOLD analysis project Ga0209797, IMG submission 187472) | Wetland sediment microbial communities from St. Louis River estuary, USA, under dissolved organic matter induced mercury methylation -... | ecosystem: Environmental > Aquatic >...
CCGACCGCGGCGCCGATCGCGGCCCAGCGGTGCGCCGACGTGCGCGTGCGTTGCCAGGCCAGTTCGGCCAGGGTGGTCTCGGGAAAACCGGTGCGCGCGAAACGCGCCGGCGCGCGCTGACGGCCCCAGATCACGATGCGCCTCCGGGTAGCACGACCACGATGCTGCCGTTGAAGCCCTGCGCGCCGCGCGTGAGGTTGGCTTCGACCGGGCGCGCGCGTGCGGCGCTGCGGATTTCGGACAGCCATTGGCGCAGTTGCCCGCTGTTCACGTTGGTGAAGGTGACGGTGGCGCGGTCGCCGCTGATCACCAGGCGCGCGGCCGCACCGAGCGACTCGCTCGCTGCCTTGAGCGCGGCCTGTGCCTGCACGCTGCCCACTGCGGGCGCAGTTCGCAATGCGCGCGCCTCGCCGGCCAGGCGCTGCATCTGAAGCAGTTGAGCATCGAGCTGGTCCAGCCGCGCCGGTGCCTTGCTGACCGTGCGCCAGGCCGGAGCGACGGCGACGAACCACAGCAGGGCCACCGCGACGACCCAGACCGCGATCGTCACGAGCCGGCGTTCTCGCTTGTCCAGCACCTGCCAGCGCGCCTTGAGCGGCGCGACCGCTTCGGTCCAGCGCGTGACGACCGTACTCACGACGCGCTCCTCGCGGTCGCACGCGACAGCGTCAGGGTGGTGCCGTCCTGGGCCACGTTCCAGTCGATCGCGGCCAGCTGGCTGCGGAACTGCGCCACCTGTGCTTCGCTCCAGCCCGTGACGGCGAAGGACAGGCGCCCGTTCTCGAACTTGAAGGTCTGCACCGGTGGTTGGCCGTCAGGCCATGCCGAGGCCGCCAGGCCGAGCAGGGTCTCGAGGTCGCCGTCACCGGTCTGGCCGGCGGCTGCACGCAACAAGTCGGTCTGCTTTTGCATCTGCGCCGGCGCGTCGTAGACCGCCCCCATCTGCGGGAAGGTGCTCTTGGCCAGCGCGGTCATCGCCTCGCGCTTGGCAGTGATCTGGCGCTCCTGGTGCCAGGCCCACAGGTTCAGGCCCGCGACCTGCAGCGCCACCAGCACGGCCACGCCCCAGCGCACCGGGCGCCAGCTTGCACTCTTCCAGCGCCGCATCGCGTCGCGCAATGCCACGGCGCCGCGGTGCTTGGGTGCAATGTCGAACTGCAGCAGATTCCAAAGCGAGCGCATCGCCTGCAACAGTCGCTGCTCGTCAGTCAACACCATCACGCTGCTGCCGAGCCAGCGCTCGGCCGGCGCCGCGACAGCCGGGTGGGCGGTCCAGCGCGCCGGCTGCGCCGTCCACTGCGGCAGCATCTGGCGTGCCAGGGCCCCATTGACGCCGAGGCACACGACGCCATTGGCATCCGACCAGGTCAGCCGCATCGGCGCGCTCGCGTCATCGCCGAATGTGGCGCTGAAGTGCCCCAGCGGCGTGTCTTCCGGCCAGGCCGATGGCACCGCCCGCTCGACGGCCACGCCGGCCTTGTCGAGTGCGCCGAGTTCGGCCTTCAGCCACGCCTTGTCGACCACCGCGACCCAGCCGGACTGGCCGGCCGTCGTGTTGGGCGCCAGCGCGAAATGCAGGTTTTCAGTGTCCTCGAGCAGCTGTTCCTCGAGCGCGCCGGCGATGGCCGCTCGCAGCCGCGCAGGCGGTGCCTTCGGGATGGTGAGCCGATGCCAGCTCACGTCCTGGTCGGACAACACGACGATCGCGCCTTCCGCCTTGGGCAACAGCGCCGGGCTGGCACGCCCGTGGCGCGTCACGTTGATGCCGTCGGGCGTGAGCGCGTAGGCCAGGTCCGAAGGCCGCTCCGCCGCCGGTGCGGCCCTCTCCCCGCTGGCAAGGCGATTGCGGGGTGGCAGGTGGATGACGAGGGTGGACATGGCGTTGCAAGGCTATCGTCAAGCGCCTGCTGCGGCAACGGCGCCGGCCCCGGGGTCGGGGGGTCCACGAGTGTAGTGGGGGGCCGTTTGACTCATGGCTCGGATTTCACGGACTGTCGCGCAGGCTCAGGCGCTCGCGTTGCAGCACCACGATGTCCAGGTCACGGCGCACGACCAGCGAGCGCTCTTCGAGAACGCGCTCGCCCAGCCGCAGGCGCCCCTGGACGATGAAGTAGCTGCTGGCCGCACCGAGGCCACCGAGCTGGGTATTCGGCCCCGACGGAAAGTACTCGCGCGCCGGCGCGGCATTGACGTCCCTGAACACCAGGCGCGTCCGCTCCTGCACCAGGCGCTGTGCGCTGCCGAGCGACATACCCTCGACCACGGCGGCGATCACCTCGGCCGGCGCGGTATTGACGTTGACCGTGGCGTCGGCCGTGGGCAGCAGGATCACCCAGGGCTCGAGGCGACGTATCGTGTCGGCGTCGATGCCCAGCCAAGCCAGTTGCGACAGCCGTTGTGGCGCGATCACGCCGTCCTCGCGCGAAAGCGCCGCCGGCGAACCTGCCGGGGCCCAGGCGCGTGCCAACACGGCCGTGATGCGCGCGGCGCAGTCACTGGTCGCACCAGCGGTTTCGCACAGGTGCTCGAGCACGCGCTGTTCGGCGGGTACCGGCTTGCCCGCGGCGTCGATCAGGCGGCGCAGGTTCCAGCGCGACTGGGCGTCGGTGATCGAGCCTGACAGGAAGGCATCAAGCGAATCGTTCTCGGCGACGCTGTTGTTGTCGCGGTCGACGGCCAGGAACGACGACAACCTGGCCTCGGCCAGCGGCACGGCCCAGGGTTCCGTCAAGCGGGTCGGGCCGCGGTTGCGCGCGTCCTCACGCAGGATCAGGCGCGCCCAGTCGAGCGCGCCCGACAGGATCCAGGCCGCTTGCGTGCGCGCCCGTTCCGCTGCTTCGACCTGGATCGCCCGCCATTGCTGCCACACCATGCCGGCAGCCAGCGTGGTTACCAACGTAAGAATCAGCAATGCCAGCAACATGGCGGCGCCGCGCTGAGCGCTGCGTTGCAGGTCGGCGCTGCGCCGCTTTGCGCCTGTAGGCAGCCCGGTCGATGCACGGCCTGCGCTGCGCGCGGGGGCTGCGAGCTTGGGGCGGTCGGTCATTGCAACTGAGGCGCGAGCAGGAGGTCGCGCGTGAGCGTGGACGCCGCCACACCCTCGGCGGCCCCGCGCAGCGTCAGCACCAGCCGAACGCCGGTGGGAAGGGCGCTGCGCCGGGGCAAGACGGGCGCCGACGCGCCTGCGGCGAGCGCGCCGGGAACCAGATCGGCGCTCGACTGCGCGTTGCTCCAGCTGTTGCCGCGGTAGAAGTAGATCTGCCAGCCGCCGAGGCCTTCCAGCAACGTGAGCTGTGCCGGCTCGTTGCCCAGCAGCTGCTGGCTAGCCAGCCACGCCTCCTGCATCGCAGCGGGCCGCGTGACAACCGTCGAAGCCCAGCGCGTCCAGCGTCCATCACGCAACGCCCAGGCGACGAGCTGCAGGCCATCGGCCTGGCGCCGCACCAGGCGCAGCGTCGCGCCGTCGAAGGACAGCGTGGGCACCACGGTGGTGTCGTGCAACTGGTTCAGATCCTGCTCCCACTGGGCCAGCACCGTGCCCAGGCGCAGCGACTCGTTGACGCGCGCATCGCTCGCGCGCTTGGCGTCGGCGACACTGGCGATGCCCTGCCACGACATGCTGGCCAGCACGGCCATCAAGGCCAGCGCGACCAGCACCTCGACCAGCGTGAATCCGCGCGACAGGGGCCGGTTCATGCTCAGTAGCGGGGCAACACGGTGGACAGCGTCAGCACCGGCTGGCCCACATCGGTGAACACGTTGGCATCGATCCGACGGAAGTTCGGGTTGGGTGTCGGTCGAACGATCAGCTGGCCCTTGTATTCGCGCCCGAGTTGCTGGCAGCTGAAGTCGCTGTCGCCGATGCCGGGGAATTGCCTGGCGAGCTTGAGGTTGGTGAGCTGGTTGTCGGCGCACCACTGGGCTGCGCTCACGTCGGCCAGCCGGTCCGCGTTGTCGGTCAGCGCGCCGGCCGCCTTGAACGCCGCGCCGAGCGCCAGCGCAATGATGGCCAGCGCGACCATCACCTCGATCAGCGTGAACCCACGCTTCATGGCGCCGGCCCGGGCGCCGGCGGCGCGAACGGCGCGAGCCCGTCGGTCGCCAGCACGGCCCGGTGCTGGTCGAGGTGCAGCACGATGCGCTGTGCCGGCAGCACCGGCTCGGGGCCGAGGACGACCGAGCGCGCACCGACGATCTCCGCGCTGACGCCCCGCGCCAGCCAGTGCGTGGGCAGGGTGCTCGACGGGGGCAGGCCGACGAAGCGGAAGTCGACGCCATCGGTGGTGTCGGCCGTCGCCGGGGTCCAGTGGACCGCGATGCCCGACGCGCGCGCCTCCGTGCGTGCGGACTCCAGCAGCGCGGCCAGTCGCTCGGCCTCTTCGTCCAGGCGATCCTGTTGCCGGTCGGGCAACGTCACGATCATCAGACCTGCCGCGATGGCCACGATGGCCATCACGACCAGCATCTCGATCAACGTGAAGCCGCGCCACAGGGCGCGCCCCATGCGGCCCGTGCCGGACGTCAACTCACTGCCAGGAGCCGATGTCGGCATCGTTGCCTTCGCCGCCGGGTTGCCCGTCGGCGCCGAAGCTGAAGACGTCGACCTCGCCCTTCACGCCCGGGTTGACGTACTGGTACGGACGGCCCCAGGGGTCGTTGGGCAGTTTGGGCTGGTAGGGGCGCCAGTTGGGGGGGATCGGGCTGGCGGTCGGCTTGGTCACCAGTGCAGCCAGTCCCTGCTCCGCGCTCGGGTAGCGCTGGTTGTCGAGCTTGTAGCGCTGCAACGATTGCATCAGTGTGTTGACGTCGGTGCGCGCGGCGGTACGACGTGCGTCGTCGACACTCGAGAACAGATTCGGCACGATCAGCGCGCCCAGCACGCCAATGATCACGAGCACGACCAGCAACTCGATCAGTGTGAAGCCGCGGTGCATGCGGAGTTGGCGTGTCATGGGTCTCATCTCGGTCGCCAGCGCGACCGCCTTTGCTGGGTACGCTTCAATCATAATGGGCTGCATGAACCCAGTTTGCAGCTGTCTGTGTGCGCTTCGCTGTCGGCTGTACCCGAGTCATGGGACGCCAGCGTGAGCATGGGATGAACGCCCGCCCGATCGCTTTCCTCGTCTGGGCCACGGTGGCTGGCAGCGCGGTGTTCTGGTTGCTGCGGCTGACCGCATCGTCGCCTGTGGCGCCGTCGCACACGGTGGCCGTGGCCTCAGCGGCACTTCCGCGCGGCGACCTCAACCGCGTGCTCGGTGCCCCTGCGGTCGTTGCCGATCCCGCGCAGGCGCAGGCCGAGCCTGCGCTGGCCTCCCGGTTCAAGCTGGTGGGCGTGGCCGCGCCGCGTGACGGGGGTGACCGCTTCGGCTTGGCGTTGATCGCGGTCGACGGCAAACCGGCCCGCAGTTACAAAGTGGGCGCGCCGATCGAGGGCGACATGGTCTTGCAGACCGTCCACCCGCGCGGTGCCGCACTCGGCACGCGCGGCGCTGCCCCGCGGCTCACTCTCGAATTGCCGCCCTTGCCGCAGGCGGCCACCAGTGCACGCCCGCCCGGAATGATCTCCGGCGTGCCTCAGGGCGGCTACAACGGGAGCGCGCCCGGTGGCGCACCGATCGCCACCTTGCCGGCCCCGGTCATGGGCGTGCCGCAGACCAGCGAGACGCAGGAGCCGGTGCTGGTGCCGCCCCCGCCCGGGCAGTCGCCCTCGGCCACCCTGACGCGCTGACGCGGTTCAGCGCGGCACGGTCGCAGCGCGCGCGGCCCCCAGCTCGCCGGGTCGAGACGGTCCAGGGTCTTCGCCTTCGGCCACTTCGCTGAGCAGCGACGCGGCCGCCCTCAGCAGGGGCCAGGCCAGGGTCGCGCCGGTGCCGTCGGTGCTTTCCATCCCGAGTTCGAGCAGCGCCGTCGCGTGGAAGAAGCCGAACGCGATGTCCAGACCCGGGTGGCCGTGGCTGCGGCAGAAGACGCAATAGTCGGTGATCGGCGCGGCGATGCGGGCCGCGACCATCAAGGCGGCGCAGGCCGGCAGGCCATCGACCATCACCAGGTGACGCCGGCCCGCAGCCACCAGCATCGCACCCACCATCATCGCGATGTCGAAGCTACCGAAGGCGGCCAGCACCTCGACCGGATCGGTGACGTCGCGGTGGCGGTTCTGCACGGCCTGGGCCACCACGTTCAGGTGCGCCGCGAGTTGTTCGTCGACATGCGGCGGTGCCGCCAGCAGGTCCTTGACCGGCGTGCCTGTCAGCCGCGACAGGACCAACGCCGCACTTTCCTGGCCGCCGATGCCCAGGCCGGCGCAGGCCAGCGCGTTGCCCGGCAGCGACTGGCTGATCTCCATGCCGGCCCGGATGGCAGCGTGCGCCTGGTCGACCGTCATGGCCGGACCGACGCGCGCATTGCGCGTGCCGTGCGCGATCTTGCGCATCAGCAGGCGCTCGTGAGGGGGCAGCCGGTCGGCCACACCGGCATCGACCACCGACAACTGCATGCCCTGCGTGGCGGCGAATGCGGCGATCGGCAACTGGCCCCGCAGCGCCTGCCAGATGCGCTCGGAGGTGCCGTGGCCAGGCGGTGCGGGCAGGCCCTCGACGGCCAGCCCGTTGTCGCTGGCGAACAGAACGAGTTGCGGTTCGCGAAAGCGCGGCTTGAGCGTGTTCTGGATCAGGCCGAGCGACACGGCCAGCGGCTCGAGTTCACCCAGGCTGCCGATCGTCTCGCCACGGCGCTGCAGCTTGTCGCGCAACGCGCGCTCGAGCAGCGGGTTGGCAATGGGGGTGATCAGCGAAGGCGTCGAGGCAGGCATCTTGGTCGACAGGGGCGCAGATTCGAAGTGTAGGAGGGCTAGCCCAGGAACAGGGCATAGACCGGATTGCGGGTCTCGTCGGCGTAGGGGTACCCGAGCTGATCGAGGAAGCGCGCGAGCGAGCGCGCGTCGCCCGGGGGCACCTGCAGGCCCACCAGGATGCGCCCGTAATCGGCGCCCTGGTTGCGGTAATGGAACAGGCTGATGTTCCAGTCGGGGTGCATCGCGTCGAGGAAACGCATCAATGCGCCCGGTCGTTCCGGAAACGTGAAGCGGAACAGGCGCTCATCGTGGGCCAGGCGGCTGCGGCCGCCAACCATGTGGCGTACATGCTCCTTGGCCAGTTCGTCGTCGGTCAGGTTGACCGTCGCGAAGCCATGGCGCACGAAATTGCGCTCGATGCGCTCGGCCTCGGCGCTTTCCGTGATCGCGATGCCGACGAAGACATGCGCTGCGGCGGCGTCGGAAATGCGGTAGTTGAACTCGGTCACGCTGCGCGAGCCGATCAATTCGCACAGGCGCTTGAACGAGCCGCGCGCCTCGGGGATCGTGACCGCGAACAGCGCCTCGCGCTGCTCGCCGAACTCTGCACGCTCGGCGACGAAGCGCAGGCGGTCGAAGTTCATGTTGGCGCCGCAGGTGATGGCCACGTAGGTCTGTCCGCGGGCCTTGCGATCGGCGGCGTACTGCTTGATGGCTGCGACGCCCATCGCACCGGCAGGCTCGAGAATGCTGCGCGTGTCCTGGAATACGTCCTTGATCGCGGCACAGACGGCGTCGGTGTCGACCACCACGAAATCGTCGACCAGTTCGCGAACCAGCCGGAAGGTCTCCTCGCCCACCAGCTTGACCGCCGTGCCGTCGGAGAACAGGCCCACGTCGGCCAGCGCCACGCGCTTGCAGGCACGGACCGAGCGCAGCATCGCGTCGGAGTCGTTCATCTGCACCCCGATCACCTTGACCTCGGGCCGCACCGCCTTGATGTAGCTGGCCACACCGGCGACCAGCCCGCCGCCGCCGATCGCCACGAACACCGCATCGAGCGGGCCCTGGTGCTGGCGCAGGATCTCCATCCCCACCGTGCCCTGGCCGGCGATCACGTCGGGGTCGTCGAACGGATGCACGAAGGTCAGGCCGCGTTCGGCTTCGAGTGTCTTGGCGTGCGCATGCGCGTCGGAGTAGCTGTCGCCATGCAACAACACCTCGCCGCCCAGCGCCTTCACGGCGTCGATCTTCAGCTTGGGCGTGGTGACCGGCATCACGATCGTGGCATGGCATCCCAGGCGTCGCGCTGCCAGCGCCACCCCCTGGGCGTGATTGCCGGCCGAGGCGCAGATCACGCCGCGCGCGCGCTGCGCGTCGGGCATGCGCGCCATCTTGTTGTAGGCCCCGCGCAGCTTGAAGCTGAAGACGGGCTGCTGATCTTCGCGCTTGAGCAGCACATGGTTGCCGATGCGGCGTGACAACGTACGGGCCGGCTCGAGCGGCGACTCGATCGCCACGTCGTAGACGCGCGCGGTCAGGATGCGCTGCAGATAGTCGTGGGGCGTGCGCCGCGCGCCGCCTGCCTTGCCGGTCATGGGTCGATCCTCGTGATCCCTCGCTCGGCATCATAGGCGCGGCATGCGCACAATCGCGCAGACGCATCTGCGGGAGCTCAGGATGGAATGCACGGTGGATTGGGTGCCGACCAGCGGCATGGCCTTCGTGGCCGAGACAGGCAGCGGTCACCTGCTGACGATGGACGGTGCCCCCGACGGCGGCGGGCGCAACCTCGCGCCGCGACCGATGGAGACCTTCCTCGCCGGGGCCGGGGCCTGCGCAGCCTACGACGTGGTGCTGATATTGCAACGCGGCCGCCACGCGGTCAGCGGCTGCCGCGTCAAGCTCGACGCCGAGCGCGCGGGCGGCGACCCCAAGGTGTTCACGCGCATCGCGATGCATTTCGTCGTCAGCGGCAAACAACTCAATGCCGATGCGGTCGCGCGCGCGGTTGCGCTGTCGCACGACAAGTACTGCTCGGCCACCGCGATGCTGGCCAAGACGGCCGACATCGCCGTCACGCACGAGGTGATCGAGCGCTGAAGCTCCTCAAGAAAACGTCGGGCCGCCCCAAGTTTTCTTGCGCCCCCGTGGGGGGCCGGGCCGGGCGAGGCCCGGCCCTTGGGGGTGGTTAGATGCGGTGTGCGGTCGTCGTCATGAGCTTGGCGGCGCCGCGCATGGCCCAGCGCACCGGCGCAGGCAAGGGCAGGCCGCCCGCGGCTTCGGCGCGGTGCGCATGGTCGGTCTCTTCGTCTTTCATGCGTTCGACGATCGCGCGCGACGCCGCGTCCTGCGCCGGCAGGCGCTCCAGGTGCGAGGCCAGGTGCGCCTCGACCTGGCGCTCGGTCTCGACCACGAACCCCAGGCTCCAGCGGTCGCCCGCCCGGCCGGCGGCCAGGCCGATCGCGAACGCGCCGGCATACCAGAGCGGGTTGAGCAGGCTGGGCCGGTCGTTCAGTTCGCGCAGGCGCTGCTCGGTCCAGGCGAGGTGATCGTGTTCTTCGCGCGCGGCCGTCGCCATCTGGGCGCGCAGGCTCTCGCTGCGCGCGGTCAGCGCCTGGGCCTGGTACAGCGCCTGGGCACACACCTCACCGACATGGTTGACACGCATCAGGGCGGCCGATTGCCTGCGCTGCGTTTCCTCCAGATGGGCCTCGGGCAATCCCGCCGCAGGCGACTGCCGACTCGCTCTGGGTTTACCCGACAGGGTCCGCAGACCGGCGTCGGCGGCGATCAGGAGGCGGTCGACCAGGTCATTCACTGCGTTCTTCGATACGGAATAGGGGCTAACGCGAAGTTACCACTGTCGTGAGGTCGCAGATGACACACGCCGGCGCGACGGTCGTTGTGCTCCGACAACATGGCAGCGTGATTTGTGGCGCAATCCTTGGCAGGCGCTCCGGCCGGGTGGTGCAATAGAGCCAACTTCCGAAAGAGGAGGTTGGCCTGATCGGCTTCCGGTGCTGGACTGCTGTCCACGTCGGCGGTTCCTAGGTCAGGACCCCTTGAATCTCAACCTTGGAGATATTGGCAATGAAGAAAACCCTGCTCGCTCTCGCCGTGCTGAGCGCAATTTCCGGCGTGGCGTCGGCGCAATCGTCGGTCACGCTGTCGGGCATCCTCGACGCCGGCATCATTCGTAAAGGCACTGCGACCGGCTATGACTGGTCCATGGGCGGCTCACAGTCGGGCTACAACTCGTTCACGATCTCCGCTCGCGAAGACCTGGGCGGCGGCATGAGTGCCTTCTTCGCGATGAACCATCGCTTCGCGATCAACAACGGCACGATCGCCAGCCAGCAGAACTTCTGCTCTGGCCAGCCGATCACCAACACCACGGCACCCTGCGGCCCGGTGTCGACCTTCTACCGCAACGTCTGGGTCGGCCTGGGCGGCGCCTTCGGTGACGTGCGGCTGGGCCGCATCCTGATGCCGCTGCAGGACATGAACGGCGGTTTCGACCCGTTCGACACCGGCACCGTCGGCAGCACGCACACGGGTGGCATCACGGCCACGATCCGCGCCAACAACGCGATCTACTACCGTTCGCCCA
>Ga0209797_10001960_pt1 | contig 10405 bp, 9 predicted proteins | sample DOMMetBare3Fresh_2_FD_187472 | JGI IMG/M metagenome (GOLD analysis project Ga0209797, IMG submission 187472) | Wetland sediment microbial communities from St. Louis River estuary, USA, under dissolved organic matter induced mercury methylation -... | ecosystem: Environmental > Aquatic >...
TGCGCACCCGTGACGAGCTGCCAGGCGAGCTCGATCGCGCCGGCCTTGAAGTAGTCCCCGAACGAGAAGTTCCCGTTCATCTGGAAGAACGTGCCGTGCCGGGTGGTCTTGCCGACCTCGTCGATGTCGAGGGTCCGCACGCACTTCTGCACACTCGTCGCGCGCGGGTACGGCGGGGTCTCCTGACCGAGGAAGTACGGCTTGAACGGCACCATGCCGGCGTTGACGAACAACAGGGTCGGGTCGTCGTAGAGCAGCGGCGCGCTCGGAACCACGGTGTGCCCGTGGGACTCGAAGAAGCGCAGCCAGCGACGGCGGATCTCGGCCGTCTCCATCGCGGGTGACCTCCCGGTCGTCGTCATGCGCTCACAGCACTGATGTGGTCGGTGCGGTCCGACCAGGGTGCCCCACCCCGGGGTCAGCGGTCGCGGCGGTTTCCCGTCGGGTCCTCGAGGAGGGTCCGGGCCCGCTCCGCGTCGATCGTCCCGGCGTCGACCCCGAGCGCGGCCCGCAGCTCCGTCTCGCGCTCGGCCATCCCCTCGCGGACGACGTCCGCGGCCTCGCGCACCGCGTGGGCGAGGTTCGACAGCGACCGGCCCACCCCCTCGGGAGAGTACTGGTCGACGGTCCTCGACAGCTTGCGCACCACGAGGATGCCGACCGTCGCGCCGAGGGCGATCCAGAACACCCGCCTCACCGGTCAGCCCCGCCGGCGACGGTCGGACGACGAGCGGCCGCTCATCGCCTGTCGCACCCCGTAGCTGAACGCGGCGACCTTGACGACCGGCGAGCCGAGGGTCGCGGCGAACAGGGCCGTCAGCGCGGAGACGTTCGTCGACACCTGCGCGACGTTGTCCGTGATCGAGTCGACCTTGACGAGCTGGGCGTTGGTGCTCGCGACCGTCGTGGTCACCTCGGACAGCAGCGGGACCGTCCCGTCGGAGATCCCGCGCACGGTGACCCGGGTCTCCTCGAGGACCTTGCCGAGCTTGACGAGCGGGTAGGCGATGAAGCCCACGAGCAGCACGAACGCGAAGGCCGCGATGAGCCCTGCGACGTCGCCGGCAGACATGCGGTTGCTCCCCTGCGCTGGGACGGGACGGACGGTCTGGCTACCTGGCTGACCTTATCGCCTCGACCGCGGCCTGCTCGGCGCGACGGTCGGACCGACCGGGCCGGGCATCGCCGGACGTCGTCCGGACCGGCTCGTCAGCGCCGGCGGCGCAGGATCTCGCGCAGCCGGGCCAGCCGCGTCGTCAGCTCACGCTCGAAACCGCGGTCGGTCGGCGTGTAGTACTCGCGGCCGTCGACGCCGTCGGGCGCGTACTGCTGCGCCGCGACGCCGAGCGGCTCGTCGTGGGCGTAGCGGTAGCCCGTGCCGTGCCCGAGCCTGCCGGCCCCCGCGTAGTGCGCGTCGCGCAGGTGCGACGGGACGGGGCCGCCGAGGCCGGCCCGGATGTCGGCGACCGCGGCGTTGATGCCGTTGTACGAGGCGTTCGACTTGGGGGCCAGCGCACAGTGGACGACGGCCTGGGCGAGGATGATCCGCGCCTCCGGCATTCCGATCATCGCCACCGCCTGGGCGGCGGCGACCGCTGTCCGCAGCGCGCTCGGGTCGGCCATCCCGACGTCCTCGCTCGCCGCGATCATGATCCGGCGGGCGACGAACCGGGGGTCCTCCCCCGCCTCGAGCATCCGCGCGAGGTAGTGCAGGGACGCGTCGACGTCCGACCCCCGCATCGACTTGATGAAGGCGCTCGCGACGTCGTAGTGCTGGTCGCCGGCCCGGTCGTAGCGGACGGCGGCCCGGTCGACGGCACGTTCCGTCGTCCCGAGGGTCACGGGCGCGGGCCGGTCCCGGGTCTCCTCGAGCGCGGCCCCGGCCGCGGCCTCGAGCGCCGTCAGCGCCGCGCGCGCGTCCCCGCCCGCCATCCGGACCAGGTGCGCCCGCGCGTCGTCGTGGAGCCGGACGGCGCCGCCGAGCCCGCGCTCGTGGGAGACCGCCCGGTCGAGGAGTGCCCCGACGTCCTCGTCGGTGAGCGGGCGCAGGGTGAGCAGCAGCGAGCGCGACAGCAGCGGCGACACGACCGAGAACGAGGGGTTCTCGGTCGTCGCCGCCACGAGGACGACCCAGCGGTTCTCGACGCCGGGGAGCAGCGCGTCCTGCTGGGCCTTGGTGAACCGGTGGATCTCGTCGAGGAACAGGACCGTCTCGCGCGCGTTCAGGTCGCGGGCGTCCCGCGCCTGCTCCATCACCGTGCGGACGTCCTTGACGCCGGCCGTCACCGCGGACAGCTCGACGAACCGGCGTCCGGTCGAGCGTGACACGACGTGGGCGAGGGTCGTCTTCCCGGTCCCGGGCGGGCCCCAGAGGATCACCGACGCGGGCCCGGCCGGGCCGGCGCCGCCGTCGGCGAGCCGGCGCAGCGGCGAGCCGGCCGCGAGGAGGTGGCCCTGGCCGACGAGCTCGTCCATCGACCGCGGACGCATCCGGACGGCGAGCGGTGCTCGCGCGCCGACGGACATGTCACCCGCTCCGGTCGTGTCGTCGGGGTCCGGCGAGAACAGGTCACTCACGCCTGCCACGCTAGCCGGGTGCTGCACGCGCTCGGACGGGTGATCGCCCGTCATGCCCTCCGGTTCGCCGCCGTCTGGCTCGTCCTCGTCGTCGCCGGCTTCGGCGCCGCGACCGGGGCCTTAGGCGGCGACGGCCTGTTCGAACGCCTCGAGGCCGGGGACGCGCCACAGGTCCCGGGCGAGAGCGCCGACGGCCGCGCCCTCCTGACCCGCTCGGCGCCGAGCGGGCCCGCGCTGCAGCTTCTCGTGGACGGGGTCGACCCGCGGTCGCAGACCCTGCGCGACGAGATCATCCGGGCCCGCCCGGCGCTCGCGGCGATCGACGGCGTCCAGTCGGTCGCCGACCCCTACCTCGGCCCGCCCGGCGCGCCGCCCGCCGCGGCCGGTCCGTTCGTCGCGGCGGACGGCCGGGCCCTGCTCGTCGTCGTGACGCTCGACGCCCGGCTGGCCGGCCGCAGCGAGAAGGCGGCGTCCGACGCCGTCGTGACCCGGCTGTCGGTCGTCGCCGCCGCCGTCCGGTCGCTCGAGCCGGACGCGGCCACGACCGTCGGGGGCGTCCAGCCACTGGTCGACGAGATCAACTCCAAGGTCGCCGACGACCTGAAGCGGGGCGAGGCGATCGCGCTCCCGCTGAGCCTGCTCGTCATGGTCGTGGTCTTCGGCGGCCTCCTCGCCGCCGGCCTTCCCGTGCTCGGCGCCGTCGCCTCGATCGCCGGCGCGCTGGCCACGCTGCTCGGCTTCTCGTACGTCATCGAGCTCGAGGCCAGCGTCCCCAGCGTCGTCAGCGTTCTCGGGCTCGGTCTGTGCATCGACTACGGCCTGCTCCTCGTGAGCCGCTACCGCGAGGAGCTGCGCCGGCTGCACGGCCCGGACGCCACCGGCCGGCCCACGCCGGCGGCCCTCGAGGCGGCCCTCGAGCACACTCTCGGGACCGCCGGACGCACCGTGCTCTTCAGCGGCGTCACGGTCGCCGTCAGCCTGGCCGGTCTGCTCTTCATGAACGCCGCGATCCTGCGCGCGGTCGGCGCGGCCGGGGTGAGCGTCGTCGTCGTCGCGCTCCTCGTCGCGCTCACCCTCGTGCCGGCGCTGATGGCGCTGGCCGGCGACCGGCTCATCCGGCCGGGCGTCACGCACCGCGTGCCGCTCCTGGCCCGGTTGGCCCGCCGGCTCGGCGACGTCGCCCCCGCCGAGGGGGCCTTCTCCCGGCTGGCCCGCCGCGTCCAGCGCCGGCCGCTGCTGGCCGTCGTCGCCGTCGTCGCGGTGCTCGTCGTCGCGGCGGTGCCCGTGCTGTCGATGCGACTGGTCTCCAGCGGCGTCCAGCTGCTGCCCACGTCGTCCGCGCAGCGCCGGCTCTTCGAGACGCTCGACGCCCGGTTCCCGTCGACGACCCAGGCCCCGATCCTCGTCGTCGCCCCCGGCCGGGCCGCCGCGGACCTCGACGCGTGGGCCCGGTCCTCGGTCGCCGGGCTGGCCGGGGTGGCATCCGTCGACCCCGCCACCACGCAGGGTGCCGGGCCGGACGCGGTCGCGGTGGTCGGGGTCCGGACGACGGCGTCCCCGCAGTCGGACGCGGCGCGCGACGTCGTCGCGCGGGTCCGTGACGCGCGCCCCGGCTACCCCGTGTACGTCACGGGCGAGTCGGCGAACGTCACCGACTTCACCGCGGGGATCGCCCGGCGCGCCCCGTACGCCGTCGGCCTCGTCGTCCTCGCGACGTTCGTGCTGCTGTTCCTCATGACTGGCTCAATCCTCGTGCCGCTCAAGGCGCTCGTCATGAACCTCGTGTCGCTCGGAGCCTCGTTCGGCGTGCTCGTCTGGGTCTTCCAGGAGGGGCACCTGGAGTCGCTCCTCGGCTTCTCGTCGGCCGGCGGCATCGACATCACGATCCCGGCGCTCGCGCTCGCGTTCGCGTTCGGCCTGTCGATGGACTACGAGGTGTTCCTGCTGTCCCGGATCAAGGAGTTCCGCGACCTCGGCCTCGACAACGACGCGGCGGTCCTCAACGGGCTGCAGCGGTCCGGGCGGATCATCACCTCGGCCGCGCTCGTCGTCGTCATCGTCTTCGCCGGCTTCGCCGCGGGCGAGCTGCTCATCATCAAGCAGATGGGCGTCGCGCTCGCGGTCGCCGTCGCCGTCGACGCCACGCTCGTCCGGATGCTCCTCGTCCCCGCGACGATGACCCTGCTCGGCGAGTGGAACTGGTGGGCCCCCGGCCCGCTGCGCCGGCTCCACGACCGGTTCGGGCTGCGCGAGAGCGCCGAGGACCTCTCCGTCGACGCCGAGGCGATCGCCGCCGCCCGGCCGCCGGGCGGTGCCGACGACGCGGTGCAGGGCCTGCGTGGCTGACCGGCCCGCGGACCTGCCCGCGGACCTGCCCGCTGACCTGCCCGCGGACCTGCCCGCGGACCTGACCGCGGCCGCAGCCGCCGACCCACGCTTCTGCGAGGGTTCCCGGGCCTGGCTCCGGTGGGGCATCGGGAGTGCGGGCGCGGACGAGGCGTGGCACGACCCGTCGTCGGGCGTGCTCGGGGTCGTGCGACGTCGGCGGGCCTACGGCTCCGGCCTCGTCGTGGTCGGTCCGGACGCCGGGGCCGGCGAGGTCGTCGGGGCCGTCGGACGGCTCGCGATGCAGGCGGACATCGACTTCGTGACCGTCGAGCGCGGACCGGTGGCCGACGCCCTGCGGGGCGCCCGGCCCGACGTGCCCGAGGCGGCCGACTGGGACTGGATGTGGACCCAGGCGCCCCCCGCCCCGGTCCGCGGGCAGGACAGGGTCGTCCCCCTCGGCGAGGCCGACCACGCCGCCGTCACCGGACTGCTGGCGGTCGCGAGCCCCCGGCACAGCGCCGTCCCCGGCGAGGCCGCCGTGCGGCGGTGGGTCGGGGTCCGGGACGCCGTCGGCGGCCTGCTCGCCTGCGGCGCGGACTACGAGGCCGTCCCCGGCGTGCCGCTGCTCGCCTCGATCGCGGTCGCGCCGGCGGCCCGCGGCCAGGGCCTCGGCGGGGCCGTCACCGCAGCGCTCACCCGACTGGCCTTCGCGGCAGGCACTCCTGCGGTGACGATCGACCTCTACGCCGACAACCACGGGGCACGCCGGCTGTACGAGCGTCTCGGCTTCCGGACGGGACTGCGGTTCTCCTCGTTCCGGTGGCCGCGCTGACCTGGCGCCGGCGCCGGCGCCGACGGCCTGCGGCTCAGCCGGCCGGGACCGAAGCGGCGGGCTTGGCGTCGACCCCGGCGTCCCGGCGCTGCTCGGCCGTGATCGGGGCCGGCGCCCCGGTCAGCGGGTCGTGGCCGCCGCCGGACTTCGGGAACGCGATGACGTCGCGGATCGACTCCGAACCGGACAGGAGCATGACGATCCGGTCCCAGCCGAACGCGATGCCGCCGTGCGGCGGGGCGCCGTACTTGAACGCCTCGAGGAGGAAGCCGAACTTCTCCTGCGCCTGCTCGGGCGTGATGCCCATGAGCGCGAAGACCCGCTCCTGGACGTCCCGGCGGTGGATACGGATCGAGCCGCCGCCGATCTCGTTGCCGTTGCAGACGATGTCGTAGGCGTAGGCGAGGGCGTTGCCGGGGTCGGACTCGAACCGGTCCGCCCATTCCGGCTTGGGCGAGGTGAACGCGTGGTGGACCGCCGTCCACTGGCCGGCGCCGACCGCGACGTCGCCGCTCTCCACGGCCTTCGCGCTCGGCTCGAAGAGCGGCGCGTCGACGACCCAGAGGAACGACCACGCCGACTCGTCGACGAGACCGACCCGGCGGGCCACCTCGACCCGCACCGCGCCGAGCAGCGCACGGGACGGCGCGGCCTCGCCGGCGGCGAAGAAGACGCAGTCGCCCGGGAGCGCGCCGACGTGCCCGGCGAGGCCGGCCCGCTCGGCGTCCGAGAGGTTCTTCGCGACGGGACCGGAGAGCTCGCCGTCCGCACCGACGAGGACGTAGGCGAGGCCGCGCGCACCGCGCTGCTTGGCCCAGTCCTGCCAGGCGTCGAGCGTCTTGCGCGGCTGGGCCGCCCCCGCGGGCATGACGACGGCCCCGACGTAGGGCGCCTGGAAGACTCTGAACTGGGTGTCGGCGAAGAGCTCCGCGCACTCCACGAGCTCGAGGCCGAACCGCAGGTCCGGCTTGTCGGTGCCGTAGCGGCGCATCGCCTCGGCGTAGGTGATCCGCGGGAGCGGGGTCGTGATCTCGTGGCCGACGAGTCGCCACAGCGCGACGAGGACCTCCTCGGACAGGGCGAGGACGTCGTCCTCCTCGACGAACGACATCTCGATGTCGAGCTGGGTGAACTCGGGCTGTCGGTCGGCGCGGAAGTCCTCGTCCCGGTAGCAACGGGCGATCTGGTAGTAGCGCTCCATCCCCGCGACCATGAGGAGCTGCTTGAACAGCTGCGGGCTCTGCGGCAGCGCGTACCAGGAGCCCGGCGCGAGCCGGGCCGGCACGACGAAGTCGCGCGCCCCCTCGGGCGTCGACCGGGTGAGCGTCGGGGTCTCGATCTCGACGAAGTCGTGCCGCGCCAGCACCTCGCGCGCGGCGGCGTTGACCGTGCTCCGCAGCCGCAGCGCTGCAGCGGGGGCCGGCCGCCGCAGGTCGAGGTAGCGGTAGCGCAGCCGCGCCTCCTCGCCGACCTCGATGTGCTCGTCGACCTGGAACGGCAGCGGCGCGGCCTCGTTGAGGATCTCCACGTCCTTGGCGACGACCTCGATGTCGCCCGTCGGGATGCCCGGGTTCTCGTTGCCGTCCGGACGGCGGCTGACCTCGCCGGTGACCCGCAGGCAGAACTCGCTCCGCAGCCCCTGGGCGACGCCCTCGTCGCGAACGACGACCTGGGAGACCCCGGAGGCGTCCCGCAGGTCCACGAACGCCACCCCGCCGTGGTCGCGCCGCCGGGCCACCCAGCCGGTGAGGGTCACGGTCTGTCCGGCGTGAGCGGCACGCAGCGTGCCGGCCTCGTGGGTGCGGAGCACGGGAGTCCTTCCTGAGGGGGCCGCGCGGACGTCGCACGGCCCGTCGATCCTACGCGGGCGGTGCCGGGGTGCCGCGACGGCGTTTCGCGGCGGCGCGACCCGCCGGGGGGCGCGGTCAGGTCACCAGCGGTCGTGGACGTGGGCACGGATCCGCGCGTCGTAGACGCCGCGGACGCCGTCCAGCGTGGCCGTGTCGAGCGGCGGCAGGTCGGCGGCAGCGGCGTTCGCCCGGGCCTGCGCGGCGGTGCGGGCGCCGGGGATGACGACGCTGACGCCCGGCGCGTCGACGACCCAGCGCAGCGCCAGCGCGGACGTCGGGACGCCGGCCGGCGCGAGCGCCGCCAGCTCGCGGGCGGCGGCCACCCCGACCTCGAAGGGGACTCCGCTGAACGTCTCGCCGACGTCGAACGCCGCGCCGTCGCGGTTGTAGGTGCGGTGGTCGTCCGCGCCGAAGGTCGTCGTCTCGTCGTACCTGCCGGACAGCAGCCCGCTCGCGAGCGGGACGCGGGCGATGATCCCGACGCCGGCGGCGGACGCCGCGGGCAGCACCCGCTCGAGCGGCTTGAGCCGGAACGCGTTGACGATGATCTGCACCGACGCGACGCCCGGGCGGGCGATCGCCGTCAGCGCCTCGTCGCACGTCTCGACGGAGACCCCGTAGGCGGCGACAGCGCCGTCCGCGACGAGGGCGTCGAGCGCGTCGTAGACCGCGTCGTTCGAGTACACCGGCGTCGGCGGGCAGTGCAGCTGGACCAGGTCGAGCCGGTCGACGCCGAGGTTGGCCCGGCTTCGGTCGGTCCACCCCCGGAACGCCTCCGCGGTGAACGCCTCGGGCACGTGCGGGTCCGCGCGGCGGCCCATCTTCGTGGCGACGGTGAGCCCGGCGTCCGGGCGGCTGCGCAGGAAGCGCCCGATGAGGGTCTCGCTGCGTCCGTCGCCGTAGACGTCGGCGGTGTCGAGGAAGGTCACCCCGGCCTCGACGGCCGCGTCGAGGACGTCGAGCGCCTGCGACTCCTCGACCTGACCCCAGTCCGCCCCGAGCTGCCAGCACCCGAGTCCGACGACCCCTACCTGTCGGCCCGTCCGGCCGAGCGTCCGCGTCTGCACGGCGGTCAGCCTACGGAACAGCCTGCGGAAGGCGCCCGGGTCGTCGTCCCGGGTCGCGGTCCCGCGCGCCGTCTCAAGCCGGGCAGCGCGACCTCCGATGAAGGAGGACGGCCTCCGTCGGCGGCCGGTCGACGAAGGTGAGGAGCCATGTCCGGTCCGGACGTGCCGCCGGTGGCCGTCGACGAGCCGTCGACCGCCCCGCTCGCGGGGGCGGTCCCGGCGCAGCGCAGCCCGTCGTCGCCGCTCGTGCCGCTCGTCGCCCTTGTCCCGTCGACGCTCGGTGCCCCGCTCGCGCTGCCGGCGCTGCCCGCCGGCCGGTCCGAGACCTGGCGGGCCGCCCTGGGGGCGGCGCGCCTGCGCGGCGCCCCCGCGCCCGATGTCGTCGTCTTCACCGCGATCTGCCCCGGGTGCGGCCGGGACGCCCAGTGGCAGGAGGTGCGCGAGGACACCCGGCTGCGCGCCACCGTGCACTGCGACTGCGCCTGAACGGGAGACGCGTCGGCGGCCGCCCGGTCAGATGATCGTCAGCTGCTCGCCGGCAGCCGGGTGGTCCGCCCCCGACGCCGGACCACCGGACGCCGGACCGCCGGGCGCCGGCCCGCCGGACGCCGGACCGCCGCCCGCCTCGACGCCGTCCGGCATGCTGCCGGCGGGGAACTCGCCCTCGTCGTCCCCGGGCACGCCACGGACGTCGCCTGGGCGGTCGAGCCCGTGCCGGCGCAGCAGCGGGCCGACCCGGGCGCCGAGCCAGAGCCGGTAGTCGCGCGGCACGTAGGCGCCCCGGCCGTAGAGCGTGCGGTACCGGTCGACGAGGTGCGGCCGCTCGCGCCCGAGCCATCCGAGGAACCACTCGCGCGCGCCGGGCCGCAGGTGCAGCGGGACGACCGTCACCCCGGTGGCCCCGGCCTCGGCGAGCCGCGCGAACGCGGCGTCGAGGTGCTCGACGGAGTCGGTGAGCCAGGGCAGGACGGGCGCGAGGAAGACCCCGCACGGCAGGCCCGCGTCGCGCGCGGCGCGGACGACGTCCAGCCGGGCCCGCGGGGACGGCGTCCCCGGCTCGAGGCTCTCGTGGAGCGGCTCGTCGTGGATCGCGAGGGACACGCCGAGCCCGACCGGGACGTGCCGGGCGGCCGCGGCGAGCACCGGCAGGTCGCGCCGCAGCAGCGTGCCCTTGGTGAGGACGGACAGCGGCGTCCCGGAGGACGCGAGCGCGTCGACGACCCCCGGCATGAGCCGGTAGCGGCCCTCGGCCCGCTGGTAGGGGTCGGTGTTCGTGCCGAGCGCCACGTGCTCGCGCCGCCACGACGGCCGGGCCAGCTCCCGACGCAGGACGTCGACGACGTTCGTCTTGACGACGACCTCGGTGTCAAACCCGCGCCCTGTGTCGAGATCCAGCCACGCGTGCGAGCCTCGCGCGTAGCAGTAGACGCAGGCGTGCGTGCATCCCCGGTACGGGTTGACGGTCCAGCGGAACGGCATCGCGGACGCCTCGGGGACGGCGTTCAACGCGCTGCGTGCGGCCACCTCGTGGAACCGCACGCCGGGGAACTCGGCGGCCGTCACGGTCCGCAGCAGGCCCTTGATGCTGCGCAGCCCGGGCAGGGCGTCGACGTCCTCCGCCTCGACCGCCTGCCCCTGCCAGCGCATCGGGCTATTCGAACAGGCGTTCGAAGTGTTGTCAACGCCGGCGAGTCGGAGTTGACGACAGGGGTTGAGTGGGGGCCGCGCCACCATCGGCGACGGCAACGCCC
>Ga0209797_10001962_pt1 | contig 10400 bp, 9 predicted proteins | sample DOMMetBare3Fresh_2_FD_187472 | JGI IMG/M metagenome (GOLD analysis project Ga0209797, IMG submission 187472) | Wetland sediment microbial communities from St. Louis River estuary, USA, under dissolved organic matter induced mercury methylation -... | ecosystem: Environmental > Aquatic >...
CCTGCAGACGATCCGCTGGTACGCCGAGAACCGCGAGAAATGGATCGGGCGAGTCGATTGGGTGCCCACGACGACCAGATGAGCGCCGCGTTCGTCTACGCGAATCCGCCAAGCTCGGAGCGAGCCTCCCCCGACGTTGTTACGACGCGCGTCGGAAGAGGCGGTATGCGCCACGCCGGGTTCGGTAGATCGGCTTGGCGATTTGCTTCGCCAGGCTCTTCGGCCCTCCGCTTAGAGACACGAACTGGTAGTGGGCGCGGGTGGGAAGGTAGGCCTGCTCCAGCCCTGCTCGCTGGGCCATCGCGACCAGGGCGCGACCGTGGTAACAGTTCAGATGCTCGAGTGGAGCAACTGCGTTCAGCGAGTTCCGCGTAGACTTAGCCGCCTTCCAGTCGTTGGCCTCGAGCCGCCGGTGGATGTCGGTGCTCGGCGGAACGCTGATCTTGAGCAGACCGCCGGGCGCCAGCGAACGACTGAGATGGACGAGCGTCTCGTACGGGTCGACGAGATGCTCGAAGACCTGTTCGGTGTTAATGAAGTCGAATTCGTAGTCCGGGATCTCGTCCCAGCCGAGCGTCGGAATGGCGAGCGCGCCGGCGTGCGCCAGTCTCGTGTCCGAGAGCTCCACACCCCAGACGCGGCAGCCGAGACCGCGCGCGATGAGTAGCCAGCGCCCCCACCCCATACCGAAGTCGAGCATCCGCAAGCTGCCCGGCGGCCGATCCATCCCGGAGACGATCGACATGAGCTCACGGAGGAGCGGGATTCGCTCGTCGAGCCGCGCAGTGGCATCCCGGTCGACCGAGTCCGCCAGGCCGATCCAGCGTTCGTAGAGTCTCTCGAGAAGCTCGCGACCGGGAGCCCTGCTCTGCCAGATCATGTCGCAGCGCTCGCACTCGAGCAGCGTGTACCGAATCCCATCGAGCTTCTCGAGCATGGTCCGACCCGGCCCGACACCGTAAAACTCGAGCAGGTATTCAGAGATTGGAGGAGCCACGTAGGGAAGGTCGACGAGCAGGCGGTGGGACCCGCTGCCGCAGGCGGGGCAGACGTTCCGCTCGATGAACGCGCCGTGCGTGTCGGTTGGCATCTCCGCCTCTCGTTGAGCCCTCACGGACACAAGACCAGCAGCCCTCCCGGAGACCGCCGGCACTGAATGCAAGGATAGTCACGCTGTTCCGAACGAGCCCCACCCTGATACGAACGGAATCCTCCGGCAGACGCGCTCGTCGCAATCGACAACGACACTGTGCCGTCCATCACGAGCTGCGCGACGCAGGCGTATCTTCGAACGCCCTGCCGCCGCACGGGGTAGCCTTCCGCCGATGCGCGTGCTCGTCACCGGCGGCGGCGGCTTCGTCGGCTCGCACCTCGTGGAGCGCCTGGAGGAGGAGGGGCACCACGTCGCAGTGCCCAGGCGCTGGGAGTTCGACCTGACGGACATGTCCCAGACGGCGCGGCTGTTCGACGAGGTGAAGCCCGAGCTCGTGTTCCACCTGGCCGCCGAGGTCGGCGGCATCGGCGCCAACCGCGCGAATCCGGGCCGGTACTGGTACGCGAACCTGATGATGGGAGCCCACGTGCTCGAGCAGGCCCGCCTGCACGGGACGGCGAAGCTCGTGATCGCCGGCACGGTCTGTGCCTACCCCAAGTTCACGCCGGTGCCGTTCCGGGAGGAGGAGCTCTGGAACGGCTTCCCGGAGGAGACGAACGCCCCGTACGGCGTCGCGAAGAAGGCGGTGCTGGTGGGAGCGCAGGCCTACCGGGAGCAGTACGGCCTCGATGCGATCTTCCTGCTGCCCACGAACCTCTACGGCCCGCGCGACAACTTCGACCTGCAGACGTCGCACGTGATCCCGGCGCTGATCCGCAAGATGATCGAGTCCCCCGAGGAGATCACGCTGTGGGGCGACGGGACACCTACTCGCGAGTACCTCTTCGTGGACGACTGCGTCGACGGCCTGCTGCTGGCGGCGGAGCGCTACGACGGCGCCGAGCCGGTCAATCTGGGCACGGGCGTCGAGACGTCGATCCGGGAGACCGCCGAGATCGTGGCGGAGGCCGTCGGCTTCAGCGGTGAGATCCGGTGGGACAGCTCGATGCCGAACGGCCAGCCGCGCCGGTCGCTCGATTCGTCGCGGGCGGAGGAGTCGTTCGGCTTCAGGGCACGGGTGCCGCTCCGCGAGGGGATCGCCCGCACGGTCGCCTGGTACCGAGAGCACGGCCGGCCGCATGCGCCGTCTTGACCCGCTGCTCGGCGGGGCCGTCTGCTTGCAGTGGGTCGTCACCGGCTGCGTCGCGCTCTTCGCCGATCATGCCGGATCGGTGTACGGCGACCGGGCGGCTGCAGCCGCGGCCGTGGGTGCGGCGGGGAAGCTGGTCGACGGCACTGTGCCGACGGCGCCCGGCCCCGGCTATCCCCTCCTGCTCGCACCGCTCGCCGCGCTGACCGACTCGGTCGGAACCTTCGCCTCGGTCATGACGACGATCGACGTCGTCGTCCTCACGCCTCTCGCCGCGGCGTGCCTGGTGGAGATCGCGCGCCGTGCCGCCGGGCCGATCTACGCCGGTCTCACAGCCGTCGTGTGGTCGCTCGCGCCGGTTGTGGCGATCCCGCTCTTCGTACCGAAGTACCGCGACACGTACGAGCACGACGTGCTGCCGGCGCTCTACGGCTTGACCGTGCGGCCGGAGTTCGCGGCCATGGCCCTCTCCCTCGTCGCAGCAGCGCTCGCGCTGCGGGCCGTCGCGGGGTCCGCACGGGCGGGGCTGCTCGCCGGGTTGTTCGCCGGCGCCGCCGCCGCGGTGTCGCCGCCCGCCGTAGCCGTCGCGGTGGGCATCTTCCTGGCGTTCGGCGTCGCACGGGTCTGGCGGCGGCTGCCGGAGGCCGGCGCGGGTCTCGCGGCGGCGCTCCTGCCGGCGCTCCTGTGGCGTTCGCGGGCCCACGGGATCGCAACGGTGACGCTCGGCGACCCGTCGTGGACCGCCTTCCAGGCGACGATGGCGCAGATCCGCGAGTTCTTCTGGTCGAACAGGCTGCTGCAGTGGCTTCCGGTCGCGGGGGCGATCGGGGCGCTGCGCCTCGCGGCGCCGTTCGGGGCGCTGCTCGTCGGCTGGCTCGGCGCTGCGACTGTCGCAACCGTCGCGACGGCCCCCGGCCTCGACGGCGGGCGCCTGTTCGTCTCGCTGATCCCGGCCTGGCCTGCGTACGCGCTCCTCGTCGCCGCGATCCCGGCGCTCGTCCCGACGCTCGTGGCACGGCTTGGCCCGCGACTGGCGCCGCAGACCGGTGCGGCCGAGCTCGGCTCTCGCACTGTCGTCGTCACGGCCCTCCTGCTCGTGGTGCTGCCGTTCGCGATCGTCGTAGCCGTCGGGCGCTAGTCGGCGTCCCCCTCAGCGGCGTCGCTCCGCCGTCCCAGGCGCTGTTCGAGCAGCGCGACCCGCTGCGCCAGGAGCGTGTTCTGGTCGGCGAGCTTCGACAGCACCGTCGAGTAGTGCAGCAGCACGACGACGACGAACAGGATCGCGGCTGCGAAGAGGATCGCCGGGGGGTAGCTGCTGACCCCGAGCCAGCGGGCGATCGTGTTGAGACCGTCCCGCCAGGCCGAGAGCACGAGCAGGACGACGCCGGTGACGAGCCACAGGAGCGCGTAGCGCTCCTTCAGCCGCCTGCCTCGAATCAGCTCGAGCACGACGAGGATGAGGAGGAGGGCAGCGATCGACGCGGCGATCGAGATACGGACGGGGGTCATGGGCGCTTCGATTCGTCGGCCGGCATCGTGGACTTGCGCAGCATCGCGATCACCAGGGCCAGCGTGACCTTGAACACGTAGTAGACCGAGCGGAGGAACGTGATCGACGACTCGCCGTGCTCCCGCTCGCGCATCCGCACGGGCACCTCCTGCAGGCGCAGCCGGTGCTTGAAGACCAGCACGGTCGCCTCGACCTCGGGATAGTCGTTCGGGTAGTCGCCGGCAAAGAGCGCGATGCCCTTGCGGTTGAGCGCCTGGAAGCCGGACGTCGTGTCCGTCACCCGCTGGCGCGTCAGCACGGAGACGAGCTTGGCGAACCAGGTGATGCCGATGCGCCTCGCGAGCGGCGGCCGGTACGCCCGGTTGCCGTCGGCGAAGCGGGAGCCCGTGACGATGTCGGCCTCGCCGGCCTGCACGGGGGCGAGGAGCCTCGGGAGCTCGGCAGGGTCGTGCTGGCCGTCGCCGTCGAGGCGCACGGCCAGCTCGTAGCCCTGCTCGAGCGCGTACTTGAACCCCGTCTGCACGGCGCCGCCGATGCCGAGATTGAAGGGAAGCGTGACGACGGCGGCCCCGTGGGCGGCGGCGATCGCGGACGTGGCGTCAGTCGAGCCGTCGTCGACGACGACGACGTCGTACCCCGGGTCGAACGCCCTGATCTCGTCGACCACGCCGCCGATCGCTCCTGCCTCGTTGTGCGCGGGAACCACCGCGAGCACAGTGCCGCGGGTCATACGAGCACCGCCACCGCGAGACCGAGGAGCTCGAGCACGCGCCGGGCGCGGTGCGCATACGTGTGCTCGTCGAGCACACGCTCGCGGGCGCGGGCGCCGAGCTCTGCAGCCTGGGCCCTGTCGCCGAGCAGCAGACGGTAGGCGTCCAGCGCCTCGTCGGCGTTGTCGACGACGAGGATCTCCCGGCCCGGCTCGAACCAGCGCTCGATGCCCTGGTGCGGATTCGAGACGATCGCGGCGCCCGCGGAGGCGAGCTCGAAGGGGCGGCAGGTCGACGAGAGCCGCACCGTGGCGTGTGAGCGGCGGGTGATGTTGAGGTTGACGTGCGCCGCCGAGATCGCGCGCGCGAAGACGTTGAAGGGGACGTCCCCCAGCTCGCGCGCACTGCCGGTGTCGCCGCGGAAGTCGCGGCCGCCGAGCGCGAAGTCGATGTCAGGCGCCGCGCGGCTCGGCTCGCCCACCATGGCGGCGGTCCACTCGCGGCGGAACTTGTCGCCGTAGCCGTAGAAGAAGACGTCCATCTCCTTCTCCACCGGCCGGGGCGCGAAGAACTCCGGATCGGCTGCCCAGAAGACCGCCTCCGCCCGCCGAGCGCCGAGCTCGAGCAGCCGGGGCAGACCACCCTCCGAGTTGGAGAGCACGAAGTCGTACTCGGAAGGATCGGCACCGTGGTAGTAGTTGAAGCCCGTGTCCATGCCGCCGAACTCCGGCAGGCTCATGGGGACGTCCCCGTCGTAGAAGACGACCGGGATGCCGAATCGCTCTCGGAGAGCCGTGGGGATTCCCTTGAAGTGCGCCATCGGCACGGTGAAGACGACGACGGCGTCGGGCCGCTCGCGCTCCACCAGGTGCTCCAGATGGCGACGCCAGCGTGGTGTGACGACCCGCCAGATCGTCTCGCGCGTGAGACGGTCGAGCGCGCTGTCCTCCGGGCTGTCCTCGGCGCGGCGCAGGTACCGGTCGCCCTTGAGCCGGGCGAGCCCGCCGCGCAGCGCGGCGTACGACTCGCCTTCGCGGTAGGTCGGGTTCGGCGCCGTGCGCCACCAGGGAGACGCGACGGGCCGTCCGCGATAGGGCGTCACGACCAGGTCGACGCCGGCCTCGTACATCCCTTTCCACAGCTGCCACCACGCGGGGGTGCAGCCGTAGCGGAAGTCGAGGTCGATCGCGGAAGCGACCGCGAGGATCTTCGGAGCCTTCACCGCGGGGATTGTAGGGGCGGGCCCTAGAAGGCGCCCCGGCCGCTGATCACGGCCGGGATCGTCTTGGCGATGATCGTCACGTCGAGCCAGATCGACCAGTTCTCGAGATAGGTGAAGTCGAGCCGGACGAGGTCGTCGAACGAGAGCCCCGCGCGCCCCGAGATCTGCCACAGGCCGGTCATGCCCGGCAGCACGAGGTACCGCGCCCGGTGCCAGTCCTGGAGCAGCTCGTAGTCGCGCAGCGGCAACGGGCGCGGCCCGACGAGGCTCATCTCCCTCCGCAGCACGTTCACCAGTTGCGGCAGCTCGTCGAGGGAGAGCCGGCGCAACAGGCGCCCCACGCGGGTGACGCGCGGATCGTCCCGGATCTTGAAGAGAGCGCCCGAGGCCTCGTTCGCGCTCTCGAGCAGCGCCTGCTGCTCCGCCGCTCCGGCGACCATGGTGCGGAACTTCAGCATCCCGAAATCCTGCTCGCCGACACCGATGCGCCTGTCGACGTAGAGCACAGGGCCGCGCGAGTCCAGCTTGATGGCGAGGGCGACGAGCAGCCACAACGGTAGGCCGACCACGAGCAGGATGACGCTGAGGGTGACGTCGAACCCGCGCTTCAGCGCCCAGTCCCAGCCGGTCAGGATGGGCGGTCGCAGCTCGAAGAGCGGCACTCCCTGGCCCGGCACGTACTCGCCCTCGTGCATCAGCAGCTCGGTCGTGTTCGGGGCGAGGCGGACGCGGATCCCCTGGCGGTGAGCGCGCTCGACGATGTCGAGCACGGTGCGCTCGTCGAAATCCGCCTCGGTCAGGATCAGCTCGTCCGGTCGCAGGCGGTCGAGGATCCCCGGCAGCTCCTCGAGGGAGGAGCCGAGCAGCGGGAGCCCCGGCTGGCCGACCGGAGCGACGGCGCCCACCAGCTCGTAGGCGATGCCGCCGCGGGATGCGATCAGCTCGCGCTGCAGGCGCTGCAGGCTCTCCCCTCCGCCGACGAGCACGGCGCGCCTCCGGATCCCGCCGACACGCAGCAGCTCGAGCGAGGCTGACTCGTACGCCGCCCGCAGCAGCCCGATGAAGAGCGCACAGGTGACGGTGGCCGTCGGGATCAAGCCGGTCGTCGTGAAGTCGTAATCGGTCCCGAGACCGAACGCGAGCACGATCAACGCGACGAGCACGAGCGAGGAGACGACCCTACCGGAGCCGGAGCGCCGCTCCCGTGCCGCGTACAGGCCCGCCTGGAGGAAGACGAGCACGGTGATCGGGGCCAGGAACGGCAGCCATTCCTTAGGCCCCGTCTCCCACAGGAGCGACCAGAACACCGTGTCGCCGTAGATGAGCGTCCTGAGCACGAGCGCGGCCATCAACCCGAGTGAGAGCCCGGCCACGTCGAGCACGACGAGCGCCGCAATGCTCAGCAGGCGCCGAACGACCCCGAGCACGGGGCCGCGGGAGAGGAGATAGAGCCGGGAGGACCTCATGTCCTTCGGCTCCTCGGGCGTCGGGCTCGGCGGCGCCTCCGGCCGGGCCGCGGGCGGAGCAGCATCGCGTGGCACCTGCAGATCCTACCCCCGGGCCGATCGGCGGCCCGGGCGGGCGGCGGCCAGCTCGCCCAAGACGGCGTCCGCCCACGACTCGACCGAATGCCCGCTCTCGACACGACGGCGTAGCGCTCGCCCCACCTCCCACCGCAGCTCGGGCGGGGCCGCGGCGAGGGCGAGCAGCACCTGCGCCAGATCCTGCGGATCCCGTCGCGTGAAGCGGAGGCGCAACGGCAGCTCGCCGAGGAAGTCGTCCAGGGCGACGTTGCTCGACAGGACGGGAAGGCCCGAGGCGGCAGCTTCGTAGACGACCTTGTCGAGCGTCTCGCTGCCCTCCGGTTGCGTGGCGCTGACGAGGGCGTGGGCGCCCGCGAGCAGAGCCGGGATACGGTCGCGCGGAAGCGGCCCCTCCAGCCGCACCCGCTCGCGCAGGACGGGGCTCGCGGCGACCATGGCACGCAGCTCCTGCAGATGGGCCTGCTCCGCACCGGTGAGCGCCGGCCCACGGATCTCGAGCTCGGCGTCGAGGCCCTGCGCGACTGCGAGCTCCAGGCCGCGCAGCATCGTCGTGTATCCCTTCCACGGCGTCATCCGGCCGAGAGCGAGCAGGCGCAGCCGGGCGGGCACAGCCGGCGACGGCGAGGTAGGTGCCACGAACTGGCTCACGTCGATCGCATGGCCGATGCCGCGCACCTTGGGGCTCGCGAGCGGGAACGAGCGCCGGTCGACGCTCAGCACGACGTCGGCGGCGCGTGTTGCGAGCCGCAGCGACCGGTCGGCGTTCCAGTGCGTGTACCAGAGGCCGAGGGGGATCCGGTATCCCTTGCAGAGCGGGGCAGCCAGGAGCAGGAAGAGCGGGATCATGTGAGCGAGCACCGCGTCGGGACGCGTCGACGAGTGGACGACTTCCGCTGCGAGCGCGCGCTCGAAGGCGATGCCGCGGGCCACCCGCGACCGGGCCCCGAAGCGCCGCAGGGTAACGTTCGCCGGCAGCGCGTGCCGGCCGACGTGGTCGCAGAGGACGGTGACGTGCTCGCAGCGGCGGGCGAGCGCGTCGATCATGTCGATCGTCTGCGCGAGCGCCGGATGGTCGGCGTCGACGACCTGCGTGGGGAAGACGAGCCGCACGAGGGCTACACCTGCTTGCGCGCGATCGTCTCGTCCACGAGCGCGCGCATCTGGTGGGCGAACTGCTCCGGCGTCGAATGCCAGTCCGCGTAGCGCACGTGGGCTGCGGCGCCCAGCCTGGCGGCGAGCTTCCCGTCGGAAAGAACGCGCACGAGTGCGTCGACGAGGGCATCCTCGTCGGCCCGGGGCACGAGGACGCCCTCGACACCGTCCTCGACGAGGTCGAGCACGCCGCCGGCAGCGGTGGCTACGACGCCACGACCCCGTGCGAATGCCTCGATCACGACCCTGCCGAGGCCTTCAGGCCATGATGGAAGCACGAGGAGAGTTGCAGCGTCGAGAGCTGCGGCGACGTCGCGAGGCGACAGCTGAAGATGGTGCTCGACCTGGTCGGGGAGATCGATGACAAGCGAGTCGACAACGTGTTGTCGCGTGCCTTTCCCGATGACCACAAGCCGTGCCTCTGGGAGCTGGGCAGCAACGCGTCGCCAGGCTGCGGAGAGGCCGTCGACGTTCTTGTAGGCCTCCAGCACGCCCACGAAGAGCGCCACGGGCTTGTGCGGGAGAGGCGCGACAGGAGACTCCGTGAATGCAGAGAGGTCGCTGTAGGTCGGGAATGACGCAGTCGCGGGCTCGCCGCGCACCTCCTCGACGAGGCTGGACGTGAAACCGGAGAGCGCGCGCGTGGCGTCGGCATGGCGCAGCGCCCATCGGGCAACCGCGTCCGCCGGCAACGAGAGCAGCCGACGCCCTCCCGAGCCGTAGCTGCGCGTGAACGTCCGCCAGTCGCCGTGCACCTCCACGATCACCGGCGTCGGCGCTCCGGCGAGACGCCGGCCGACGAATGCGGCCGCGCCGATGAAGGGATCCGCCGCTACGACCACGTCCGGGCCGAACTCGACGATCTGGCGGCGGATGCGCAGCGGCAGACGGGCCTGGAAGAGTGCGCCGTCGATCGCGGCCGGCCGTGCGGGCGGACTGAGACGGAATCGCTCCGAGCGAGTGGCGCCGTCGGCCTCGGCGGCGCCGAGCACGCGGTAGTCGATCGTCTCCTCGAGCGCGTCCCACTTCTTCGCAAGCCACGCGGGCAGCGGCAACCGGTACCGGCCGCGGCCGACGAAGAGCACGCGTGGACGCCGTTCAGGCACGCGCGGCCTCGAGCAGGATCGACTCGAGCGCGCCGTAGACACGGTCGACCGCAAGGGACTCCACGGAGGGGCGCGCACGTGCGGCGAGAGCATCGCGGAGCCCGGGCTCGGCGAGCAGGCGGCGCAGCGCCCCGCTCATCGCCTCGCTCGAGCCGGGGGCGACGAGCAGCCCGTTCTCGCCGTCGTGCACGATCTCCGGCACGCCGCCGACCGCCGTCGCGACGACCGGAACCCCCAGGGACAGCGCCTCCACCGCGGCATGGGGGAAGTTCTCCCAGGCGCTCGAGATCACGCACGCACCAGCCCCCGCCAGCACGGCGAGCGCCTGCTCGCGCGGCAACGCGCCGACGAAGGCAATGCGGTCTCGGCCGGTCGAGGCTTCGGCCCGCTGCTCGAGACGCGCGCGGTCCGGCCCGTCACCGACGACGACGAGCCGCGCCTCCTCCACGCTTGCCACTGCGTCGATCGCGACGTCGAGGTCCTTCTGGCGCGTGAGCCGTCCAACGAAGGCGAACGTGCCCGGAGCGGACGGCACCGGTGAGACCACCAGCGAGGGAGCCGGGTTGTGCAGCACGGTGATTCGTGAGCGCTCGAGCCCCCAGCCGCAGGCGATCTCGGCGAGATAGCGGCTCGGCACGACAACGGCCCGTGCCCGGCGCAAGGCGAGTGTCCGCGCCGCCTTCAGCACCTCCACCCGCCGGTTGCCGCTCGCCTGGAAGTCCTCGAGCGAGCCCGAGAAGAGCCGGTAGCGGCGGGCGCGCTCGTAGGCCGGGTCGGACACGAGCTTCGCGACGAGAGGGCGCCGCGCCACGGCGGCGGCTGCCGCCGCCGCAGCGTAGGTCGCCGTGGCGTAGACGACGTCGGCGCGCCGGGCGCGCCGGGCCGCGATCGCCGCGATCCTCGCGTAGCGCAC
>Ga0209797_10001964_pt1 | contig 10389 bp, 10 predicted proteins | sample DOMMetBare3Fresh_2_FD_187472 | JGI IMG/M metagenome (GOLD analysis project Ga0209797, IMG submission 187472) | Wetland sediment microbial communities from St. Louis River estuary, USA, under dissolved organic matter induced mercury methylation -... | ecosystem: Environmental > Aquatic >...
CTCAAGGGCATGCCCGGCCAGGCCGAGGAGGTCATGGTGGCCCGCGACGTGGCCCTGGCCGAGCTGACCGGCGGCCGGCTCCACGTCCAGCACCTCTCGGCGGCCGGCAGCGTCCGGGCGGTGCGCGAGGCCAAGCGGCGCGGACTGCGGGTCACCGCCGAGGCGGCACCGCACCACCTGGCCCTCACCGACGAGGACCTGGCCGGGGCCGCCTACGACACCGCCTGGAAGATGAACCCGCCGCTGCGCTCCGCCGAGGATAGGCAGGCGGTTCGGGAGGGGCTCGCCGACGGCACCATCGACTGCATCGCCACCGACCACGCCCCCCACTCCGCGGTGGAGAAGGACCTCGAGTTCGACGCGGCCGCCAACGGCGTGGTCGGGCTGGAGACCGCCTTCGCGGTGTGCCTGGGGCTGGTCAGGGCCGGGCACCTCTCCGAGCGGCGCCTGGTCGAGGCCCTGACCTCGTCTCCGGCGCGCGTCTTCGGGCTGCCCGGCGGCACGCTGGCGCCCGGCGCGCCCGCCGACCTGGCGGTCCTCGACCCGGCGGCGGAGTGGCGCGTCGATCCGGCGCGCTTCCACTCGAAGGGGCGCCATACCCCGTGGAAGGGCGCCCGGCTCGCGGGGCGCTGCACGCACACCTTCGTGGACGGCCGGCTGGTCCACGAGGGCTAGCAGGAGGGGAACGTGTCGATGAAGCGGGCGATCCTGGCGCTGGCCGACGGCGAGGTCTACGAGGGCTGGTCCTTCGGAGCCGAGGGCGAGGCCGCCGGAGAGGTGGTCTTCAACACCTCCATGACCGGCTACCAGGAGATCCTCACCGACCCCTCCTACGTCGGGCAGATGGTCTGCATGACCTATCCGGAGCAGGGGAACACCGGCGTGAACGCCGCCGACGAGGAGTCGGCCAGGCCGCACCCCACCGGCTACATCGTCCGCCACCTCGCCGCGGTGCCGTCGAGCTTCCGCGCCGAGCGGAGCCTCGAGGACTACCTCCGGGCGAACCGGATCGTCGGCATCCAGGGCGTGGACACCCGGCGGCTCACCCGCCACATCCGCGTCACCGGGGCGCAGATGGGGGTCATCGCCACCGAGGGGAGCGCCCGGGCGCTCGTCGACCGGGCCCGCTCGCTCCCGGGAATGGAGGGGCAGGACCTCGCCACCCTCATCTCCACCCGGGAACGGTACGAGTGGAAGGAGACGGGCGCCGACGCCTGGCGGCAGGACGAGCGCGGCCCGATGCCGCGGGCCCGCTTCCACGTCGTGGCCTACGACTGGGGCCTCAAGCGCGCCATGCTGCGCCTCCTCGCCGAGTCGGGCTGCCGCGTCACCGTGGTGCCGAGCCGCACCACCGCCCCCGAGGCGCTGGCGCTGCGGCCGGACGGGATCTTCCTCACCAACGGCCCCGGCGATCCGGCGGCGGTGGTGGGGGCGAAGGAGACGGTGGCGGCGCTCCTCGGCAAGGTGCCGGTCTTCGGGATCTGCCTCGGGCACCAGATCCTGTCGCTCGCGGTGGGGGGCTCCACCTACAAGCTGAAGTTCGGGCACCGCGGCGCCAACCAGCCGGTGCAGGACCTCGCCACCCGCAAGGTGGACATCACCTGCCAGAACCACGGCTTCGCGGTGGACGGCAAGAGCCTGGGCAGGCGCGCCCGGGTCACCCACCAGAACCTGAACGACGGCACGGTCGAGGGGATCGAGGTGCTCGACGCCCCCGCCTTCGGCGTCCAGTACCACCCGGAGGCCTCCCCGGGCCCGCACGACGCCCGGGCGCTCTTCGGCCGCTTCGTGGCAATGATGGAGCGCCGATGACGCTGCAGCAGATGCACGAGCGGCTCGTCGCCTGGGCGAGCGGCGATGCCCGGAAGGACTGGCTCCTCGCGGCGCGGCAGGCCTACTTCGAGCGCCACGGCGAGCCCCACGAGGAGGACAAGAGCTTCGAGTCGAGGATGAACGGCCTCCTCGACTGGGTGCTCTACGACTTCCGCCCGAACGGCGCCGACACCGTGCTCGAGCTGTTCCTCAAGGACCCGTCGCAGGGGCTGACCACCGACGAGCTGGCCGAGATCCGGGAACTGTCCCGAAATCACCACGGCCTCTTCGAGGTCCGCCGCATCCGGCCCGGCGAGATCCGGCTGCGCGACGTCTTCACGGGCAAGGACCACGACGTCAGCGAGCGCCGCACCATGGCCGGGGTCGCCAAGGGCGACCTCCTCGAGGCCCGGCTGCTCCCGCACGCGGGGGCCCTCTACTTCTCGGGGGCCTTCCTCTACCACCCGCCCGAGGTCCGCAAGGCCATCCTGGCGGAGGTGAAGCGGCTCCGGAAGCAGTCGAGGAAGGGCGGAGCGCCCGACGTGAAAGGGTTCCTGGCGTCCCTCTCGCGGATGGCCTTCAAGCTCGAGCGGTACCGGAACGTGAAGATCGAGTCGATCTACGACTTCGCGGGCGCGAACGCGACGCTCACGCCGCGACCCGCCCGCCCGGGCCAGTAGGAGGGAGCCATGGCCGATCCCGCAACGCCCGCCACGGGGGGAGGGAACACGGGCTCCCCGGTCACGCCGCCGCCCCTCCAGGACGACCGGCTCATGCTGGTCCTCTGCTACCTGGGGCTGCTCGCGCTCGTCCCCTACCTCTTCGCCCGCCAGTCGGAGGCGGTGCGCTTCCACGCCCGGCAGGGCCTCGCGCTCGGGCTGCTCGGCGTCCTCTGCGCGGCGGTGGCCGTCATCCCCGCCGTCGGCTTCTTCGGCGCGCTGGGGATCGCGGGCTGCGTCGTGGGCTCGATCCTCGGCATCGTGAAGTCCCTCGCCGGCAATCGCTGGCGCATGCCGGTCGCGGCCGACGTCGCCGACCGCCTGGCGCTCTGAGCCGCCTCGCCGCCTCCCCCGCTGCGGCGGCGAGCCGTGGTGCCCGGCCGGTGGGGGTCGCCCCTGCGCGCGCTCGAGGACGAGGGTGACGGACTGGCCGGCGGGGGTCGCCCCTGCGCGCGCGAACGGAGCTTCGTACGGACTCGATCGACAGTACGCCAGCCGATGCAAGAATGCGTACGCGCGCGAAGCGCGCGGACCGTTTCTTGCCCGGCCCCGCGCGCCCCGTACCGGCGGCCTGACGGTACCGGAAGCGACTTTGAGCGCGCGCAGGGGCGACCCCCGCCGGCCGGGCCCCATGGATCAGAGGCTCTGCGTCCCCTCGATCCGCGGCGGGATGCGAGGGGGATGTGAGGGCGTCTCGCCGCGGCGCCGCATCCTCTCGAGGTCGGCGCGCGAGATGCCCTGCTCCTCGACCACCTTGCGGGCGGCGTAGATGGGCGCGCCGGCGCGGAGCGCCAGGGCCACCGAGTCGCTCGGCCGCGCGTCGAGGGAGAGGCTCCTCCCGCCCTGCCTGACGCGGACCCGGGCGAGGAAGATCGAGTCCCGGTAGCCGACGATCTCGACGCGCTCCACCTTGCCGCCGAGCTCGCCGATGGCGCTGCCGAGGAGGTCGTGGGTCATCGGGCGGGGCGGCGTGGTGCGGCGGAGCTTCGAGTCGATGGCGGCCGCCTCGGACCGGCCGATCACCATGGTCAGGACCGACTCGGCGTCCTTGCGCCCGAGGACGAGCAGGTTGGCGTCGCCGTCCGCCAGCGGCACGACCCCCATGACCTCCATCTCGAGGAGGTCGGGGAGGGGACCCCCGGCGCGGGGCGCGGGTCCGCCCGCGAGGACGAGCGCGGCGCCTGCGGCGAGGACGGCGGGGAGCGCGTGGACGGGAATGGCGGCGTGCACCGGGATAGTGTACGGAGCCTGGGTACCCCGGTGCCAGCCGGCGCCTTGAAAGGGCCGCGGTGCCCGGTTACCCCAAGGAGGGGGATACCCGAGCGGGCCGGCCGGCGAGCGCCGGCCGGCGACCTGGCGCGGGAGGCGCCGAACGCAGGAGAGACGCGCCGATGGACTTCTCCCTTCTCGAGTCCGTTCCCGACGCCATGGTGATCGTGGACCAGGGCACCGGGCGGATCGTGCACGCCAACGGCATCGCCGAGCGGCTCTTCGGCTGGCCGCGCGCCGAGCTCGTCGGCCAGAAGGTGGAGGTCCTGCTGCCGGAGCGCCTCCGGGGCGCCCACGAGGGCTACCGGACCGAGTATGGCCGCTCGCCCCGCGCCCGCCCCATGGGGCTCGGGCTCGCCCTCTTCGGCCTGAGGCGGGACGGCGCGGAGTTCGACGCCGAGATCAGCCTGGCGCCGCTCGCCGCCGACGGGAAGGCCTACGCCGTCACGGCCATCCGCGACGTCACCGAGCGCAAGCGCCTCGAGCGCAGCGCCCAGCTCTACCGGCAGGCGCAGGGCGAGGTGCGGGAGCGGGACGAGTTCCTCTCCGTCGCCTCGCACGAGCTGCGCACGCCGGTGACCGCCCTGCAGCTGCAGCTGCAGATGCTGAACCGCGTGGCGCAGCGCCCGGGCGCCTCCCTGCCGCGCGTGCTCATGGACAAGATGGAGGCGCTGGAGCGGCAGACGCGGCGCATCACGCTCCTCGTGAACGAGCTGCTCGACGTGTCCCGGATGCGGCTCGGGCGGCTGGAGCTGAAGCTCGAGGAGATGGACCTCGCCGAGGTGGCGCGCGAGGCGCTGGCGGGCCTCCGGGAGGAGCTGGAGCGCTCGGGCTCGCGCATCGCGCTCCGCGCCGACCGGCCGGCGGTGGGGCGCTGGGACCGGCTCCGGATCGAGCAGGTGCTGACGAACCTCCTCGTGAACGCCGTGAAGTTCGGGGAGGGCAGGCCCATCGCCGTGGCGGTGGACGCCGACGACGGGGGCGCCCGGCTCACCGTGGCCGACCAGGGCATCGGGATCGCCCCCGAGCACCACGCGCGGGTCTTCGGCCGGTTCGAGCGGGCCGTCCCGGCGCAGCACTTCGGCGGGCTCGGCCTGGGCCTCTACATCGCACGGGAGATCGTCGAGGCCCACGGCGGGACCATCCGGCTCTCGAGCGCGCCCGGCTCCGGGTCCATCTTCACGGTGGAGCTGCCCCGGCTGCCGGCCGCGCCGACGCAGGAGGGGGCGTCGTTCGAATGAGGGTGCTGGTGGTGAACGCGGACGACCTCGGGTACGACCCGGAGATCGACCGCGGAATCCTGGAGGCGCACCGCCACGGGATCGTCACCAGCGCGAGCGCCATGGTCGAGACGCCCTTCTCGGCCGCGGCTCTCGCCGCCGCCCCGCACTCGCTCGGCGTCGGCCTCCACGCGGTCCTCGACCCGGGCCTCTCGCGGGCGGAGGCGGAGGCGGAGGCGCGCCGGCAGCTCGTCCTCTTCGAGCGCCTGCGGGGCGGGCCCCCGACGCACCTCGACAGCCACAAGCACGTCCACGCTGCGGCGGCGGTGCTGGCGGGCGTGGCCGCGGTGGCCCTGGATCGCGACCTCCCGGTCCGGGCGGTGGACGCGGCCATGCGGGCGGCGCTCCGGGCTGCCGGCGTCCGCACGGCGGACCACTTCCTGGGCGACGCCGCGCTGCGCCCATGCTGGACGCCGGAGCGGTTGCTCTCGGCGCTGGCCGCGCTCCCGGAGGGGACGACCGAGCTCATGTGCCACCCGGGCCACGCCCCGTCCCATGCCCGGACCACCTTCGGCGGCGAGCGCGAGGTGGAGCTCCTGGCGCTCTGCGACCCCCGCGCGCGCGAGGCGATCGCGGCCCGCGGAGCGCGCCTGGCGCGCTTCGGCGAGCCCTGATCCGGACCGGAAAATGTGACTTGATCCCGCGCAGGACCGGCGGGAGAGGGCGCTTTACAGGTGCGATTCGGCGGTGTACATAGCGCCGCGCGCCACCCCCTTTCCCCGACAGCCGAAACGAGGTCGCTCCCAGATGGCCGACGCCAAGCCGGTGATTCCAAAGGAAGGCCAGAAGATCACGCTCGCGGGCGGGAAGCTCGCCGTTCCCGACCGGCCCATCCTGCCCTTCATCGAGGGCGACGGCACCGGCCGTGACATCTGGCGCGCCAGCCAGCGCGTCCTCGACGCCGCGGTCGAGAAGGCCTACCAGGGCAAGAAGAAGATCGCCTGGGCCGAGGTCTACGCCGGCGAGAAGGCCTTCACCAGGTTCAACAACTGGCTCCCCGACGAGACCGTCGCCGCCTACAAGGAGTACCTCGTCGGCATCAAGGGCCCGCTCACCACGCCCATCGGCGGCGGCATCCGCTCGCTGAACGTGGCGCTGCGCCAGATGCTCGACCTGTACGTGTGCCTCCGGCCGGTGCGCTGGTTCAAGGGCGTGCCCTCGCCGGTGAAGAACCCGCAGAAGGTCGACATGGTGATCTTCCGCGAGAACACCGAGGACATCTACGCCGGCATCGAGTGGGAGGCGGGCTCCGAGCAGGCGAAGAAGATGCTGGCCTTCATCGAGAAGGAGTTCCCGAAGGAATACAAGAAGATCCGCTTCCCGGGCTCCACCGGCCTCGGCGTGAAGCCGGTGTCGCGCGAGGGCACCGAGCGGCTCGTGCGCGCCGCGATCGAGTACGCCCTTCGGCTCAAGCGCAAGAGCGTGACCTTCGTGCACAAGGGCAACATCATGAAGTTCACCGAGGGCGCCTTCCGCAACTACGGCTACGCCCTCGCCGAGAAGGAGTTCGGCGACAGGGTCTACACCTGGGAGCAGTGGGAGCGGAGCAAGGCCAAGAGGGGCGAGGAGGCAGCCAACGCCGAGCAGAAGGCCGAGCTCGGGAAGGGCAAGCTCCTCGTCAAGGACGCCATCGCCGACATCACCCTCCAGCAAGTACTGACCCGCCCCGAGGAGTTCGACGTCGTCGCGACGCTCAACCTCAACGGCGACTACCTGTCCGACGCGCTCGCCGCGCAGGTGGGCGGCATCGGCATCGCCCCGGGCGGCAACATCAACTACCTCTCCGGCCACGCCATCTTCGAGGCGACCCACGGCACCGCGCCCAAGTACGCCGACCAGGACAAGGTGAACCCGGGCTCGGTGATCCTGTCGGGCGAGATGATGTTCCGCCACCTCGGCTGGAACGAGGCGGCGGACCTCATCATCAAGGGCATGGACGGCGCCATCGGCGCGCACCGGGTCACGTACGACTTCGCCCGGCTCATGAAGCAGGAGGGGCTGACCGACGTGGTCGAGGTGAAGTGCTCGCAGTTCGGCGACGAGATCATCAAGCACATGTAGGCAACTCGAACCGGGGGGAGACCCGACATGGCACGGAAGAAGATCGCACTCATTGGCGCGGGGCAGATCGGCGGCACCATGGCCCTGCTCTGCGGACAGAGGAACCTCGGCGACGTGGTCGCCGTGGACATCATGGAGGGCGTGGCGAAGGGCAAGTCGCTCGACCTCCAGGAGACGCGCGGCGTCCTGAAGTTCGACGTCAACGTCACCGGCGGCGGCACCACCGACTACTCGATCATCAAGGACGCGGACGTCTGCATCGTCACCGCCGGCGTGCCCCGCAAGCCGGGCATGAGCCGGGACGACCTCCTCAAGGTCAACCTCGAGGCCATCACCAAGGTGGCCCAGGGCATCAAGCAGTACGCGCCCAACTCCTTCGTCATCGTCGTCACCAACCCGATCGACTCGATGGTGTACGCGATGCACAAGATCACCGGCTTCCCCAAGAACCGGGTGGTCGGCATGGCCGGCGTGCTCGACTCCGCGCGCTTCCAGTACTTCATCGGCGACGCCGCCGGCGTCTCGCCCCAGGACGTGGTGGGCGTGGTGCTCGGCGGCCACGGCGACGACATGGTGCCGGTGCTCCGCTACAGCTCCATCGCGGGCATCCCGCTCGGGAAGTTCCTCGACAAGGCCAAGCTCGACGCCATCGTCGAGCGCACCCGCAAGGGCGGCGGCGAGATCGTGGCGCTGCTCGGCACCGGGTCGGCCTTCTACGCCCCGGCGGCCAGCGCCGTGACCATGGCCGAGTCGTTCCTGCGCGACCAGAAGCGCGTCCTGGCCTGCTCGGCGCTGCTCGAGGGCCAGTACGGGGTGAAGGGCCTGTTCCTCGGCGTGCCGGTGGTGATCGGCGCCGGCGGCGTGGAGCGGGTCGTCGAGCTCGACCTCTCCGACGAGGAGAAGGCGATGTTCGCCAAGTCGGTCGAGAGCGTGAAGAAGTCCGTCGCCGAGACGAAGCTCTAGGAGAGGTTCCAGCGAGGCCGGCGCTCCCGGGACACGAGGGCGCCGGCCGTGCTACATCCAGCGCCCGAGGCGCCACAGTGAAGATCCACGAGTACCAGGCCAAGGAGATCCTCCGGAAGTTCGGCGTGGCCGTGCCGCGCGGCTACCTCGCGGTGACGCCGCTCGAGGCGCAGGGGGCGGCGCGCCAGCTCGGCGGCGGGCTCACGGTGGTGAAGGCCCAGATCCACGCCGGCGGCCGGGGCAAGGGCGGCGGCGTCAAGGTGGCGCGCACGCCCGAGGACGCCCGGCGCCTCGCCGAGGTCATGCTCGGCATGACCCTCCGGACCCCGCAGACCGGCCCCGAGGGACAGGAGGTCCGCAAGGTCTACGTGGAGGAGGGGTGCCGCATCGCCCGGGAGATGTACCTGGGCATGACCCTCGACCGCGAGACCGGCCGCATCACCGTGATGGCGTCCACCGCGGGCGGGGTGGACATCGAGCAGGTCGCGCGCGAGCACCCGGAGAAGATCATCCGCGTCGCCGTGGACCCGCTCACCGGGCTCCTCCCGTACCAGGCCCGCAAGCTGGCCTTCGCCCTCGGCCTCGTGGGCGACACCGTCGGCGCCTTCGTCCGCTTCGCCACCGGCCTCTACGCCGCCTACGTCGCCACCGACGCCACCCTCGCCGAGATCAACCCACTCGTCATCACCGAGGAGGGCGCCATCCTGGCGCTCGACGCCAAGCTCAACTTCGACGACAACGCCCTCTATCGCCACCCCGACGTGGCGGCCCTGCGCGACCCCGGGGAGGAGGACCCCAAGGAGACGCAGGCCAAGGAGCACGACCTCTCCTACATCGCGCTCGACGGCGACATCGGCTGCATGGTGAACGGCGCCGGCCTCGCCATGGCCACCATGGACGTCATCCAGCTCTGCGGCGGGCGGCCCGCCAACTTCCTCGACGTGGGCGGCGGCGCCGACGAGGCCAAGGTGGCGGTGGCCTTCAAGATCATCCTCCAGGACCCGGCGGTGAAGGCGGTGCTGGTCAACATCTTCGGCGGCATCATGAAGTGCGACGTCATCGCCAACGGCATCGTCGCCGCCGGGCGCCAGATCGGCTTCAAGGTGCCGGTGGTGGTCCGGCTCCAGGGCACCAACGTCGAGTTGGGCAAGGAGATCCTGGCCTCGAGCGGCCTCGCCATCACGCCGGCCGACGACCTCGGCGACGCGGCCCGCAAGGCCGTGGCCGCGGCCCGCGGGCCGGAAACGGGGGCCAGCGCATGAGCATCCTCGTCGACCGACACACCCGCGTCCTGGTCCAGGGCATCACCGGCTCCGCGGGCAAGTTCCACGCCGAGCAGATGCTGTCCTACGGAACGAGGATCGTGGCCGGCGTGACTCCCGGCCGCGGCGGCTCCCGGTTCCAGTCCACCGTGCCCATCTTCAACACCGTCGAGCAGGGGGTCCGGGAGACCGGCGCCAACGCCGCCGCCATCTTCGTCCCGCCGCCCTACGCCGCCGACGCCATCATCGAGGCCGCCGAGGCCGGCGTCGCCCTGGTGGTGGCCATCACCGAGGGCATCCCCATCCTCGACATGGTGAAGGTGAAGCGCTACCTCGAGGACTGCCCCGGCACGCGCCTGGTCGGGCCCAACTGCCCCGGCGTCATCACCCCCGGCCAGTGCAAGATCGGGATCATGCCCGGACACATCCACCTGCCCGGCCGCGTCGGCGTCGTCTCCCGTTCCGGCACGCTGACCTACGAGGCGGTGCTGCAGCTCTCCGCCCTGGGGCTCGGCCAGTCCACGGCGGTGGGGATCGGCGGCGACCCCGTCCACGGGACCGATTTCATCGACTGCCTGCAGCGCTTCGAGTCCGATCCCGAGACCGACGGCATCATCATGATCGGCGAGATCGGCGGCGCGGCGGAGACCAGGGCCTCGGCCTTCGTGAAGGACCACGTGACGAAGCCGGTGGTGGGGTTCATCGCCGGCCGCACCGCGCCTCCGGGAAAGCGCATGGGGCACGCCGGCGCGGTCATCTCGGGAGGCGGCGACACCGCCGACGCCAAGATGGAGGCGATGCGGCAGGCCGGCATCACCGTCTGCGACGGGCCGCACCTCCTCGGCCAGGCGATGAAGGACGCCCTCGAGCGCCGGCATCGCCTCGCCGCGAAGCGGGCCCCGCCGCCGCGGGGGGCGGCCGGCGCAAAGGCGGCCAAGGCCGAAGGCGGCCCGGCTCGCAAGCGGAAGTAGGGGCAAACGGAGAACTCATGGCCATCGAACGGACGCTTTCCATCATCAAGCC
>Ga0209797_10001965_pt1 | contig 10386 bp, 9 predicted proteins | sample DOMMetBare3Fresh_2_FD_187472 | JGI IMG/M metagenome (GOLD analysis project Ga0209797, IMG submission 187472) | Wetland sediment microbial communities from St. Louis River estuary, USA, under dissolved organic matter induced mercury methylation -... | ecosystem: Environmental > Aquatic >...
TGAAGCGGTCGATGGGGTCGTTCTCCGGGAGGTCGGTGTCGAGAAGGTAGAGCGGAATGCGCCCGACGCCGGCCCGCCAGACGGCGGCGCGCACCCGGCGGGAACGGATCGGCACCTCGACGGCGACGGGAAGGCCCTTCGCATCGACGGCGCGCTCGACGGGCAGCTGCTCGGGCGCCGCCACGGTCCAGTACTCGTGCTGCCAGCCGGAAGGATCGAGGCGCTGGTGGAAGTAGCCGCGGCGGTAGAGGAGCCCGACCGCGACCAGGGGAAGGCGGCGATCCGACGCCTCCTTGAGCAGGTCGCCGGCCAGGACCCCCAGGCCGCCGGAGTAGATCGGGAGCGACTCCTGGACCGCGTACTCCGAGCAGAGGAAGGCGACGGGGGCCTCCGGGCCGGCGGGCGGCGCGGCAGCGACGGGCGCCGCCAGCGCGTCTCGGAGGCCGCGGAGGAGCCTTTCCATCCGGGCGACCCGGACGCGGTCCGCCGCGGCCCCCTCGAGCGTGCGGCGCGGCGTCTCGCGGAGGAGGCGCACCGGATTCCGCCCGCACGCCTCCCACGCCGCCGGATCGATCGAGCGCCACAGCGCATCGCCCTCCGGCTGCCAGGACCACCAGTAGTTGAAGGCGAGGCGGGCGAGCGGGCGCAGCCGCCGCGGAAGCTGCTCCGCGAGCGTGTCCTGCGCGAGCGTGCCCGCCTTCCGGCTTCCCACGGGATCACCCCTCGCCGCGTCCACGACCCACGCGTGGACTATGCGCACGGGCGCGCTCGCGCGGGATGCCGCTTCCTGTGGTGCCGCGTTCGGGGGGTGGATGGGATCGCCGGACGGTGGCGCGCGACGGGGGGGGGCGCCGTCTGCACACGCCCGCCTCCTCGCCCGCACATGGGCGTACGTCGCGGCCAGCTCGCGAATGCGTACCATGGACGGACGACACGCCCAGCCGCGGCCCGAGGGGCGGCCTCGCGGGCGCTGGAAGGAGAGGGACGTGCACAACGCCACCACCAAGCAGCGCCACGCCGCGCTCAAGCGCAAGCTCGGGATCTTCACCGGCGCGCAGTACTGGGTCAGGAGGATGCGGGAGCGCCGCGCGCGCGCCCAGGCGGCGAGGCTGGAGCATGCGGGCGCCAGCGTCCTCGGCGACGGCACGGCCGCCACCGCGTTGGCACCAGCGGACCTTGCGCCCGGCCCGATCATGGACTCCACGCGCTTCGCGCCGGAGCTCGCCGCCGTCGCCGCGCGCGACGCGGAGACCCACGCGCCGCCGCGCCGCGCGCCGCGGCGGGCCATTCCCCTCGCCGCCTGGGCGGCGCTCGCCGCAGCGCTCGTCGCGGCGGGGGCCTGGGTCGCGTTCGCGCGCTCGCGGCCGGCGCCAGGCCAGGCCGGCGCCGCCGCCGCCGCGGCCGGAGCACCGGGGCGGGAAGCCTCCCCGGCTCGGGCGGCGCCGGCCGCCGAGCCGGCGGCGGCCGAGGCCTCGCCCGAGCGGACCGCCCCGGCAGGCCTCGCGCCGGGCGCGGGGGGCGCGGCGAGGACCATCACCGTCCGGCGCGGCGACACGCTCTGGCACCTCTCGGGCCAACAGCTCGGCGAGCCGGCCCTCTGGCCCCGGATCTTCGCCATGAACCGCGATCGGGTCTCGAACCCCGATCTCATCTTTCCCGGGCAGCAGATCCGCATCCCGGCGGGATAGCGGCGTCGGGAAGCGGCCTGCCCGCACCCGAGGTGGAACGGAGCCTCGCGAACCCGTAGGATGACGGCCCTCGGAGGCTCGCCATGGGCCGCACGTTCCCGAAGCCCAGGCTTCGCCGCGCCGCGCTCCGGCGAGGTCGCGACGTCGTTCTCCCGCTCCTCGCCGCGCTCGCGGCCTGCGCGCACCGTCCGGTATCCCGTCCAGGCCTCGACGTCCACGTGCCGGAGCACCCGGCGGTCGTCGCCCCGGGACCCGAGGTCCCGGAACGCGTCGCCGCGCTCGCCGGCGCATGGGAGGGCGCGTGGAGCGGCGGCTCGCCGTCGGTCCTGGTCGTGCTGCGGCTCGGGGCCGAGGACGCTCGCGTCCTGCTCGCCAACGACAGCCACGCGGACCGGGGGCGGATCCCATGGCATACCTGGGCGAGGGCGCGGGTGCTCTCCGCGCCCGGCCCGCGGCTGGAGTGGGCGCAGGACGGCGGGGCTTCCTTCTCGTTCGTGCTGGACGAGGAGGGCCGCCATCTGCGGGGCGCGTACCGCGGCGACGGCGAGAGCGAGGAGGTGGTGATGAAGCGGCGCCCCGTCGAGATGATCCCGGCGAGCCAGGTCCCCCGGCCGTTCGTCTGCCCGTCGCTCGAGGAGACGCTGCGCCGGATCGAGGCCGAGCGGGACCCCGCGGCGAGGAGAAGCCTGGTGGATGCCCTCGTCGCGCGGGCCCGGGCCGCGGGAACGCCGCTCGTCGGCCCGGGGACGAGGTCCGGCCTGGGCTGCGCCACCTTCCTCTACCGGGGCGAGGCCCGCGAGGTGGCGCTCGCCGGGGACATGACCGGCTGGAGCGCAGAGAAGGAGTATCTCGAACGGGTCGAGGGGACCGACCTGTTCTTCCTGTCGCGGGAGTTCCCGCTCGACACGCGCCTCGACTACAAGCTCCTGCCGGACGGCAAGTGGATGCTGGACCCGCTGAACCCGCGGACGATGACCGGAGGCTACGGTCCGAACTCGGAGCTGGCCATGCCACGGTACGTGGCGCCGGGGGAGGTCGAGCGCGATCCGGCCGTCCCACGCGGGAGCGTGGAGGCGCTGGCGCTCGAGTCGAGGCGACCCGGCCACGCGCGCAGGGCGTCCGTGTACCTGCCGCCCGGCTACGCGGCAGGCGACCGCCGCCTTCCGGTCCTGTACCTGCACGACGGGCAGGACTGGCTCGACTACGCGAAGCTCGACGTCATCCTCGACAACCTCATCGCCCGCGACGCCATCCCGCCCGTCATCGCCGTGCTGGTGCCTCCGGTGGACCGCCGCGCGGAGTACTCGATGACCCCCGAATTCGAGGCCTTCTTCGTCGAGGAGGTCGTGCCGGCCGTCGACGCCCGCTACCGCACCCGCCGGTCGCCGGAGTCCCGGACGGTCGGCGGGATCTCGGCCGGCGGCGTCGCGGCCCTGTCGCTCGCCTTGCGCCACCCGGAGGTCTTCGGGAAGTGCATCGCCCAGTCCACCGCCTCGTGGGGGAAGCTGGAGGCGCTGCGCGACCTCGTCCGCTCGAGCCCCGGCCGCCCCTCCGCCGTCTACCTCGACGTGGGGCGCTTCGAGGGCGAGTTCGCCGGCTCGGACCTGGTGAGGTTCAGCCGCGGGCTGCGCGACGACCTCGCCGCCCGGGGAGTCGAGGTGAGGTACCAGGAGGTGAACGAGGGGCACAGCTGGGGCAACTGGCGCGCCCGCATGCGCGACGCCCTCCCGTTCGTCCTCGGCCGGCCGGCCCCCTGAGGGGAGGCGCCGCCGCGGTCAGCGGGCCGCCGGGCGCGGATCGATCCGGCGGAGCAAGCTCGTCCCGCTCACGACCAGGATCCCGGCGAGAACCAGCGCTGCGCCGACCGCGAACGGGACGGTCATCGGCTCGCGGAGCAGGAGGACGCCGAAGGTGACCCCGAAGATCGGGGTCAGGAAGGAGAAGATCGAGAGGCGCGAGGCGAGGTACCGGCGCAAGAGCCAGAACCAGGCGAGGTAGCTCGCGAAGGAGACGACGACGCCCTGGAAGAGCAGGCTCGCCCAGGCGACGCCGGTCATGTGCACCTGGCCCGCCTGGCCCGTGGCCCCCGCGTAGCCGAGCAGGAGGACGAAGCCGCCCGCGAGCTGGTAGAGGAGCGTCTGCGCCGGCGGCGCCTCCGACAGCGCCGAGCAGCGGATGACGACGGTGGTGGCACCCCAGGCCGCCCCGGCGAGGATGCCGAGCGCGTCTCCCAGCAGCATGCGCGGGCCCGCGCCCCCGTGCGGCGAGCCGCCGGCGAAGGCCAGGGCGATGCCGCCGAAGGCGACGGCGACGCCGAGCCACTGGCGGGGCTGCAGGCGCTCGGCGGGCAGCCTCCAGGCGAGGCCCAGCGCGGTGAAGACCGGCGAGGTGTAGAGGAACACCGCCATGTGCGAGGCCGTGGTGTGGCGCAGCCCCTCGGCGATGAAGAGGAACTCGGCCGCGAAGAGCGTGCCCGCGAGGAGGCCGGGACGGAAGGTGCGGTCGCGGAACGAGAGCTTCTCGCCGCGAAGCCGGACGAGCAGGGCGACGAGCGCCGCCGAGAGGCCGGACCGGAGCGCCACCTGCATGATGGGGACGACGTCCGGCGCGGCCAGCTTGATGGCGACCTGCTGCACGCCCCAGATGGCGCACAGGAGGAGCATGGTCCCGAGCGCGAATCCGTCGATGGGCCGCCGGGTGGCGCCGGTCATCCGCGTCCCGTGCAGCGCGGCTCACCGCGCGGGGCCGGCGTCGGCGCCGCTGAAGCCGGCCTCCCGCACGCGGCGCTGCCGCACTGCGGCGGCGAGCGCCTCGAGCACGCGCACGGTGTCCTCCCAGCCGATGCAACCGTCGGTGATGCTCTGGCCGTAGACGAGCTCCTTGCCGGCGACGAGGTCCTGCCGCCCCGCGACCAGGTGGCTCTCGACCATGACGCCGACGATGCGGTCCTCGCCCCCGGCGATCTGTCCGGCGACGTCCTGGCACACCGGGATCTGGTTCTCGGCCCTCTTGCCGCTGTTGGCGTGGCTCGCGTCCACCATGAGGCGCTGGGCGAGGCCGGCCCGGGCGATCTCCTGGCAGGCCGCCGCGACGCATGCGGCGTCGTTGTTGGGCGTCCGGCCCCCGCGGAGGATGATGTGGCAGTCCTCGTTCCCGCTCGTCGAGAAGATGGCGGAGTGGCCGCCCTTCGTCACCGACAGGAAATGGTGCGGCTGCTGCGCCGCCTTGACGGCGTCGATGGCGATCCGGACGCTGCCGTCGGTGCCGTTCTTGAAGCCGACCGGGCAGGACAGGCCCGAGGCGAGCTCGCGGTGCACCTGGCTCTCGGTGGTCCGTGCTCCGATCGCGCCCCACGAGACGAGATCGGCGATGTACTGCGGCGTGATCATGTCGAGGTACTCGCAGCCCGCGGGCAGCCCCAGCTCGGCGACGTCGAGGAGCAGCTCGCGCGCGAGCCGCAGGCCGCGGTTGATCTCGAAGCTGCCGTCGAGGTCCGGATCGTTGATGAGCCCCTTCCAGCCCACGGTGGTGCGCGGCTTCTCGAAGTAGACGCGCATCACGATCTCGAGGTCGGCGGCGAGGCGCCTGCGTTGCTCGACCAGCCTGCCGGCGTACTCCCGGGCTGCGCGGACGTCGTGGATGGAGCAGGGGCCGACGACGACGATGAGACGGTCCTCCATGCCGTGCAGGATGCGGTGGATCGCCTGCCGCGCGTCGTGGACCACCGTGGCGGCCTTCTCGCTGCACGGGAACTCGCGGATGAGGTGCGCCGGGGGGGCCAGCTCCTTGGTGCCCCGGATCCTGAGGTCGTCGGTGAGGAAGGCCATGCACTCGCTTTCCCGAGGTCGGGACCGGAATGTACCGCAGTCCGGGCCGGTTCGCGTGCCGGCCCGGGACGAAGGACGGCATGACATCCGCAGGCCCGGCGACTAGACATGGGCGTTCCGCGGTCCGGACCGTCCATGCCCCGGGAGGGCAACTTGAACGAAGCGCCGTCCCTGGTACGCCCGCCGAGCCTCCACTACGCCTGGGTCGTGGCGGGCGTCACCTTCGTCGTCCTCATGGCGAGCGCCGCCATCCGCGCCACGCCGGGCGTCCTCCTGGTCCCGCTCGAGCACGAGTTCGGGTGGACCCGGGCGACCACCTCGTCGGCGGTCTCGCTGGGGCTCCTGCTCTACGGCCTCGTCGGCCCCTTCTGCGCCGCGGTCGCCCAGCGGGTGGGCATCCGCAGGACCATGGCCTTCGCCATGCTGACCCTGGCGGCGGCGGTGCTCCTCGCGACCCGCGTACGCGAGCCCTGGCAGCTCGTCCTCCTCTGGGGACTGTTCGTCGGCACCGGCACCGGCATGGTGGCCACGGTGATGGGCGCCGTGGTCGTGAACCGCTGGTTCTCGAGGCGCCGGGGCCTCGTCCTGGGCGCGCTGACGGCCAGCACCGCCACCGGCCAGCTCCTCTTCCTCCCCATCCTGGCGCGGCTCGCCGAGCACCAGGGCTGGCGCTCCGCCCTCTACCTGGTCGGCGCCGCCGCCCTCGTCACCGTGCCGCTGGCGCTCCTGCTGGTCCGGGAGAGGCCGGCCGACGTGGGGCTCCTCCCGTTCGGCGCCGCCCCGGGGGACGCCGCCCCGGCGGCGCGGACGGGCAATCCCGCCGTCGTCGCGGTGCGAACGCTGGCGCGCGCTTCCCGCTCGCGCGACTTCTGGCTGCTGGCGGGCACCTTCTTCGTCTGCGGCGCCAGTACCAACGGGCTCATCGGCACGCACCTCATCCCCGCCTGCATCGACCACGGCATCCCGGAGGTGCAGGCCGCCGGGTTGCTGGCGCTGATGGGGATCTTCGACCTCTTCGGCACCACCGGCTCGGGCTGGCTGTCCGACCGCTGGGACAGCCGCTGGCTGCTCTTCACCTACTACAGCCTGCGGGGACTCTCGCTCCTGTTCCTGCCGCACGCGCTCGAGGAGCAGGGCACGGGGCTCTCCCTGTTCACGGTCTTCTACGGTCTCGACTGGATCGCCACCGTTCCGCCCACGGTGCGGCTCGCCGCAGACGCCTTCGGCCGGGAGGACGCACCGATCGTCTTCGGCTGGGTGATGGCCGCCCACCAGGTGGGTGCGGGCATGGCGGCGCTCGGGGCCGGCATCATCCGGACGGAGACGGGCGGCTACCAGATGGCCTTCCTCTCCTCGGGCATGATGTGCCTCGCCGCCGCCTTCATGGCCCTCGCCATCGGGCGCCGGCGCGGCTGGCTCGGCGCCGGCATCCCCGCCTCCATGCCGGGAGCGCCGACGGCCGGGGCCGCGTAGGCGGCCTCGAGCGGATACGGGAGCAAGAAGCGGATGGAGCGGCCCGGGGCCGAGGGGTCATGGTAGCGCGCCAGGCGGGGCACCTGGCCGCCGCCTCATCGGGGGAACCGCCGTGGGCACGCGCGACGTCGTCGAGCTGGTGGTGCTCGCCGCCCTGTGGGGCGCGTCCTTCCTCTTCATGCGAGTCGCGGCGCCCGAGTTCGGGCCCGTCGCGCTCATGGCGCTGCGGGTCGCCATCGCCGCCGCGTTCCTCGTCCCGGCCCTGGCGCTGCGGCGCGGGATCTCCGGCCTGCGCGGCCGGCTGCTACACGTGCTCGTCCTCGGTGTCGTCAACTCGGCGCTGCCGTTCTGCCTGCTCGCCTACGCCACCCTCTCCGTGACGGCCGGCCTCGCCTCGATCCTGAACGCGACCTCGCCGCTCTGGGGCGGGCTCGTCGCCCATGTATGGTTGAAGGACCGCCTGACGCGCGGCCGCGCCCTCGGGCTCGTGGTCGGGTTCGCGGGGGTGGCCTTCCTGGTCTGGGGGAGGGCGTCGTTCCGGCCCGGGGGCGCCGGGCTCGCCGTCGTGGCGGCGATGGCGGCCACCCTGTCGTACGGGGTCGCCGCGAGCTACGCCAAGCGCTTCCTCGCCGGCGCGGACCCGCTCGCCGTGGCGGCGGGGAGCCAGGTCGGGGCCACGCTCGTCCTCCTGCCCGCGGCGGTGGCTCTCTGGCCGGCCGGGCCGGTCTCCGCGCCGGCCTGGGAGGCGGTGGTGGCGCTGGGCGTCGCCTGCACGGCCGTCGCCTACGTGCTGTACTTCCGGCTCATCGCGAACGTGGGGCCCGCGCGGGCCATCGCCGTCACCTTCCTCATCCCGGCCTTCGCGATGGTGTGGGGCGCACTGTTCCTGGGGGAGGCGATCACTCTCCGCATGCTCGCGGGCGCGGGTATCGTCCTCGCCGGCACGGCGCTCGCGACCGGCATCGTGAAGCTTCCCGCAAGGCCGCCGGGGCTGGCGCGCGGGGCGGATCGGTGAGATAAGCCCGCCTTCGAGGGGGCAAGGGCGCCCGCCGGACGACCGCGAGTACAGGTGATGGGACGGATCTTCGAGACGCGCAAGGCGACCATGTTCGCCCGGTGGAACCGGATGGCGAAGGTGTTCACCCGCATCGCCAAGGACATCGCCATCGCGGTGAAGGCGGGCGGCCCGAACCCGGACTACAACCCAGCGCTGCGGCGCGCGCTGCAGAACGCGCGCGGCGCCAACATGCCGAAGGACAAGGTCGAGTCCGCCATCAAGCGGGCGAGCGGCCAGGACCAGCAGGCCTACGAGGTCGTCCTCTACGAGGGCTACGGCCCCCACGGCGTCCCCATGATGGTCGAGACGGCGACGGACAACGTCGTCCGGACCGTCGCCAACGTGCGCATGCACTTCAAGGACCACGGCGGGAACCTCGGAACGACGGGAAGCGTCGCCTTCCAGTTCCAGCGGATGGGCGTGTTCCGGCTCAGGCCCGAGGGACTCGACCTCGAGGCGCTCGAGCTCGACCTCATCGACCACGGGCTCGAGGAGATGGGCGAGGGCGAGGGCGAGAAGGGCGAGAAGCAGATCGTCATCCGCTGCGCCTTCGCGCATTTCGGCCAGCTCCACGCGGCCATCGAGGAGCGGAAGCTCCCGCTCGTCTTCGCCGAGTCCGAGTACGTCCCTCAGACGCCGGTCCACCTGCCGGAAGAGCAGGCCCACGCGGTCCTGGCCCTCGTGGACGCGCTCGAGCAGGACGAGGACGTCCAGAAGGTGTTCCACGCCCTCGCGTGAGCGCCCGCGCTAGCGAGACCGCGCCAGCGTGTCCCGCAGCAGGTCGAGGAAGGCGTCGCGGACGGGGTTGCGAGTTCCCGGGACCCAGGCCGCCCCCACGGGCCAGCGCGCCTCCGGGGCGGCGAGCGGCAGGTAGGCCACCCCCTCGACGCGCGTGCCGATGGTGGCTCCCGGGACCACCGCGATTCCCATCCCGGCCGACACCAGTGCGAGGACGGTGAAGAACTCGCTCGCCGACTGGACCACGCGCGGGCGGAAGCCGTAGCTGGCGCACACCCTCAGCACGTGGGCGTGGAAGCTCGGCGACCGGTCCGCCGCCAGCTCGACGAACGCCTCGTCGCGCAAGGTCCCGGGCGGCCGCCGGGAGAGCTCGGCGCGGCGAGCCTCCGGGACCGCCAGGACGAGCCGGGCCTCCACCACCGGCAGGTATGCCAGGCGCCTCTCGAGGGGGAGGCGCACGAAGCCGACGTCCAGGACGCCGCGCTCGAGCGCGTCGAGCTGGGCTGGCGAGGACATGTCGCGGAGCGCCACGTGGACCTGGGGGTGGGCGCGCCGGAAGCGCGAGACGAGGCGGGGCACGAGGAGCCGGGTGACGACGCCGAACCCGAGGCGCAGCTCGCCCAGCTCGCCGCGGGCCGCGCGCCGCACCCGGTCGAGAACACGGTCGGCCTGGTGGAGCAGCGGCGCGACCTCTTCGGCGAAGAGCTGGCCGACCTGCGTCAGCCGGGCCCCGTGGCGGCCGCGCACGAAGAGAGGCGCGCCCACCTCGTCCTCGAGCTGCCGCACCCGCTTCGTGAGGGCGGGCTGGCTGAGGTGCAGCGCGCGGGCGGCGCGCCCGAAGTGTCGCTGCTCGGCAAGCACCTGGAAAGACCGGAGGAGCCGGATCTCCATTTCGATAACCATAGGTTATCACACCCGTCCGATCAATCTATTGGACGGAGGGCCGGGGCGGCCGCATGTATTGGCGCGGGCGGCACCCGCCTCGCGCGGAGGCCGTGGAAGGGGAGAAGGAGCAACGAGATGAAGAAGGGCAACGAGATGAAGAAGGACGACGTGACGAGCCGCATCGAGACGATGAGCGACGGCCTGCTGGCCGACGCCTGGAGGACGTGCTGGGTGGCGGGGGCCTGGGCCTTCGAGCTTGCCAGCGGCGTGGTCGCGCGCGCCTTCGGCGGGAGGGCGGCGCTCCTGCCGTCCGGCGTGGCGGCCGAGCCGGCCGACGAGCGCGCGCCGCTCGCCGCGGAGAGCCAGGCGACCCGCGGCACCGAGGCGGGCGTCCCGATGACGCTGCGAGAGCTGGGCCTGCCGCGCGACCTCGCGAGCGAGTTCGAGGCCGTCTTCCGCCTCATGGGCCGGGCCGAGGGCGACCTCGTCGCCGGGTACACCTTTCTCGCGTCGGACGGCGTGCGCCACCCGGTGCGGCTCGCTCCGGCCAACGGCCCCGGCTCTCCTCCCGAGCCCGGCCAGGACCTCGCGGCGTAAGCCCGAGGTCCCGGGGCGGCTGCCTCAGACGTGGTTCGCCCTCCCGAGGGGCCGCCTCACCCCTCGAAGGTGATGACCACCTTGCCGGACTTCCCCGCGTCGGCCACCCGATAGGCTTCCG
>Ga0209797_10001966_pt1 | contig 10380 bp, 10 predicted proteins | sample DOMMetBare3Fresh_2_FD_187472 | JGI IMG/M metagenome (GOLD analysis project Ga0209797, IMG submission 187472) | Wetland sediment microbial communities from St. Louis River estuary, USA, under dissolved organic matter induced mercury methylation -... | ecosystem: Environmental > Aquatic >...
ATCATTAGTGCAACGGAAGGGAACCCCGTCGACCTGCGTGCTAAGAACGCTGATGGAACCTTCGTGAGCGATTGCGAGCAACCCCTTGTCGGCATCAGCCACGATCAGATTGCCGGCCCGATCAAAGATTAATCCGAGCGGCCTTCCATGAGTGTTGGCGAAGCCTTCCGGACTGGTGCCATCGGCCCGCAGTCGCACGATGCGGCCACTGTCCATTCCGGCATAGATGCGGCCCTGGGCATCCAGCGCAACATCTTCTGGCGCAAAACCTCCGCCAGTTTCCAGTCTTTGAATGGCCGCCAGTTTGCTGTTCCGCTCGTAGGGTCCGGCAAGTTCAGGCGCTCGCGGCGGAGTCCAGGCGACAGGGACGACTGGCACTGGCCAGAAAAGCAGGTAAAGGACCAGGGCGACCACGATTAGTCCCAGGCTGCGCTGGATGAGCTTCTTACGCATAATGGGAATGGTTTTTTTGTCAGACAAACTTCTGTGGATTGTTACCCCGATGCGATGAGTTTGCACCGTCTTTACGCATCAGACATTTCATTCCCGTAACAAGACGAATAAGCAGGTGTATTGGACTCTAGCGTTCCCCACGCGATTTTTCGACAGCGCTTTCCATGGCCACGTTGAGTCTGCGGATACCTGGTTGATCCATCGGTTCGATCAATCGCAACGCTTCGTCCAGCACGCGACGTTGTTGCTCGGGGAAATTTGGCCGCCCGGCAACCGTGCCAAACTCTCCGACGTATAATGCCGCTCGCGGCGGCCGCACACTCTCGATAACTTCCTTGTTGACGGCCAGCGTCATAGTAGGAATTCCGGCGGCTTCGATTGCGCGAGCGGCCAGGGAGACGGATTGATGACAGAGACGCGAAGCTGGAATCAAGAGGGCCGCCTGAACTTCATACCTTGCCAGGCGCTGCACCAGCTGGGGCAACAGTTCGTCTACGAAGCGCGCGGCATCAGGAATGAAGCCCTGGATACTCCAGAATACCGGGTTGAGCTGGCCGATAATTCCGTTTTGCTGAAATTCAATTAGTCGAGTTAGGGGGATCTGCGAGTTGAGGTCCTGGCGGACTGCGGCTGAATCATAGCCGCGCGCGATGAATTGCAAATCTGCACCATCTATTTCAGTTGGAATCTCGCGATAGGTGAGATCGCCATCAGCTGCCCTAGCGTCAAATGGCTGAGACCCGTCGAGGTAGGCGCCGGCTGAGGATATCAACGCCAGGTTCAGCATGGGTAACGCCCGGCGCGCCGGCAAAAATGGCGCGTGGCGATTTGTGATAATGGGATACGATTCGTCTATCTCATCCTGCTGGGCGATACTTCTGTTCTGCTTCCAAGCGGCGAAACGCTCTCGCCAGTCATCGATCTGCTCAATTATTTCCACTCACCTTCTCCAATGCTCTGTCTGATTTTCATTTTGGACAAAATCAATTGACGTAACAGGGAGTCTGCCGATCAATCGATGGCCAAGGCCGCAGGCCATGCTCGGACACTCGCGCTTAGCGACCAAACTCAACCAGCAGGCTGCCAGTCTTATTTTTTCTCCCAGTCCTCAGGTTTGGTAAAGCAGTCCGGATACTCCGCAAACTTTGCTTTATCAATCGGCACATTATGCTTGATTTCGTTCAAGCGAACCACCACGCCAAAACCAAGCGACGAGTCGTCGGTAATCTTGAAAGGCAATTTTACGCCATCGACTTCGCGGTAATCATCATAGTAAGTATTACCTCTTCGCAACAACAGTCCAGTCAGCGTATCGAAGTAAAATTTTTCCACTCGCGAAGAGATGGAACTGAGGACAAAGGCATCGCGCTCTCCGACTTTTTCTTTACCAGTCACGACCAGCCCTGGATTCAGGTCTTTGAGGCGCAGTTCACGATGAAAAACTGCCTGATCGTGAAGTTTGGTCGCAGCGGTGGGAGCGAATCTGATGTAACCGTCAAGCGGATCCTGCAACCACGCTGAAACTCCATCAAAGGTTTGTTGGATAGTGCCCAGGCCTTCGACATTCAGGATCAGAGTGGATTTGGCGGGAGCTTCTTCGTAGATTTCGGCGCTGCCGTTTAGGCCCATTGACTGTAGTTCAACCGAGCCGCGGGAAACGCGGCTGGTGAGTTGCTCCAGCGCCGTGCGCCCTCCGATGGCCTCAAGATAGTGACGAATTATTTCGTCGACTGAGGGCAAGCCCGAGGGCTTGGGACTGGGCGGAGCACCGATGGCCACGATTGTTCTAACTGGTGGCGGCTGGGGCGGCGGAGGCGCGTCACTGTTGCCGGTCGGCTTGCCACTGGGCCGGGGGGCCACGATTAAGGCCGGTTGTTTTTGGGCTGGCTTTGGCGGCGCCGCGGTCGTCACTGTTACGTCCGCGATAAGTTCTTTCGAGCGGCTCCCGGTTACAAAGCCGGCCAGCTCGCGAATTTTGCGCTGTGCCGCCGCCAACTGCGGATCAGGACCAGACAGTAAGGACCGACGGCTCAACTCCACGCTCACGTCCGGGATGATGCCGCGACCTTCAAGTCTCTGGCCGGAGATCGTTTCATAGTCCGCAAAGCCGAATTGAAACAGGGCTCCCGTCGGCAATTTTGTGATAGTTGAGGGCAAGGTATTGCCCGCGCTCTGTTCGCCTACAACTATGGCTCGTCCGCTTTCCTGCAAGCCACTGGCAAACATTTCCGCGGCTGATTGTGTCGCTCCATCGATTAGGATCACTAACAGCCCTTCAAAGGGTGACCTTTGAGGAAACGCCACGAGGGTACTGCGGCCGGCGCGGGATTTCATGTAACCCAGCGCCACCATTCTGGATTCCAGGAGACCGCTTAAGCCGCCAATCATGCCGAGCAGTCCTCCCTGATTACCGCGCAGATCGAGGATCAAACCGCGAGCATCGTGGTACGAACGCATTGCCGCGCACACCTTCTTCATCATGTTTGGCATGAAGGCATTAAAGCGAATGTAACCGACGCCGCCCGGCAGGCTGTGAGTTGCAAATTCGGTGTACATCGCCGGCAGGTTGCCAATGGCCGGCGACATCTCTCCCTCCAGTTTTTCACGGGTGATCCGCACCACACGTGTGCGGTTGCGGCCATCCAGATAGCCAATCCTTACGGGCGAGCGGCGTTCGCCGTTGATGAATCCGGCCAGCAGAATCACGGGCAGCTCGCCACGAAACGCCGCTTGGAAAGTAGGATTACCCTGGAACTGCGCGATTAGGGGAGCCAGAGAGTGACTGCCAACACTCTGGATAATATAGCCTGGCCGCAAGCCTGCGCGCGCCGCCGGGGAGGCCGGCGTAACCCTCGTTATTACCGCTGCTCCCTTGAGGATACGCAAATCAATGCCGATACCGGTGGAGAGTCGCTCAGTCAGTTTGTAACCGATACGGTCCAGTGGTGTAGTTGACTCGTCATCCGCGAGTTCCTCCAGCATTTCCTCATCGTCCAACTCCTCCTGGTTACCGGCCCGGGCGTCTGTCTTTCTCTTGATTAGTTTAGGAATCGACTCTTTGGGAATGATCACAAAGTGCGATTGGTGCAGCTCATTAAGCATTTGCTGCAAAAGAGTGTGGAAGTCATGATCGCTTTGCGCGGCAGCCACGAGCGGAGCATAGCGCTCGCGCACCTTCTTCCAATCCACGCCGCCGAAGGCGGGATCATAAAAACGTTCATTGACGGTCTTCCACACGATGTCAAAAGACTCCAGGCGCTTCTGGGCGTCGGAAATCTCTGCGGGCGACGGAGTTGGCTGGGGATCTTGTGGGCGCGCCTGCGAGCTCGTGCAAAACAGCAACAGGGAAAAGAGTAGAGTCAGGTATTTCTTCATTGGCGAGGATATTTCCTTTACTTGACGCGATACAAATCAGTTACGACGACCATCAAGGGCGTTGCTCTGCCCGCCGCACTCCAAAGAGGACGAGGGCCAGGACGGCGGCAATCATGGCCGTGCTGAGCAGCAGCACGGAATAGTGGTGCAGGTTCGCAAACTCCTGGCGCCGGGGGTCGCTGATGCTCAACTGATCAATAGTGGTGGTCAACCCCGCGCGCAGGATGTGCATCCGCGCGGCCACCAACCATTTGCCCGCAGCAGTTGCGCTGGCTAAGACGACCAGCGATAACAGCTGTAAGAGGAATCCCAGTCCCAGGCGTTCTCTTTTCCAGAGCAGAGCGGCGGCCAGCAGGACGATACCGATAACGAAGCCGCTGAGGTTAATCACCGCCAGCGCGCGCGACACGATAGCGCCGGCAATCTCATTGGCATTGGCCAGATTGAATTGGCGTAACACGGCGAATGCCGCCGGGGCTACCACGGCGCTGAAAAACAAAGCTGCGCCGACCCAGGCAGCGACGAGACTTGCTTTGAATACTCTGCTCATATCCTCGGGACCGCAGGCATCCTGCCTGCCTTAAGTGTCCATGGTTTCAACCTTGACTTTGCCAGACGAGACCTGGTGAGTGGCTGTTTAGTCATAGTCGTTAATCTCCGGCAGCAAGCGGATTGTTGGCGGCGCAATCTCAGGCGGTGTCACCTCACGCGGATCGGACACTGTCAACAACCATGAGAGGGCGCAATCCAACTGGGCCTGATAACCCTTGATATCGAGCGACATAAACACGGGCCTTCCCAATCGCTCAAACTTCTCCCTGGCCCGCAGATACATCTGCCGCGCCGCCCCTGGGCGACTGATTTGTAGATGATGAAACGCAACGGCTGACTGGATCATTGCCTGGAGGAACAATTTCTCGTCGCGGCCGACCTCACCCATCCAGCGATCTTCCCACGCATCATGCGCGGCATGGAATTCGCCGGCGTTATAAAGATCGATGCCGGCAATGTACTCGACCGGATAGGCCAGCAGATGGGCGTCGGTATAAAACGGCTGACTTTCCATAGTGCCTCTTAAGTTCCAGCTTGCCCTGCACTCCGAAAATGCGCTCCGTTGCTGGTCTATTTCTATCCGCGGGCAGTTAGTCGACCGGCCAGAACTTTGGCAGCAGTCGCACCCGCTCCGGTGGCACCGCTGATCGTAGGCGCCAGGGGACTGGAAACATCGCCGATGGCGAAAACGTTTTCGCTGCTCGTTTCGCGCTCGCCGTTTGCAATGATGTAGCCACGCGGGTCAAGTTGCAATTGCCCGCGGAAAAGTTCGCTGTTGGGCTCGACGCCGACGCGAATCAGCACGCCGCCAACGGCCATTTGAAAAGGCTTGATGGCTCCAGCGCGCAAAATTTCCACTGCCTCGATTTGCTCGCCCCCCAGGATGCGTTGGACTTGCGCTTCCTTAAATACCGTGAGGCAATGATTTGATTGTATCCGTTCCCTGAATTCCTGACGGGCTCGCAGTGTCTTACCGCGATGGACAAGTGTTACTGTCGGACAAATTTCGGCGAGCAGCAAGGCATTCTCAGCTGCCGCGTCGCCACCCCCGATTACGCATACATCCCTGCCGGCAAATAGTTGTGCGTCCCGCGCGCCCGATTCCATGATGCCATGTCCCACAAATTCATCCTCGCCGGGAATCCCAAGCTTTCTCCGGCGCACGCCTGTGGCGATAATGATCCCGATTGCCTGCAGGTCTTCGCCGCTCGCCAGCCTGATGCGCCTGGCTTTCAGTTCGACGCTGTCAATCGCCGTGTTGGTCCAGAGATCAAAATCGGCCTGGTCTACGCCGGCGGCAAACCGATCGAGCAACTCCTGTCCGTTTGCCGCGGCTACACCCAGGTAGTTGTTGATCGGATTGTAAATTTTTTGAAGCTGGCCACCCACGCTTTCGCCTTGCTCGAGGACGAGTGTGTCCAAACCCAGTTCGTCACACCAAAACGCGGCCGCTAAGCCGGCCGGGCCGGCGCCAATGATTATTACGTCGTGCATATCCGCTTGGCGGCACCCAAAAAAAACTTCGATTACACCGGGCGCCGCTTTTCTTATTCTGCCGCCAGAATCTCAGCCACTCTCTCAGGCGGGAGTTGTGAGCAAGCCAGTGCGCCGTCCGCGCCCAGAAATTTTGCCGCTGAGGTTAGCTCGCTGGAATTCGGCTGCCATTTACCGTCTCGATTCCCTTCGGCCCCATTTAATTCGGTCAAGGCTGCGGTCAAGTCGCGTCGTTTGATCTGCGGCCGCACAATAGTTTCCGCCCAGGAGTAATACGGGTAATCGATGCGGTAGGCCCAGCCTTTTTCGATAGGCGTAGCTATCAGGAACATCTCTCCGCGCGCGTATTTTGAAATCGCTGTATAGGGCGCTGCGTGCCGGGTTGGACTAAAACCGGAGGGGCTGAAAATTTCCGGCGCGAGGGAGATGACTGACAGCCTCGCCGCGGTCAATTCGATTACGCTCGAGGTACCACGCGCGAAACTGTCCAGCGCGGTGGCGATGCGGTCCCAGGCTTCGCGCCAAAGCTGCTCATAATCATCGATGTGCGTCAGGACCCGCTCAACTTCCGGCAATACCAGTTCGTAAGCTCGCGCCTCATCAACTTCCTCACCCGCCAGTTTGCGCGCCAGAGGCGATCCGCTTTCGTTAGTTGGCGAGGCCTGTTCTGCACCCTGAATGACTATACTGGCACGCACTCCGGCCTCGCTGGAGAATTCAGAAAAGTCACCAGCTTCGGCTGCGGCCGTCAGTTCGTGGTTCAAATCCAGGGCGTGTTCGCCAGTCAACACGGTCCAAACCGAAAGCACGCCATCGGTGTCAAAGTGATTATTGGTGACCAGGTCGATGCCCTGGGTCAGCCGTTGCCGGTGGGGCGCAGCAACCAGGTTAAGTGCAATCTCTGTCGAAGTATCGGCCTTTAGTTCGGCCGGGGTTTCATTTCCAACCCAATGTGAAAAGTGAATGGCATTGCCGACCGTCCCATCGACTGAAAGTTTGGGAACGTCTTCAAGCCCGGGATGATAGAACTCGAATCTCATAACGCGTTGATCCTCGGGAAAAGGATGTAGGGGAAAAGTGTAGCCCAGGCCGCCGATCAGTACCACTTGTGTGAGCGGCCCCGGCCGGAAATCGGCAGGCTGAACTAACCGGCCCACAGACGCGCTCGCCCGTATGACTCAAAACTGAGTGTCGTGGGGTCTTGTCGCTGCGCCTTGCGGCGATTAGAATACCCGTCAACAATAATTACACTGGCAGCCTGGGGGAGACATGAACGAAGCCACACAGCAACAGATGGCCGAAATTAGCGCTACCGAACTTAAACAACGGATGGACAAGGGCGACGATATCCAGATTATCGATGTACGCGAGCCCGACGAAGTGGCAATAGCCAGAATCCCCAATACAATTCACATCCCGCTTGGCCAGATCATCAATCGCATGTCTGAGATCGATAGTGAGAAAGAGACTATAGTGCACTGCAAGATGGGTGGTCGCAGCGCCAGAGCCATCGATGCGCTCAAGCGCTCAGGCTTTACTGGGGAATTGGTAAACCTGAAAGGTGGAATCATAAGCTGGTCCAACGAAGTGGATCCCAGCGTCCCAAGGTACTAACCCCCGGGGACCGAAGCCCCGGGACCAACCTGGGACCCAACCTGGGACCGCACGCATCCTGCGTGCTGACCTCTCGCCTCAGACCAACCTTGTCATGACGTGCCTTCCGGCAAAGTTGGAAGCGCGCGGCTCCGGCTACTTATTTATGCCTTCAAGCTGAATGAAGGAATTTAGTTTGGTGATGACCATTTCTTCCGCGACTTCCATGCGACAAGCGAGACCGGGCCGATCGTCTGCTTCGCTTTGCCCCGCCTGGTGATACCAGACCTGGCAATTCGTACACTCGCCATTCCAACAAAAATCACCATAGGAAATAGTCTTCAGCGAAAGATATTGGAAACAGCGAAGCAGGCGGTTTTTTTCCGGGACTTCGGTGCGATGACCGAGAATCTCGATTGGCACCAGCCGCTCATAAGGATCGAGCAGGTCGCTTTCCAGCGCCACGGCAGTCGATGTTTGATAAGTCTGCTCCGACATGCGCCTGAGTATATCTTCAGATGGCCGATCTGATAAAGCTATAACCGTCTAAGGCGGGGGTGCAAAGAGATTTTCGGGCATTCAGGATCAAGTAAGTTATCAGCCTGCGGCGGGCTTCGCATCCTGGCGACGACATTGCTAAACTATCAGCTTCGCGGAGGTGACAAATGGGTTTGGTGATCTATAGCAAGCCGGGCTGCCCTTATTGCCAGCAAGCTCGTGACTATTACGAAGCTGCGGGTGTGGCCTTTACGGACTACGACGCACAGAATGATCGCGGCCGGCGGGCTGAGATGTTTGCCTATTCGCATGGCGATCCAACCGTCCCCTGCATTGTACAAGATGGCAAGTATCTGCAATCAGGCTGGGGCGATCCCCTGCGCGGTTGAACGGTACACGACTGAAGCGGCCGTGTGCCGCTAAAAAGAACTCCCCGGAATAGAAGCTAGCGCGAAACGGATTGGCTCCCGGAACTGCGCGCGCGGAGACCTCTAAGCAAGTCTGGGTCAAGGAAGCAAATGAAGATTCATCCTAAATTTCTGGCAATCGCTTTATTAATTTCGCTGACAATTCTCTTTATTGATGGCGCCACCCATGTCCGCGCCGCAGGCGTAGCTACAACACCACAACCACCTATGGCCGAAAAGAAACCAAAAACAACGAAAATTCATGGCGAGACACTCGTCGACGACTACTTCTGGCTGCGGGAAAAAACAAATCCCCAAGTGCTCGAGTATCTCAAGGCGGAAGACGGTTATGCAGAAGAATTAATGAAGCCAACCGCTCAACTGCAGGAAACGCTTTACAAAGAGATGCTCAGTCACATCAAGCAAACCGATGTGAATGTACCCTATCGTCAGGATGGATACTTTTATTACTCGCGCACGGAAGAAGGAAAGCAATACCCAATTTATTGTCGCAAGAAGGGAAACCTCGCCGGAGCAGAAGAAGTAATTCTGGATCAAAATGAGCTGGCTAAAGGGCAAAAATTCATGAGTGTCGGCGCGCTGGCACCCAGTGACGACGGGAACCTGCTCGCCTATACGACCGATAACACCGGCTATCGCCAGTACACCCTGCAGATCAAGAATCTGAAAACCGGCGAGCTCTACCCGGAAAAAATCGAACGCGTGGATAACCTCGCCTGGGCTACGGACAACAAGACGATTTTCTATGTAACGGAAGATGCGGTTACCAAACGCAGCGACAAATTCTTCCGGCACGAACTGGGCGCGGACCACAGCGATCTAATCTACGAGGAAAAGGACGAACTATTCGACATGGCCACTGGCCGCACGCGCGATAAGGCGGTGATTCTGTTACAGGCTGCCAGTAAGACATCTTCGGAAGTTCGCTGGTTGCCGGCAAACAATCCCAGTGCACCGTTGCAGGTCATCGCAGTGCGCCAGCCTGAGCATGAATACGACGTCGATCATCGCGGCGATCTCTTCTACATCCGCACCAACAAAGGCGCCAAAAATTTTCGCATCGTAACCGCGCCGGTAGCGGATCCGGCTGAGAAAAACTGGAAGGAATTCATCGCCCACCGGCGTGCGGTAAAGATTGAAGACGTCAGCCTGTTTGCCAACCATGCCGTTCTAAGTGAATGGGAGAACGGGCTGGAACAGATTGAGGTCGTTGATTTCAAGACCGCAAAGCGCCACCGTATCGAGTTTCCCGAGCCAGTCTATTCGGTCAGTATCAGCAACAATCGCGAGTTCAACACCACCACCTTGCGCTATAACTACCAATCAATGGTGACGCCTTCGTCCGTGTTCGATTACGACATGACTACGCGCCAGGCTGTTTTGCAGAAGCAGGACGAAATTCCCGGTGGCTTCGACAAAGCAAACTACAAAGCGGAACGCGTCTTTGCGACGGCCAGTGACGGCACGAAAGTTCCCATGTCGATGGTTTACCGGCGCGGGGTCAAGCTGGACGGCTCGGCGCCGCTGCTGCTTTACGGTTACGGCTCATATGGCTACTCGATACCACCAGGCTTCAGCTCCAGCCGTCTGGCTCTGCTCGATCGTGGTGTGATCTATGTCATCGCGCACATTCGCGGCGGCGGGGAGTTAGGCGAAGAATGGCGCGATCAGGGTCGCATGATGAAGAAGATCACGACCTTTACCGACTTCATCGCCTGTGCCGAACACCTGGTTAAAGAGAAATACACAGCGAAAGATCGGCTCGTCATCCAGGGCGGCAGCGCTGGCGGCCTGCTGGTGGGCGCCGTGTCAAACATGCGGCCCGACCTCTTCAAGGCAGTCATCGCCCAGGTGCCCTTTGTCGATGTTATCAACACCATGCTCGATGCTTCACTGCCATTAACTACCAGCGAATTTATCGAGTGGGGGAACCCCGCCGAAAAGCCCGCTTACGATTACATGAAGACATATTCACCCTACGACAACA
>Ga0209797_10001967_pt1 | contig 10378 bp, 5 predicted proteins | sample DOMMetBare3Fresh_2_FD_187472 | JGI IMG/M metagenome (GOLD analysis project Ga0209797, IMG submission 187472) | Wetland sediment microbial communities from St. Louis River estuary, USA, under dissolved organic matter induced mercury methylation -... | ecosystem: Environmental > Aquatic >...
GGCGGCGGCATACGCGCGGAAACTCGACATCGGGGCCTGCCAGCCCTATCGCTCGATCGCCGAGATGGTGGTCGACCCCGAGATCGACGCGATCTGGCTCTGCGGCCCGAATCAGGCCAGGGTAGAGAACGTCGAGGAGCTGACCGATCCGATTATGCGCGGCCATGGCGACCTCGTGGGTATCGCCTGCGAAAAGCCGCTCGCCCGCAACGTCGCCGAAGCAAAACTTGTCACCACGCTGGTGAAGCGGGCCGGCCTCAAGCATGGCTATCTCGAGAATCAGCTCTTTGCCCCGCAGGTGGAGGCGGGCCGCAGCCTGATCTGGGCCCGCGGCGCGGCGCTGACCGGCCGGCCCTACCTGGCGCGCGCCGCCGAGGAGCACAGCGGGCCGCACATGCCCTGGTTCTGGCGCGGCGCGCTGCAGGGCGGCGGGGTGCTCAACGACATGATGTGCCACTCGGCGCTGGTAGTGCGACATCTGCTGACCCGGCCCGGTGATCCGCTCGGCACCGTCAAGCCGGTGCGGATCACGGCCCATATCGCGAGCCTCAAGTGGAGCCGCCCCGAATACAGCAAGCGCCTCAAAGCGACGATGGGCAAGGAGGTGGATTACGCCAAGCAGCCGTCCGAGGACTTTGCCAGTCTGATGATCGAGTTCGAGACTGCCGATGGCCACCGGGTGCTCGGCGAGGCAACAACCAGCTGGAGCTTCGTCGGCGCCGGCCTCCGGCTGTCTGCCGAGCTGCTGGGCCCCGAGTATTCGATGTCCTGGAACACGCTCGACACCGGGCTCAAGCTCTTCTTCAGCCGGGAGGTGAAGGGCAAGACCGGCGAGGACCTGGTCGAGAAGCAGAACGCCGAAATGGGCCTGATGCCGGTCGTCGCCAACGAGGCCGCCGCCTATGGGTATGAAGCGGAGAACCGGCACTTCGTGCGGGTGTTCCTCGGAAAGGAAGAACCGCTGCTGACGTGGGATGACGGCCTGGATGTCGTGCGGATCCTGATGGCCGCCTATCAGAGCGCCGAACAGGGCAAGACCCTCAAGTTCCCTCCCAACGGCGTGGACAGCTTCATCCCGGCCGTCGCGAAGGGAACCTGGAGGCCCTGATCAACCTCCATCTGAGGAGGGGTGCGGGCCGGCGAGAAGGCGAGGGTCGAACTTGGGGTGCGTGACGGGCTTGCCGTCGCGCGACCACATGCGAAGGCCGGTGATCTTACCGTCCTTGACGGTACCATCGACTTCCATCTGGCCGTTGTCGTACCAGCGCGTCATGGGACCCATTGGCTGCCCGGCTTTCCAGCTGATTCGGCTCTTCTCCTTGCCTGTCGGATAATACTCGCTCACCACGCCGTCCGGCTTACCCTCGGAGAAGACTCCCTCGTACTTCTTCTTGCCATCGGGATACCAGAACACCAATCCGCCCTGAAGCAGCCCGCCGCTGTAATGACCCTCACTCCGCTTCTTGCCGTCATCGTACCAGGTCTTGGCCAGGCCCTCTCCCTTCCCTTCATGCATCGGCCGCTCACTGATGACGCTCCCGGCGGCGTTGAAGTCCTGCATCACCCCTTCGCGCTCACCGTTCACGAAAGTCTGGGTACGGACCCGCTGGCCGAGGGTATTCCACTCATCTCTTACTCCCTCGCGGCGGCCCGCCTTCCAGGTCTCGGCGAAGGCCCGCTTCCCGTTGGCGTGGAGGCCTTCGGCAGCGCCATCCCTGACGCCGTTCCGGTACGGCATGTTGACGCGAATACCGGTGGCGCTGTCCTGCGGCACCAGCAGTACCCCGCTGAAGGGCTCCTTGCTGTTGATGACGTACCGGAGTCCCTCGCGGTCCTCGGTCTGCGCGAGCGGCACCCGCTTCGGGCTGCAGGCGGCGAGGGCGAGGAGGGCGAGGAGTGAGAGGCGCAGCAAACGGACGCTCGATGGTGCAGACAGCTGAGGCACGAGACAATCTCCGATCGGTGATGACGGGACGTTGGAAGCCGAATTGCCGATGCATCATCCATAGACGCCTCGGAAAATCGACGCAAGCGGGCGTGAGCCGTTCTTCACCCTCCGGCGGCTGGGAGCCGGCCACCCGGCGGGTGCGGGGATGGAAGTGGACGCCCTGAACCGGCGCCCGGCATCACGTTTGCCCATGATATGCCCGAAGGCACCCGAGATCGATCGATACCCCCTGTTTCAAGCCGCAAAATGCGGCTCTACGGGGATTTCCGCCTTGCGGCGGGGCCCTAAGGCACTGGGGTGGAAGAGCTTCGAGGCCGGGATCGGCCAGGATGGGGCATGAAGGATCAGCCGCAGACCGAACGCAACCGGGTGGGAGGGGTCACGCTGGTGACCGCTCTCTATGGCTTGACGTACCTGGTCTGGGAGCGGGCGGGCTGGGGCAGCCCGGAGCTGCGGTCGCTGATCGGCAACCTCGCGTTCATGCCCCTCAACCTGACCGTTGCGGTTCTCTGCCTCCTCGGGGCCGGCAACACCATCCTCGATTACGGGGTCCGCCGAGCGCTGCGCTTCCTCGGCATCGGCTGCCTGATGGTGCTGACCGGAAACGCGATCTCGGTCTACTATCTGCTGGCGCTCGGAGAGAGTCCGGCGGTCTCCTGGGCCGACGTCTTCTACCTGGCGGACAGCTTCCTGATGCTCGCGTCGCTGCTGTCCTTCCCGATGGCGCGCCGGCTCAGGGTGGAAAAGCTCAAGTATGCGCTCGATGCCGCGATCGTCCTGATCGGCGGCGCGGTCGCGATCTGGTATTTCACGGTGCTGCCGACCCAGCAGGCGGGCGAAGGCGTACTGTCCACCGCGGTGCTCGCCTTTGCCTATCCGCTGGCGAGCCTGTTGGTGCTCTACGGCGCTACGAGCGTCATCCTCCGGGGCCCGCTCGACAGCAACCGGGTCGCCTTCCGGCTGCTGATGACCGCCTTCCTTATCAGTATCGTTGCCGACCTCGCCTTCGACCTGGTCCTGCTGGATTCGGGAATCCGCTCGGCGGCGTGGACCGACGCCGTCTATCTCCTCTTCTATCTGCTGCTGATCGCGAGCGTCGAGTTGTACTGGCGCCGACCGCGGCCGCGCACAGAGCGCCGGGCAGAGCCGCGCCCCAATGTGCAGCCGATGTCGCCTTTGCCCTATGTCGCCATCGCGACGACGTACGGCCTGCTGCTGGGCGCGGCCATCCGGCCGTGGTCGAATCCCATCAGCGGCATCGCCGTCGGGGCGGTACTGATGACGGCCCTCGTCGTCATCCGTCAGATGATCGCGGTTCGGCAGAACGTCCGGCTGCTCGCCGATTCCGCCGCCGAGGCCCGGTTCCGCTCGCTGGTGCAGAACTCCTCCGACGTCATCCTGGTCGTACGGGCGGATGGCAGCATCCGGTTCGCGAGCCCCTCGGTGGCCCGGGTTCTCCGCCAGGACCCGGCCGCACTGCTCGGCCGGACCCTCACCGACCTCATCGACAGTGAGGACCGGGAGCGCGCCCGCGAGTTTCTGCGCCAGGCCGCGGCCACCATCGCGGTAACCCCTCCCGTCGAATTGCGCTTCCGTCAGCCGGATGGCTCGGTCCTGCACGCGGAGCTGCTCGCGACCAATCTGCTCAGCGATCCGACCGTGCACGGCGTGGTCCTCAACGGGCGCGACGTCAGCGAGCGGAAGCGGCTGGAGCGCGAGTTGACGCACCAGGCCTTCCACGATCCACTGACCGGTCTCGCCAACCGGGCGCTCTTCCTCGATCGCGTGAGCCATGCGCTGACGCTCGCGCGGCGGCAGAGCCGCCCCGTGAGCCTCCTCTATCTGGACCTCGACGACTTCAAGAAGGTCAACGACAGCCTAGGTCACGGCGAGGGCGACCACCTGCTGTCCAGCTGCGCCGACCGACTGCAGTCCTCGGCCCGCGCCAGCGACACGGTCGCCCGCCTTGGCGGCGACGAGTTTGCGGTGCTCATCGAAGATGGTGTCGCGGCCAGCGATCTGGACATGCTGGTCGAGCGATTCCAGGCCGCCCTCGCGCGGCCCTTCATCCTCGGCGGCAATGAAATCCCCATGAGCGTCAGCATCGGCGTCGCAACGGCCGCCCCCGACGACTCGGCCGATGAACTGCTCCGCAACGCGGACATGGCGATGTACAACGCCAAGCGCCGCGGCAAGGGACGCGCGGAGACCTTCCAGTCCCAGATGTACGCGGCGGTGAAGCATCGGCTCGAGCTCGAGGCTGCGCTCCGCCACGCCATCGAGAACGATGGTCTCACGCTGGTGTATCAGCCGATCTTCTCGTTCCGAACCGGCCTGCTCGAAGGTGTCGAGGCGCTGGTGCGATGGGAGCATCCGCGATTCGGCGCTCTGCTCCCCCAGCACTTCATTCCGCTGGCCGAGGAGACCGGGCTCATCGTCCAGCTGGGACACTGGGTGCTCCGCGAATCGTGCCGACAGGTGAAGCGGTGGCGTCAGGCCTTTCCTGATACCAGGATGACGATGGCGGTCAATATCTCGGGCCGGCAGTTGCACGAACTGGATATCGTGCGAGAGACGCGGGAAGCGCTCGTGGAATCGGGGGTGGACCCCTCCGCGGTGATCCTCGAGATCACCGAGAGCGTGCTCATGCAGCAGGAGGGCTCCGTCCTCGAGCGCCTGATCGAGCTCAAGGCGCTCGGCATCCAGCTCGCGATCGACGATTTCGGCACCGGCTATTCGTCGCTGAGCTACCTGCAGCGCTTCCCGATCGACATGATCAAGATCGCGCGGCCCTTCGTCGAGGATATCGGCGGCGGGCTTGAGAAGTCGGCGCTGGCCCGGGCCATCATCGGTCTGGGAGACACGCTCAAGCTCCGCACCGTCGCCGAGGGAGTCGAGCGCACCGACCAGTGCCTCGCGCTCATGAGTCTCGGCTGCGAACTCGGGCAGGGGTACTACTTCGCCCCGCCGCTAAGCGCCCAAGACATCCGCGGCATGCTGGAGGAGCCGCGGTCCATGCTGCCAACCCCGGTCGCCGCCGAGCGGTAGCGTCCCCCCACGCTGGCGCGTCCGCGGAGAGCCGGCGATACTCCGGGATCTCTCCGCAAGGACGCTGCATGTTCCGCCGTCTGTCCGCCGCCTGCTCCCTGCTCTGTTCCGTCGTCCCCCTCGGTTCCACCCAGGCTCAGGCCGCCCCGCGCTCCGGTACGGTCGGCGAATACACGCCGCCGCGTGTCTGGCCGGCGCATCCCAGGAGTTTCGATCTGCTGCATCAGCGGATCGCAGTCCGCTATGACATCGACCAGCGCAGCATCGCCGGGGAAGTCGAGACGCGGCTCATCGTCACCGCCGCGCCGACGGACACCATCCGGCTCGACGCGTCGCAGCTGACCATCGACGGGGCCTCCGATGCCCGCGGCAGAAAGCTGCGCTTCACCTCTGATACCGGACGGGTCACCGTCCGGCTCAGCCGCAGAGCCCAGGCAGGAGACACCGTCGTCTTCTCGCTTCGGTATCATGGGCGCCCGGAGCGGGGGATGTACTTCGTGCCGCGGCGCCGGGTGATGTGGACCCAGGGCGAGGCCACCGAGACCCATAGTTGGGTGCCGACCTACGACGCGCCGAACGACAAGACCACCTGGGAGATCCTGGTCACCGCCGACACCGGCGTGAGTGTGCTCTCCAACGGCCGACTGGTCGAAGTGACGCCCGCCGCCCGCGGGCAGCAGGTCTGGCACTGGTCACAGGAGTTGCCGGCCTCGACCTATCTCTACTCGATCGTCGCCGGCCGCTTCGCCATTCTGAGCGACAACTGGCGCGGCGTCCCAGTGGAATACTGGGTGGCGCCTGACACCGTGAACGCCGGCTGGCGCACCTTCGGCGAGACGCCCTCGATGATCGAGACGTACAGCCGAGTCCTAGGCGTGAATTACCCTTGGGCCAAGTACAGCCAGTCGGTCATTCCGGACTTCACCTACGGCGGGATGGAGAACGTCTCCGCCACGACCCAGACCGACCTCGCGCTGCACGGCGCGGGCGGCGAGCCGGAATTCAGCGGGCGCGGCCTCGATGCCCACGAGCTGGCACACCAGTGGTTCGGCGACCTCACCACCACCGCAACCTGGGCGCACGCCTGGCTCAATGAGGGCCTGACGACCTACATGGAGTCGGTCCATAACGAGAAGAGCCGGGGATGGAGTGCGGGGCAGTGGAGCTGGATCAATCAGCAGTTTTCGGCGGAGAACGCCGACCGTAACATCGATCGGCCGCTGGTGCTGGGGGAGCAGCCGGGCACCGACCCGATTCAGCTCTTCTTCAGTGGACACATCTATCCGAAAGGCGCGCAGGTCGCCCACCAGCTCAGGCGCCTGCTGGGCGACTCGGTCTTCTGGGCCGGGATGCAGCGGTTCCTCACCGACAACGCCTACCAGCCGGTGGAGACCGCCGACTTCGCCGTGGCCATGGAACAGGCCTCGGGCCAGGACCTCGACTGGTTCTTCGACCAGTGGGCGTACGGGATCGGCTATCCGAAGCTGAAGATCGAGCGAAAGTGGGATGCGGCGGCGCGGACGCTGACGATCACCGTCTGCCAGTCGCAGACCATCGACTCCACCCATCCCCTCTTCCGGTTCCCGGCGACAGTCAGAATCGTCACCCGCGACTCGGTGGTGCGACGGGAGATCATGGTGACGGAGCAGGACCAGCGCTTCGAGCTCCCGCTGCCCGGCGAGCCGGTCACCTTCCGCTTCGACGACGGTGGCTGGCTGCTCGGCACGGTTCAGACCGACCAGACTCCGGCGGAACTCGCCGAACTGGCCAAGCACGACCTCGACTTCGCCGCCCGCTTCTGGGCCCTCGCGGCGCTCGACACCTCCACGACCGAGGCGGCACGTGATGCGCGCCGCTTCATCGCGCTCAACGAGCCCGACGACCACCTGCGCTCCGAGGCGCTGCGGCAGATCGCCGCGCGCGACGGTGCGACCGGCCGTGATCTGATCCTCGCCGGCCTCGGCGATCCGTCCAGCAACGTCCGCGGCCGCGCGATCGTTGCGCTCGCGAAGCTCGATGCCACGGCGGCGCAGGCCGAAGCCGTCCGGCTCATCAGCACCGACCCGAGCTTCTACGTGCAGATACGGGCGATCAGCGTGTACGACCCGTCGCGGTCGCCGGAGGGAACGGCGCTGCTCGTCGACCGGATCCGTCACGGTGGCGCCACCAGCGTGCGCACGGCGGCGGCAGAGCGTCTGGGCCGCTTTGCCGATGCGGCAGGAGCGGAGGCGATCGAGTCGATGACCGTGATGGAGGAACCGCGCGACGTCCGGGACGAGGCGCTCCAGCTGCTGGCGAGCCTGCCCGACAAGACGCGCGGGATCGCGGTCGCGACCCGCTATCTGTCCGACGGCGATCCGCTCTTCGCGAGCCAGGCGGCCCGCACCCTGGCCGAGATCGGCGGAGCGGCGGGCCGGGCCACGCTGACGGCGGCACTCGCCCGGGAAACGCGGGTGACCGTGCGCGCCACCATCACCGAATCGCTCGCGCCGAAGCGCTGAAACCCGAGGCAGGTGCGGCCGTAGGGCGACCGACCGATCGCTTCACGGCCGGCCGCGCCTTCCACTTCTGGAGTCCGTCTCATGTCCGCAGCCCTTCGGCGGCCGATCGCGGCCGCCGCGCTGGCACTGGCGCTCGTTGCCCCGATCCAGATCGCCGCCGCACAGGCCCCCGCCGGGGTCCAGGTTCCCTTCGACTACTACACCCTCAAGAACGGCCTCCGGGTCGTCCTGTCGCGGGACACCACGGCGCCGACGGTGGCGGTCGGAGTGTACTACCATATCGGCTTCCGCAACGAACCGAGAGACCGCACCGGCTTCGCCCATCTCTTCGAACACCTGATGTTCCAGGGCTCCGGCAATCTCGGCAAGCTCGAATTCATCAAGCTGGTGGAATCGAACGGCGGCCTGCTGAACGGCTCGACCCGCTTCGATTTCACCAACTATTTCGAAGTCGTCCCGGCGCACACCCTCGAGACCATGCTCTGGGCCGAGGCGGACCGGATGAAGGGACTGGCCATCGACACCGCCAATCTCCGCAACCAGCAGGATGTCGTGAAGAACGAAGTCCGCGTGAACGTGCTCAACCAGCCCTACGGGTCGTTCCCGTGGATCGACCTGCCGATGGCGGCGAACGAGAACTGGTACAACGCCCACAACTTCTACGGCGACCTCCACGATCTCGACGCCGCCACCCTGACAGACGCCTCCGCCTTCTTCCGCCGCTACTACGCACCTAACAATGCCGTGCTCGGCGTCGTGGGCGATTTCACCCCGGTACAGGCCCGCGCCTGGATCGAGAAGTACTTCGGACAGATCGCGCCCTCGGAGCTGCCGCCCCCGCCCGACCTCACCGAGCCGCGCCAGACGGCGGAGAAGCGCGCCGGCCGGGTGGACTCCCTCGCCAACCGTCCCGCGATCGGCTTCGCCTGGCACATGCCGGAGCGGTGGACGCCGGAGTGGTTCGCAATGGGGATGATCGACCAGATCCTGGGCCAGGGACGCGACTCGCGGCTCTACCAGGCGCTCGTCACCGAGAAGGGGTATACCGGGGACGTCAGCGCGGGGATCAACTGGGGCCTGGGGCACCAATTCAACTACCAGGGCCCGATGCTATGGATGGTCTCGGTCTTTCATGATTCGACCGTCGCGCCCGATTCGCTGGTCGCCAGCGTGGACCGCACCGTCGAGGAGCTGCAGACGCGCCCCATCGACGCCGCGACCCTCACGCGGGCCCGGACCAAGATGCGCTCGGCCCTCTACGACATGATGGAGCAGTTCTCCGGGTTCGGGCGGCTGGATATGCTGGCCTCCTTCGCCATCTTCGACAACGAACCGGGCCGGATCAATCGCCTCGAGGCCGAGTTCGCCAAGGTGACCCCCGAGCTCATCCAGCGGACCGCACGCGAGTACCTCCGCCGCGAGAACCGCACGGTCTACACCATCGTGCCCGGGGCCAGGCCGGCCGCCGCGGCCGGAAGCCAGTGAGGCGGACACCCATGCGCGTCATCACGATGCTGGCAGGCCTGGCCCTCGTTGCGACACCGGCGCTGGCCCAGAAGGAACTTCCCCCCGCTCCCGGCACCCCGAAGGACTTCCGGCTGCCGCCGCGGAGGAACTTCATGCTGCCCAACGGACTCAAGGTCACCCTGGTGCACTACGGCCTGGTCCCCAAGGCGGCGATCAGCCTGCAGATCGAGACCGGCGGGATCGACGAGGCCGCCGATGAAGTACAGCTCTCCGGCCTCACGGCCGACATGCTGCTGGAAGGCACGACAACCCGCGCTGGCAGTGATATCTCCCGTGAGGCGGCCGAGATGGGCGGCGGGGTTGCGGCCGGCTCATCAGATAATGGAGTGAGCGTCGGGGGTGAAGTACTCAGCGAAAACGCCGAGCGCTATATCGCGCTGCTCGCCGATGTCGTGCTCAGGCCGAAGTTCGCGCCGGCGGACGTGGAGCGGGTGCGCGCCAACCGCGCGCGGGACAACGCGATTTCGATGAGCCAGCCAGGGCAGATCGCCCGGGTGAAGTTCCGGGAGATGATGTTCCCCGATCACCCCTACGGCCGCGTCATTCCTCCCGAGGCGATGCTGGCGAGCTATACCGCCGACAAAGTGCGCGCGTTCTACACCAGGAACTACGGTGCGCGAAGAGGTCATCTCTACGTCAGCGGAGTCTTCGACGCGGCTCGGGTCGAGCGGGCAATCCGAGCGGCTCTGGGCGGCTGGGCGGCCGGCGCGCCCGCGACCGTCAATCCGCCGATCCCGGTCAATCACCGCCAGATGGCGCTGATCGACCGGCCGGACGCGGTGCAGAGTTCGCTCAGGGTGGGGCTGCCGGTGGCCGATCCGTCGAGCCCCGACTGGATTCGGCTCAACGTCACCGACGCACTGCTCGGTGGTTCGTTCGGTTCCCGGATCACCAGCAACATCCGCGAGGACAAGGGCTACACCTACTCCCCCGGCTCCTTCGTGGGCCGCTGGCCCAAGGTGGCGCTGTGGGTGGAGCTGGCCGACGTGACGACCAACGTCACCGGCGCCTCGCTCAAGGAGATCTTCTATGAGACCGAGCGGCTGCGCAACGAAGCGCCGCCGGAGAAGGAGCTGAACGGGATCAAGAACAACATGGTGGGGATCTTCACCATCCAGAACAGCTCGCGGTACGGCGTGATCAGCCAGCTCCAGTTCGTCGACCAGTACGGGCTGGGCGACGCCTACCTCTCCGGCTACGTGAAGAACGTGCTGGCCGTGACGCCGGAACAGGTGAAGGCGACCGCGGCGAAGTATCTCGACCCGAGCCGCATGACGATCACGGTGGTGGGGGACAAGAAGACGGTGGAGGCGCAGCTGGCGCCGTACCAGGCGGGGACGCCGTAGGGGCGCGC
>Ga0209797_10001968_pt1 | contig 10375 bp, 9 predicted proteins | sample DOMMetBare3Fresh_2_FD_187472 | JGI IMG/M metagenome (GOLD analysis project Ga0209797, IMG submission 187472) | Wetland sediment microbial communities from St. Louis River estuary, USA, under dissolved organic matter induced mercury methylation -... | ecosystem: Environmental > Aquatic >...
CCCGCCGTTTTGTTCCCGCCCGGGGCGACTACTGGGGGATGGTCAGACGATCCCCGGACTTCAGCACGGAACCCGACGTCAGTCCGTTCGCATTGCGAAGCGCCGTGAGGCTCACGCCGTACCGGGCCGCGATTCCGGAGAGCGTCTCGCCACGACGGACGATATGGGCCTTGCCGCTCTCCGCGGGCGCTGCCGTCGCACCTCGCTCAGGGGACCGGGCGGTCGGTGCAGGCACCCGGATGATCTGGCCTGCACGGAGGACCTCGCCACGCGTGATCGCGTTGAGGCTGCGCAACCGCTCAACTGAGGTGTCGTACTTGACCGCGATCGTCGACAACGACTCCCCGCTTCGTACGCGGTAGCGGATGGTCGTCGATCCAGCGGCTCTGGCACGCGCAGTCCGGGTGACCGGCGCAGTCATGGGCTCCGCGACGGCCGGAACAAAGCTGGTCGGGATTGTGAGGTGCGTCCCCGAACGCAACCGGGTCAGCCGTACGCCGGGATTGGCATCACTGATCAGCCGCGTGGAGACGCGGTAAAGGCGGGCGATGCTGGCGAGGGTCTGTCCCCGAGTGACGGTGTGATCGACGAAGGAAACCCGATCCTTCGGGGCGAGCGCCGCATAACGGGAGGTGACGAATTCCCCGCTCCCGGCCGGCAGCCGCACAATCGCGCTTTGCCGGGGCGGTGTGACCAGCCGGACAAACTGTGGGTTGAGCTCGCGCATGGCGGCGACAGATGTGTCAGCGAGCCGGGCCAGCACGTCCAGGCCGGTCGCATCGCTCACCATGATCGAGTCGTAGCGGAGTGGCTCGACCCCGATGGTCTTCGCGAATCCGTACTTCTCCGGCTGCTTGGCGATCAGTGCGGCCGCGATGAGCTTGGGGACGTAGTCCTTCGTCTCCCGGCGCAGAAACCTGGTGTCATAGAGGCGGAAGAAGGCGGCATCCGGATTGTCTTCCTCCTCGTCATCGTCACCGATCCGCCGGAGCCCGCGACCGACCTTGCCCGCACCGGCGTTGTATGCCGCCGCCGCCAGATACATCGAGCCGAAGCGATCGCGCAAGTCGGCGAGATGACGCGCCGCCGCATCGGTCGCACGGATCGGATCGCGGCGTTCGTCCACCCAGGAGTCAACACGCAGTCCGTACAGCTTTCCAGTGCCCTTCATGAATTGCCACATGCCTGTCGCGCGGGCACGGCTTACGGCGCTGTTCGAGTACCCGCTCTCGATGAGGGCCAGATAGACCATGTCCTCCGGGACACCATTCTCGCGGAGCTTGGCACGGATCATCGGTTCGAAACGGGGCATGCGCTGCAACCAGATTGCGAAGCGCTCGCGAGCGGGGCCCTGAAAGAAGTCCAGGTAGTACTGGACGCGGGCGTGCGATCCGTAGGTAGATACGTCGATATCGTAGGTGACCTCGGGGGTGGCCGTCCCGTTGGCGCCACCCGGGACGGCATCAGCCGCTCCGTCTTCGTTGCCGGAATCCTGGGGTTCAGGATGCGCCGTCGCCAGTTGCTCGAGGATCGCCGCGTCGGCCGCAGAGTCGGGATCCGCCGGGCGGAGAGAGTCCGCTGCGGCAGCGAGACCAGACGGGGGCGGCGGAGGCGAAGGGGTGGTGTCGTGGGCGGCCGCAGAACGCCGGCCCGGCGGAACGGCCGTATCGCCCTGCGCCAAGATAGGCGCCGAGGCGGGGGTCGGACTCGTCCTGGGTGCACCGCTGCAGCCCGCCACGGCCCCCAGAAGGGCCAGTAGACGCAGTTGCTTCATGGGAAGCCGCCTGCCTTTCGATTGCGAGCGGGTATGCCCGTTCGCTAACTCGCTGTATCCTGAGGGAGCAGGCAGGGCGCGTCGACGACCCGCCTGTACCACGCGCCCGATTGAGTGCAAAATCCTTGCGAGCAGGGGAAAAGAAAACCCCCCGCTTCGGTCGATCTTCGGATTGCCGGCACAAAAGCTCGCCCGGACCACAGTGGCGGCGGCCCGGGCTTTTCTCAAGATGCGCTGCACCTTGCGTGAGTCGCCCACCCACGGTCAGCGCATGTAGAACCGATTGCCGAGGATGCGGTTGGTCGCGTTCAGGACAGCGAGGGCGGCCCCTCGAGTGGGGTCGACGTCGTCGGTAAGGAAGCAACCGACCAGCCGATGGGTCTCGTTCTGATCGGGAATCGCCATCGAAACGATGATGACGTTGGAGTCGAACGCGCGGACCGCCTTGACCCCCAGGAGCTCGAACTTGATCTCCCCCTTCACCGCCTTGCCGAGCGCCATGACGCACGCCTCGGCGGCGCACCGGAGTTCGCCGGCCTGCGAGCCGAGGCCCTCGGATTCACCGACGAACTCGTTGACCTCCTGCCACGAGAGCACCACCCGAGCGCGGCATCTGCCGTTAGGCAGCCGCTCGATGGTGAACTCGGCGAACCTCAGACGGTCGGGAAATCGGGGCTCAGGAGCCATGGTCAACCGGTTCGTACGCGAACTCGGAACGGAGAACAGGTTACATCCGATGCGAAACTTGTGCCTCTGCCTGGTCGCCGCCGCTATCGCCCCGGGACCGCTTCCGGCCCAGCAATCCGCAGCCCTCGGGGCTGCCCTCGAAGCCCGGATCGCCCGCGACACTGCCGCCGTGGCAGTGGCCTACTACGACCCGGTGACCCGCGACACCCTGCTGATCAACGGACTCAAACGGTACCACGCGGCCAGTACGATGAAGGTTCCGGTGCTGATTGAGCTTGCCCGACGGATTGATGCAGAACAGCTCAGCTGGACCCGGATGATCCCGGTGCGGAACAGCTTCCGGTCGCTGGCAGACGGGTCCCCATTCGTCCTCGACCTCACCGATGATTCCGACTCTACCCTCTATCAGGAGATCGGATACGATCAGCCGGTCGAGCGACTGGCCCGACTGATGATCGTCCGCAGCAGCAACCTGGCCACCAATATCCTGCTGGAGCGGCTGGAGCCGAGCCGGGTGAATGCGACGGCCCACGCGCTCGGGGCGGATTCAATCCAGGTGCTCAGAGGCGTCGAGGACGGAAAGGCCTTCGCCCAGGGTCTCAACAACACCACGACGGCCAGGGATCTGGCGCTCCTCCTCGACGCCATCGCCGGTGGCCGGGCGGCTTCCCGGGGGCAGACCGCACGCATGGTGGACTTCCTGCTTGCCCAGGAGTTCAACGAGGGCATCCCAGCGGGCGTCCCCGCGGGCGTGCGGGTGGCCCACAAGACTGGGGAGATCACAGCCATCTTTCACGATGCCGCGATCATCTATCCGCCGGGCCGTGGCCCCTATGTATTGGTGGTCTTGACGAAGGGTTACGCTGCGCCCCGGGAGGCGTACCGCCTGATGGCAGATCTTTCCGGATTGGTGTACCGATGGGCTACCCGGCGACCGGACCCACACGAGTAGCTCGGCCCGACCAGGCCGGGACGACTAACTCGAGGCTTCAGGCTGGGCTGGCGGCTGGACGTGGCTCGCCACGACCGCAGCGACCCGGGCATCGGAGAGTCGATCCGCCTGGGCATAGAGATCGGACCGCGAGGATGACTGCAGACCCGTGGCCGCCCAGAGCGGCCGGCGGGCCTCGCCGGCGCAGCGGCAACTGAGGACCAGGCGCCACGCGTGGGTGTTCGCCACCCGCTCCGCGACCGGAGCGATGGCCCATCTCGTTTCACCGATTGTGACTTCTCTCCAGGCCATAGAACACTCAGGGGGCAGGCAAGGGCGCGCGAATGTGCGGCCCGGTCCCATGCCTGTCAAGAGGCGTGCCGCGTCCGGCGACGGAGCATCCAGCGGGTCAGGAGGCTGAAGGCGGCGAGAAGGAGCCCAGCCGCCAGCGCCCGGACCGGGGCCTGGTGACCGGCCGACGCCGATCCCGACAGCAAAGCGTCGGCGAAGAAGACGTAGATCACCGTACCAGGGAGGATTCCGATCACCGTGGCGAGGGCGTAGTCGGCCCAGCGGATGGTCGTGAGCCCGAAGGCGAGGTTGAGGAGGCTGAAGGGCGCGACAGGCAGGAGCCGAAGGGTCAGGACCCCGGTGAATCCGGCGGCTCCAGTAACCCTGTCGAAAGCCCCGAGCCGAGGTCCCAGGATTCCCTCCAGTGCCGAACGCCCGAGTCGCCGCGCAATCCAGAAGCCGGCAGATGCACCCAGGTTGGCACCCACGCTGACCCAGAGGACCCCTTTGAGGACGCCGAACGCCGCACCAGCAATGAGAGTGAGGACGCTGGCAGGCAGTGCGACAGCCACCGAGGCAGCGTAGACGAGACTGAAGACGGGTCCTACCCACCAGACGCCAGCGGCAGCCCGCAGAGTCGCGAGTGCGCGAGTGCGTGCGATCGGGTCGCGCAGGATGTCTTCCAGGCCGGTTTCGCGGGCCACCAGATACCCGCCAGCGAGCATCAGGAGGAGCGCGGCAGCCTTGGCCCAGTGGGCCTTCATAGCCCCAGGCGCACGATGCGCTTGAGCACCCGACCACCGAACGAATTGAGCTGCTCGCGGCGGGAGAGATTCGCGGCCCGGAGGACCGCTTCGCTCATGGTCGGGTAGGGATAGACGAACGATGCCAGAGCCGAAAGCGGCAAGCGCTGCTGCAAGGCCAGGGTGACCGGAGCGATCAATTCTCCGGCCCCGGCGCCGACAATGGTCGCACCGAGCAGGCGTCCCCTCGGTGTAGCCACAAGCTTCACGAAGCCCTCGCGGCGCCGGTCGGTGATGGCCCGGTCCAGGTCCGCGAAGTCATACTTCCAGACTCGCGCCTCGATCCCGGCGGCGGCCGCCTCTTCCTCGGTCCTGCCGACCCGCGCGATCTCCGGATCAGTGTACGTGACCCATGGGACCGCCCGGTAATCCGCGCTCGTCCGGAACGGGGTCAGTGCGTTGCGGACCACGAGCCTGGCCTGATAATCGGCGACGTGAGTGAACTGCATTCCGCCTGACACATCGCCCGCCGCCCAGATCCCCGGGACGGTGGTCCGCAGCCTGGCGTCCACAAGGATGCCACTTCGGGAGGACGCGATCCCGACCCGCTCCAGTGCCAGTCCCTCGAGGTTCGGGAGGCGTCCGGCCGCGACCATAACTTCGCCCACGACCACCCGTTGCTCGACATCGTCCGCTCCACGCCAGGTCACCACCTCGCCACCTGACTCGCCCGCGACCCGGAGAATCTGGATTCCGGTGTGGACGGTCACGCCCTCGCGCTCCAGCACCAGGCGGACCACAGCCGCCGCCTGCGGATCTTCCCGGGGGAGTATCTGCGGGGCGACCTCGAGCACCACCACCGGCACCCCAAGCCGCTGGAAGAGCTGGGCGAACTCGACACCGATCGGGCCGGCGCCGATCACGGCCATCGAGGCCGGCGCCGCAGTGAGATCGAAGACGGTTTGATGGTTCAGGCATCCCGCCTCGGCGAGACCCGGGATCGGCGGGAGGACGGGATGAGCGCCGGTCGCGATGACGATACGTTTGGCGCGTAACGTCCGATCGCCTACGCGGATCGTGTGGGCGGCAATGAACTCCGCCGAGCCGGAGATCACCTCCACGCCCATGGCGCGGAACCGCGCCGGGTCGTCGTGATGGCTGACGACCTCGCGGGCGGCCCGCATCGATTCCATCACATCGCCGAATTCGACCGGCCTGGCTTTGCCGAGAATCCCGAGCCGCCCGCTGTCGCGCCGGATCTGGGCCGCACGGGCGCTGGCGATCAGCGCCTTGCTCGGCACACAGCCCGTCCACAAGCAGTCGCCGCCGAGGCGTTCCCGTTCCACCAGCGCCACGCGGGCGCCCAGGTAGGCGGCCCCTGCCGCGGACACGAGGCCGGCGGTTCCGCCGCCGATCGCAATCAGGTCGAACTGGTCGGTCATGGGTCCTGCTCCGGAGCGCGGTGCCACAAGCGACGAGGGACCCGGCCTCGGGGCTGGGTCCCTCGGATGCGGAATCGCCAGGCAGTGCCGGTCAGGCGCGAACCAGCTTCTGGAATCGTCCGCGGAGATCCCGGGTGACCGGTCCGGCCTTCCCTGCCCCGATCACCCGTCCATCCACCATCCGGATCGGCGCGACCTCCGCGGCGGTCCCGGTCAGAAAGGCTTCGTCCGCGGTGTAGAGATCGTAGCGGTTGAGCAACGTCTCCACGAGACGATATCCCGCAGCTTCCGCCAGTTCGATGATGACATCGCGAGTCACGCCCTTGAGCAGCCCCGCGTGAACAGCGGGGGTATAGATGACCCCCTTCTTGAGGACGAAGAGGTTCATGCCGGTCGCCTCGGCGATATGGCCGCTGGCATCGAGCATGATGGCGTCGTCGGCGCCGGCGTTCGTCGCTTCCACCTTGGCCAGAATGTGGTTGAGATAGTTGAGCGACTTCACGCGCGGGGAGAGCGCCTCCCGCTGATTGATGGGCGTTCCGGCGGTCACCAGCGTGAGCCCTTCCTCGTACCGTTCTGCCGGCCAGATGGCGATGGTATCGAAGATGATGATCACGGAGGCCACCGGGCACTTGCGGGGATCGAGACCGAGATCGCCGACGCCACGGGTGACCACATGCCGCAGGTAGCCCTCCTGGAGGCCGCTGCGCTTCACCCCTTCTTCGGTCACCGTGACCATCTGCTCCGGGGTCAACGGCACCTTCAGCAGGATCGCCTGGGCGGAGTCATAGAGCCGGCCGACATGCTCGGCGAGCTTGAAGGTCCGGCCGCCATAGACCCGCATGCCCTCGAACACACCATCGCCGTAGAGCAGGCCGTGGTCGAAAACCGAGATCTTCGCACTGTCCTTGTCGAGCCACTGGCCATCCAGGTAGATCAGGGTCACAACCGTTTCCTCTGCTAGGCGTTCAAGGGCGCAGTGCGCGTCCAAGGGCGGGAATGTCGCCGGGCGAGCGACGAGGAGGAAGGGGTCGATGGCTGAGGGCACGGCAATTCTTGCTGGGCGGAACTGCCGCAATCGGCCTCAGACCTGCCGGTCTGCCGGGGCGGGCTGGGAAACTGCTTGACATGACGCGGCCTAATTGGCTATCAATGAATAACTTAGGCGCGCCAACAAACGGCATAGTCTTTGCCAACTACTGCCGACTCGAACATGCATGATCGTTGGGCTGTTCAGCAGGACGACCTCCTCAACTCCAGAGATGGCCATGACCAAGTCCAGGCTCCTGTTCGTCCTCGGCGCAGCCGCAGCGACCTTGTTCGGCTGCACGGCCGGCGAGCGAACCAACAACACCAACAATTCCGCGACCATCACGGTGACCCCGGCGCTTGATACGCTCGTCGCGGCGACCACGGGGCAGCTGACGGCGACGGCGCGGGACGCCAACGGCACCGTCATCACTGGGGTCACCTTCACCTGGGGCAGCAACGCTACCGGCGTTGCGACCGTCAGCCAGACCGGACTCGTCACCGCGGTCGCCGCGGGCAGCGCGACGATCACGGCGTCCGCCCAAGGCCAGTCGGGCAGCGCCACGATCGTGGTGACGAGCGGCGGCGGCGGGGGCGGCGGGGGGACCGTGGCGAGCATCTCGATCCAGCCCCCCGCAGTGACGGTGCCGATCAACGGCACGCAGCTGGTGACGGCGACGCCGCTTGACTCGGTGGGACAGCTGGTGACGGCGACGGTCGCCTGGAGCGCCTCCAACAGCAAGGCCACGGTCACGGTCAACCCGACCAACAGCAACGCCGCCACCATCACCGGCGCGTCGGTCGGCGTCGATACGATCACCGCCACCTCAGGCATAGCGAGCGCGAAGGTAGTCGTCACGGTGACCGCGGTACCGATCGGTACCATCACCCTCTCTCCGTCCGGCCAGACCCTCGACGCGGCGGGCGCGACGGTGCAGCTCGCGGCCCAGGTCACCGACTCCACCGGTCAGACCCTCACCGGGGTACCCCTGACCTGGACCAGTTCGAACACCGCCATCGCCCGGGTGGACAGCAATGGTTTCCTGACCACGGCACTCATCGCCGGCAACGTGGACATCACGGCATCGGCGGGCGGCAAGTCCGGCAGTGCCAGCTTCAACGTCGTGTTCCGCTGGAGGGAGATCTCGGCCTCGAACGGCCAAACAACCGATATCCCGGGACACACCTGTGGCATCACAGTGCTGAAGGTGGCGTATTGCTGGGGCTTCAACTTCCTCGGCCAGGGCGGCATTGGCAGCAACGTGAGCTGGAACGGACCGCAGGCAGTGATCGGAAACATCGCCTTCACGAGCATCGCGACGGGCTCGCTCCACACCTGCGGCATCAACGACCAGGGAGCGGCGTACTGCTGGGGCGACAACAGTGCCGGCCAGCTGGGCACCGGAAACAATTCGCAGGCGCTCATCCCGACGCTGGTCACTGGCGGCCTGACCTTCGACACCACATCCATCACCGCCGGGCGCAGCCACACGTGCGCCCTGACCACAACCGGACAGGCATACTGCTGGGGCGCGAACGCGAGCGGCCAGCTGGGCGACGCGTCCAACTCGCCCAAGAACGCCCCGACGGCAGTCAGCGGAGGCCTCACCTTCAGCAGCATCAGCGCGGGGGTCGGCAACACCTGCGGCGTCACCACGGGCGGTGCAGCCTACTGCTGGGGTGACAATGCCTCGGGACAGATCGGCGACGGTGGCAATTCAGTGAGCAACACACCGGTCGCGGTGACGGGAGGCCTGACGTTCAGCACCATTGCAGTCGGTGAGGCACACGCCTGTGGCATTGCCTCGTCGGGCAACATCTATTGCTGGGGTGAGAACCACGATGGTCAGCTGGGTAAGGCAGACACTCTGGACGCCGCCGTGCCGACCCAGGTATTCGGCGGGCAGGTCTACTCGGCTGTCGACGCCGGCGCCCAAAGCACCTGCGCGATTCTTTCTGGCGGTGGCGCGGGTCCCTCCGGCAAATGCTGGGGTGGCAACCTGGGCTACCAGGTCGGCAACGGTGACACGGTGAGCGTTGCCCACTACGTCGTGCCGACGGCGATCCTCGCGCCAACGGCAAGCCGCATCACGACCGGTTCCCGTCATGCCTGCATCGTCACAACCACGAAACTGGCGTACTGCTGGGGCCGGAACGCCGAGGGCCAGATGGGCATCGGAGCCTTCACGGTGAGCGCACCGTTCAACATCGCTGTCCCGACCAAGGTGATCGGCCAGCCCTGATCACGGACAACCCTCAACAACAAGCCGGGCGTCCGCTCCATGGAGCGGGCGCCCGGCTTCACGTTTGGGGGTTCCCCTGTAGATTGGGGTAACCCGATGAGGGCGGTGGGACTCGAACCCACTACCTAGAGATTAAAAGTCTCTTGCTCTACCCGTTGAGCTACGCCCCCCGACGGCCCCAAACGTGGGGCTCTCTCCGGGGAAACTCAAGGCCATACCCGCACTGGAGGCCGTCGATGCGCACTGCCCCTCCCCTGGTGCTGCTTGCCCTGCTTCTGACCGCGGCCGCCTCCCCGATCCGGGCCCAGGGTTCGGACGACGAGCGCTGGCAGATCACGACCGACAGCGGCACCTACATCTGGGACATCCGGCTGGTCCGGCTGGCGGGTGATTCCCTGATCTTCCGTCAGGCTGACACGCTGGGCAGCGTGAGCGTGCAGCAGACCAAGGAGATCCGACTCATTCGAAAGACCGAGATGCGCCTCGGCGAAGGTGCCGCCGGTGCCATGGCGGCGCTGACCGGGAGCGATGACGAAGTCTTCGATCTCGCGACGCTCGACTACGCCGCTCGACTGCGCACCGTGCAGCAGATCTTCCTGATGCACCCCGTGAAGTAGCCTGGGACTGGGTCTTTCCTGGACAGCAGACTGACCGGGCCGGGCCCGTGGATGCTCTCTCTCCCCACCTCGACGATGACTGACTGGAATCTCCTTGCTGACCAGAGCCTGCGTGGCGCCTCTCCGACGCGGGAGCAGGCGCTCGCGGTCCTGACCTCCGCTGACGACGAGATCCTTGCCGTCCTGCACGCCGCCTTCCGGGTGCGCCAGCAGCATCACGGCCGGGACGTGCGCATCCACGTGCTCAAGAACGCCAAGAGTGGGCTCTGCCCGGAGGATTGCTCGTTCTGCAGCCAGTCGGTGAAGTTCGCCACGGGCGTGGACCAGTACCAGTTGCAGAGCGTCGCCGAGCTCGTTGCGGGGGCCCGTGAGGCCGCCGCCATGGGCGCCGTGAAGTACTGCATGGTGACGAGCACCCGCGGCCCGTCGGAGCGGGACCTCGACGTGATCTGCGACGCCGTTCGCCAGATCAAGACCGAGCTGAACATCAATGTCTGCACCTCGCTCGGCCTCCTGAAGGAAGGCCAGGCGGAGCGACTTGCCGCGGCGGGAGTGACGCGCTTCAATCACAACCTCGAGAGCTCGCGAGCGCATTTCCCCGAAATCTGCCGCACCCAC
>Ga0209797_10001970_pt1 | contig 10352 bp, 9 predicted proteins | sample DOMMetBare3Fresh_2_FD_187472 | JGI IMG/M metagenome (GOLD analysis project Ga0209797, IMG submission 187472) | Wetland sediment microbial communities from St. Louis River estuary, USA, under dissolved organic matter induced mercury methylation -... | ecosystem: Environmental > Aquatic >...
CGGTGGAGCGACGGAGCTCGCCGCGTCGCGCTCTCCGGCGGGGTGTTCGCCAACACCCTGCTGCTGCGCCTGACCACTGCCGCCCTGCGGGAACGGCGGTATACCGTGCTCGCACACCGGTTGGTCCCGCCGAACGACGGGGGCCTGGCCCTGGGCCAGATCGCCGTGGGAGCCCGCGCCCGGGGCGCATGAGCGAGGACCGGCCGCTCGGGGGCGGCCGAGGAAGGAGCCCACCATGTGCCTGGCCCTGCCCGGCAAGGTGCTGGAGATCACCGAGCGCGACCGGACCCGGATGGCGAAGGTCGACTTCGGCGGGGTGGTCAAGGACGTCTGCCTGGCCTACCTGCCCGAGATCGCGGTGGGCGACTACACCATCGTCCATGTGGGGTTCGCGATCCAGAAGCTCGACGAGGCCTCGGCGGTCGAGACGCTGAAGCTGTTCGAGGCCCTGGGGATGATGGACCAGGAGTTGGGGGACCCCTGGGGCCGCGCCGCGGCCGATGCCGGACAGGTGCCCCCGGCGTGAAGTACGTCGAGGAGTTCAACGACCCCGAGCTGGCCCGCCGGCTGCTCGACGACATCGCCGCCACGATCACCCGGCCCTGGGCGATCATGGAGGTCTGCGGCGGCCAGACCCACTCGATCATCCGGCACGGGATCGACCAGCTGCTGCCCTCACAGCTGGAGCTGATCCACGGCCCGGGCTGCCCGGTCTGCGTGACCCCGCTGGAGACCATCGACAAGGCGCTGGCGATCGCCGCCCGCCCGGAGGTGATCTTCTGCTCGTTCGGCGACATGCTCCGGGTGCCGGGCAGCCACGGTGACCTGTTCCGGGTCAAGAGCGCCGGCGGCGACGTCCGGGTGGTGTACTCCCCGCTGGACGCCCTCGAGCTGGCCAAGGCTCACCCCGACCGGCAGGTCGTCTTCTTCGGGATCGGCTTCGAGACCACTGCTCCGCCCAACGCGATGACCGTGTACCAGGCGAAGCGACTGGGCATCACCAACTTCAGCCTGCTCGTCTCGCACGTCCGGGTGCCGCCGGCGATCACGGCGATCATGGAGTCACCGGGTTGTCGGGTGCAGGCGTTCCTCGCCGCCGGTCACGTCTGCAGCGTGATGGGTACGAGCGAGTACCCGCCGCTGGCCGAGCGTTTCCGCGTGCCGATCGTGGTCACCGGCTTCGAGCCACTGGACATCCTGGAGGGGATCCGGCGGACCGTGCACCAGCTCGAGGCCGGCCGGGCCGAGGTCGACAACGCCTACCCGAGAGCCGTTCCCGCCGAAGGGAATCCAGCGGCTCAGGCGATGCTCGCGGATGTCTTCGAGGTGACCGACCGTGCGTGGCGCGGGATCGGGGTGATCCGGCGGTCGGGGTGGCGGCTGAGCGAGCGCTACCGGGCCTGGGACGCCGAGGACCGGTTCGACGTCGGCGGCATCGTCACCGCCGAGTCGGCGCAGTGCCGCAGCGGCGAGGTGCTGCAGGGCCTGGTGAAACCGCACGAGTGTGCGGCGTTCGGCACGGTGTGCACACCGCGGACGCCGCTCGGCGCGACCATGGTCTCCAGCGAGGGCGCCTGCGCGGCCTACTACCTGTACCGCCGGCTCGGCGGGACGTCCAGGGAGGCCGAACCCGTTGGCCGGTGAGCCGATCCCCGTCGCGGACGCTGCTCAGGAGCCGGTGCTCGACATCGACGGTTGGAGCTGCCCACGGCCGCTGCGCGACTCGCCGGTCGTCGTCCTGGGCCATGGCGGTGGCGGAGCGATGTCGGCCGAACTGGTCCGGCACCTGTTCCTGCCGGCCCTCGGCGAGAGCGAGCACGGCGGCCTCACCGACAGCGCGGTGATCGAGCTGGGGGGAGCCCGGTTGGCGTTCAGCACCGACTCCTACGTCGTCCGCCCGATGATCTTCCCGGGTGGATCGATCGGTGACCTTGCGGTCAACGGCACGATCAACGACCTGGCGATGAGCGGCGCGGTGCCCGCACATCTGTCCGCGGGTTTCATCCTGGAGGAGGGCACCCACCTCGACCTGGTGGGCCGGATCGCCACGGCGATGGGAAGGGCTGCGGCCGCCGCCGGCGTCCGGGTCGTCACCGGGGACACCAAGGTGGTCGACGCCGGCCACGGCGACGGCGTCTACGTGAACACCGCCGGCATCGGGCTGGTGCCGGACGGCGTGGACATCCGGCCGCAACGGGCCCGGCCGGGCGACGTGGTCATCGTCAGCGGCGACCTCGGCGTGCACGGTATCGCCGTGATGAGCGTGCGCGAGGGCCTCGAGTTCGGCACCGAGATCGTCTCGGACACCGCGCCACTGCACGGGCTGGTCGCGGCAATGCTGGCCGTCTGCCCCGACCTGCACGTGCTGCGCGACCCTACCCGCGGCGGGCTGGCGGCCAGCCTGAACGAGATCGCCGCCGCGGCCGGGGTCGGCGTCGAGCTGGTCGAACGGTCGCTGCCCGTCCCCGAGCCGGTGGCCAACGCCTGCGGCCTGCTCGGCCTCGACCCGCTGTACGTCGCCAACGAGGGCAAGCTCGTCGCCTTCGTGCCACCCGAGCGCGCCGAGGCAGTGCTGGCCGCGATGCAGACGCACGCGTACGGCCGGCGGTCGCGGGTCATCGGCTCGGTGGTCGCCGAGCACCCGGGCCTGGAGGTCGCCCGGACAGCTCTGGGCGGGACCCGGGTCGTCGACCTCCCGTGGGGGGAACTCCTCCCGAGGATCTGCTGAACGCCTCAGCCGCCAGCCGGTGAGCTGGGTGACGGCGCCGACGTGCTGCTCGACGAGCTCGGGGGCGGGTCGGACGGCGCCGGATCGGACGGCGGCGGCACGGCGGTCGTGGTGGTGGTGGGCGGCGGCGTGGTCGCCGGTGGCGTGGTCCTCGTCGGCGAGGGGCTGGTCGTCGTCGAGGTCGACGCCGACGTCGAGGAGTGGGTCGGACTCACCGTCGAGACCTTGACCGGTGCCGTCGTCGTGACGGTGCGGGCCCCCGGGGCCGGACCGTGTGCGGGCAGGGCGCGGCGCGCTCCCGCTGCTCGCCCGAGGCCACCGGACACTGCGCCGATGGTATCCCCGGCCGGCGCGGTGGACGGTGCCACCAGACCGCCGCCGTTCAGGCCCTGCTCGACGGCATTGCTCCCTGCCCGGCCGCTGCCGTCACCCACCCGGACCGGTGTGGGACCCAGCGCCGAGATCTGCCAGGCGGTCAGCACGGCGAGGAGGGACGTCGCCGCGATGCCGGCGCTGCGCCCGAGGTTGCGGCGGACCCCGCGGGTCACCCGCCGCCACAGCAGGCCCGTCGTCCCCGGGTGCCAGGTCCGGGACGTCCCGGGGGGTGCCGGACGTCCCGCCCGGGTGTTCACCGTCGTGGGCGCCGTCCCGGGGGACGGGTCGGCGGTCGGCGTCCGAGGCGTAAGGGTGGTCGCCGAGACGGCGGCGCGCAGCACCGTCTGCGGGTCCGCCGCCGGAAGCCGGGTGACGGTCCGCGGCGCGGGGATCGGACCGAGGCGCGGCACCGGGCGCGACGCGAGCGAGCCGAGCCAGCTCGCCACGGCCGCGGCGTCCGGCCGGCCGGCCGGCTCGACCGCGGTCATCGCGTGCAGCAGTTCCGCCCAGTCCGGGCCGAGGTGGTCCGGGACCTGGGGGTCGCGGGACAACCGGGCCACCGCGGACTCGACCGCCGTGCCGGGGAACTCCCGCTCGCCGGTCAGCGCCTCGAGCAGCACCAGGGCCAGGGCGTAGACGTCGACCGCCGGCGTGGCTGGTCGGCCCAACACCTGCTCGGGCGACAGGTAGGCCGCGGTGCCCAGGAGGGCTCCGGTGGCGGTCAGCCGGGTGGCGTCGACCATCTGGGCCACCCCGAAGTCGGACAGGTAGGCGTCACCGGCGCGGTCCAGCAGCACATTGCTCGGCTTGACGTCGCGGTGCACGATGCCGCGGTCGTGGATGTACGCCAACGCGTCGGCGATCTGGGCGCCCACGTGGGCGATCCACTGCGCAGTGGCGGGCCTGCCGTCCGGACGGACGGCGTCCAGGCCCGGCTCGGCTGGGTCCGGGTGGATGTCGGCCAGGGTGCCGCCGTCCACGTAGGTCATCACGCACCACGGCCGCGCGTCCTGCTGGCCGCCGTCGTAGAGCGCGACCAGGTTCGGGTGCGCCAGGCCGGCGATGGTGCGGATCTCGCCGAGGAAGCGCTGGCGATCCGTGACGGCATCGGAGCCGGGCCGGAAAACCTTGATCGCCACCGTGCGGCCGATCACCTGGTCCACCGCGCGGTAGACGTCCGCCATGCCACCGCGGCCGATCAGGGTGGTCAGCCGGTAGCGACCTCGCAGCAGGCTGCCGACGCGGACCGCAGCGGGTCCGAGGCGCGGAACCGGTCCCGTGTCGGCGTCGATCTCGGTGGCGGAGCCCGACCCGGCCGGGTGGGCGGGCGGCGCCGGGGTGATCCCCACGGCCACGGGACGTCCGGCAGGATCGCGTGGCCCAGCGTCGTACGAACTCACCGATCCCCCTCCCATATGAACTCCCACCCTCTGCTGCGTCGCCTGTCCGGTGTGGCCACGCTGCCCCACGCTCACGGTACCCTCCCCGCCCACCCGTGACACTGCGAGAGACCCGGCGTTGCTTCACGATCAGGCACATCCACCGGATCGGGCGGCTGGCTCGCCGCGCCTTCCGGGAAGAGGTCGACGAGCAGGCGTTTCGTACCGACGGACGGTGCCTGCCTGTCGACGAGGCGCTGGTCGGGCGGGTTCTCCCGTACCGTGGCCCGGTGACCCTCTCCGATTTCGATCACTTGCGCTGGAGCGGGCGTGGTTTCTCCACCCGCGCCGTCCACGTCGGCAGCGAACCCGACCCGGCGACCGGCGCCGTCGTGACCCCGATCTACCAGGTGAGCACCTTCGCCCAGGACGGGGTGGGCGGCCTGCGCACGCTGCTGGGCACGGGCTACGAGTACAGCCGCAGCGCCAACCCCACGCGGACCGCGCTGGAGGACTGCATCGCGGCGCTCGAGGCGCCGGCCGACGGCCGGGTGGTGCGCGGCTTCGCGTTCGCCTCCGGCCTGGCCGCGGAGGACACCGTGATCCGTGCCACGACCTCGCCCGGGGACCATGTGGTGATCGGGGACGACGCCTACGGCGGGACCTACCGGCTGGTCGCCCGGGTGGCCGGGCCGTGGGGCGTCCAGCACACCCCCGTGCACCTGCCGGACGTCGCCGCGGTCGCGGCGGCGATCCGGCCGGGGCAGACCCGGCTGGTGTGGGTGGAGACGCCCAGCAACCCGCTGCTGGGCATCGCCGACATCGAGGCCCTCGCCCAGGTCGCCCACGCGGCGGGGGCCTTGCTGGTGGTGGACAACACCTTCGCCACCCCGTACCTGCAGAACCCGCTCGGTCTGGGCGCCGACGTCGTCGTCCACTCCACCACCAAGTACGCCGGCGGACACAGCGACGTGGTCGGCGGTGCGCTCGTGGTCGGGGACGCGCGGGCGGGGTGGCTGGACGGCGTCGGTGACGTCGGCCCGGCGGTGGCCGAACGCGTGGCGTTCCACCAGAACGCGATGGGCGCGGTGGCCGGCCCCTTCGACTCCTGGCTCGTGCAGCGCGGTCTGAAGACGCTCGCGGTGCGGATGGAGCGGCACTGCGACAACGCCGAGCGGGTGGTCGAGTTCCTGCTCGACCACCCGCGGGTACGGCAGGTGCTCTACCCGGGGCTGCCCGAGCATCCGGGGCACGATGTCGCCCAGAAGCAGATGCGCCGCTTCGGCGGCATGGTGAGCCTGCGCCTGGTCGGGGGCGAGGAGGACGCGCTCACCGTCTGCAAGCGCACCGAGGTGTTCACGCTCGGGGAGTCCCTCGGTGGTGTCGAGTCGCTGATCGAGCACCCGGCCCGGATGACGCATGCCTCGGTGGCCGGCTCGGCGCTCGAGGTGCCCCGGGACCTGGTCCGGCTGTCGGTCGGGCTCGAGGATGCCGACGACCTGATCGCCGACCTGGACCGCGCCCTGGCCTGATCGCCGCGAGATCTCGAACCGACCGTGGAACCCGTGCTCTGCGTCGACGTCGGGTCGACCTTCACCAAGGCGGTCCTGGTCGATGTCGGCTCCGCGGCAGGCACGCCGGACGGCCGGACGTCCGAGCAGGTGCTGCTCGCGACGGCGTCCACCCCCACCGTGCTCCCGCCCGACGGTGACGTGCTGGACGGCGTGGCTACGGTCCGCCGGCAGGTGGCCGCCGCGGCGGGCCTGACGGTGCGGGCCCTGCGCGACGACGCGCTGCTGGTCTGCTCCAGCGCCGGGGGAGGGCTGCGTCTGGCCGTGGTCGGTTACGAGCGCGAGGTCAGCGCGCAGGCCGGGCACCGGGTGGCGTTGTCGGCCGGTGGGCGCGTGGTGCACGTGCAGGCCGGACCGCTGGACGGCACGGGCCTGGCGGCGCTGCGCGCGGCCCGGCCGGACGTGCTGCTGCTGGTCGGTGGGACCGACGGCGGCAACGCGGACGTCCTGCTGCACAACGCCGCCCGGCTGGGGGCGAGTCGGTTCCCGGCGCCGGTCGTGCTCGCCGGCAATCGCGCCGCCGTGCCGGAGGCGATGGCCGAGCTGACCCGCCGCGGACGTGTGGTCCGGCTCGCCGACAACGTGCTGCCGCGGATCGGCGAGCTCGCCCCCGGCTCGGCCCGGGCCGCGCTGCGCACCCTGTTCCTCGACCACGTGATCGGCGGGAAAGGCTTGTCGCACAAGGAGTTGGCCGGCAGGAGGTTCGCCGCCCTGGTCCGCGCGGCCACCCCCGACGCCGTCCTCGACGGCGTGGCGATGCTGGCCGAGACGGCCGGCGACGTCCTCGTCGTCGATGTCGGGGGGGCGACCACGGACGTGTACTCGGCGCTGACCCCTCCCGAGGACCTGGCGGCCCGCCGCGGCGACGTGGCGGGGGTGGCCTGGCTGGCGCGCACCGTCGAGGGGGACCTGGGCGTGCGGTGGAGCGCCTCGGGTGTGCTGCGCGCCGCCCGCGCCGAGCGCCTGGTCGACCCCCGCGACAGCACGCCGGACAACGCGATGGGCGGCCTCGACGCCTACGCCGCCGCCGCGGAGGGCCGCCCGGACCGGCTCCCGGACACGGCCGACGACCCGGACGCCGACCGGGCCGCGGACCGGGCCCTGGCGGCGCTCGCGGTGCGGATCGCGGTGCGTCGCCACGGCCGCCCCGAGGTGCCCGGCGCCCCGGCCCGCCCGCTGCGCGCCGTCCGGCTGCTGGTCGGCAGCGGTGGGGTGCTGCGGCACGGTGACGAAGCCCTGCGCCGGGCCGTCCTCGAGCCGGTGCTGGCCGACCACGGCGGCGGCTGGATCGTGCCGGAGCAGGCCCGGATCGGTGTCGACGAGCGTTACGTGCTGTTCGCGGCCGGCCTGCTCGCCGCCCGGCACCCGCACGCGGCGCGGGCCCTGATCGGCGGTCTGGCCCGGCCGGGTGATCTGCGCCGCGCGGCTCGCCCGGTCGTGCCGGGCGGCGCCTGACGGTGCGTGTCACCATGCGGCATGGCCGATGTCGAAGCCGCTGCGGGATCGCCGCCGCCGGATGCACTGCCGGCGGTCACGGTGACCGACATCGAGGCGGCGGCCGTCGCCCTGCGCGGCGTGATTCGCCGGACGCCGATGGAGACCTGCCGGACGCTGGGGGAGCGGATCGGTGGCGAGGTGTGGCTCAAGTACGAGAACCGGCAGCGGACCGGGTCGTTCAAGCTGCGCGGGGCGTACACCCGGCTCTCCCGGATGAGTGCGGCGGAGCGGGCCCGCGGGGTGGTCGCGGCCAGTGCCGGCAACCACGCCCAGGGCGTCGCGCTCGCTGCGTCCCTGCTCGGGATCTCGGCCCGGGTGTTCATGCCGATCGGGGCGCCGCTGCCCAAGATCGAGGCGACCCGCTCCTACGGCGCGCAGGTCGAGCTGACCGGTCGTTCCGTGGATGACGCGCTGGTCACCGCCGCCGAGTACGCCGAGCGCACCGGTGCCGTCCTGGTCCACCCGTTCGACCATCCGGATGTCATCGCCGGCCAGGGCACGCTCGGTCTGGAACTGCTCGAGCAGTGCCCCACCGCCCGCACGGTGCTGGTGCCGGTCGGCGGGGGCGGGCTGATCTCCGGGGTGGCCTTCGCGCTGCGGGCGCGGCGCCCCGACGTCCGGCTGGTGGGGGTGCAGGCCGCCTCGGCGGCGGCCTTCCCGCCGTCGCTGGCCGCCGGCCACCCGGTGGTCCTGGGGCAGCTGGCGACGATGGCCGACGGGATCGCCGTGGCCCGCCCCGGCCGGCTCACCTTCCCGATCGTGCGCGACCTGGTGGACGAGGTGGTCACGGTCGAGGAGGAGCACATCTCCCGTGCCCTGCTGCTGCTCCTGGAGCGGGCCAAGAGTGTGGTCGAGCCGGCAGGGGCGGTCGGGGTGGCCGCGCTGATCGACGAGCAGATCGGTCCGCGGCTGCCAGCGCCGGTGGGTGTGGTGCTGTCCGGCGGCAACATCGACCCGGTGCTCATGCTGCGGGTGATCCGGCACGGGATGACGGCTGCCGGGCGCTACCTGCAGCTTCGGCTGCACCTGCCCGATCGGCCCGGGGCGCTGGCGGCACTGCTCGCGCTGCTCGCCGACCAGGGGGCGAACGTGCTCGAGGTCGAGCACGTGCGCAACGGGCCGCACATGTCGGTCGACGAGGTGGAACTGGGCCTACGCCTGGAGACCCTCGGACACCGGCACTCCGAGCAGGTGCTGGCAGTGCTGGACGGGGCCGGGTACCCGCTGATCCTCAGCTGACGCGGCTGCTCACCCGACATCGGCCCGGCGTCAGCCGATGAACGGCTCCGCGGCGACGATCCGCACGGTCAGCTCCTTGCCGTTCGGCGCGGTGTAGGCGGCGGTCTCGCCGATCCGGCGACCGAGGATGGCCGCGCCGAGCGGGCTCTGCTCGCTGTAGACGTCGAGATCGGTGTGCCCGCTCACCTCGCGGTGGCCGAGCAGGAAGGTCATCTCGTCACCGGCGAGCTCGACGGTGACCACCATGCCCGAGGTCACTCCGTCGTCCGCGTTGCCCGGCGCCTCGCCGACCTGGGCGTTGTGCAGCAGGGCGCGCAGCTGGCGGATCCGGGCCTCCTGCTTGCCCTGCTCCTCCTTGGCCGCGTGGTAGCCGCCGTTCTCGCGCAGGTCGCCCTCGAGCCGGGCCTCCTCGATCTTCTTCGCGATCTCGGCTCGGCCCGGGCCCGACAGGTGCTCCAGCTCGGCGTTCAGCCGGTCGTAGGCCTCCTGGGTCAGCCAGGTCACGGCGCTGGTCTCGGTCACGAGGCACTCCAAGGAAAGATCGGGGAAGAAGAAGGGGACGTCGTCCTCGGGACTGCCCGGGTGGCGACGTCCCGTCGGTCAGGAACGTACGAGGTTATCAAGCATCAGGTGAGTACGCAGGCCTTGACCCCGCCGCCGGTGGCTCGCTGGGTGGTGCGCAGGGTGACCGTGGTGCGCAGCTGGCCGTTGCCGGAGGGGCCGAGCACGACGTCCCGTCGGCCCACCTCCACCAGGCCCTCGTTCACCGCGCGCACGGTGCAGGTGGCCGTCCTGCCCGGCGGCAGCGCGAGCTGGAAGCTCACGGTCACCGAGGTGTCGCTCACCTGGCTCAGCCCCAGGTCGGTCCACGCCACGTCGCCGCGGCCCCGGCCGGCCGCGGCCCAGGCCGCGAAGCCCACTCCGAGGACGACGAATACGACCAGCGCCACCATCAGGCGGCGTCGGGTGCCGGCAGGGTCGGCCGAGCGCCGGGACCGGCCGTAACGCTGGGCCAGCATCTCCGGCGAGGTCATCGAGCAGCCTGCTTCCTGGGTGGTGGGGACAGCTGCGGTGCATCGACCCGGGCATCGGCCATGATGAGTGGGTCAGGACCACGAGGACAGGTCGAGGACAGGATCGATTCTCCACCCGGCGGCGACTGGGGCGAGCAGGAGGTGCGGATGTCGCAGCGGCTCCGGCTGATGTCGGTGCACGCCCACCCCGACGACGAGTCCAGCAAGGGCGCAGCCACCCTGGCCCGGTACCGCGCCGAGGGCGCCCAGGTGCTGGTGGTCAGCTGCACCGGCGGGGAGCGCGGCGACGTGCTCAACCCCCGGCTCAAGGACGACCCCGACGTGCTGCGCGACATCGCCGAGGTTCGGCGGCGCGAGATGGCGGCCGCCGCCGCCGTGCTGGACGTGCAGCACGAGTGGCTGGGGTTCGTCGACTCCGGCCTGCCGGAGGGCGACCCGCCACCGCCGCTGCCCGAGGGCTGCTTCGCACTGGAGCCGTTGCAGGTCGCGACCGCTCCGCTGGTCCGGCTGGTCCGGCAGTTCCGGCCAC
>Ga0209797_10001971_pt1 | contig 10346 bp, 12 predicted proteins | sample DOMMetBare3Fresh_2_FD_187472 | JGI IMG/M metagenome (GOLD analysis project Ga0209797, IMG submission 187472) | Wetland sediment microbial communities from St. Louis River estuary, USA, under dissolved organic matter induced mercury methylation -... | ecosystem: Environmental > Aquatic >...
CAGCACGCGCGTGCCGCCGACCTGCATGCCTTGCACGCCCTCGTCCCAGCCGCGGATCACCATGCCGGCGTCGAGGTCGAACTTGAACGGGTCGCGGCGATCCTTGCTCGAGTCGAACTTGCGGCCGCGGCCGCTGTCCGTGGTCGGGTCGTAGAGCCAGCCGGTGTAATGGACGGTGACGTGGTTGCCGGCCTCGGCAGTGGCGCCGGTTCCGACGGTCGTGTCTTCGTAGTGCAGGCCGCTGGGGGTGGTCTTCATGGGGCGATTGCCTCCGGCTGGGTTGAGAATGCGGCGATGCTACACACCCTTTGCATGGCGCTCGCGCCAGGCGCCGACCGCGTTGTGCAGCCAATCGGCGACGACGGCGCTGTCGGGTACCGTGAGGTTGAGCGAGACAGCGGCGGCGCGCAGCGCGGCCAGCGGGTCGCGCATGTCGAGTGGCGCGGCGCCATTGCTCTTGGACAGCTTCTCGCCGCGCTCATCGCGCACCAGTGGCGTGTGCAGGTAGCGCGGCGTGGGCAGGCCCAGCAGGTGTTGCAGGTGGATCTGGCGCGCGGTGTTGTCGGCCAGGTCTTCGCCGCGCACCACGTCGGTCACGCCTTGCTCACCGTCGTCGACCACCACCGCGAGTTGGTAGGCCCAGGGGCCGTCGGCACGTTGCAGCACGAAGTCGCCGACGGCATGCGTCACGTCCTGGTGCTGGGCGCCCAGCCGGCGGTCGAACCAGTCGATGAACACCGGCGCGTCGTCGCTGCCGCAGGCCAGGCGCCAGGCACGCGCGGGCTTGCCGGCGAGTCCGCCGCGGCAGGTGCCGGGATAGATGCGCTCGGCGCCGCGTGGGGTCGCGATGCCGAGCGCCGCCAGCGCTTCGTCGATATCGCGGCGCGTGCAGCCGCACGGATAGGCCAGCCGAAGTTCACGCAAGCGCGCAAGAGCCTGCGCGTAGTACGGCCCGCGCTGCGATTGCCACAGCGGCGGCGCATCGGGCGCGAGTCCGACAGCGGCGAGCTGCTGCAAGATCAAGCGTTCGATGCCGGGCAGGGATCGTGGGCGATCGATATCGTCGAATCGCAGCAGCCAGCGGCCCTGGTGCGCGCGTGCGTCGAGCCAGCTCGCCAGTGCGGCCACCAGCGAACCGGCGTGCAAGGCGCCGCTGGGCGAGGGCGCGAAACGACCTACGTAGCCGGACACTTGCTCAGCCCTCCCGCCGCGCCGCCCCGAGGCAGGCCTGCGCGCCCTTGGGGAGCCGCGAGCGCACGCGAGCTTGGCGGTTCACATCAATCGACCGCCTGCGGCAGTCCGGTGTGGCGTTCGATCAGCGCCTTGCGTGTCGCTGCATGGCTCAGCTGCTCGAGCCACCAGGCCAGCGCCAGGCCCTGCGGTGCCTTCTTCGGCTGCGGCGTCGCGCTGTCGCGCCAGGCGTAGCCCATGCGCGCGCGACGGATCTCGCGCTGCACGGCCTTGACCACCAGGCGCCCGGCGCGGATGTGCTCGCGCGCCAGCGGCTCGGGCAGGAAGCCGCAGCCCAGGCAGCGCAACTGGGCCTCGACCTTGGCCTGCATCGAGGCTACGGTGAACACTTCCTGCCCGGGCAGCAGGTTGAAGCTGTGCGGTTCGTGGCGGCGCGCCGAGTCGGCGACGGCGACGGCGCGATGGCGCAGCAGCTCGTGGTCGGGGATCGCACCGTCGTGGGCCGCAAGCGGGTGGTGCGGCGCGACGGCGAAGACGAAATCCACGACCCCCAGCAGTTGCAGCTCGATGCCCGCCGGCGCCGCGATGCCGTCCATGCCGACACCGATGGCCAGATCGGCCTCGCCCGACAGCAGCGCTTCCCAGGTGCCGGCCATCACCTCGGTGCGCAGGCGCAAGCGGGTACCGGGGCCGTCGTCGGGGCGATCCTTGTCGGTGCGCAACGCATAGAAGGCCTCGCACAACTCGAACAGTGTCAGCCGCGAGACCACGCCGTCGGCAGCCACCGTGAGTTGCGTTTCCCAGCCGCAGGACACGCGGCGCACGCGGTTGGCCACAGCGTCCATCTCGGCCAGCAGGCGCCGGCCCTCGCCGAGCAGTTCTTCGCCCGCAGCCGTGAGCCGGGCCTGGCCCGAGCGGCGGTCGAACAGCAGCACGTCCAGGGCGTCTTCCAACTGCCTCACGCTGTAGGTCAGCGCCGAGGGTACCTTGCCGAGTTCGCGCGCGGCGGCGGCAAAGCTGCCGCTGCGGGCAATGGTGTCCATCATCGCCAGGGCTTCGGGCGTCAGGGCGTTTCTGCGGTTGGGCATGGCGGTCGGTGCGGGCAGGTTCATCTTATTTGAACGCGGCCTTCACGGGCGGGCGGCTCCGCAGCCGCCCGCCCGGGCCGACACTCATGCCAACGAAAGGGGCAATCCACCATGCTCACGCTGCGCAAGGCCCAGGACCGCGGATACGCCGATCACGGCTGGCTGAAGAGTCATCACAGTTTCTCGTTTGCCGACTATTTCGACCCGGCGCACATGGGCGTGGGCAACCTGCGCGTGATCAACGAAGACCGCATCGCCCCGGGCACCGGCTTCGGCACCCACAGCCACCGCGACATGGAGATCGTCAGCTACGTGCTCGACGGCGCGCTCGGCCACAAGGACAGCATCGGCAACGGCGCCACGATCGTGCCCGGCGAAGTCCAGCGCATGAGCGCGGGAACCGGCATCGCCCACAGCGAATACAACCAGGCGGCCGACCGGAGCACGCATTTCCTGCAAATCTGGCTGCTGCCCAACCAGCTCGGCATCGCCCCCGGCTATGAGCAGAAGGCCTTCGCCGACGCCGACAAGCGCGGCCGCCTGCGCCTGGTGGCTTCGGCCGACGGTCGCGACGGCTCGGTGACGATCCATGCCGACGCTGCGATGTATGCCGGCCTGTTCGACGGCAGCGAAAGAGCTGAGCTGGCGCTCGACACCAATAGGCTGACATACGTATACGCAGTGCGCGGTTCGCTCGACGTCAACGGCCAGCGCCTGGCCGCCGGCGACGCGTTGCAGCTCGACGGCGAGTCGTGCCTCGCGCTGCAGGGCGGCGTCGGCGCGGAAGTGATCGTTTTCGACCTCGCCCGCTGAAACCCCTGCCATTCCTTTCCTTTGACCACGTAACGGGAGTCCCCTTGAGCAAGAACATCGTCATCGTCTATCACAGCGGCTACGGCCACACCCGAAAGGTCGCCGAAGCGGTGGCCGCGGGCAGTTGCGGCGCATTGCTGGCCATCGACGCCGAAGGCAACCTGCCGGCTGGCGGCTGGGAGCAACTCGCCGCGGCCGACGCCATCGTCTTCGGCTCGCCGACCTACATGGGCAGCGTGAGCTGGCAATTCAAGAAGTTCGCCGATGCGTCGAGCAAGCCCTGGTATGGCCAGCAGTGGAAGAACAAGCTGGCCGCGGGCTTCACCAACTCGGCGTCGATGAACGGCGACAAGCTGTCGACGCTGCACTACTTCTTCACCTTCAGCCAGCAGCACGGCATGCTGTGGGTCGGCACCGGCATGATGCCGTCCAACAGCAAGTCAGCCCAGCGCGACGACATCAACTACGTCGCGTCGTCGTCGGGCCTGATGACCACCACGCCGTCGGACGCCTCGGCCGACGAGATGGTTGCCGGCGACATCGCCACGGCTCGCGTATTCGGCCAGCGCGTGGCCGCGGTCGCCAAGTTGCTGGCGCAGCCGTCCCACCCGAAACCCACCCTTGAACTCGAAGGAGCACTCGCATGAACCCGCAAGCCTTCCCCGCCCTGATTGGCCGCCTGCTGCTGGCCCTGATGTTCCTGCTGGCCGGTCTGTCCAAACTCGGCGGCCTCGAAGGCACCGCCGGCTACATCGCCAGCAAGGGCCTGCCGATGGCACAAGTGCTGGCCTTCGCGACCGCGGCACTCGAGGTTGGCGGAGCCGTGATGTTGATCGTCGGCTGGCAGGCGCGCTGGGCGGCCTTGGCGCTGGCGGCGTTCACGCTGCTGGCGACGGTGCTGTTCCACAACTACTGGGCCATGCCGGCTGCGGAGCAAATGATGCAGCAGTTGATGTTCATGAAGAACCTGGCCATCACGGGCGGCCTGTTGGTGCTGTTCGCATTCGGCCCGGGCAGCCTGAGTCTCGACGCCCGCCGCGCGGTGGCCTGACGCCATGGCCACGACACCGCTTCGGCTGCTGTGCTTGGCGGGCAGCGCCCGCAGCGGCGCGCTCAGCGTGCGCCTGCGCGACGCGGCAGCGCGTGCCGCCGAGACACTGGGCGCGCAGACGCAGCCGCTCGACTTGCGCGCCTTGCAGCTGCCGCTGTACGACGGCGACCATGAAGCCGCCCACGGCGTGCCCGACGGTGCCCGCCAGCTGCGCGACGCGATCGCCGCGCACGATGCAGTGCTGCTGGTCACGCCCGAGTACAACGGATTCCCGACGCCGCTGGTGATCAACGCCTTCGACTGGTTGTCGCGCCTGCCGGCCGGGCAGGGCACGCTGTCCGGGGTGGCTGTCACCGCCAACAAGCCGATGGCGCTGCTGTCGAGTTCGCCCGGCGCGATCGGCGGCCTGCGGGCCATGAACTTCCTGCGCCAGTATCTGCAGATGGCGTTCGGCATGTTGGTCGTCCCCCGACAACACGCGCTCAGCCACGCCCAGGATGCATTCGACGCGCAGGGCGCGCTCAAGGACCAGAAGGCCGAACAGGCCGTGCGTTCGGTGATGCAGTCCTTGCTGCGGGTGGCTGCGGCGCTGCGCGACGCGCCCTGACTCCGTGGCGCGCTAAAGTCGCGCGCATGAAGTCCTTGTCCGATGTGCTGGCCGTGCTGCCGTGGCCCGAGTGGGTGGCGCTGGCCTGGTTCTTCGTCGCCTGGATCGGCTACGCGCGCTTTGCCAAGCGCCGCGCCGTGGTGCAGCAGTCTCTGCTGGCGGCCAGCAACCGCGTGCGCCGGCAATGGATGCTGCAAGCCACCAAGCGCGAAGTGCGGGTGGTCGATGGCGTGGTGGTGCAGAACCTGTCCACCAGCCCGAGCTTCTTCGCCTCGACCACGATCCTGATCATCGGCGGCCTGCTGGCGCTGCTGGGCACCAGCGACCATGCCCGTTCGCTGGTGACCGAGATCCCGTTCGCCGCACGCACCTCGTCGCTGGTGCTCGACTTCAAGCTGCTGCTGCTGGCCAGCGTGTTCATCTACGCGTTCTTCCGCTTCACCTGGAGCCTGCGCCAGTACAGCTTCGGCGCCTTGCTGCTGGCCTCGGCGCCCGAGCACGACGAGTTCGACCGGCTCCCGGCCGCCGAGCGCGAGCGCTTTGCCGACCGTGCCGGCGGCGTCGTCGGGCTGGCCGCCGAGAGCTTCAACGATGGCCTGCGCGCCTACTACTTCGCGTTCGCCGCCGGGGCCTGGCTGTTTTCGCCCTGGGCCTTCGCGGTCGGCACGGCGGGCGTGGTCTGGATCCTGTACCAGCGCGAGTTCCAATCCGACGTGTTGTCGCTGATGCGCGACTGACGGGTCCTGCGCCGGACGGCGCGACGTCGCGTCTCGCGGCATATGCCAAGACGTATGGCAGCCATGTTCTTGGGGGCATGTAACGCGGTGCCGGCTGTGTCAGCATCCGTGCGCCGCGTTGCGGGCCTTGCCCAGCGACTCCGGGCGACCTGCTCAGCGACCATAATTGCGCGTTTTCGCAACCGCTCTTTCGTCAACATCCGAGGAGAACCCATGATCGACATGAACAAGCGCAACACGCTGTGGTTTGCCGCGCTGGCCGCGACGAGTGCCGCCCTGGTCGGCTGTGGCAAGAAGGAAGAGCCGGCGGCCGCTGTGCCGGCCGCGACGCCGGTGGCTGCGTCCGCGGCGGCCAAGGCCGAGCCGATGAAGATCGCCTTCGCCTACGTCGGCCCGGTCGGCGACGCCGGCTGGACCTTCGCCCATGACCTAGGCCGCAAGGCAATCGAGGCCGAATACGGCGACAAGATCAAGACCAGCTACGTCGAGAACGTGCCCGAAGCGGCTGACGCCGAGCGCGTGTTCCGCCAGATGGTCAGCGACGGCAACAAGCTGATCTTCGGCACGACCTTCGGCTACATGGACCCGATGATGAAGGTCGCCGCCGACGAGAAGGGCGTGAAGTTCGAGCACGCCACCGGCTTCAAGACGGCCGACAACATGCGCACCTACGACAGCCGCACCTACGAAGGTGCCTACCTGGCCGGCATCATTGCCGGCGCAATGACCAAGAGCAACACGCTGGGCGTCGTCGGCTCCATCCCGATCCCCGAAGTCATCCGCAACATCAACACCTTCACGCTGGGCGCGCAGAGCGTGAATCCGAAGATCAAGACCAAGGTGGTCTGGATCGGCAAGTGGTTCGACCCGCCCAAGGAAGGCGAAGCCGCGCAGAGCCTGATCAATGCCGGCGCCGACGTGCTGTTCCAGAACACCGACTCCAGCGCCGTGCTGCAAACCGCCGAGAAGAACAAGAAACTGGCCTTCGGCTGGGACAGCGACATGAGCGCCTACGCCAAGGAAGCGCACCTCGGCTCGGCCATCATCAACTGGGGCCCGTACTACAAGAAGGCCGTCAAGGACGCACTCGACGGGACCTGGAAGACCCACCAGGAATGGTGGGGTGTCAAGGAAGGCGCGATCGACATGGTGTCGATCAGCGACAAGGTCTCCGCCGAGACCAAGGCCGCCGTCGAGAAAGCCAAGGCCGGCCTGAAGGACGGCAGTTTCCACCCCTGGAAGGGCCCGGTCGTCGACCAGGCCGGCAAGACCGTGGTTGAGGCGGACAAGTCGCCCGACGACAAGTTCATGCTCGGCATCAACTTCTACGTCAAGGGCGTCGACGGCAAGGTGCCGTCGGGCGACAAGAAGTAAGTGCCCCACCCCCGGAGCGGCCTGCGGCCGCACCCCCTCGAGGGAGCAACGCCAGCGGACCGGCAGAGCCGGATCCGCGGCGTTCGCTGGGAAGCTCTGCGGGCCGCCGATGACACACTTGGCGGCCTTTTGCATTCGTCGCCATGACCATCGTCGACTTCGATCGCATCCCGCGCGAGCGCCTGCCGGCGCTGCTGCGCACGATGCCCAAGGCCGAGCTGCACATCCACATCGAAGGCTCGCTGGAACCCGAGTTGATCTTCAAGCTCGCCGCCCGCAACGGCGTGGCCCTGCCGCACCCGAACGTCGAGGCGCTGCGCGCGGCCTATGCCTTCCGTGATCTGCAGAGCTTTCTCGACATCTACTACGCAGGCGCCGCGGTGCTGCGCACCGAGCAGGACTTTTTCGACCTGGCTTTCGCCTACCTCGAGCGCGCTGCGGCCGACAACGTGGTGCACGCCGAAATCTTCTTCGACCCGCAGACCCACACCGAGCGCAACGTGCCCATCGACGCGGTGATCCTCGGTCTGTCCCATGCCTGCCGTCGCGCCCACGCCGAATGGGGCCTCTCGGCCAGGTTGATCCTGTGCTTCCTGCGCCACCTGAGCGAAGACGACGCGCAGCGCACGCTCGAAGCGGCGCTGCCCTGGCGCGAACACTTCATCGGCGTCGGCCTGGACAGCAGCGAGCGCGGCCACCCGCCGGAGAAGTTCGCGCGGGTGTTCGAGCGCGCTCGCTCGCTCGGCCTGCACGCCGTGGCGCATGCCGGCGAAGAGGGCCCGCCGGCCTATATCGAGAGCGCGCTCGACGTGCTGCATGTCGAGCGCATCGACCATGGCGTGCGCACACTCGAATCGCCGGCACTGACGGCGCGACTGGCACGCGAGCGCATGCCGCTCACGGTGTGCCCGCTGTCCAATATCAAGCTGTGCGTGTTTGGCACGCTGGCCGAGCACAACCTGCCGGCACTGCTCGCCGCCGGTCTGTGTGCCACGGTCAACAGCGACGACCCGGCGTACTTCGGCGGCTACGTCAACGAGAACTTCGTGCAGACCTTTGCCGCGCTGCCCGCGCTGGGCGCGCAGGAGGCCTACACCTTGGCCCGCAACAGCTTCGAGGCCAGCTTTGCCGGCGCTGCGGACAAGGCGCGCTGGATCGCTGCGCTCGAGGCGCACTTCCGGCAGGCTGCACAGCAGGGCTGATGGCCCGCGCCGCCGCCGGAACACGTCTCGTGCATCCGTTCGTCGCTGAACGCGCCGTGCTCGCACGTGAGCTGTCTGCTCGACGCAAGGCACTACCCGCCGATGCCGTGCTGTGGGTGTCTTGGCCGAAGCAGGCCTCGAAAGTGCCGACCGTCATCACGGACGACGCCATCCGCGAACTTGCACGGCCGCTGGGCTGGGTCGAGTTGAAAGTCTGCGCGTCAGCGAGGTCTGGGCGGGCCTGAAGCTGGTGGTGCGCAAGGCTCTGCGTTGTGCGCGTGCCCCGCTGCGCCGGGTCCACGCCCTTCACGACAAGCCACAGGCGCAGGCCGGCGTGGCAAGTTGACCGAGGAGTCAGGCCCCCTGCTCGCGTACGCCCCTGTCGCCTGGCTTCATGCGCGTACCCAGCTGAATGCCCAGCCACGCCATCGGCAGGTAGGCGACCAGCAGGTCGAGCGCGATGAACCAGGCAGGGGCTGGAATCATGAAACTTGCCGCCACACCACCGCACAGAAAGACCACGCCAATCACGTACGCCAGCGGCGCCTTGTAGGTTGCCGCGATCAGGAAGGCTGCGAGCGCGCCGGCGAGAGTACCGAGTGCGTGCGCCAGGAACGGCATCACGAAGTGCCGCGGTTCCAAGAGGTGGATGGCCTTGCCCAGACTCTCGGCGTTGCTGACATCCACGCCCGCAGGCGGAGCGATGAGCGACGGGCTGAGCATGATCAGTGCCATGTTGACGCCCCCGCCAATCGCGATTCCCGCGATCAGGGCGAGCGCATCTCGCACCAGGTTGGGCATGGGGAGTTCTCCTGGGAGGCCTGACGAATAGCCTTTATCTGACGCCGCAGCAACGCCATGTGAGGGCCGAGGATCTCAGGCGGCCGTGTCGTCCTTGTCAGCGGCGCGCGCGTTCGATCGTACCGGACAACCCCCTGTATGGAAGGTCACTCGAATGGCCTCTTGCGGGGGTCGCGTGCCGATGCAGGCCACCGAAAGACTCGCGAACGGCTGGCCTCTCACGTTGTGCATCGAGCGTCGACGTGCCGCCTACAATCCAGCCCCCTGCGCGACGCGTGCCACCCGCTGCGCAGCTCCTTCATCCGGTGGCCATGTCGAGGACAACCATGTCAAAAAACCTCATCCGCGGGTGTGTGCTCGCGTCGATGTTTGGCTTCTCGTTCGCCGTGACTGCAGCGGCCGCGCCTTTGCAGGTCGGCTTCGTCTACGTCACCCCGGTCGGTCAGGCCGGTTGGACCTATCAGCATGACCAGGCGCGACAGGCGATGCAACACGCGCTCGGCGACAAAGTCACCACGCGTTTTGTCGAAGCCGTGCCCGAAGGGGCCGATGCCGAGCGAGTGATGCGCGACCTGGCGGCGCAGGGCACGCAGCTGATCTTCGCCACCAGTTTCGGCTACCTCGAGCCCGCGCTGCGCGCTGCGGCCGATCTGCCCGGCGTGAAATTCGAGCATGCCGGCGGCTACAAGACGGCGGCCAACCTGAACACCTACAACGCGCGTTTCTACGAAGGGCGGTGGCTGGCGGGCTGGCTGGCCGGCAAGGCCAGCCAGAGCGGCGTGGCCGGCTACGTGGCGGGCTTTGCCGTGCCCGAAGTGGTGCAAGGCATCAACGCCTTCACGCTCGGCATGCAGGCCGCCAACCCGAAGGCAACCGTGCGCGTGTTGTGGCTCGGCACCTGGTTCGACCCGCCCAAGGAACGCGAGGCGGCGCTGTCGCTGATCGATGCGGGCGCCGACGTGCTGACAAACCACAGCGGTTCGCCGGCCGTGCCGCAAGCGGCCGAGGAAAAGGGCGTCAAGTTGATCGGCTACCAGAGCGACATGAGCGCGCATGCGCCGCATGCCCAGCTCGCCGCCGTCACGGCCGACTGGGGCGGCTACTACACGCGAGTGGCGCAGAGCGTGATCGCGGGTGCGTGGCAAGCCAGGCCGGTATGGGGTGGCATGAAAGAGGGCATGGTCAAGCTCAGCGCGGTGTCGCCCGCGTTGCCGCCGGCCTTGCGCAAGGAACTGGCCGCGCGCGAGAAGTTGCTGCTGGCCGGCAAGGCACAGCCTTTTTCCGGGCGCCTCATCGACCAGGCCGGTCGCGTGCGCAATGAGCGCGGTGCCCTCGGCGACGACGCGATCGCGCGCATGGACTGGTTCGTGCAGGGCGTGTCGGGTACGCTGCCAAAACCTTGACGAAGACGCCGCCGTGAACCACCGCCTTCTTGCCACGCTCGCCTGCGTGTTGGGCTGTGCCATTGCGCCGCTGCCCGCC
>Ga0209797_10001972_pt1 | contig 10343 bp, 11 predicted proteins | sample DOMMetBare3Fresh_2_FD_187472 | JGI IMG/M metagenome (GOLD analysis project Ga0209797, IMG submission 187472) | Wetland sediment microbial communities from St. Louis River estuary, USA, under dissolved organic matter induced mercury methylation -... | ecosystem: Environmental > Aquatic >...
CCGCGAACCCTCCTGCCACTGGACCGGCGAACCGCTCGACCTGGACCGGGCCGTCGGCACCCTCTGCGACCTGACCCGTACCCGCAGCGGAAATGACGGCCCGGATGGTGCCCTCTCTGCGCTCACCTCGATGTCCGGCCCGTGTGCGAGCATTCGGCATGGTTCCTGCTGCGTCCGCCGCTGACCTGCCCGAGCTGGCCTTCGCCTGCGCGGCCGACCTCGAGGCCTGGCTCGAGGAGCACCACGCCGACCCCAACGGGATCTGGTTGCTGCTGGCCAAGAAGGGAACCGGCGTTCCGACGGTCAGCTACGAGGAGGCGGTCGAGCTCGGCTTGTGCTTCGGCTGGATCGACGGGCAGACCCGCCGCATCGACGAGATCCACTATGCGCTGCGGTTCACCCCGCGCCGCCCGCGCAGCGTCTGGGCGCAGACGAACGTCGAACGGGTGGCGCGGCTCGAGGCCGCGGGCCGGATGCGTCCGAGTGGTCGCGCCCACGTCGAGGCGGCCCAGGCCGACGGCCGGTGGGCCGCGGCGGCGGCCGGCCCCGCCACCATGCCCGTCCCCGAGGACCTGCAGCAGGTGCTGGACGCCGAGCCGTTCTACGCCGAGCGGTTCGCCGCCCTGCCGCCGTCCGAGCGCTACCAGCTGCTCTATGGCCTGCAGACCGCGGTCCGGCCGCAGACCCGCGCGCGGCGGCTCGCCAAGCTCCTCGACCGGCTCCGGTCCTGACCACCGATGCTGAAGGCCTGCCTCAACGGCGTGCGGCTGCCGGACGAGCACCCGGCGCTGCCGATCACCCCGGAGGCGATCGCCGCCGACGCGCTTGCCGTCCGGCACGCCGGCGCGGACGCCGTCCACGTGCACGTCAAGGACGTCGACGGCACCGTCGTCTCTGACACCTTCGACCCGGCCCGGCACGACGCCGTCCTGACCGCCCTGCGCGACAGGGTCCCCGGGCTGCCGGTCGGGGTCACCACCGGGGCCTGGGCGCTGCCATCGGTCGAGGCGCGCCTGGCCGCGATTGCGGCCTGGCGGACCCTGCCGGACTTCGCCTCGGTGAACTGGCACGAGGACGGCGCCGAGCAGGTAGCCGCCGCCCTGCTGCAGCGCGGCATCGGCGTCGAGGCGGGGCTCTGGCACGCCGCGGCGGTGGAATCATGGCTGGCCTCGCCGCTGCGTGATCGGTGTCTGCGGGTGCTGATCGAGATCCCGCACGCGCAGGGCAAAGCAGCCACCGCGATGGCCGAGCACCTGCTTGCCCGGGTGGCCTCCGGCCTCGGTTCGGGATCGATCGACCTGCCGGTGCTCGTGCATGGTGAGGGCTCGTCGGCCTGGCCGGTGCTCGATCTCGCTCGCCGTCGCCGGTGGTCCACCCGGATCGGTCTCGAGGACACCCTGGTCCTGCCCGACGGCAGGCCCGCCCGGGACAATGCCGAGTTGATAGCCGTCGTCCGGGACACCTGGCCCGACCTACCCCCCGAAGAACTCGGGTGAGGCTGTCGTACCCCCGGGTGAGAATGGCTCGATGAGCACCACCGAGCGAGACGGGCCGCTCCCGCCGACGGACACGTCGACGGTGAGCGAGCAGGCCCCGGGACGGCGGCTGCCGCGAGCGCTCGCCCCGTTCAGCACCCGCGCCTACCGGCGGCTGGCGGTCGCGATCTCGTTGGTGACGTTCGCCTCCGGGGTGTGGATCGTCGCCCTGGTCTGGGAGGTGATCCGGCTCGGCGGTGGCCCGGCTCAGCTGTCTATCGTCTCCACCGCCGGGGCGGTCGGCACCCTGGTTCCTGCGCTCCTGGCCGGAGTGGTGGCCGACCGGGTGCCGCAGAAGTTGATCATGCTCACGGTGACCACCACCGAGCTGGTCGGGATGGGCCTGGTCAGCCTGCTGTCGCTGGCCGATCTGGCCCGGGTCTGGCACCTGGCCGCGGCCGCGATGGTGATCGGGATGGGTCTGGCCTTCTCCTATCCCGCCTACTCCGCCTGGTTGCCGTCACTGGTGCCCGAGTCGGACCTGTTGGCGGTCAACGGGTTCGAGGGCATGATGCGCCCCGCGATGAGCCAGGCGATCGGACCCGGGGTGGCCGGCATGGTGGTCGGTGCCGCCTCGCCCGGGGCGGCCTTCGCGGTCGCCGCCTCGGCGTCCCTGCTCGGGCTCGTGGCGCTCACCTTGGTGCCGCTGACCTCGGTGCGGCGCGCGCCGGATCAGCCGGGGCCGGACGGCGCACGGGCCGCCCACCCGGTGATCACGGCGCTGCGCGACATACGCGAGGGCTTCGGCTACATGGTGCGCACGCCGTGGCTGCTCGCCACCCTGCTGTTCGCCTCGCTCCTGGTGCTCACCATCATGGGTCCGTTCGAGGTGCTCGTCCCCTTCGTGATCAAGGAGCGGCTTGGTGGCGGCCCGGCGGACCATGCCCTGGTGCTCACCGCCTTCGGGGTCGGCGGCGCCGTTGCCTCGCTGATCATGGCCTCTCGCCCGATGCCGCGGCGTTACCTGACCTTCATCAACCTGATGTGGGGCCTGGGCTGCCTGCCGCTGGCCCTGATCGGCCTGGTCGGCCAGGTCTGGATGGTGATCGCGATCGGGTTCCTGGTGGGGGCGGCGTTCTCGGCCCCGATGGTCATCTGGGGCACTCTGCTTCAGCGCCGCGTGCCGCCGGACCTGTTGGGACGGGTGTCGTCGCTGGACTTCTTCGTCTCGATCTCGTTGATGCCGCTGTCGATGGCCGTGGCTGGCCCGGTCTCGGAGCTGATCGGGCTACGAGCGACCTTCCTGATCGCCGGCCTGGTGCCCGGGGTGACCGCGGTGGTCGCCATCGTCTGGGCCCGCCTGCCGCAGGACGAGATCGCCCATCCGCTGGGCGACGACTAGGACTCGGCGCGCAGGCCGCTGTGCCTCGCGTGCCTCAGACCTTGCGCGGCACCGCGCCGGTCATCCGGCAGAACCGCCGGAGCATCTTGTGTCCCCGATCGGCGGTGGCGCCGAACATCAGCGGGCATCCGCCGGGGATGACCTGCATGCCGTGCGACCGGCCGTACTCCACCGCGCTCTGCGACAGGCTGCCCGGACCGAAGGCCCGGTGCAGCCAGACCTGGCGGATGCCGAGCAGTTCGCACTCGCGCACCGTCGCCTCGGCGTGGTCGGCGCGGGTGGCCACGACCACGGCGTCCACCCCGCCCGGGATCTCCGAGAGTGTCCGGTAGCAGGTCATACCCTCGACCTCGGTCGCGTTCGGGTTGACGGGGACGACGTCGAACCCGCGCTCTCGCAGCCCTTTCAGCACGGTGTTGCCGCCGTGTCCCTGCTGGTTGCGGGACACCCCGGTGACGGCGATCCGCTTTGCCGTCAAGAAGTCCTCTGCTGCTCGGGCCATGGTGATCATATGGATCCTCCCCGTTCGGACGACGATGCGGCTCGAACCCGAGCCCCGTCCCACTCTCGCTCGCGGGGCGATCCGGACCTGAGGCCCAAGGTCACCCTGGGCCCGGGTCGGGCTCGTCCCCCAGGCTCAGGCGGCGCGGGCGTAGGTGGCGGCCACCAGGTCGGCGATCACCGCGGCGACGGCGTCGCGGGCCGTGTCGTTCACCACCAGATCATCGTCCAGGGTGGTGTGGGCCGCCCCGACGCCCGCGGTCCGTTGGACCACGTCGGCGCCGGCCACCCCAAGGCTGCGAACGGCGCTCTCGCGCGCCCACTGACCACCCCGCGGGGAGGGTGAGGCGGACAGGACGGCGGTCGGAAGGCCGGCCAGACTCGCCGCGCCGCGCGGGCGCGAGCCCCAGTCGATCGCGTCCTTGATCGCACCGGAGGGGGCGCCGTTGTATTCCGGGGTGACCACCAGCAGGGCGTCGGCTTCCGCGAAGGCCGCGCGCAGCTCGAGCGCGACCTCGGGCACCTCGGCGCCGTCGAGCCCCTCGTCGTAGTGGGGCAGCTCGCCGAGACGGTCGAAGATGCGGACGGCGGAGCCGGCAGGCAGGTGGCGCGCGGCCGCCGTGGCCAGGCGGCGGTTGATCGAGTCGGGACGCAGGCTGCCGACCAGGACGAGCACGTTCACGTGAACCTCCGAGCATGGGGGATAGTCAAATATTCAACTGTCAACATGTTGACCAATCTGCCGTGACCGGAGGAAAAAGTCAAGCCATTGACGACCTGCGTACGATGTGGCCATGGCCACCATCACCGGATCGAGCATCGGGACGCCGCCGCTCGAGGCGGCCTCCAGTGATGCCGAGGCGGCCTGCAGCACCGACGGCAGGGTGCCTCTGGTGGCGCTGCTGGTTCGGACCGAGCGGGCGTTCAACGCGGAGTTCGACCGGCGCCTGGCGCGCACCGAGTTCGCCGCGCTCTCCCTGGCGCACTCCCGGAACGTGTTGCGCCACCTGGGATCCGGCCCGATCCGGGCCAGTCAGATCACCGCGATGTCCGAGGTCTCCAAGCAGGCGCTGAGCCAGCAGATCGCCCAGCTCGAGCGCGCCGGGTACGTCAGCGTGACTGCCGACCCGGCCGACCACCGGGCGCGGGTGCTGGCGCTCACCGCCACGGGTGAGCGAGCTCACCGATTGGTCGAGCAGCTGTTCGTCGCCATCGAGGACGACTGGATCTCCTCGCTCGGCGAGGACGTCGTCCGCCTGCGCCTGATCCTCACCCGCCTGCTGGCGCAGCTGCCGACGGGCGCGGCCTGCGCGCCGGCCGGCTCCGACCGCCAGGGCTGACCGGCTGGCTAGGGCTTGCGGGCGACCCCGGCCCAGTAGTAGGCCGCGTGCGGGTCGGCCACCTCATGTGTGGGGTGCCACGACATCACCGGGACGATGCCGGGCTCGATCAGCTCCCAGTCGCCGAAGAACTCGGCCACCTCGGCCTGGCGCCGCGGCTGGAACGTCATCCCGCCCTGGGTGGCGAAACCGGTGACCGCGGTCATTGCCCCCTCATCGAAGTCCTGGGTCGGGTGGGTGATCGCCAGGAAGCTGCCCGAGGGCAGGGCACCGCGCAGGTCGGCGAGGATCTTCTGCGGACCGTCGGCATCGCCGAGGAGCATGAGAACGGCGATCAACATCAGCGCCACCGGCTGGTCGAGGTCGATCACCTCGCGCAGCTCGGGGCTGTCCATGATCGTGCTCGGACGGCGCAGGTCGCCGTCGACGTACACGGTGAGCGGCGGGTCGTCCGAGGAGCGGACGGCGCCCTGGATGCTCGACAGCAGCGCCCGCGAGTGCACCAGCACGATCGGGTCGTTGTCGACGTAGGCGACCCTGCTCCCCGGCGCGACGGCCCGGGCGGTCTCGTGCAGGTTCGGACTGGTCGGGATGCCGCTGCCGATGTCGATGAACTGCCGCACCCCCTGGTCCACCAGGTACCTGGTCGCCCGGCCGACGAAGTCGCGGTTCTCCCTGGCCATGTCCCGCAGGTTGGGGATGTGTTTCAGGAAGGCGTCGCCCAGGGCCCGATCGGCGGCATAGTTGTCCCGCCCGCCCAGCCAGTAGTCGTAGACCCGTGCGGAATGCGGGATGCCGGTGTCGAGCTGGGACGGCGGCCAGCCGCCGTCCGTGGCGAGGTCACTGGTCGACGAGTTCACGCAGTCCTCCGATGTGGGCCCGGGCAAGTGTCCCGTTCTACCCGAGAAGGCCCCCGAGGGCACTCTTTGGGCGCATTAGATTGTGGCACAGAGTGACGCCAGGGTCTGCTTCGCGACCGTGAGTATTCCGGCGTTCACGATCAGGGTCATGTAGGTGGCGCTGGGTCACCGCGCGTCGCACGGCGGGGTGGCTCGGCGGGTGGCCGCAGGGCTCGGGCCGCAGGGCCCGGGGCTCAGGAGGTGCACGGCAGCGAGCGCGGCAGCCGGGTCGGCGTGGTGCCGTGGTGGGCGGTGCAGAGGCGCAGCCCGCGGTCGGCCAGGCCGGTGCGGATCTGGTTCAGGGCTGTCGGGGTGAAGGCGTTCCAGCCCATGTGCATGAGGACCGTGGATCCCGCCCTGGTGCTGGCCACCACGTAGCTCACGACCTGGGCGGAGGTCTTCCCGGTCCAGTCCCGGGTGTCGATCGTCCAGGTCCACTGGCGCATCCCCTTCGCGGTGTAGGCCATGGCAACGGTCGCGTCGGTGGCGCCACCCGGGGGGCGCCCGACGTTGGTCACCACACCCGGCGCCGACAGTTGCCTCAGGACGGTGGCGTAGCTGATCGTCGTCAGGTCCGGGTGCGAGACAGTGTGGTTGATCACGTACTGGCCGGAGGACCGGGCGAACGCGGCGAGGTCCACGCCCTGGGCCCGGTACTTCTGCAGGCAGTCGCCGGTCGGGGCGAACACGAGGCCGACGTCGGCGCTCGCCGCGGCCCGGGCCATGGCTCGGAAGGCGGCAGCCGTCCGCGGGCAGTCGTCGAAGGTCAGCACCACGCGCGTCGTCTCGTTCGGTCCGCGTCCGCGGTCGTACGAGCGTCCGGTGACGAGTCGGCTCCAGGTCAGCGGGCCGATCACCCCGTCCACCGACAGGCCGTACTCCCGCTGGAAAGCGGTCGTGGCGCGGTAGGTCGCGGGCCCGAACGTGCCGTCCACGCCCGTGGTGCCGACGCTGTAGCCCTTGGCCAGCAGCGCTCGCTGGGCGGCCGTCACGCAGCTCCCGGTGTCGCCGCGGCGCAGGATCGGCCGCTGCGCCAGCGGGGTCGCGGCAGCGCACGACCTGGTGGCTCCGGGCGCCGCCGGGGCCGTCATCACCGCCCCGGCCGAGGCCACGACGACAGCGGCGATCACGGTCAGGATGCGCCGTACGCACCTCACCTGCCCCACCCCCCAGGATGGGCCGAACCTCGTGTCCCATTGTGCCGCAACGCATTCGGCCTTCTCTGGGACCGCCGTCCCGGAACGGCCCACGCCTCGGCGTCCGCTCTGTCGCCGGCCGTGGTGGCGCCCGTCCCGTCGTCCCTGTCAGGCTGCGGCCATGGCCCGTGATCCCGTCTTCGCCGAGCACTACGCAGCTCAGAGCGAGGCCACGGCGGCGCGACTGGAACAGATCGAGGAGCTGGTGCGCTCGATCGCCCCGGACGTCACCCCGGCCGTGGTCTACGGGATGCCGACCTTCCGGCACGGTGGCAAGAACCTCGTGCACTGGGCCGGGTTCGCCCACCACGTCGGCTTCTACCCGCAGCCCGCCACCATTGCCGCGTTCTCGGGCGAGTTCGGCCACCGCACCTGGGCCAAGGGCTCGGTGCAGTTCCCCCACGACGAGCCGCTGCCACTGGACCTGATCGAGCGCATGGTGCGGTTCCGGCTCACTGTGTGATGCCGCGGCCGGCCTCGAGCCGGGTCAGGGGACGACGACGATCGGCACCGGCGAGTGCCGGATGATCCGGGCCGCCGTCGAGCCGAGGAACACCCGCGACACCAAGGACTGCGAGGTGCTCGACCCGATCACCAGCAGGTCGCCCTCGGCCCAACCCGGTTCGTCCAGCGCGGCACCCCAGGTGGCGCCCTCGGCGACCAACCGCTCGGCGCCTCCGACCAGCGCCGGGTCGAGGGTCGCCAGGGCCCGCTCGATCACCACTCCGGCGTCCGCGCGCCAGGCCTGCACCACCCGGTCCCCGAGGTGCAACCCCACCTCGGGCGGGTACATCGTGCCGTGCCGGACGGCGAAGGTGACCAGCCGCAGTCGTGCCCCGACGTCGGCGGCCATGGCCGCCGCATGGACCAGGACGGCGTGCGTCGCGTCAGTGCCGTCGACCGCCACGGTCACCCGCTCGACCCGCTGGTCGGGTCGGCTGCGAAAACCGCGCGGAGCCAACGCGACCGGGATCAGCGAACTGTGCAGCAACCGGTCGGTCACGCTGCCGAGCGCCACATGGCCCCAGGAGCCGTGCGCCGACGAGCCGGCGACCAGCATCCTTGCGTCGCGACGATCCGCGGCGTCCAGCAGGCCGGCCGGCGCCGAGCGCGCGGTGACCACGTCGTACTCGACCTGGGCGAGGGGCCCGAGCGCCTCCTCGGCGTGGGCCAGCGCGGCCCGGGCCAGCTGCTTCAGGTAGACCTCGTAGTCGCGGTCCACCTGCCGCTCCGGTCCGACCGACGTCCAGCGGTCCGGGATCACACAACAGACCACCAGGGGCTCTGCGGCGGACACGCTGAGCATCCGGCCGAGCTCGAGTCCGCCCCGGCCGCGGGCCTCGGGACCGTACCCGACAAGGATGGTCACTGGTCGTCCCCCTTCGGACAGGGCTGGAGGTTCGGATGCCGTAGCCGAAGTAGACCACCAGGAAAGCACCGATCCACACGACGACGGGGACGAACGTGGTCGCCTGCAGCCCCGAGATCACCACCGGGCAGGCCCGGATCGGCCGCCAGGGTCACCTCAGTCCGGCGACGGCAGGGGCGATCACCGACTCGGCCAGGGCGGCGGTCACCGAGGGGTGGATCCCGAGGTCGGTCACATCGGCCGAGTTCTGGTCCACGGCGATGACCACCACCAGGCGCTGTCTCGGGACCACCTCGAGCAGCTGCCCACCGGAGCCGAGCACGGCGTAGCCGGCCAGGCCCTGGACCGAGCGGATCCGCCACAGGTACCCGTAACCCACGGTGGGCCAGGGCTGTTGGGTCCTGCCGGCGAGATGGTTGGTCGTCGCCTCCCGGACCCACGCCGCGGACAGGAGCCGGCGTCCCCGCCAGAGCCCCTCATCGAGGTGCAACTGCCCGATCGCCGCCAGATCCCGCGGCCGCAGTCGCAGCCCGCGGTAGCCGACGGCATGTCCCTGCGGGTCGACCGGCCAGTCGGTGCCCGCGGGGTGTGCCGGGATGCCGAGCGGGTCGAACAGCCGCGTCCGGGCGTACTCCGGCAGGGGTTGGCCGGTCGCCTGATCGAGGATCGCCGAGACGAGGTGGACGGCGTAGCCCGCGTAGCCGACCTCGCCGGACGGAGCCGAGCCGACCCAGGCAAGCAGCTCCCGGACCCAGTCCGGCGCCTGCTCGAAGCCCGGTCGTGGCCCGGCCAACCGCTCGTCGAACCCGGCGTCCATGGTGAGCACCTGGCGCAGGGTCACCCGCGCCGCCCGGGGCGACATGGTCGCCGCGTAGGCGGGGAGGAGCGTGGTCAGGGTGTCGTCGAGCCCGAGGTGCCCCTCGGCGAGGGCCATCCCGACCAGCGAGCTCACCACGGCGCCGGTCGCTGCCTGGACGTCGTGGGCCTGCTCGACCGTGCTGCCGGTGTACTGCTCGAAGACCGCTGCCCCGTCCACCAGCGCGAGGACGGCGCGCAGGCCCGCGTAGTCCACCCCGATCTGCCTGCCCAGGTCACGTTGCTCGTCGAGGCCGCGGGCGATCGTGTCGGACACGTCGGCCACCAGCAGCTCGTCCGGATCGGACGGTGTCGTCCGAGGCGTCCGCACGCGCGGGGTGCACCCGGCCAGGGCGGCCATCGCAAGGGCCAGGGCCACGCCACGCCGTCCCGGTCCCTGCGCTCCGCCGTCGGCCGGTCGCGCCCTCACCTGCCCACTGTCCGCCGCTTCGCCGCCCGGAGCAATGCACAGCGCTGCTCCCGAGGGCGGTCAGAGGCGCTGGATCGCCTGGCGCAGCTGGGCCAGGGCGAGCAGCTCGGTGTTCACCGGCGCGACGACGTCCCGGTCGATCACCTCGGCCACCTGCTCGGTCAGCGCGGCCCGGGCCTGGCGCCCGCGGCGCCGGGCCCCGACGGCGGTGAGCCGGCGTCCGATGGTCGCCACCAGCAGGCCGAGCACGGCCCCGCCGACGGTGAGCAGGCTCGGCAGCGGCACGTCGCGCCACGTCGGCGTCGGTGGCTGCGGGAAGGCGAACCAGGCCAGCACCCACAGCACCAGCAGCCAGAGCAGGCCCACCACCAGGGCCGCCGAGCCGAGCCACTGCAACCCGCCGAGCAGGCGCCACCAGCCGGGAGGGTCGAGGCGCAGATCGGTGCGCCCGGCGGCCTCGTCGAGCGCGTCGGGCAGGCCGTCGCGGGTGCCGTTCACCACCGCCTCGACCTCGCGTCGGGCCGTCTCGGGCAGGCCGCGACCTGCCTCGTGGGCCAGGTGACGCACGGCCTCGTCCAGCCGGGCCTGCCCGATCGGGTCAGCGGCGATCGCCGTCCGGCGGACCGCCACCGGCCCGGTCGAGCCACCACCCAGGGACGGGTCGGCGGTCCGCCTCGACGTCGATCGCAGGCCGCCCAGTCCGAGCCGGGACAGCGGGTCCGGCTTGGCGTTGCGGATCCAGCGCAGCAGCGGCCAGCCGACCGCGAGCGCGCCGCGGTGGCGATGCGAGCCGGCGACCGCGGCCTCTATCTGGGTGCCGCCGGCCGCGTCGGCCGCCGCCGCGATCAGCGCCCGCCGGGACTGGTCGGACACCGT
>Ga0209797_10001974_pt1 | contig 10341 bp, 8 predicted proteins | sample DOMMetBare3Fresh_2_FD_187472 | JGI IMG/M metagenome (GOLD analysis project Ga0209797, IMG submission 187472) | Wetland sediment microbial communities from St. Louis River estuary, USA, under dissolved organic matter induced mercury methylation -... | ecosystem: Environmental > Aquatic >...
CGCTTCGGGCATGGCCATCAGCGGCGCGACGCCGGAGCGCGCGCTACGGATCAGCCCAGCGGTTTCCGGCAGCAGCTTGGCGAAGTAAAAGCGCGCCGTGGCCAGCTTGGCGGTGTAGAACGGGTCGCCTGAGTCCTCTTTCGCCAGCGCGACCTTGGCCATGCGTGCGAACAGGTAGGCAAACACCAGGTGGCCGCACACCCGCAGGTAGTCCACCGCCGCTGCGCCCACCTCGTCGGCATTGCCGAAGGCCTTCATGCCGAGTTCCGTGGTCAGCTTGGTTACCTTGTCGCCAAGGTCGGCCAGCGGGTTGACGAACTCCTGCATCGCCTCGTTGACGCCCTCGTCCTCGACGAAAGCGGCGATGCGCTTGCCGAAGGCCTTCAACTTCTTGCCATTGTCGGCCAGCACCTTGCGCCCCAGCAGGTCGAGCGACTGCACGGTGTTCGTGCCTTCGTAGAGCATGTTGATGCGCGCGTCGCGCACGAACTGCTCCATGCCCCAGCTGGCGATGTAGCCGTGGCCACCGTAGACCTGCATGCAATGCGAGGTCGCGATCCAGGCGTTGTCGGTGAAGAAGGCCTTCAACACCGGGGTCAGCAGCGCCACCTCGTCGGCACAGGCGCGGCGCAGGTCTTCATCGTCGGTGGCCAGTTCCTGGTCGAGCAGCAGCACGGTGTGCAACTGCAGCGCGCGCGCGCCCTCGGCGTACGCCCGGGCGGTCAGCAGCATCTTGCGCACGTCCGGGTGCACGATGATCGGATCGGCCGGCTTGTCCGGCGCCTTCGGGCCCGACAGGCTGCGCATCTGCAGGCGCTCCTTCGCGTAGGCCACTGCGTTCTGGTAGGCCACCTCGGTCAGGCCGATCGATTGACAGGCCACGCCGATGCGCGCCGCGTTCATCATCACGAACATCGCCGGCAGGCCCTTGTTCGGCTCGCCGACCAGCCAGCCGATCGCGCCGTCCAGGGTCATCTGGCAGGTGCTGTTGCCGTGGATGCCCATCTTGTCCTCGATCGCACTGCAGGCGATGCCGTTGCGTGCGCCGAGTGAGCCGTCGCCGTTGGGCACGAACTTGGGCACGATGAACAGCGAGATCCCCTTGCTGCCTTGCGGTGCCTCGGGCAGGCGCGCCAGCACGAGGTGCACGATGTTCTCGGCCAGGTCATGCTCGCCCGACGAGATGAAGATCTTGCCGCCGGTGATCCTGTAGCTGCTGTCGGCCTGCGGCTCGGACTTGGTGCGCAACAGGCCCAGGTCGGTGCCGCAATGCGCCTCGGTCAGGCACATGGTGCCGGTCCACTGGCCGCTCGACAGCTTGGGCAGGTAGAGCTTCTTCTGCTCGTCGGTGCCGTGCTCGTGCAGGCACTCGTAGGCGCCGTGCGACAGGCCGGGATACATCGTCCAGGCCTGGTTGGCCGAGTTGAGCATCTCGTAGAAGCATTGGTTGACGAGGTGAGGCAAGCCCTGGCCACCGTATGCCGGATCGGTGGACAGCGCCGGCCAGCCGCCTTCAACGTACTGGGCATAGGCCTGCCTGAACCCCGTGGGCGTTCGCACCTCGTGGGTCGACCGGTCGAGCCTGCAACCTTCCTGGTCACCGGCGATGTTCAACGGCTGCAACACTTCGGCCGCGAACTTGCCACCCTCCTCGAGCACGGCATTGACGGTCTCGACGTCGAGGTCGGCGTAGGCCGGGATCGCCTTCAAGGTCGGCACCGCATCGAGCAACTCGTGCAGCACGAACTTCAAGTCTCGAAGCGGCGGGGTGTACTGGGCCATCGTCAAGCTCCCGGAGTGATCAGACTGAGTCGTTCAACGGCGCCGCGCACTGACAGCCGGTGGCGGCGCTGTGCGCGTCACGTAATGGGACAGTGCGTGCTCGAAGCCCAGCCGCACACGCTCCAGCGCGTCGGGCAGGCGCAGAAACCGCGCGTCGTGGTGCAGAGCCAGGATCAGGCCATGCAGTTCGAACAGCAATTGCGTGGCGTCGGTGGCGGGCCGGAGATGGCCTTCCGCGACGGCGATCCGGATCGAGCGCTCGAGCGCGCTGTGCCAGGCCCGCACCATCGAGGCCAACGCGTCGCGCACCGGGCCCGGCCGGTCGTCGAACTCGACCGCCCCACTGATGTAGATGCAGCCCGAGTCCAGTTCGACCGACACGCGTTTGACCCAGCGCTCGAACAGCGCGCGCAAGCGCGGCAGCCCGCGCGGTTCGCGCAACGCAGGGTGGAACACCTCGTCCTCGAACCGCGCGTGGTACTCGCGCACGACCGAGATCTGCAACTCCTCGCGCGAGCCGAAGTGGGCAAAGACGCCCGACTTGCTCATCTGCGTGACCTCGGCCAGCGCGCCGATCGACAGGCCCTCGAGCCCGACATGCGACGCCAGACCGAGCGCCGCATCGAGGATGGCGGCGCGGGTCTGCTGCCCTTTCAGGGCTGCCTTGGGCATCCGAACCGCTGCGTTTGTCGTCATGGACTGGATTATCGAACGTTCGTTCTATTCTGAAGCCCGCGGTCTGCGCTGCGCGTCACTCGATCGCGGTTTTTCTAGGGTGGCGTGCCTATGTCACCAATACCGCGAACTCGGCCTGCCATGGAGCACGGACTGTTCGTCGACGGACAACTCGTCCGACACGCATGGCGACGCGCAGCGCTGACAGACGGCATCGGTTGAGTGTCGGGGCCCGGATCGTTTACGCTTCGGTACTCATGGACGTCCTGCAACTCGATGTTTCCGGCCGCCCGCAAGCCTGGATCACGCCCAAGGAAGCGGCGGTCATCTACGCCAGCGACTGCGTCGCATGGACGCTCGGCGATGCCTGCCACGTGCTGCGTGGCGGGGTGCAGCGCGCCACCGGACGCCAGTCGCGGATCGAGGTCCACCCCATCATCGCCGTGCGCGGCTCGATCCCCAGCCGCGCCTGGCGCACCACGCCGACGATCACCAACAGCAAGCTGTTCGTGCGCGACCGCAACGTCTGCGCCTATTGCGGCGGGCGGTTCGCCTTCGAGGACCTGACGCGCGAGCACATCGTGCCGGTGTCGCGCGGGGGCCACGATGCTTGGATGAACTGCATCACCGCCTGCCGGGCCTGCAATGGCCACAAGGGCAACCGGCTGCCCGAAGAGGCGCGCATGAGCCTGTTGTACCTGCCCTACGTTCCCAGCCTGCACGAGGACATGATCCTGCGCGGGCGGCGCATCCTGACCGACCAGATGGAGTTCCTGCTGGCCAGCGTGCCGCGCAATTCGCGCCTGCACGCGTAATCGTTCCGGGCTGCAACGCTTCTTTACGCGGCCGCGTGGAACCCGCGGCGCTTCCTTGCGTCAACCTCGAGGGTGGGCCTGGCGTTGGCCCGATGCACCCTTCGGAGAGATCATGTTCAAGACCCTCATCGCCTCAGCTGCCATGGTCGCACTGGCCGCCTGCACCACCACCAGCCCGGACGTCGTGCATCGCGGTGACGCGCAGCGGCTCGCCAACGTTCAGGATGCCACCGTGCTGTCGGTGCGCAACGTCATCGTCGAAGGCAGCCAGTCCGGTGCCGGGGCGGCCACCGGCGCCGTGATCGGCGGCGTGGCCGGCTCGACCCGCTCGTCGGGCAAGGAACAGGCCGTGATCGGCGTCGTCGGCGCTGTCGCCGGTGCCGTGATCGGCAACGCGGTCGAGCGCAGCGCTACGCGCGAGGACGCGGTCGAGATCCTGCTCCAGTTGCGAAACGGCGACCGCCGCGCGATCGTTCAGGCCAAGGCCGGCGAGACCTTTGCTCCCGGTGACCCGGTCGTGCTGGTCACGACCGGCGGCAAGACGCGTGTCACGCGTGCGCCGGCCGGCACGCAAGCGGTTCAGCCCTTGCCGGCGCCGGTGCAGTCCGCGCCGCGCGGGTAATTCGACCACCCCCGAAGCGGCTTCGCCGCTCCCCCTCAAGGGGGCGCCGCCAGCGGACTGGCAGAGCCAGATCCGCGGCGGCTGCTTGGGACAGCCGAGAGGCTCACCCGCCCAGAAGACCCTTCTTGAGGTCGCCGTCGGCAGGCTTGTCGCCGAGCCAGATGCGCAGCATTGCGGTGTAGAAGTCTTCGCCCGGGATCGCGGCGCCCTTCTGCTGGCCGTTGACCGTGATCCGGGTGCCGCTGTCGGGCAGGTACTCGAAGTGCAGCACATCGCCCTTCTTGGCCTCGACCACGGCCTTCAGCGCCGCGTTCATCGCATCGATCTGGGCCTTGAAGCCTGCCAGCTGGGCCTCGCTGTGGTTGTTCTTCAGGCCGTCGTTCAGTGGCCCGGCGAAGGAGTCGGCGTCGACGTTGCGCAGCATCGTCAGCACCATGCGGCGCGGCCCCTTCTGCGCCAGCAGCGTCGCCGCGCTGTTGCTCTTCTGCGGCACGTACAGGCCCGCCACGTAGACCTTGAAGATGGCTCGCGTGCGAATGCCGGCCCCGTTGAGCTGCAGCGCGGCACCGCCGACCTGGGCGGTCGGCTCGAGCTTGACGCCCTCCAGTTCCACCACCTGGGCCCGCGCCGGCGCGAGAACCATCGACGCCAACATCACCATGGCGCCGAGCGGCGCCCAAAAACTCTTCATGCTCAGTCTCCTGGGGTTGATCAAAGGCACGGGTCAGTGTGCCAGACCGGCAACGCGCAGCCAGCGGGCCCGGACTACTTGACGAGGCGATTCAGGCGCTCGGCGTCGAAGGTCTCGCCCTTCTGGGCGTCTTCGGGCACGCAGTCCTCGCTCGGCAGCTCGCGCGAGCGCAGCGAGAGCTTCTCGATCGCCTGCCACAGCAGCGCGATCTGGTGTTCGTGGCCCGAGGCGTTGTCGATCAGGCCCTTCATGGCCTGGGCCACCGGGTCGTCACCTTGCGTCACGCCATAGGCCGAGAAACCCATCTTCGCTGCGGCCGCTTCGCGCTGCGCATCGAGGTCGGCCGCGATGATGCGCGCCGGGTTGCCCACTGCGGTGGCCCCTGGCGGCACCGGCTTGACCACCACCGCACCCGAACCCACGCGCGCGCCCTCGCCGACGGTGAAGCCGCCCAGCACCTGCGCGTTGGCGCCGACGATTACGCCGCGTGCGAGCGTCGGGTGACGCTTGGCGCCCTTGACGAGCGCAGTGCCGCCGAGAGTGACGCCCTGGTAGATGGTGCACTCGTCGCCGATCTCGGCCGTCTCGCCGACCACGACCCCCATGCCGTGATCGATGAAGACGCGCCGGCCGATGGTGGCGCCAGGGTGGATCTCGATGCCGGTCAGAAAGCGCGCCAGGTGCGAGACGAATCGCCCCAGCCAGCGCAGGCCGGCCGTCCAGCAGGCATGCGCCCAGCGGTGCATCACCAGCGCGTGCAGGCCCGGATAGCAGGTCAGGACCTCCCATGTCGAGCGCGCCGCGGGGTCGCGCTCACGGATGCAGGCGATGTCTTCTCTCAGGCGTGCAAACATGGTCGCGCCAGTGTAGGGGTCAATCGGTTTTCTTGCCGACGGCCCGAGCGACACCACGCAGGATGTGGACTTCCTCGGCCGTCAGCTGTGCCCGGTTGGCGAGCTGGTTCAGCCGCGGCATCAGCTTCTTCGGTGCGGCCGGATCGAGGTAGCCGATCGCGACCAGCACGTCGTGCCAGTGGTCGAGCAGCCCCTGCACCGCCCGGGCATCGGCCAGCGACGGCTCCCCGACCCCGGCCTGGACCGCGAAGCCGCCCAGTGCCAGCCGCCACTCGTAGGCGATCAGTTGCACGGCCTGCGCCAGGTTGAGCGAGCCGTAGTCGGGTGCGGTGGGGATCGACAGGCAGACATGGCAACGGTAGACATCGTCGTTGGCCAGGCCGAAGCGCTCGCTGCCGAAGACGAAGGCGATGCCGGGCGGCAGCGCCGCCAGCGCGGCGAAATGCTCGCGCGGCGCCTGGGTCGGCGGGCCGAAGTCGCGCGGGGTCATCGCGGTGGCGGCCACATGGGTCACGCCGTCGAGGGCCTCGGCCAGGGTGGGCACCACGCGTGCTGACGCGAGCACGTCGACCGCACTGCTGGCCATCGCGATGGTCTCGTCGCGCGTGAGCGCATCGGGCCAGCGCGGTGCGACCAGCACGAGGTCGTGGAAGCCCATCACCTTGATCGCGCGCGCGGCCGCGCCGACGTTGCCGGCATGGCTGGTGTGCATCAGGACGAAGCGCGTGATCACGGCAGGTAAAATCGCCTATCGCGGAAGGCCCGATTGTCTCCGCCCGCTCTTTGTCGCCGCCGATCGATCCACGGACTTGCCATGTCGCAACAGCAAACCCTGCACCCCATGCTCAACATCGCCGTCAAGGCGGCGCGTGCGGCCGGATCGATCATCAACCGCGCGGCGCTCGACGTCGAACGCCTGACCATCACCGCCAAGGGCATCAACGACTTCGTCACCGAGGTCGACCAGGCGGCCGAGCAGGTCATCATCGAAACCCTGCTGACCGCCTACCCGGGCCACGCGATCCTGGCCGAGGAGTCGGGCCGCGCCCATGGCGCCAAGCACAGCGAGTACCTGTGGATCATCGATCCGCTCGACGGCACGACCAACTTCATCCACGGCTTCCCGGTCTACGGCGTGTCGATCGCGCTCGCGTTTCGCGGCAAGGTCGAGCAGGCTGTCGTGTACGACCCGGCGCGCAACGATCTCTTCCTCGCGAGCAAGGGCCGCGGCGCGTTCCTGAACGACCGTCGCTTGCGGGTGTCCAAGCGCGCGCGTCTGGCCGAGTCGCTGATCGGGACCGGCTTCCCCTTCCGCAAGGGCGACAACTTCAAACGCTATGTCGAGATGTTCGAGCAGGTGATGCAGCACTGCGCCGGCGTACGGCGGCCAGGCGCCGCGGCGCTCGACCTGTGTTACGTGGCCGCCGGCTGGTACGACGGTTTCTTCGAGACGGGCCTCAGCCCGTGGGACGTGGCCGCCGGCTCGCTGTTGATCACCGAGGCGGGCGGCCTGATCGGCAACTTCACCGGAGAGGCCGACTTCCTGTACCAGCGTGAAGCCGTGGCGGGCAACCCGAAGATCTACGGCCAGCTGGTGAAGATGCTCGCGCCGTACTCGCGCGCGATCAAGGCCGACGACTCGCTGCCACAGGCGCCGGTTCGCACGCCCGAGGACGCCCTCGCGGCCACGCTGATCGGTATCCCGGCGGCACCCAAGAAGACTCTCAAGGTCACGCGCGCGCGCAAGATGTCGTGAACGCGGCGGACCGTTCGATGGATCTCTCGGCGCACACGCCGATGATGGCGCAGTACCTGCGCATCAAGGCCGAGTTCCCCGACACGCTCGTGTTCTACCGCATGGGCGACTTCTACGAGGTCTTCTACGACGACGCGCGCAAGGCCAACCGCCTGCTCGACATCACGCTGACCACGCGCGGCCAGAGCGCCGGCGAGCCGGTGGTGATGGCCGGCGTGCCGGTGCATTCGCTCGAGAGCTACCTTGCCAAGCTGATCAAGCTGGGCGAGGCGGTGGCGATCGCCGAGCAGGTGGGCGACGTGGCCACCGCCAAGGGCCCGGTCGAGCGCAGGGTCACGCGCGTGGTGACGCCCGGCACGGTGACCGACGGCGAGTTGCTGGCCGAGCGGCAGGATGCGCTGCTGGTGGCCATCACGCGCGAAAAAGGAACCTTCGGGCTGGCGTGGCTGGGACTGTCCAACGGACGCCTGGGCGTGACCGAATGCGGCGAGCGCGAGCTGCCGGCGTGGCTTGCTCGGCTCGACGCCGCGGAGATCCTGTGCGCGAACCGCGACGCGCTTCCGAGCGCCGTGGCGGCGTCGGGTGCGACGCTGACGGTGCGCCCCGCTTGGCAGTTCGACACCGCGCTCGGCCAGCGCAAGCTGTGCGAGCAGTTGCGGGTGGCGCACCTGGCAGGCTTCAACGCCCAGGATCTGCCGCTGGCACAGGCCGCAGCCGGAGCGCTGCTCGCCTTCGCCGAGCACACGCAAAGCCAGGCCCTGGCGCATGTCCAGACGCTCGACGTCGAACGCGCGGGCGACCTGATCGACCTGCCTGTGGCGACGCACCGCAACCTCGAACTCACGCTGACGCTGCGTGGCGAGACGCAGCCGACGCTGTTGTGGCTGCTCGACAGCTGCCGCACCGGCATGGGCAGCCGCGCATTGCGCCACTGGCTCACTCATCCGAGGCGTGAACGCGACGAGGCCAGCGCGCGCCACGACGCGATCGCGTGTCTGATCGCGGAGGGCTTTGCGCCACTGCGCGAGCAACTACGCGCAATCAGCGATGTCGAGCGCATCGTCGCGCGGGTGGCGTTGCGCCAGGTGCGCCCGCGCGAACTCGCGGGTCTGCGCCACACGCTCGCGGCCTTGCCGGCGCTGCGCGAATCGCTGCCTGCCGGCAGCGCGCTGCTCGACGCCCTGCATGCGGCGCTCCAACCCGACACATCGATGGCCGCCATGCTGGCCGCGGCGATTGCCGACGAGCCCGCGGTGCTGCTGCGCGACGGCGGCGTGATCGCGGCCGGCCACGACGCCGAACTCGACGAACTGCGCGCCATCACCGCCAACTGCGACGGCTTCCTGCTCGAGCTCGAGGCCCGCGAGCGCGCCAGGAGCGGGATTCCCAACCTGCGGGTGCAGTTCAACAAGGTGCATGGCTTCTACATCGAGGTCACCGCCTCGCACGTGGGCAAGGTGCCCGCCGACTACCAGCGCCGGCAGACGATGAAGAACGCCGAGCGCTACATCACCCCCGAGCTCAAGGCCTTCGAGGACAAGGCGCTTGCGGCCGAGGAGCGCGCACTGGCGCGCGAGAGGTTCCTCTACGAGCGGCTGCTCGACGCCCTGCAGCCTCAGCTGGCCGCGCTCGGCGCCGTCGCGCGCGCACTGGCGACGGTCGACGCCCTGGCGGCGCTGGCCGAGCGCGCAGTGACCTTGAACTGGACGCGCCCGCAGTTCGTCGCGCACCCGTGCCTGGAGATCGAGTCGGGCCGCCACCCGGTGGTCGAGGCGCGCCTGCAGGAGATCGGCGGCGGCCCCTTCATCGCCAACCATTGCCGGCTCGACGCGAAGACGCGCATGGTCGTGCTGACCGGCCCCAACATGGGCGGCAAGAGCACCTGGATGCGGCAAGTGGCACTCACCGTGCTGCTGGCGTCGATCGGTTCGTACGTTCCGGCCGCGGACTGCCGGCTCGGGCCGATCGATGCGATCCACACCCGCATCGGCGCCGCCGATGACCTGGCCAACGCGCAGTCGACCTTCATGGTCGAGATGACCGAGGCGGCGGCCATCGTGCACGCGGCGACCGAGCATTCGCTGGTGCTGATGGACGAGATCGGGCGCGGCACCAGCACCTTCGACGGCCTCGCACTGGCGGGCGCCATCGCCAGCCACCTGCACGACAGGAACCGCGCGTTCACCCTGTTCGCGACGCATTACTTCGAACTCACGGCCTTCCCCGAGAAGCATGCGGGAGCGATCAACATGCATGTCTCGGCGGCCGAGAGCGGCGGCCACGACATCGTGTTCCTGCACGAGGTGCAGCCCGGCCCGGCGAGCAAGAGCTACGGCGTGCAGGTGGCGCGGTTGGCCGGCATGCCGGCGGCCATCGTTCGCCAGGCCCGCGCTGCGCTCGACGCCCTCGAAGCGCATCAGCGCGATGCCCAGCGCCAGGTCGACCTGTTCGCGGCGCCGCCCCCCGTGCAGGCCGCCACGCCGTCGGCGCTCGAAGACGCGCTGTCCGACCTCGACCCTGATAGCCTGTCGCCGCGCGAAGCGCTCGACGCCCTGTACAAGCTCAAAAGACTATGACCACCCCCAAGCTCACTTCGTTCGCTGCCCCCCGAGGGGGCGCTTGTGCCCTTCGGGCGGCCGGGCGGGCACAAACATGACCTATTGCATCGGCATCCGCCTGGACTCCGGCCTCGTGTTCCTGTCCGACTCGCGCACCAACGCGGGCCTGGACCACATCGCGAGCTTTCGCAAGATGATGATCTACGAGCAGCCGGGAGATCGCTTCATGGTGCTGCTGGCCGCGGGCAACCTGTCGGTCTCGCAGTCGGTGCGCGAGCTGCTGCAGGTCGAGAAGATCGACGGCGGCGCCGATGGCGAAGGGCTGACGATCTGGAACAGCGAGAGCCTGTTCGATGCCGCGCGCGTGCTCGGCAGCACGGTGCGTCGCGTCTACGCGCAGGACGGCGCGGCGCTGAAGACCGCTGGCATCGACTTCAATGCCAGTTTCATCCTCGGCGGGCAGATCAAGGGCGAGGCGATGCGCATGTTCCTCGTCTACGCGCCAGGCAACTTCATCGAGGCCACGCGCGAGACGCCCTACTTCCAGATCGGCGAGAGCAAGTACGGCAAGCCGATCCTCGACCGCGT
>Ga0209797_10001975_pt1 | contig 10340 bp, 10 predicted proteins | sample DOMMetBare3Fresh_2_FD_187472 | JGI IMG/M metagenome (GOLD analysis project Ga0209797, IMG submission 187472) | Wetland sediment microbial communities from St. Louis River estuary, USA, under dissolved organic matter induced mercury methylation -... | ecosystem: Environmental > Aquatic >...
ATGGAGCACGACGAACCGTACATGGTGCATGTCGATCCGGGTCGCGCGGGTCGCATCGTGTGGAACTTCAACCGGGCCGGCAGCTTCGAATACGCCTGCCTGATCGCCGGTCACTACGAGGCCGGCATGAAGGGCTGGCTCACGGTCCGCTGACAACCCAGGAGATTGATGAATGATCCGAATCCTCTGTGCTCTGGCCCTGGCAGCGTCTGCCGGCACCGTCCTGGCCCAGGACAGCGAAGGCACGGTGCGCAAGATCGACAAGGCCAAGTCCAGGATCACGCTGCAGCACGGAGAGATCAAGAACATCGGCATGCCGCCGATGACGATGGTCTTCCAGGTCAAGGACGCCAAGCTGCTCGCCGGCGTGGCCGTCGGCGACAAGGTGAGCTTCGCCGCCGACAAGATCGGCGACCAGTACGTGGTGACCGCGCTGGCGCGCAAGAAGCCCTGAACCGGCGCTCAGGCCGCCGGCGCGTACCCCGCCTCGGCGAGCGCCGCCACCACCGCGGTGCGCGCCGCCTCGGTCTGTACCTGCACCCGCTTGGTCGCCAGGTCGGCCTCGACGGTGGCCTGCGGGTCGACCGCGTGCACGGCCTCGGTGATCGCCTTGACGCAATGGCCGCAGCTCATGGCCTGGACGGTGAACTCGAGCATGGGGAACTCCTTGGCTTTCGGATGATGAGGCACAAAGTCTCAAGCTTGACACGGTGGCAAGGTCAAGCGCCTGATCTGGGTTGACCTTTCCATGATGGCAAGGTGCAAGCTCTGCCCATGAACCATCCCACTGCCGAAAACACGCTCGCGATCGAAGGCATGACCTGCGCGTCCTGCGTGATGCGCGTCGAGAAGGCGCTGGCCAAGGTGCCGGGCGTCGTCTCGGCCGAGGTCAACCTGGCCACCGAGACCGCGCGTGTGCAGGGCGGCGGCAACGCCGCCGCGCTGATCGCCGCCGTGCGCAAGGCCGGCTACGAGGCGCACGAGCTGGCGCAGGACGAGGAGGTGGGCACGCACGCCGCGCCGTTCTGGCCGGTGGGGCTGGCCGCCGCGCTGTCGCTGCCGCTGGTGGTGCCGATGGTGGGCTCGCTGTTCGGGCTGCACTGGATGCTGCCCGGCTGGTTGCAACTGCTGCTGGCCACGCCGGTTCAGTTCTGGCTGGGCGCGCGCTTCTACATCGCCGGCTGGAAGGCGCTGCGGGCCGGTGCCGGCAACATGGACCTGCTGGTGGCGCTGGGCACCAGCGCGGGTTATGGCCTGTCGGTGTTCCAGTTGTGGCGCAGCGCGGACGCGATGCCGCACCTGTACTTCGAGGCCTCGGCCGTGGTGATCACGCTGGTGCTGCTGGGCAAGTGGCTCGAGGCGCGCGCCAAGCGACAGACCACCGAGGCGATCCGTGCGCTGCAGGCGCTGCGCCCCGACACCGCGCGCGTGCGCGGGGCCGACGGCCGCGAGGAGGAGCGCTCGATCGCGCGTGTCGCGGTCGGCGACCTCGTCGTCGTGCGGCCGGGCGAGCGCGTCGCGGTCGACGGCACGGTGGTCGAGGGCGCGAGCCACGTCGACGAGTCGCTGATCACCGGCGAGAGCCTGCCGGTGGCACGTCACGAAGGCGACCCGGTGATCGGCGGCGCGGTCAACGGCGAAGGCCTGCTCGTCGTGCGCACCCGCGCCACCGGCGCCGAGACGACATTGGCGCGCATCGTGCGCCTGGTCGAGTCGGCGCAGGCCAGGAAGGCGCCGATCCAGCGCCTGGTGGACCGCGTCAGCGCGGTCTTCGTGCCGGTGGTGATCGGTCTGGCGCTTCTCACCTGGCTGGTCTGGGGGTTGGGCGCCGGCCAGTGGGAAGCCGGCCTGCTCAATGCGGTGGCGGTGCTGGTGATCGCCTGCCCCTGTGCGCTCGGCCTGGCCACGCCCGCGGCCATCATGGCCGGCACCGGCGTGGCGGCACGGCGCGGCATCCTGATCAAGGACGCCGAGGCGCTGGAAACGGCGCACCGCATCGCGGTCGTCGCGTTCGACAAGACCGGCACCCTGACCGAAGGCAGGCCGCGGCTGGTGGAGGCCCTGCCGGTGGCCGGCCGGTACCTATCGTCCGCGGTCGACGGCGATCGCGCAGCGCTGCTCGCCGACGCGGCGGCGGTGCAGTCCGGCAGCGAACACCCACTGGCGCGCGCGGTGTTGCAGGCGGCCGCCGACGAAGGCATCGCCGCTTCGGCTGCCAGCGAGCTGAAGGCCGAAGCCGGCCGCGGCATGACGGCGCGCGTCGACGGCCGCACGCTGCGCCTGGGCAGCACACGCTGGATGAACGAACTCGGCGTCGACCTCGCGCCGCTGGCCGCTGCGGCCGAGCAGCAGCAGGCCGCCGGCCGCACCGTGTCGTGGCTTGCCGAGGACCGAAACCTGCGCGGGCTGCTGGCCTTCGGCGACACCCTGAAGCCCGACGCTCGTGCGGCGGTCGATGCCCTGCATGCGCTGGGCGTCAAGACGCTGCTGCTGTCGGGCGACAACCGCGGCAGCGCACATGCGGTGGCTGCGGCGCTTGGCATCGACGAGGTGCGCGCCGAGGTGCTGCCGCAGGACAAGGCCGCGCTGATCGCCGAACGCCGTACGCAGGGCGGCGGCACCGTGGTGGCGATGGTCGGCGACGGGCTGAACGATGCGCCGGCATTGGCGGCGGCCGACGTGGGCATCGCGATGGCCACCGGCACCGACGTGGCGATGCACGCCGCGGGCATCACGCTGATGCGCGGCCAGGTCGGGCTGGTGGCCGAGGCCATCGACCTGTCGCGCCGCACCACGGCCAAGATCCGGCAGAACCTGTTCTGGGCCTTCGTCTACAACGTGGTCGGCATCCCGCTGGCCGCGTTCGGGCTGCTCAGCCCCGTGTTCGCCGGCGCGGCGATGGCGATGAGCAGCGTCAGCGTGGTCACCAACGCGCTGCTGCTGCGGCGCTGGAAGGGGACGGGTCGATGAGCATGAACATCGGCGAGGCCGCGGCGCGCTCCGGCGTCTCGACCAAGATGGTGCGGCACTACGAGTCGCTGGGCCTGCTGCCGCGGGTGGCGCGCACCGAGGCCGGCTACCGCCAGTACGGCAACAACGAGGTGCACACGCTGCGCTTCATCCGCCGAGCGCGCGACCTCGGATTCTCGATGGCCGAAATCGGCGAGCTGCTCAAGCTGTGGAGCAACCGCCGCCGCGCCAGCTCCGACGTGCGCCGCATCGCCGAGCGCCACGTGGCCGACCTCGAGCGCCGCATTGCCGAGATGACGTCGATGAAGCGCACACTGGCGCACCTCATCCATGGCTGCCACGGCGACGAGCGGCCGGAGTGTCCGATCCTCGACGAGCTGTCTCATGAGTGACGCCACGCACGACCACGACCTCGCGCCTTTCCGCCACAGCCATGCCTTCGTCGACGACGGAGCACCGCAGCGCACGCGCGCGCTGTGGTGGGTGACTTGGATCACGCTGGCCACGATGGCCATCGAGCTCGCCGCGGGGTACTGGGCCGGTTCGCTCGCACTGGTGGCCGATGGTTGGCACATGGGCACGCATGCGCTGGCCTTGGGCGGTGCCGCGCTCGCGACCGTCGCCTCCCGCCGCGCACATCGCTCGACCCGCTTCACCTTTGGCGGCTGGAAGATCGAGGTGCTGGCGGCCTACACGAGCGGCCTGCTTCTGCTGGCGGTGGGCGTGTGGATCGCCATCGATGCGGCCGCGGCGCTGGCCGCACCACGTCGCGTCGCCTACGAGGAGGCGATCGCGGTGGCGGTGCTCGGCCTCGTGGTCAACCTGTCCTGCGCCGCGATCCTGGCGCGCGCCTCCGGCGGCGCGCACCACGCGCACCACGGACACGCCCACGACCACAACTACGGCGCGGCCTACATGCACGTGCTGGCCGACGCCTTCACGTCCGTGCTCGCGATCGTCGCGCTCGCCGGCGGGCTGTGGTGGGGCGTCGCGTGGCTCGACCCGGCGGTCGCGATCGTCGGCGCGGTGGTGATCGGCCGGTGGGCGCTGGGCGTGCTGCGCGACTCGGCGAGGGTACTCGTCGATGCCAGCGCGCCACCGAGGCTGGCCGCGCAGGTGCGCGCCCTGATCGAGGGCGACGGCGACGCCAAGCTCGCCGACCTGCATGTGTGGCAGGTCGGTCCGGGCTGCTACGCCGCGGCGTTGTCGATCGTCGCTGACCACCCGCAGCCGACTGCGCACTACGGCGCGCGGCTGCGCTCGCTGCGCTCGCTGCGCCACGCGACGATCGAGGTCCATCGCTGCACGGGCGGCGCGACGCCGGCATGACGGCCGCGGCGTCCGCGGCGCACTACGATCGCGCACCCCAGCGCAGGAGACACCGATGACCGCCACGCTTGCCGCCCTCACGAACGACCAGGTGCGCCTGGCCGCGCGCCCGACGGGCCTTCCCAAGGCCAGCGACTGGCAGCACACGAGCGAAGCCGTCGCCGAACCGGCCGAGGGCGGTTTGGTCGTCAAGACGCTGATGCTCTCGCTCGACCCGGCGATGCGCGGCTGGATGAGCGAGGGCAAGAGCTACATCCCGCCGGTGGGCATCGGCGATGTGATGCGGGGCGGCGGCATCGGCGTGGTGATCGCCTCGAAGCACCCGACCATCGCCGTGGGCGACACGGTGAGCGGTGGCCTGGGCGTGCAGGAGTACGCCACCTTCCAGGGCGACCAGGCCAAGCGCGCGGGGATCGTCAAGATCGACCTGCGCCTGGGCACGGCGTCCCAATGGCTCAACGTGCTCGGCATGCCGGGCATGACCGCCTACTTCGGCCTGCTCGACGTGGGCCAGCCGAGGGTCGGCGACACGGTGGTGGTTTCGGGTGCGGCCGGCGCCGTTGGCCAGACCGTCGGCCAGCTCGGCAAGATCAAGGGCTGCCGCGTGGTGGGCATCGCCGGTGGTCCCGCCAAGTGCCGCTGGGTCGTCGATGAACTCGGCTTCGACGCCTGCATCGACTACAAGGCAGGCGCGCCGCAAGGCGCGCCCGGTCGCGACGCGGTCAGGGACGGGCTGAAGGAACACTGCCCCGATGGCGTGGACGTGTACTTCGACAACGTCGGCGGCGAGATCCTCGACGCAGTGCTGGCGCGGCTGAAACGCAAGGCGCGCATCGTGATCTGCGGCGCGATCAGCCAGTACAACAACACGACGCCGGTGCAGGGGCCGAAGAACTACCTGTCGCTGCTGGTCAACCGTGCACGCATGGAAGGCATGGTGGTGTTCGACTATGCCGACCGCTACCACGTCGCGATCACCGAGCTGGGCAGCTACCTGCGCGACGGGCGCATGAAGAGCCGCGAGGACATCGTCGAGGGCGGCGTCGCCGCGTTCCCCGACACGCTGCTCAAGCTGTTCGCGGGCGCGAACTTCGGCAAGCTGGTGCTGAAGGTGGCCGACGCCTGAGCGCGGCGCGTTCCCCCTAATCAATAAATCGCGAATACACCTGACGCGAGCGCTGCGTAGGTCTAGACTGGGTTGGTGCCATGCCCCATGACACACCCGTTCAGCGGGTCAGCCAGCACAGGAGACATTCATGATCGCCATCACGCGTACGGCATCCATCGCGCCGGGCAAGACCGGTGAAGCCGTGTTGTTCGGCCACCAGATCGCCAAGTACATCAAGGAAGCCCACAAGGTCTCGCTCGAGGTGCTGATGCCCATCGGCGGCAATCCCGCACGCATCGCGTGGCATGCCCGCTATGACAGTCTGGCGCAGTGGGAGGCGCTGACCGCCAAGCTGCTGGCCGACAAGGCCTACATGGATTTGGTGTCGAAGCACGCCTCCACGTTCCTGCCCGCGTCGGTGCACGACCACATCTGGCGCACCGTCTGAGGTTCGACGCCGCCGGCGCGCTTCTTGCCCGCGCGCTGTCGCACGGCCGGGCGGCGTGACGCGGCTCGCCCCCGACCGTGGGGATCAGCGCAACTTGATCCCGAGCTCGGCGTCGCCGTTGGCCGTCTCGAGCACGTAGACGCCTGCCCCCGCGAGGAAGCCGACGCCACCGTTGGTCGTCATCGCCATGCCGGTCCATGGCGAGTTGGCGGTGAAGTTCGTCGTGATGCTGACGGGCAGTCCGTCGAGCAGGTTCAGCGTGATCGTGTTGCTGCTGGCGGTAAAGACACCCCAGTGACCGGCGGAGGTACCGGCGATCCAAGTGCCGTCGGTCTGACCTGCGGTCATCGTGATCTGCTCGCCGCCGACGAGCATGCCAACGCCGAAGCCGTTCGGGCGCGTGTCCTTCAGGTCGAGCAGGATCACGTTCTGCCCGGCCGAGGCGAAGCCCAGCGCGGTGCCGATGTTCGTGCTGCCGTCCATCACGCGCCAGCGCCCGTTGCCGAGCGACTCGAGCGTGCCGCTCGCCGAGGCGCCGGTGCAAGGACCCGCAGCGATGTCGGCGCCTGCGCAAGAGCTCCAGTTGCTGCCGGCGATCCGGAAGGTGCCGTGGTCGGCCCCGCAGATCGCGAGCCGGCAGTTGCGGTGGATGTAGTTGTAGTCGCCGGCGATCGCACCGAGGCTCGTCACCGGCTCGCTCAGGCCGACGATCGGCACCGTGACCACCGCGGCGCCGAAGCGCTCGCGCACCGCGCCGAGCAGCAGCCCGTTGGGCAGCACGACGATGCGCGCGTTCGGCACGCCCGAGGGCGTGTAGCTGCCATCGCGATTGAGCACCAGCGTGCCCGAACCGGTCTTGCCGTTCAAGCCGAACTGGCTTTCGGTGATGGTGTAGCTGTAGGTCAGGTTCGTCGTGTCGATCGTGTAGTCGATCAGCTCGCCGGCCATCGCCACCGAGCTGTACGTCGTTCCCGCAGCACTGCTGCCGCCTCCTCCGCAGGAGGCCACCAGCAGCGCAAAGGCCGTCGCGCCGAGGGCGATCGCAGCGCGCGTTATCGTGAACAGGGGATTCATCGTCGGGCACTCCTTGGGGCAGTGGATGCTCAAAGCGCGTGGAGCCTAGCGGATGCACGCCGACAGCGAACGCCGCCGAGCCTGTCGGCGCCGACCGCAGCGTGGCAAACGCACGCGCGCTGCTGCAGAAGGCATTTCAAGCTGTATCGGGCGCACGCCGTGTTTGTCATGGAGCGGCCATCCGTGTTTGCCCGCTCTCGCGCTCCACGGCCGCGGCATAAGGTGCGGCCTCTCAAGTGCGGAGCGACGTGATGAAGACTCGAGTACGCCCCATTGCCCGGCATGCGCTGGCCGCGGCGCTCGCCGGGTTCGTCTTTGCCGCACCGGCCCTGGCGCAAGGCAACGCACTCCTCGAGCGCGGCCGCGTGCTGATGCAAGGCATCGTGGCCTGCGGCAACTGCCACATGGTGCGCGACCCGCAGGGGCAGTTGTTGCCCGACAAGGGCCTGTCGGGCGGCTTCGTCGTGGTGGACGAGCCGGGCATGCACGCGGTGGCATCCAACATCACCCCCGACAAGGCCACTGGCATCGGTGCCTGGACCGATGCGCAACTGCGCAAGGCGATCCGCGAAGGCATCCGCCCCGACGGTTCGCTGATCGGCCCGCCGATGCCCATCGAGTTCTACCGCGGCATCGCCGATGCCGACCTCGACGCGATCGTGGCCTACCTGCGTGCGCAGCCCGCGGTGGCGAACCAGGTCGAGAAATCCGTCTACAAGATCCCGCTGCCGCCGAACTACGGCCCGCCGGTAGGCCGTGTCAAGGCACCACCCGCGAGCAGCAAGGTGCGCTACGGCGAGTACCTGGTGCGCATCGGCCACTGCATGGATTGCCACACTCCGCGCGCTACCGACGGACGCCTCGTCAAGGCCAAGTGGGGCGCCGGCGGCCAGGTGATTGCCGGGCCCTGGGGCAAGTCGGTCACGCGCAACCTCACGCCGCATCCGAGCGGGCTCAAGGGATGGAGCGATGCCGACATCGCGCGCGCGATCCGCGAGGGGGTGAGGCGCGACGGCACGAAGCTCAATCCGCCGATGGGCTTTTCCTTCTACAAGAACATCAACGACACCGACATGGCGGCCATCATCGCCTACCTGCGCACACTCAAGCCGCAGGCATTCGGCGGCTGACCGCAGCGCGCTGCGGTCGCGCACCGGCTTGGCAGGTGGCGGTGCCGCGCGGCCCCACGCAGGAGCTAAAGGGCCGCGAGGGCGGCGCGCGCAACGCCCTCGCCCCACTCCTGCAGGAAGTGGCCGCCGTCCGCAACCTCCAGCGGGGCCAGGCAGTTGCGGATCTGCGCCGCGACATGACGCATCACCGGCGGGCCCAGCACCGGATCCTTCATGCCGATGGCCATGAACGTGCGGCCCTGCCATTCGCTGCGAAACCAGTCCCGCGCCCGGCGCGACAACGCCGCACCGTCGGCATCGGGCCGCTCAGGCACCAGGTTCGGAAAGCGCCGCACCCCTGCCTTGTACGATGCATCCGGGAACGGCGCGTCGTACGCCGCGGCCTCGGCCGGCGTGAGGTGCGGGCACGAGCGTGCCATCAGCTTGCCGATGGCCAGATCCGGGTTCCTGTTGCTGTAGGCCCGCCAGTCGAGGAAGCCCTGGCCGAGCGGCATGTCGCCGCAACCGAAGGCGGTGTTCATGACCAGCAGGCCGGCAAAGCGCTGTGGCGCGTGCATCGGCAGCGTCAGGCCCAGCAGGCCGCCCCAGTCCTGCACCACCAGAACGACATTGCGAAGATCCAGGCGCTCGATCAGGGCGCGCAACATCTCGCGATGGAAGGTGAAGGTGTAGACGCCCTCTTCTGCCGGCTTGTCGCTCTTGCCGAATCCCAGCAGGTCGGGGGCCAGGACCCGCGCCCCCGCCGCGACGAAGACGGGAATCATGCGGCGGTAAAGATAACTCCACGTCGGCTGCCCATGCAGGCAGAGGAACACCCGCTCCGCATCGCGCGGACCTTCGTCGACGTGGTGGATCCGCAGCCCGTGGTAGCCCTCAAGATCATCGAGGTAGTGGGGCGCGAATGCATACCCGGGCAGCCCGGTGAAGCGCTCCTGCGGCGTGCGAAGTGCCGCTCCCATGACGTTCGGCGGCTCGCCCGGGCGTCTCAGAAGTGGACGCCGCGCATCATCTGCGCCATCGCGATCGCCTCCGGTGACAGCGTGGCCTTCGGCGCCTTCTCGCCCTTGGCCGCCGCGCTGTCGGGGAACATCCGGAAGGTGGTGTTCATGATGATCTGTGTGATCCGGGGCGCCGCTGCATGCAGGATCTCTCCGAAGATGCCCAGGCGCGTCGCCACGCGCACCGGCTTATCGATGCATGCCTGGACGACCATCGCGGCGGCCTCCTCGGGCGCGAGCAGGGGCATGCTGTCGTAGATCTTGGTCGGCGCCGTCATCGGCGTGCGCACGAGCGGCATGTTCACGGTCGTGAAGGTGATGCCCTGGTCGGCGAACTCGCTCGAGGCGCAGGCCGTCCAGGCGTCGAGCGCGGCCTTGCTGGCCACGTAGGCCGAGAACCGCGGCGCGTTGACGAGCACGCTGATCGAGCTGATGTTGACGATGTGCCCCTTCTTCTTGGCCACCATGCCCGGCAACAGGCCCATCGTGACGCGCAGCGAGCCGAAGTAGTTGAGCTGCATCGTGCGCTCGAAGTCGTGGAAGCGGTCGTAGCTCGACTCGATCGCGCGGCGGATCGAGCGGCCGGCGTTGTTGATCAGGAAGTCCACGCCGCCGTGCTCGGTCTGCAGCGCCTTGACGAACTCGGCGCAGCTCGCCTCGTTGGCGATGTCCACCGAGTAGCTGAACACCCTGGCGTCCTTGCCGGCGGATTCCTTGAGCTCCTTGACCGCGGCGTCGAGCTTGTCCTGGTCGCGGCCGCAGATGATCGTGACCGCGCCGGCTTCGGCGAACTTGTGCGCGGCCGCTAGACCGATGCCCGAGCTGCCGCCGGTGACCAGCACGACCTTGCCGCCCACCGTGCCCTTGAGCGAGCGGTCGACGAACAGCGCCGGGTCGAGGTGGCGCTCCCAGTAGTCCCACAGGCGCCACGCGTAGTCGTCCAGCTTGGGGCATTCGATGCCGCTGCCCTTCAACGCCGCGTCGAGATCGCGCCGGTCGTAGCGTGTGGGCCAGTTGACGAACGTGAAGATGTCCTCGGGCAGGCCCAGGTCCTTCATCACCGCGTTGCGGATGCGGCGCACCGGCGCCAGCGCCATCAAGCCCTTCTTCACGCTCTTGGGGATGAAACCCAGCAGCGCGGCGTTGACGAACAGGTTCATCTTCGGCGCATGCGCGGCCTTGCTGAAGATGTCGAGCACGTCGCCGATGCGGTAGCCCACCGGGTCGACCAGGTGGAAGCAGCGACCCTTGATGTCGGCCTTGGCGTGCGCGATGTGGTCGAT
>Ga0209797_10001976_pt1 | contig 10339 bp, 7 predicted proteins | sample DOMMetBare3Fresh_2_FD_187472 | JGI IMG/M metagenome (GOLD analysis project Ga0209797, IMG submission 187472) | Wetland sediment microbial communities from St. Louis River estuary, USA, under dissolved organic matter induced mercury methylation -... | ecosystem: Environmental > Aquatic >...
CGGGCGCCCGTCGGCGTCCGTCGTGAGGAGCATCGGGATCGTCCCGAACCCCGCCGACAGCTCGAGCAGCTTCTCGAGCTCGACCTTGACGCTCATGCGTCCATCCTCCCCCACGGGCGGGTCCCCCGATGTCGGTGGCGGCCCGTACCTTCCATCGCATGACCGACGCCTACGCGTTCACCGCGGTGCTCTGGCGCTGGGAGGGCAACGCCGCCTGGCACTTCGTCAGCGTCCCCGAGGACGTGACCGACGAGATCGACGAGCGCTGGGGGCACGCGGCCGGTGGCTTCGGCGCCGTCCCGGTCGAGGTGAGCATCGGGGGCAGCACGTGGCGCACGTCGGTGTTCCCCGACAGCAAGCGCGGCTGCTACGTCCTCCCCGTGAAGAAACCGGTGCGGGCGAAGGAGGCGCTCGTCGAGGGGGTCGCCGCCGAGGTGACGCTGACCGTGCTGCTGTGACGACACACCCCGCGGTCAGCGCTGCGGATCAGCCCAGGCCGGCGACGGCGACGAGCAGCCGGTCGACGTCCTCGGCGGACGAGTAGCACGACAGGCTCGCGCGGACGGCGGAGCCGCTGTCGCGGATGCCGAGCAGGCCGGCGAGCTCCCAGGCGTAGTTGTGCCCGGACCACACGTTGACCTCGGCCTTCGCGCAGTGCTGCGCGACGTCGTCCGGGCTCGTGCCGCGCACCCGGAACCAGACGGTCGGGGCCTGCCTCGCCGGCGAGCCGAGGCGCTCGACGTGGTCCATCGCGGCGAGGCCGTCGACGAGCCGGCGCAGGAGCGCGCCCTCGTAGGCCTCGACGGCCGCCTCCCAGCGCTCGGGTTCGCCGTCCCACGCCGACGCACGCGCGAACCAGATCTCGGCGGCCATGTTGCCGTCCTGCGCGGCGCGGCGCGGCTTGACGTAGTAGGTCTCGACCGTGCCGAAGGGCAGCTCGAGCTGCTGCACTTCCTTGACGTCGTAGATCCAGAGGTCCAGCCGACGGTTGAGCGCGAGCGGCACCTCGATCGAACGGCCGACCTGGAGCAGTTGCGGCTGGGTGGTGAACAACCAGGTCAGCTGCACGAACTGGCTGGCCTCGTCCTGTGCACCGGGCAGGGTGTCGACCTCGCGGCCATCGGCCAGCACGATGCGCTCGGGGCCGAACTGCAGGCTCCAGCGGCGGGGGGCCCGCATGAGCACCCGTTGCTCGCCCTCGAACCTGCGCGGCGCCAATCCGCGCTCGGTGAGCTCTCCCTCGCTGGTGATGCGGCGGGTCAGCAGTGGCGCCACCGAGGTTTCCAGGTGCACCTGGTAGCGCGTGCCCGACCGCAGCCAGTCGACCTGCGCGCGGCCCTCGATCGGCCCCCGGAAGTTGCCCGTCATCAGGTAGCTCATGCGGGTCGAGGGCGGCCAGTCGAAGCTCAATGCGCTCTCGGGCGGCTGCACCGGGGCCACCGGCTCGGGCGGCGGCGACGACGCCGCCGGCGAGGGATCCGGCGGTGTCGCCGCGGCCTGGGCGAGCGCCGGCGGCGGTGCCGGTTCGGGGGCTGGCGGTTCCGCGGCCACCACCTCCGGCACCGCCGGCGGGCGTGGCGCTGGCTCGGCAATTGCCTCGGCCACCGGCGCTGGTGCCGAGGCCGCTGCGGCCACCGCCGGCAAGGCCTTCCTGCCGGCGACCGCTGCCGGCGCACGGGCGGCCGGCGCGGGTGGCGCGGCCGGTGCCAGTTCACGCACGAAGGCCACCTCGATGCGGCGCACCGACTGCGAGCCCGCGCCCCAGCCGAAACGATCGAGCAGCAGCTCATTGACCCCCAGCACATGGACCAGCACCACCCCCGCCAGCAGCAGCCAGCCACCGCGCCGCTGCAGGGGCATGCGGCCAGCCGGCACCCGCAATGCGCGCTCAGCCATCGATCCAGGCGCGTCGCCGCGCCGCCTCCGAGCGCCCCGGCTTGGCCTGGGCCTGGAAGGCGATGCCCAGGCCGAGCGCGGAGGCCGGCTGCGGAACCACGCGCAACGTCCGCAGGCGCTGGCCGCGCACCAGCAGCAGCTCGAAGGGCCGCAGCGGATCGATCCAGGCCAGCGCGTCGTCCAGGCGCCGGACGCGCCAGCCGTCGACGGCCAGGATCTCGTCGCCTGCCGACACGCCCGCCGCCGCAGCCGCAGCGCCGTCGAGCACCGCCCCGACCTGCACGCCCGACACCGGGCCCTCGGTCAGCCTCAGGCCCAGGGAGGCGGCGAATCCGGCGCGCTCGGTCTGGGTCGTCACGCCCAGCGTGGCCAGCAACTCGGCCAGCGGCGGATCCTCGTGGCCATGCACCCAGGCCGCCAGCTCGGCGTCGAACGACCGGCCGCCGACCGCTTCGAGCGCCTGCGCGATGTCGGCCTCGGTGATCGGACCGCCGCCGCTGCGCAGCCACAGCCAGCACATCACCTGGTCGAGCGAGGCGCCATGGCGGCGCAGGCTGAGGTCGAGGGCCAGCGCGACCAGCGCGCCCTTCTGGTAGTAGCTGACAGTGGCGTTGGGGGTGTTCTCGTCGCTGCGGTAGAACTTGACCCAGGCATCGAAGCTCGCCTCGGCCAGGGTCTGCACGCGGCGCCCCGGCGTGGCCTTCACCTGGTTGACCGTGCGCGCCAGCAGGCGCAGGTAGCGATCGAGGTCGATCAGCCCGGCGCGCAACAGCAGCAGTTCGTCGTAGTACGAGGTGAAGCCCTCGAAGAACCACAGCAGCCGGGTGTAGTTTTCGCGCGAGTAGTCGACCGACGCGAACTCCTCGGGGCGCAGCCGCTTGACGTTCCAGGCGTGGAAGTACTCGTGGCTGATCAGCACCAGCAGCCCGACGTAGCCCTCGGGCAGGCCCTCCATGCGCCGGCGCGGCAGGTCGCGCCGCGCCACCACCAGGGCCGCACTGGCCCGGTGCTCGAGGCCGCCGTTGCCGTCCTCGACCGCGTGCAGCATGAACAGATAGCGCTTGAACGGTGGCGGGCTGCGCGAGTCGGCGTGCCAGAAGCGGATCTGCTGTTCGCAGATGCGGCGCATGTCGCGCAGAAGGCGCTCACCATCGACGTTGGGCCAGGCGCCCGAGATCACCACCTCGTGGGCCACGCCCGCGGCGAGGAACTTGCCGCGCCAGAAGCGCCCGAGTTCCACCGGGTGGTCGACGAGTTCGTCGTAGCTCACGGCGACGAAGCGCCGCGGACCCAGCGCCGCCATCGCCGTGGCCAGGTCCCATGACCGCGGCAGCGGTCCGATCGTCAGTTCGTGGCGCTCGGCTTCCCGGCCCTGCGCACACATCAGGAGGCTGGTGCCATTGAAAAAGCCTCGATCGGCGTCGAGGAAGGCCGTGCGCACCGAGCGGTCGAAGGCGTACACCCGGTAGCTCACGACCAGGGCCGAGCGCCCCTTGCATCGCGCCTGCCAGCAGGCCTTGTCGACCTGCTCGAGCTCGACCGCTGCGGCCCCTTGCCGAGCCTGCAGACCGCTGAGGTGGCGGCTGAACTCGCGCACCAGGTAGCTGCCCGGGATCCACACCGGCAGCGCCAGCCGCTGCACGGCCGCAGGCGCAGGCACGGTCAGGGTGACGCGAAACCAATGCGCCTGCGCGTCTTCGATGTCGACCCGGCAGCGAACGACCATTGCCTCAGGCGGGCAGCGTGCCGGCGCTGCAGATCAGCTCTTCTTGGCCGCGCTCGCCAGGCGGGATTCGATCAGGGGCGCCGGCATCGCGCCGGGCGAACGGGAGCCGTCCTCGAACACCACCGCCGGCGTGCCGTTGACCTTGTGCTTGCGGCCCAGGCCGAGGTTACGCTCGAGCACCGCCACGTCGCAGTTCGCCGCCGCCTTGGCGGGGGCGACGCCGTCGACCATCCAGTCGCGCCATGCCTTGCCGGGGTCCTTGGCGCACCAGATGTCGCGCGACTTGGTCGTCGAATCCGGCCCCAGGATCGGATAGAGGAAGGTGTAGATCGAGACGTCCTTGACCAGCAGCAAGTCGCGCTCGATGCGCTTGCAGTAGCCGCAATTGGGGTCGCCGAAGACGACCATTCTGCGCGTGCCTTTGCCCTGCTTGATCAGAATCGCGTCCTTCAGCGGCAGGGCGGCGAAATCGATCGCGGTGAGCTTGTCGACGCGCGCCTGCGTCAGGTCGACGTGGGTGCGGGTGTCGATGATCGAACCCTGGAAGACATGGTTGCCGTCTTCGTCGGCGTAGAACACGTCGGTGCCCAGGCGCACCTCGTAGATGCCGGCGATCGGCGTCTTGCTCACTTCGTCGATCTTGGGCAGGTTGGGCAGCCGCTCGGGCAGGTTCCTGCGGATCGCCGCCTCGTCGGCCCAGGTCGCGCCGGCCAGCCCCAGCGCCAGGGCCATCGCGCCGAGGCGCAGGGTCTTCGTCATGTGCATCGCCAATCCTTTCAGGCGTCCAGGGCCCGCGCGGTGAGCGCCCGTTTGATCGGCGCCAGGTGATTGAGCCAGGCCATGCCTCGGTTGCGGATCTCCCGCACCAGCGGCAACTCGCTCGAGAACAAGTGCAGCAAGCCGTCGGTGAGCCCGGACATGGCCAGCGTGGGCATTGTGCGCGAACGCAGGTGTCGGTGCAGCAGCGCGACATCGCCCAGGCTGCGCCAGGGTTCACGCGCGGCGATCACCGCGGCCAGGCTGGCCACGTCGGCCAGCCCCAGATTCAGCCCCTGACCGGCCAGCGGATGAACCACATGGGCGGCGTCGCCGACCAGGACCCATCCCGGCCCGCACAGCGGATGGGCACGCGCCAGGCTCAGCGGCCAACCCACCCGCGCGCTGGCCAGTTCGAGGCGGCCCACCGACGCGCCCACGGCTTCGTTCAGCGCAGCCATGAATTGGTCGTCGTCCAGTTCGAGCATCTGCCCGGCCCGGACCGTGGGCAGCGACCAGACCAGCCCGAAGCCCTGCCCCTGCCGTGGCCGGTCGAAGGGCAGCAGCGCCAGCACGTCGGGCGAGCGAAACCACTGCCACGCCGTCTGGCCGTGGGGCCGGTCGCAGTGCAGCCGCGCCGCCACCGCGGTCTGGCCGTAGGCGTGACGCTCGACGCGCACGCCCAGTTCGGTCGGGGACGCGGAGGCCTTGCCATCGGCCCAGACGGTGAGCTCGGCCTCGGGCAGCCGTTCGACGATCTGCAGGTGCGGTGCGAATCGCGCCGCCTCGCGCAGCGCCGACTCGAGCTCGGCGGCATCGACAATCCAGGCCAGCGCCTCGACCGCCTGCTGCCAGGAGGAAAACTCGATCGCGCCACCCGGCGCATCGCCGGCCACCCGCATCTCGTGAACCGCGGTCACCGCGTCGTCGGGCAGGGCCGACCAGACCTTGAGCTCCGACAGCAACGCACGCGAGCCCGCATTGAGCGCATAGACGCGCACGTCGGGCGCGCGGCCGGCCAAGGCTGCCGGGGGAGCGGTGATCGCCACTTGCAGTCCCTGGCGCGCCAGTGCCAGCGCCAGGCTGGTGCCCACTGCGCCCGAGCCCCTGACGCAGACGTCGACACGGTCCATGCCCGGCATTGTAGGCAGCGGGGCAGGCCCGCGCTGCGCGAGGCGGCGACCGAGGCGCGGGCGGCTGCGCGCGTGCGACCCCAGCCCCGGGGCGGCACCTAAAATCCCATGTTCGGCGGCCCCGGCCGCCCCTCCCCGAAAGCCTCCACATGAGCCTCAAATGCGGCATCGTGGGCCTGCCCAACGTCGGCAAGTCCACGCTGTTCAACGCCCTGACCAAGGCCGGCATTGCCGCCGAAAACTACCCGTTCTGCACCATCGAGCCCAACGTCGGCGTGGTCGAACTGCCCGACGCCCGGCTGACCCGGCTGGCCGAGACCGTCAAGCCCGAGCGCGTGGTGCCGGCCATCGTCGAGTTCGTCGACATCGCCGGCCTGGTGGCCGGCGCCAGCAAGGGCGAAGGCCTGGGCAACCAGTTCCTGTCGCACATCCGCGAGACCGACGCGATCGTCAACGTGGTGCGCTGCTTCGAGGACGATAACGTGATCCATGTGGCGGGACGGATCGACCCGGTGTCCGACATCGAGGTGATCCAGACCGAGCTGTGCCTGGCCGACCTGGCCACCGTCGACAAGAGCCTGCAGCGCACCACCAAGCAGGCCAAGGCCGGCGGCGACAAGGATGCGCTGCGGCTGGTCCAGGTGCTGCAGAAATGCGAAGCCGCACTCAACCAGGCCCAGCCGGTGCGGTCGATCGACTTCAGCAAGGAAGAACTCGCCGTGCTCAAGCCGCTGTGCCTGATCACCGCCAAGCCGGCGATGTTCGTCGCCAACGTGGCCGAGAACGGCTTCGACCACAACCCGCTGCTCGACCGCCTGAACGAAGTCGCGACCCGGCAGAACGCGCCGGTGGTGGCGATCTGCGCCAAGACCGAAGCCGAACTCGCCGACATGGCCGACGAGGACCGCCTGTTGTTCCTCGAGGAGATGGGCTTGCACGAGCCGGGTCTCAACCGCCTCATCCGCGCGGCCTTCAAGCTGCTCGGCCTGCAGACCTACTTCACTGCCGGACCGAAGGAGGTGCGCGCCTGGACGATCCACATCGGCGACACCGCACCGCAGGCCGCCGGCGTGATCCACACCGACTTCGAGCGCGGCTTCATCCGCGCCCAGACCATTGCCTACGAGGACTTCATCGCCCACCACGGCGAACACGGCGCCAAGGAGGCGGGCAAGATGCGCGCCGAGGGCAAGGAGTACGTGGTCAAGGACGGCGACGTGATGAACTTCCTGTTCACCCCCAAGTAGCAAGGCATGGACATCCAGCCCAGGGGTGTGACCTGTTGAGCGAGCAGAGCGTGGAAGTCGTTGTCTTTCCCTGGACCGTTGGATCGCGTTTCTGAACCGTCTGTCTGGCAAGCCCGGCGCGTAAGCGCGAGGGGGTAGGTCGGGAAACCACGGGCACGTCACGGGCCCTGCCTGGGGCGGTCCACAGGCCGCCGCCGCGGGAAGCTCACTTGTCCACGGCGGGCGCGGTACGCTCAAGCGGTCGCCATCGCACGTGTCCTCAGGTGTCCGCGCTGCTCGGCGGACTGGAAGGCGTGCGCAGCACCGCTGCGGCGGCACGGCTCGCCCGCCGGGCGCGGCGCAAGCGGTGCGCATCCGTCCAGTGCGACCTCTGCGCGAGCGCGCAGGTCCGGCGCCGATGGACGAGCACCTGAGGCCGCGCAGCACGATAGGCGTGGGAATCGGTCCGTTATCCGTCGATGGCCGCGCGCTCGTGGCGGCAGCATCGGCTCAGCCTCGGCAAGCGGGCGCGACATGGCAGCCCGGCCATTGTTGTTCGGATCGTTGGCGCGACGGACGGCAGGCCGGCCTCAAGGCCTGCGCCGTTCGACCGATAGATCCGATGAGGCGATGAGGCGATGAGGCGATGATGAGCCGACGACACACGTTCCATGCCCGAACTGCAGCCCGCGATGCCCGACTCGGATGCCATGCCCATCGGCTTGATCGTCTGGAGCGTCGGCACGCATGGTCTGGCCGGTCGCCTCGCGTGCCCGTTGCCAGGGATTGCCAAGTGGCGCGGCATCGACGCGATCGTGCGCTCGCTCGCACCGCGCGCATTCCCACCGACATGAGCCCGGACGCACGGCGGAACGGGCGCCCGCGCCCGGACGTCGCGCCGTCTCCCACCGGCCGCCGCGCGTTCGCCGACGCCACGCGGCGCTGCTGATCGGTCAGCGTGTCGAGCCGTCGCCTGCCCTGGCCGAGACGCACGAGCGCGAGCGTGCTCGCGCTCGGCATCGCCTGGGCACTGTGGCCATTCGCGGCCCGCCCCCAGGCCGCGGGCTTCACCGAACACGAGATCAAGGCGGTGTACCTGTACAACTTCGCCAATTTCGTGACCTGGCCGGCGGCGGCGTTCGATTCGCCCCGCAGTCCGATCCGCTACTGCGTCTTCGGCGACACCCCGGTCGGCGACAGTCTGGCGGACACCCTCAAGGGCGAAACCATCCATGGGCGGCCGTTGCTTCTGCTGCGCCCGGCCGGGCCGCCCGAATTCAAGGGCTGCCACGTCGTGTTCATCGCCGCCTCGCGCCGCGACCGCCTGGCCGATGCGCTGCGCGCGCTGGACGGCAGCCCCACGCTGAGCGTGAGTGACATCGAGGGCTTCTCGCGCAACGGCGGCATGGTCACGCTGCGCGTCGAGAACGCCCGCATCCGACCGGTCATCAACACCAGCAAGCTCGAACGCGCCGGCCTGGTGGCCAGCTCCAAGCTGCTGCGCCTGGTCGAGGTCATTGGCGACCGTTAGCCACGCCAACCACGATGCACGCGCCGCCGATCTCCATCGCATCCACCTGAAGCGAGACTCACCATGACTGCCAAGAACCTTCGCCATGGCTTGCGGTCGCGAGATCGGCGGCCGGTGCGCGCCCGGTGCGTGCTGGGACTGGCATTGCTGGTGGCGCTGGCTGCCCAGGCGCCGGTTCGCGCGGCCACCGGCCTGAAGGCCATGAGCCTGGAGCAGCTGATCGATGTCCCGGTGGTCGGCGCGTCCAAGTACGAACAACACCAAAGCGATGTCGCCGCGGCGGTGAGTGTCATCACGCGCCGGGAAATCAGGGCCTTCGGCTGGCGCACGCTCGATTCGGCGCTGACCAGCCTGCCCGGCGTGTACACGACCTACGACCGCCAGTACGCCTACCTCGGCACGCGCGGCTTCAGCGTCCCGGGCGACTTCAACACGCGCGTGCTGCTGACGATCAACGGCAACCGGATCAACGACGCCGTCTACGACCAAGCCTACATCGGGCGCGACTTTCCGCTCGACATGGACCTGGTCGAGCGCATCGAGTTCATCCCCGGCCCCGGCGGTGCGGTGTATGGGCAGAACGCGATGTTCGGGGTCGTCAACGTCGTCACGCGCACCGGCGCCTCGGTCGCCGGCACCGAACTGATGGCGCTGGCGCAGCGGCCGCAGCGACTGGGCGAAGCGCGCGCGAGCTGGGGCCGCAACTTCGACGGCGGCCTGGATGTGCTGCTCTCGGCCTCCGGTCTGCGCGCGCGCGGGGAGGATCGGCTGATGAGCTTCGGCGCGGCCAACGTGAGCGGCCTCGCGCGTGGCCTGGACGGCGAGCGCGACCGCGAATTCATGGCCCGCGCTGCGCTGGGACGATGGACCGCCGAACTGGTGGCCGGCGACCGCCGCAAGGACGATCCGACCGGCGTGTATCGCAGCGACCCGCTGGTGTCGGGCACCTACCAGCGCGACCGCATGGTGCTGGCACAACTGCTGTACCAGGACCAGGTGGGCGACGCGATGCAGCTGACCGGGCGGCTGTTTCGCGGCAGCGAGCGCTACCACGCACCCGAAACCTACAGCGGCAGCCGAACGGCGCTGAACGTGGCCAGCGACTGGGCGGGCGTCGAGGCGCGCGTGGTCTCCACGGCGATGACATCGCACAAGCTCATGCTGGGACTCGAATACCAGTCCAACCGGCGCCAGGATCAGTACTTCGACGACTTCGTCGCCACGCCTGACCTCGTCGACGTGGCGGTGCTGCGCAAGGGCTGGCGCCTGGGCCTCTTCGTGCAGGACGAATGGTCGATCACGGACCGCTTGAGCGCCACGCTCGGGATGCGCGTCGACAGCAACAACACCACTTCGCGCGCCTTGAGTCCGCGCGCCGGCGTGATCTGGAAAGCCGGCACCGACACCACACTGAAGACCCTGTACGGGCGTGCCCACCGGGCCCCCAATGTCTTTGAACGCGAGTACAACGACGGAGCGACCCTGGTCTCCAACAGCGGCTTGCGCGCCGAGTACGTCGATACGCTGGAGGCCATGGCCGAGCACATGGTGCGTCAGGGCCTGGTGCTGCGGGCATCGGTCTATCGGTGGGTGATGACCGACCTCATCGGGCTGGGCACGGACGCCGCCAGCGGGGTGCCGCAATACCAGAACGGAGACAAGGTCGGCGCCCATGGCCTGGAGTTGTCGGTCGACAGCCAGTGGTCCAACGCCACGCGGCTGCGCGCCAGCATGTCGACGCAGCGCGCGGTGTATGGCGGCGGCACGCCGCTTTACAACTCGCCCAGGCTGCTGGCGCGCGCGAATCTGTCCGCGCCGCTGCCGTGGGCTGGCGCCAGCGCCGGCATCGAATGGCGCTACGACAGCCGGCGCATCACGCTGGACGGCAGCGCGCTGCCCGGCAGCAGCCTGGTGAACGCGCACCTGGGCTTCGAGTTCGCGCGCGGGTTGGAAGCATCGCTCGGCATTCAGAACCTGTTCGCTGCACGCTATGCGCAACCTGGCTCGCGCAACAACTGGCAGAACGCGCTCGAGCAGGACGGGCGCAGCGTTCACGTCAAGCTGGACCTCA
>Ga0209797_10001977_pt1 | contig 10338 bp, 11 predicted proteins | sample DOMMetBare3Fresh_2_FD_187472 | JGI IMG/M metagenome (GOLD analysis project Ga0209797, IMG submission 187472) | Wetland sediment microbial communities from St. Louis River estuary, USA, under dissolved organic matter induced mercury methylation -... | ecosystem: Environmental > Aquatic >...
CCAGCGGCGAGCCGCTGAACCCGGCGCACTTCAAGGCCCACCTCGAGGCGCGGTACCTCGGCTGAGCGGGTCTCAGCGCGACTTCGGCCCGGCCATGCCGCCGGCGGCCATGAAGTCCGAGTGGGTGATCTCGGTGACGACCAGCGCATCGGTGGCGGCGAAGGACGGCCGGGGCGCCGGCCTGGGCCGGGCGCGGCGGTCGAGTTCGTCCAGCAGGGCCGACATCAGCCGCTGCAAGGGCAGGTTGTCAGGCTGCACCGGCAGCGTGGCCAGTTCCTGGCCCAGCTTGACCAGCGACTTGGTCGATGCCCGCTTGAGCACCGCCAGCCCGTCCTGCGTCAGGTTGAGCTCGAGCGCGGCCAGGTGCGGCAGCACCTGGCGGGACCTGGCCACGGGGTCGAGCAAGGCCTTCAAGGCCGCGGCCATCGCCAGGCCTTCGTGCGAGGTGCCTGCACGCGCATTGCTGCCAGCCGTCGGTGGGGTAAGCGTCATCGCGTCCTCGTCCAGAACCCGCCGTCGGGCTCGCTGCGGCGACGGCCCTCCGGCTGTGGCGATTCTGGCAGTCCCGCGGTGTCGGCGGCATCCCGCACTTGGCGGGATCGGTCCTCGGGCGTGAACATCGGCGCCGCTTGGGCCGGCGCGTGCGGCCGATCGAGCGCTTCAGCGCGCCGCGGCTGCGCTCTTGCGGCGTCGCGCGGCGGGCGCGGCCGGGGTGGGTGCGCCCGGCTTCGACGCCGCCCGCGCCGACTTGCGCGCCGGCGCCGGCGCCGGCCTGGCCTTGGCGGCCGCGCCACCGAGCCTGGCCACGGCATCGGACAACGCGTCGATGCGGGCGGCCAGCGCGGCCACGTCCTTGGCGGTGGGCACCCCCAGCCTGCCCAGCGCGCGTGCGGTGCGCTCCTCGAAGATCGACTCGAGCTTGTCCCACTGCGCGTTGGCCTTGCTGCCGACGCCGCCGGCCATCGCCGACATCTTGCCGGCCATGTCGCCCAGCCTTTCCTCGGCCGCGGCCTGCGTCTTGCGGTGCAGGCTAACGCCTTCCTTGATGAGGGTGTCGAAGACCTTGGTGCCCTCGCCCTGCGCCTTGGCGAAGGCGCCCAGGCCGGCGAGCCAGATCTGGTGGGCCGATTCCTTGACGGTCTGGGCCAGTTGGCTGTCCAGCAGGCCGGCCGGCGATTCGGCCTTCTTCTGAGCCATCTTCTGCAGCTTCTTCACCATCGGTCGATCTCCTGCGGGTCATGTCCAGGCTTCGGGCGAGTCCTGACGACAGGGTGCGGCCGCAGTGTAGGCCGAGCGTCGCCCGGCCAAAAGGGCGTCGTCCTAGGGCGCCGCCCCTAGCCGACCACGCCGGCCGCGCCCGATCCGCCGCGCGTGCGAGCTGCGGGCGCTTCCAAGACCTCGAGCGCACGATGCAGCTCCACGGCATCCGTGTGCTGCGCATCATGGCCGGGCGTCACAACAAGTCGTCGATCACCGCCAGCAGTTCGCGCGTTTCCGGCGGCAGCGTCAGGCAGGCGCGCGCACCGGCATCGAAGGCGGCGTCGATGCGCTGGGGCCGCAGGTCGCGCGACATCGCCACCACCGCCACCCCATGGGCGGCGAGGCTGCGCAACAGCGACAGGCCGTCGGCCTCGGGCAGCTCGAGGTCGAGCAGCACCAGCCGCGGTGCCCGCGCCTTCACCGCGTCCAGCGCCTGGGCGTCGGTGTCGGCCCTGGCCAAGGCGATGCGTGGCCGGTCGTGCAACGCGGTGCGCAACTCGTCGACCAGGCCCGGCTGGCGGGTGACGCACAGCACCTGCTGGTCGGCCGCCGCCGGGCCTGCCGTCGTCGGGGCCGCAGCCGACGCCGCCGGCGGCGGGCCGGACAGGCCCAGCACGTCGCCCAGCACGCGCTCGACCTGGCGGCGGCGCAGGTTCTCGCTCAGGTCGTGCACCGCGCAGACCGCCGCCAGCGTCAGGCCCGATTCGTCGCGCAGCACGCGCAGCGTCACCAGCGCCGGCATCACATGCGCCTCGGCGTTGCGAAGCCGCATCGGCTGGTGCACCAGGTTCTCGCCGGCCTCCGCGATCAGGCGTGCGAAGCGGCCCGGCGCCGGCCGTTCGTTGTCGACCAGCACGTCGTCGAGCGACTGGTGCTGCAGCGAAGCGGCGTTGACGCCGGCCAGTTCGGCGAAGGCAGCGTTGACGCGGCGGATGCGGCCCTCGGGATCGATCAGCGCCATGCCGATCTGCACCGTGTCCATCAGTGCGTGCACGGTGCGGTCGTGGATGGCCAGTGACTTCGCGCGTTGGTCGATCTCGTGGCGCAGCTCGTCGCTGCGCGAGCGGGCCTCGTCGCGCACCCGCTGCACCTGGCCGGTCATGCCCGCCAGCAGTGCGGCCAGCAGGGCGCCGCCCAGCAGCGCCGGCAACGCGAACAGCCAGACGCCACCGGTGGTTCGCACCGGCTGGGTGATGCGCATCGTCCAGCGCTGGCCGGCGTAATCGAAGTTCGCCTCGCGCGACATCAGGTCGGCGGCGGCGGCGCTGGTTTCGCAGCCGGTGGCGCCGGCCAGGTGGCGGCGCTCCAGCCGCAGGTCGGCGTCGAACAGGCAGCCACGCAAGGCGTCCGATCGTGTCGCGACCACCGGCGCCACCAGCGCCTCGGGCGACAGCAGCACGTACACCATCGGCAGCCTGGCCGCGCCGGACTGCCCGGGCAGGCCCTGCAGGAGCACCACCCCGGGCCGCGCGTCCAGCGCGGCGCCGATCGGCACCGGTGGTGAGGCCACCGCCTCGACCTGCACGGCCGCGCGTGCCACCGCCTGGCGGACGACCGGGCCGTCGAAGAACGAGCCCGCCGCGCCAGCCGTCGGTCCGGCGGGCAGGGCACCGAGCGCATGGCGCAGGCTCACCGGCCCGCGCAGCGCGGCCGGCGGCGGGCCTGGCGGTGCCGATGCGGCGGCGGCCGCGGTTGCCACCGCCGGTGCCGTCGCCGGCGCTGCCATGGGCGTCGGCACCGGCGCATCGATCCAGCCGATGCTCGTGACACCCAGCGAACGCTTGACCCAGGGCTGCGCCAGGCTGTCGAACTGGGTCGGCGCGAGCGCCTGGCCACCGCCTTCGAAGGCGCCCTTGAGCGCCTGCAGCGCCAGCACCGGCATGTCGAGCAGGGCCTGGGTACGCCCGAACACCACCTCGGCATCGCGCTCGAAGCGCTGCTGGGCCTGCTGCCGGTCGCGTTCGTGGATGCCCGCGAAGGCCACCAGCATCAGCGCTGTCAGCACGAACAGGGGCAGTGCGACGCTGCGGCGCCGCGCCTGCCAGCGGCTGGCCAGCGGCGAGGCGAAGGCCATCAGGATCGGCATCAGCAGCACGATGCTGGAGGCATCGGCGGTGGCCCGCACCATCGCCACCGTGAACGGCCGCTGCGTCGCATCGGCGGAGGCCAGCAGCTCGCCGGCGACCAGCATCACGCCACCGATGAGGCCCGAGGCGATTGCCGCGGCCACCAGTCGCCGCAGCGCCGGGCGGTTGTCCAGCGCGAGGTCGTCGGACCGGCCCGAGCGGCGCATCAGCATGCCCCCGAAGGCGGCCTGGGCGATCAGCGTCGCCGCGGCCACCCCATGCGATGCGTCGGGCGTACGCAGCGGCCACTCCCAGGCTGCTGCCACCGCACCCAACGCCACCGCCGGCAGCGCGCGCCATCCCCAGAGTGCACTGCCGCCGAGCGCCACCACCAGCGCCGGCGCCAGCGGCGACACCGCCACGCCGGAGGCGTCGAAGTCCGGTGCGATCCAGCTCAGCAGCGCGATCGCGACGGCCAGCCCCAGCAGCCAGGGGAGCGTGGGGGCAGGTGGCGGCGCCAGGGTGGCGCCGCCTGAGCTGGGCATGAAGGCCATGGTCGGGAACGAGCGTGAGCGGCCGCCAGCCTACCACCAGCGAGCGCTCGCTCGCCCCCGAGCTTGCGCGCATTCGCAGCGCCGCGTGCCGGCGATGCACGCTCCTAGAATCGCGCACGCCGCTCGCCGAGCGCGCGCCCCGGCGTCGACGACCTCGGGCCGGGAACCACAGGAGTCGATTCCGATGGACATGGGCATCAAGGGTCGCTGGGCGCTGGTCTGCGCCGCCAGCAAGGGCCTGGGCAAGGGGTGCGCGATGGCGCTGGCGCGCGAAGGCGCGAACCTGGTGGTCACCGCGCGCGGGGCCGAGGCGCTCGAAGCCACTGCCGCGCAACTGCGCGTGGCCGGTCCCGGCATCGAGGTGCGCACGGTGGCCGGTGACATCACCACCACGGCCGGTCGCGAGGCCGCGCTCGCCGCCTGCCCGCAGGTCGACATCCTGGTCAACAACGCCGGCGGTCCGGCGCCGGGCGACTTCCGGCAGTGGGACCGCGAGACCTGGATCAAGGCGCTCGACGCCAACATGCTGACCCCGATCGAGCTGATCAGGGCCACCGTCGACGCGATGGCCGAGCGCGGCTTCGGCCGCATCGTCAACATCACCTCGGGCGCGGTGAAGGCGCCGATCGACATCCTCGGCCTGTCCAACGGCGCGCGCTCGGGACTCACCGGCTTCGTCGCCGGGCTCGCACGCCAGTCGCGCCTGGCCGGGCGCAACGTGACGATCAACAACCTGCTGCCCGGCGCCTTCGACACCGACCGGCTGCAGGTCACGCTGCGCAACGGTGCCGCGCAGGCCGGCATCACCGTCGAGGAAGTGGCCGAACGCCGCCGCAAGACGATCCCCGCGCAGCGCTTCGGCGGTGCCGACGAGTTCGGCGCGCTGTGCGCCTTCGTCTGCAGCCAACACGCAAGCTACATGACCGGACAGAACCTGCTGATCGACGGCGGCGCCTACGGCGGCACGTTCTAGGGCCCCCGCGATCCTCCCGGCAGTGTGAACAGGCCCTGGCGCATGTCGCACGCGTCGCCGCTCGCCGATCGCTGGGCGGTGCTGCCGCAGTACCTGCTGCCCAAGCAGGCGCTGACCGCGCTCGCCGGCGCGGCGGCGGCCCGGCCGGGCGGCGCGCTCACCACCTGGGCCATCCGCCGCTTCATCGCCCGCTATGGCGTCGAGATGGCCGAGGCCGCCGAGCCCGACCCCGCCGCCTACCCGAGCTTCAACGAGTTCTTCACCCGTGCGCTCAAGCCGGGCGCCCGGCCGCTGGACCGCGCCGAGTGGATCTGCCCGGTCGATGGCGCGGTGAGCCAGTTCGGTGCCATCGAGCGCGACCAGCTCGTGCAGGCCAAGGGCCACCGCTACAGCACGACGGCGCTGGTCGGCGGCGAGCGCCCGCTGGCGGCGGCCTTCGACGACGGCTGCTACGCCACGCTGTACCTGAGTCCCAGGGACTACCACCGCATCCACATGCCCTGTGCCGGCCGTCTGCGGCGCATGGTCCACGTGCCCGGCGAGCTGTTCTCGGTGAATCCGACGACGGCGCGCGGCGTGCCGGGGCTGTTCGCGCGCAACGAGCGCGTGGTCTGCTGCTTCGACGGCGCCTGGGGGCCGTTCGTGCTGGTGCTGGTCGGCGCCACCATCGTCGGCAGCATGGCCACGGTCTGGCATGGCGTGGTCAATCCGCCGCGGCCGGGTCGGCTGCGCGACTGGCGCTACGACGATCGCGCGGTCGAACTCGGACAGGGCGACGAGATGGGCCGCTTCCTGCTCGGCTCGACGGTGGTGCTGCTGTGGCCGCGACCGCCGCAGGGCGCGTGGCGTTTCGAACCCGACTGGGCGCCGGGGCGCGCGGTCCGCATGGGCCAGGCGATGGCCGCGCTGCGCTGACCCCGGCGTTCAGCCGCCCGACAGGCTGCGGTCGTCGTGATCCTCGTCCTTCGCCAGGTGCCGCGTGCAGGCCAGCAGATGCACCCGGTGGGGGGGCCGCGCCTCGACGATGCTCAGCGCGGTATTGGCCAGCGCGGCCGGCGGCGGCGCGCCGGCCAGGTCGATGCGGCCCTCCTGCAACCAGGCCCGCAGCACCAGCCCGTGGGTTACCACCGCCAGCGCTCCGCCAAACGCCGATTGCCACCGCAGCAGTTCGTCCCAGGCCCGTGCACAACGCGCGAGGAACGCGGCCATCGACTCGCCGCCCGGCGGCGCCTCGGCCATCGCCAGCGGATCGAAGCCCAGCGTGTCGTAGGGCCGGCCGCGCAAATCGCCGAAATCGCGCTCGCGCAGCTGCGCACTGTCCTGCACCGCGGCGGCGCATCCGGCAGCGACGATGTCGGCGGTCTGCCGCGCCCGGGGCAGGTCGCTGCTCAGCACACCGGCCAGCCCCGCGCCGCGCAGCCGCCTGGCCAGCGCCGAGGCCTGCGCGCGCCCGCGCTCGGACAGCGGCGTGTCGGCCGGCTGGAGCACGCGCGCGACGTTGAGCGCGGTCTCGCCGTGGCGGATCAGGTACAGCGTCACCGCACGAGGTTGACGCCGCCGTCCACCGTCAGCGTGGTGCCGACCACGTAGTCGCCGGCGCGCGAGGCGAGGTAGATCGCCGCGCCGGCCATGTCGTCGTCGACACCGATGCGCCGCGCCGGGATCCGCTGGGCCACCGCCTCGGCATGGTCGCGGGCGTCGCGGTTCATGTCCGAGGCGAAGGCGCCCGGGCACAGCGCGTTGACGACGATGCCGTCGCCGATCAGCCTCAGCGCCATGCGCTTGGTGAGGTGGATCAGGCCGGCCTTGCTCGCCGCGTAGGAGTAGGTCTCGAGCGGATTGACGCTCTGGCCGTCGATCGAGGCGATGTTGATCACCTTGGCCGGCTGGCCCGTCACGCGCTGGGCACCCGCGCACAGCGCCGCGTGCAGCGCCTGAGTCAGGAAGAAGGGCGTCTTCAGGTTCAGGTCGACCACCTTGTCCCAGCCCTTCTCGCTGAAGGCGTCGAAGGGCTCGGCCCAGGCCGCCCCGGCGTTGTTGACCAGGATGTCCAGCGCAGCTTCCTTGGCCTGATAGGCCGCGGCCAGCGCGGCGATGCCGGCGGCGGTGGAGACATCGGCCGGCAGCGCCACGCAAGGGCCCAGCGCCGACAGCTCGGCAGCGGTGGCGGCGCAGGCCTCGGCCTTGCGCGAGGAGACATAGACCCGCGCGCCCTGACGGAGGAAGCCCGCGGCGATCATGCGGCCGATGCCGCGCGAGCCGCCGGTGACCAGGGCACTGCGGCCCTCGAGGGAGAAGAGTTTGCTCATGCGAGTCGCCCCGGTGGATCCAGCGCGGCGATGATCGCGCGCCGCCGGCCCGCGGGCAGTCGCCTAGGTGCCAGGGCCGGGCGACCAGTCGCCGATCAGTTCATGCGCCGAAGGCCGGGGGCGCTGGCGGATCTCGGTGGCGGTGCCGATCGAGACGAAGCACACCACCTGCTCGTGCGCGGCGAGCCCGAAGGCGCGCGCGAAGCGCTCGCTGCGCACCGAGCGGCCGCTGGTCAGCATCGCGCCGTAGCCCAGCCCGTGCGCGGCCAGCAGCAGGTTCATCAGCGCCGCGCCCAGCGTCAGCGCGCGCTCGGCCTCTGGAACGTCGGGGTCCTCGGGCTCGCTGCGCAGCACGGCCAGCAACAGCGCCGGCGCGCGCATCGCCTTGGCACGCGCCTTGGCGATGTCTTCGTCGGTGGGCGGCGGTGTGCGGTCGCGCGAGCAGGCCTCGAACAGATCGGCCAGCCGGGCGCGCTGCCCGTCGCCGATGCGGATCAGCCGCCAGGGCCGCAGGTCGTGATGGTCGGGGGCGGTGGCCGCGGCCTCGACCAGGGCCTGCAGTTGCGACGGCGTCGGGCCCGGCGCGACCAGGCGCTTGGGGGCCACCGAGTAGCGCGTGCCGATGAGCGCGAACGCGAACTCGGCCAGGCGGGCGTGGTCGTCGGCCATCGCCTGCTCAGCCAGGCCGCCCCGGCGCAGCGGCCCCGCACTGCCAGCAGGTGTCGAAGGGCCCCTCGATCAGCTCGCCGCAGCCGCCGCAGACCCAGCGCCGCTCGGGGGGATGCTGCAGCAGGTGCAACAGGCGCCGGGCCTCGGTGAGCTGGCTCTCGTCGCCGAGCCAGAGCTCGGGCAGCGCCTGGTCGGGCGGGATCTCGCCGGCGATGCTGCTGGCGTAGGCGCGCTGCACGGTGATCGACAGGCCGCAACCGCGCATGACGTCGGCCCACAGGGTGGCGATCGCGAGGTTGGGGGCCTGGGCCAGTCGGCGCATGGGTGCTCTTCAACGGCGCGAGGAAACGGCGATGCCGGCAACGATCAGGGCAAACGCCAGCCCATGGTAGCCCTGCGGCCATTCACCCAGCATCGCCGCCGACAGCATGGCTGCGAACAAGGGCGTCAGGTTGGCGACGAAAGCCGCCACTGCCGGCCCGGCCTCGGCCACCGCCAGCCCCCAGGCCCGGAACGCCACCAGCGAGGGGAACACGCCCACGTACAGCAGCGCGCCCAGCAGCGCGCCGGTCCAGGCCACCGGTGGCGAAGGGTGCAGCGCCTCGCCGATGGCGGCGAAGGAGCCGGCCCACATGAGGCCGAAGGCCATCTGCAGGCAGAGGAACTCGGTCCAGGTCCAGCCCGGCCGCTGCTTGCCCTGCATGTGCGCCGGCGGACGGGCCAGCATCCAGCTGTAGGCCGACCAGGCGACCACCGCCGCCAGCATCAGCAGGTCGCCGGCGACGAACTCCACCCGCCACAGCGCGGCCGGTTCGCCGCGCGCAAGCACCACCGCCACGCCGGCCAGTGACAGCGCCGCGCCCTGCCATTGCGCGCGACGCGTCGGCTCGCCGAACCACCACGCGCCGGTGATCATCATGCCCACCGGCGCGATCGAGGCGATCAGCGTGACGTTGACCGGCGTGCTGGTGCGCAGCGCGAGGTACTGGAAGGCGTTGTAAGCGGCCACCCCGGTGAGCCCCAGCGCCAGGAAGTAACGCCAGCGGCTGGCGACCTGGCGGCGTTGCCGCGGGTCGACGAAGACCCGCCAGCCCAGCGGCAGCAGCAGCGCCAGCGCGATCACCCAGCGCGCGGCGTTGAGCCACAGCGGCGCGATGCTCTGGATCGCGATGCGACCGACGACCGCGTTGCCGGCCCACATCAGCGGCGGCAGCGTCAGCAGCAGGGCCAGGCGGGGGGTCACTCGCATCGTGGGCCGATTGTGGCGGGTCGCGTGGCGTGCGCCCCTCGCTCGGACGGCGGCGGTCGATTTCGCATACGCTTGGCAATTGACAACTCCCGCAACCCCCACCAGGAATCCGCGCGCCATGACCAAAGCCATCCAGATCAAGCAGTTCGGTGGACCCGAAGTCCTCGAGCTGGTCGACCTACCCGTCGGTGAGCCCGGTCCGGGCGAGATCCGCATCCGCCACCACGCGGTGGGACTGAACTTCATCGATGTCTACCAGCGCACCGGCCTGTACCCGAACACGCTGCCGATGACGCTGGGCATGGAGGCCGCGGGCGTGGTCGAGGCCGTCGGACCGGGCGTGACGCACCTCGCGCCCGGCGACCGCGCCGCCTACGCCAGCGGCCCGCCGGGCAGCTATTGCGTGCTGCGCGTGATGCCCGCCAAGTGCGTGTGCAAGCTGCCCGACGCGATCTCCTTCGAGACCGGCGCGGCGATGATGCTCAAGGGCCTGACCGCGCAGTACCTGCTGAAGAAGACCCAGCCGCAGGGCGGCCTGCAGCCCGGCGACGCCGTCCTGTGGCACGCCGCAGCCGGTGGCGTCGGCCTGATCGCCTGCCAGTGGGCCAAGGCGATGGGCCTGCAACTGATCGCCACCGCGGGCAGCGACGCCAAGTGCAGGCTCGCGCTCGAGCACGGCGCCGCGCACGCCATCAACTACCGCACCGAGAACTTCGTCGAGCGCGTCAAGGCCATCACCGGCGGCGCCGGCGTCAAGGTGGTCTACGACTCGGTGGGCAAGGACACCTTCGAAGGCTCGCTCGACGTGCTGCGCCCCTTCGGCCTGCTGGCCAGCTTCGGCAATGCCTCGGGCCCGGTGCCGCCGTTCGCGCCCGGCATCCTGGGCGCCAAGGGCTCGCTGTACATCACCCGCGCCACGCTGTTCACCCACATCACCACCCGCGAGGCGACGCAGGCCATGGCCGCCGACCTCTTCGCGATCGTGCAAAGCGGTGCGGTCAAGATCCGCATCGACCAGAGCTACCCGCTCGACGACGTGGCCCGGGCCCACCGCGAGCTGGAGGCGCGCAGCACCACGGGCTGCAGCATCCTGTTGCCTTGAGCGCCGGCGGAAGGGTCGGCCTCGCAGGCTGCCCGCAAGCATGCGGGCAGGCCCTTCGGCAGGCACTCGCCAGCACGCAGGTGCTGGCTCGTGTCCGGCCTCGCAGGCTGCCCGCAAGCATGCGGGCAGGCCCTTCGGCAGGCACTCGCCAGGACG
>Ga0209797_10001978_pt1 | contig 10337 bp, 6 predicted proteins | sample DOMMetBare3Fresh_2_FD_187472 | JGI IMG/M metagenome (GOLD analysis project Ga0209797, IMG submission 187472) | Wetland sediment microbial communities from St. Louis River estuary, USA, under dissolved organic matter induced mercury methylation -... | ecosystem: Environmental > Aquatic >...
CAAAATGGATATTTTTTTGCTTTTGGGTTTGAATACTGATGCTGTGTGGAAGGGCTTTAAGGTCCTTTATCTGTTCCCATTCAATTTCCTTGTCTTTTGGAAATCCGGAGATGGTAACTCCCAAATGATGCACTGAAACGCTTTCTTTCTGAATTATTTTTAGTTCACAATGGAAAACATAATAATACATAGCTGTAGTAAGTAGTAGCAACGAAGCATTCAGCCATGAACTGTCAAATAAAGCCAGAATGGACAAGCCTCCAAAAACGATCACTTCAATTAAACGAAAAGTTGCATTGAGTCGGGTAGATTCTTCTGAAAAACGTTTTATAAATGCAATGGTCATTACATCTAAACCAATAACCAGTTCGCAAAAAGCAGTAATTGAATTACCTGATTTGTATTCATAATAAGCAACTGTAAGAAAAACGAGACCGGCAAAGAAATGCAGAAGTGCACTGTATTTTTTTAGATTACTATAAGCAGGGTGCACAATGGAAACTGAAAGTGGAGTAGCCATAGCAGCAGGTTTTAAGCTTTAGATGCAGTATTAAAAAAAATCCACATTGATATCCTGATTATTTTCAAAAGGTATTAAACTTATAGCTGCAGAATGGATACAACTATACTTTTACTCATCTGATTTATTCTTCAAACTCATCAATAATGTATAGGCGCCCTTACTTACAAAAATATTTTGTTTTGCATTTTCGTCTGGAATGATTTCTATGTATCCGTTTTCTGTAATACCCGTCTGTACTTCTATCATCTCAAACCGGTTTTCTGATTTTTTTATAAATACATACTCTTTATTTTCAAACCGAACAACAGCTTCTTCAGGAAGGGTAAGCGATTCTTTATTGCTGATTTCAATTTCAGCGTTCATATAAGTACCAGGGATAAGAGTTTTGTCGTACTTATCAAAATGGCAATGTACTTCTGTGTTTCTATCGGCTGTAAGATTTTTTCCGATGAGTAAAATTTCACAATTGTGCTTTTCCTGCAGATCATTGTTGGTATAAGCAATCAGTTTCTGACCAATAAACAATTTATTCACATCTTTTTCAAACACTTTTAATGCAAGATGAATATCTGTAGGATTGATGAGTTCAAACAATACCTCAGTAGGGGCAACATATTTACCTATGTTCACATTAACTTTTGAAACAAAACCATCAATAGGAGAAAGAACACGGATACTTCTTGTAATTGTATTTTCATCAAGATGATTGAGATTGATGCCAACGAGTTTTAATTTTTCTGCAAGGGCACTGATCAGCACTTTCTGGCTTTTGTATTCAGCTTCTGCCTGTTGAAATACTTTATCGCTGCTTGCTTTAGATTCATTCAGTTCTTTCTGACGTATGTATTCATTCTCCAGGAAACTGATTTTTGCTTTAGCGGTAAGATAATCCTGTTGCAACTGTATGTACTGCTGATCTTCAACTGTTGCAATTACTTCTCCTTTGTTTACATGCATACCGGGGAGTAATTTGGTTGTTTTGAGATAGCCACCCAACGGAACACTGATAGAAACAATATTTTGAGGTGGTACATCAATTCTTCCATTGAGTTTAAGTTTGGAAGTCATTTGTTTTTGCTGAAGCTGCATTGTTTCAATACCTGCATTTTTTAGTTGTGAGGGTGTTAAGGTTACAATGTTTTCGTCAGCAACTTCTGCTTCATTTTCAGCATTTTTATTTTTACTTCCGCATGACTGTAACAGAATAAGTGTTACAAATAAAAAAATATTTATTTTCATTCTCATAAATTTAATTATTGCTGAAATAGTTTAATTGGATAATACTACTGTTCAGGTTTTTTATTGCATCGAGATAATCGTTCTTTATGGCAGTTGCCTGGTTAATGAGCATATACCACTCAATAAAATTGATCAGTCCGCTGTTAAATTGTTTGTTGGCAGTTATAATAATCAGCTCAGCATTCTTTAATCCGGTTGACTCAAAATAAAGTACAGCTTCCTTGTGTTTGTTATATTGTAATAATGCAGCAGAGTACTCTTTTTGCAACAACTGGATTCCATGGTCATAATTATTCTGTATGATCTGTTTTGAAAATTTCACATTGCTGATCTTTGTTTTTTGTGCTTTTGCAAATACAGGAACACCAACTCCTACCTGTACAGATTGAAACCTGTATGATTTGCTGTAGTACTTGTCATCAGATCCGATACCAGTTATACTGCTGCTGAAAATCCCTAATGACAGGTCGGGCAGCAATTTCGACTTTTCAAAACTGATCATTGCGTCTGCAACCTTTTGCTGATGCTGCAATACAACAACAGATGGATGTTGCAGTATTTCAAACGGTGTAGTTTGATATTCAAGTTTAATTTCTTTTGCTGAAACCAAATAAGTGGCAGAGCTGTTAATTAATAATTGAAATTGCAGCTGCAGTAATTCCATGTCGCTTTTCAATTCACTGCGTTGTAAACGGATATGTCCCAATTGTGTTTCTGCAGTAGCTTTCTCCAGGATATTACTTTCCCCTTTTTGTAAACGTAACTCAGTTAATTTGTAAAATGAAGTGTAAAGACTATCTATATAACTGAGAAGTTTTTCTTTTTGCTGCATGTACAATAACTGATAAAACACGGTTGTTACTTGTCTTTTCAAATCCTTTTCTTTTACAGCAACTTCTAAAACACTGGTTTTCCATTCTTCTGTTAATAATGCTCTTTGTGTTGTATAAACTTTGGGGAAATTTATAGATTGTGATATGCCAAACTTTGTATCGGTATATATGCTGTTAAACTGACCAATTTCTGCAGTAATATTTGTTTGAGGTACAAGGGATGCTGTTCCAATTAGTAATTTCCTGTATGCTGCAAGCAGCTTCTCATTTTTTACCTGTAAATTATTTTTTATAGCTGTATCAATGGAAGCTTGCAGGGTAATAGGTATTTGAGCATTGATTGAATTGAGTGAAACAAAGAATAACAATACGATAGTAATAACCTGTTTTTTATTTTTCATGTTTATCCCTTTTTCAAAAACCATGTATAAAACCGGTAAAACAAAAAGTGTAAGAAAAGTGGCTATGAGTAATCCGCCGATAACAACAGTTGCCAGAGGTCGCTGCACTTCAGCTCCTGCTCCGTTACTTACAGCCATTGGTAAAAATCCAAGAGATGCTACAAGTGCAGTCATCAATACCGGGCGAAGCCTGATCTTGGTTCCCATCAATACAATACGTTTTAAGTCATGCATACCTTCATTTCTCAACCGGTTAAATTCTGCTATCAAAACAATGCCATTTAATACTGCTACACCAAACAAAGCAATAAATCCAATACCTGCACTTATACTAAAAGGCATACCTCGTAAAGCAAGAAAAAGAATACCACCAATTGCCGATAACGGTATAGCAGAAAAAATAAGCAAACCCAGTTTCACTGATTTAAATGCAAAATATAACAACAGAAAGATCAGTAATAAAGAAACTGGTACAGCAATCATTAACCTTTTTTTTGCTTCATTTAAATTTTCAAATGCACCACCATATGTAACATAGTACCCTGCTGGCAGGTTAAGTTGTTGTTCTGATTTTTTCTGTAACTCATTAACAATGCTTTGAACATCTCTTCCTCGTACATTAAACCCAACAACAATTCTACGCTTGGCATCTTCTCTTTGTATTTGATTTGGGCCTTCTTTTATTTCCACGTTTGCCAATAGTGATAAGGGAACCTGGCTGCCACCCGGTGTTGGGATTAATAAGTTTTGAATGTCTTTGATGTCTTTTTTCTTTTCGCCTTTCAAACGCACAACAATATCAAAACGTTTTTCATCTTCAAACAACATTCCGCTTGTTTGTCCGGCCAATGCCGAATTAATAACACGGTTAATATCTTCAATATTCAGATTGTATTGTGCAATTGTATTGCGATTAAAGTTGATCAGAATCTGTGGCAACCCATTTACAGTTTCAACATATAAATTTTTTGCTCCTTCAACAGTGTTAATGATTTTCCCCAGCTTTTTACTGTAGTGTGTAAGAGTATCAAGATTTTCACCAAATATTTTACAAACCACATCCTGCCTGGCACCCGTCATCAATTCATTGAAACGCATTTGTACGGGATATTGAAATCCAGCAGTAATACCTGGAAAATCCTGTATAGCTTTTCCCATTTTCTCTGCCAGTTCATCAAAACTTTTGGCCGATGTCCATTCTTTTTTATCTTTTAATATCACCATCATATCACTTGCTTCAATAGGCATGGGGTCGGTAGGTACTTCTCCACTTCCAATCTTGGTAACTATTTTCTCTACTTCAGGAAATCTTGATTTAAGAATATGCGCCACTTTTTGAGTATTATCTATAGTTGTTTGGAGATTACTTCCGGTTAATACACGTGTATCAACAGCAAAATCACCTTCTTCCAGTGCAGGAATAAATTCACCACCCAACGAACGAAGTATAATTAAAGAAACTATAAACAATGCAACAGCAGTAGCCAGAATTGTTTTGGGAAAGGCCAGTATTTTTGATAATGAGGATTGATAAAATTTCTCAACACTGAACATGAATTTATCAGATAAGTTATGTTCATGCCTTATCTTTTTACTTAAGAATAAAGCACTCATCATAGGAATATATGTAAGCGATAAAATAAATGCACCCAACAAAGCAAATGCAACGGTTTGTGCCATGGGTTTAAACATTTTTCCTTCAATACCCTGCAAGGTTAAGATGGGCAGATATACAACAAGGATAATAATTTGCCCAAAAACAGCACTGTTCATCATTCTACGGGCTGACAGATTTACTTCTGTATCCATTTGTTCCTGAGTAAGCCGGTTGATATGATTGAATTTTTTACTGTGTGATAGTTGATGCATTACCGCTTCAACAATAATAACCGCACCATCTACAATTAAACCAAAATCCAATGCTCCTAAACTCATGAGGTTTCCGCTTACTCCAAATAAATTCATCATAATGATGGCAAATAACATAGCAAGCGGTATTACAGAAGCAACTAAAATTCCGGCTCTGAAATTTCCCAGAAACAATACCAGTACAAATACTACAATCAATGCACCTTCCAGCAAATTGGTTTTAACAGTGCTAATAGCATTGCTAACCATTTTTGTACGATCAAGAAATGGTTCTATCATCACACCTACGGGTAATGTTTTCTCGATCTGAACAATTCGTTCTTTAATATTTTTTATTACTTCACTGCTGTTGGCACCTTTGAGCATCATCACCACAGCACCTGCAACTTCACCTTCATCATTATAACACATAGCACCATATCTGGTTGCGTAACCAATTTTAACTTCTGCTACATCCCTTATGAAAAGAGGAGTGCCACCACTCATTGTTTTCACCGAAATATTTTGAATATCTTCTATACTGCCCACTAATCCTTCGCTACGGATATATAGAACTGTAGACGCTTTTTCAATGTAAGCACCACCTGTGTTCTGATTATTTTTTTCCAATGCTGCAAAAACATCATTAATAGTGATGTTATAGGAATAAAGTTTTTCAGCATCTATTTCAATACTGAATTGCTTCAGTTTGCCGCCAAAACTGCTAACCTCTGCAACTCCTTTTACACCTATTAATTGCCGCCGAACTATCCAGTCCTGGATGGTTCTCAACTCTGTTTCATCATACTTATTTTCATATCCTTTTTTAGGACGTATAACATATTGATAAATTTCACCCAGCCCTGTTGTTACCGGACCAAGTTCAGGAATTCCTATACTTGCGGGAATAATTGATTGTAGTTTTTGAAGTCGCTCAGAAACCTGTTGCCTTGCCTGGTATAAATCAACAGCATCATCAAAAACAATGGTAACAAGCGATAATCCAAAACGTGAAAAACTTCTGATTTCTTTGAGGCCGGGGATATTGTTATTTACCTGTTCAATAGGAAATGTAACAAAACGTTCTATATCCGTTGCACCAAAAGATGGGGCAACGGTTATAACCTGTACCTGGTTATCTGTAATATCGGGCACGGCATCTATAGGAAGTTTTGTTGTTTGATAGGCACCATAACTAATAAGACCAATAATAAAAAGGCCAATGATGAGTTTATTCTTTACTGAGAACTGTATAATTGAATTGAGCATAAACAGAAAGATTTCGGTTTCATTAAAAAGTATATCGCTGCACTTTTAAGAAAGAACAACCCGTGAACTTTTAAATTATATTACTCTGTTAAAACACTGAAAGGTATCAGCAAAGTCTGGGTGGCTGCCAGATAGAGGAGAGGTAAACTGTATTCACAAAATCTTCAGTAGAAACAAAATGAGTTATTGTTTCCTTATAAAATGATTTTGTATAGATTGTATAAAAAGTTGATGGTATAAAAGCGTTTAATACATAACCCGAACAACAATCATGCGATTTAAAAGGTAACTGCTTATCATTGCCATGATCTGTATTAACGACATTTTCTTTTTGATAATGCAAAACCAGGAACTGCCATAAAGTTAAATCTTTAATTTGCCCTTTATGTTCTGCATAATGGTGAATAAGCATGGGTAACTTCAGAAACTGAGATAATTCAGTTGCAGAAATAAGATAAACTCCTAAGAAGAATATGCAGATCGTTTTTTTCAACAATTCAAATGTAATTAATAATTGTAAAAAAAGTTACACATTCAGGCCTTCGCAAACTTTTCCCTGCAAAAGGCATTAATTTCATCCATTTGTAACTCGCTCAATACAATTCCGGTTTCGTATTGGATGAATTGATTTTGTTTGGTATTAATGGAAACAAAATCATTTTTAATAAGCATATTATCAACATCTTTCCATTCAATGAGTTTTTCTTTGAAATTATTAGGGGTGTAAATTCCTTTATCATCAATACGAATGATATAATCAGAAAATATTTTTCGCTCAGTATAAAATAAAAGAAACATGCCAATACCTGCCACAATTTGAAGCATGCCCATAAAACTCAGGTTCATTCCAAAAAAGTAAGTGGCAGCGTAAAATAGAATGGCTGCTTCGGCTAACCTGAAAAAACTATTGGTGGCACCATGGTTTGGAAATAATTTTTTACCAAACAAAGCAAATAATATAGCGAGGATTGCACCGGCTATTTGAATAATTATAAATAAAAGATTTGGAGTGGGTTGTTTAAAATCGCCCCAGGCATTTGCAATCATTAAGAAACCGGCAAGTAAGTGTAATAAACGGGCAGCTCTTTTTTGCTTTTCAAATGGTTCAAAAAAAATGGGAATAGTATATGTTGCCATGGTGAGTTAAAGATACAAACTAAACACATTTACAAAAAAGACACTTCAAATGAAATGTTGTTTAAATAATGTTTGCCAGAAATAAATTCATATGTTTATGATTGCAGTACTTTTTTATTCAGGATTACTTGCCAGCATCAGGTTGCATAATTTATATAAAACTCTTGCTCCTACATTTTCATCCCATTCATTTGTACTGATGCCAACCTCACACAAATCAAATCCGATCAGTTTTCTACCACTGCTTAAAATTCTTCTTAATAAATAAAACACCTGCTCTATTTCAAGGCCGCCCATTACAGGAGTTCCTGTGTTAGGACATAGTTTTCGATCTAATCCGTCAATATCAAAACTGAGGTAAACATTTTGAGGTAACTGATTTACTATTTCATCAGCAATCTGTTTCCACAGTTCGCCATCTAATTGTCTTTCTTTAAGATTACGATCAAAATAAGTAACAATTCTGTTTTTGCTGTTGCAAACAATGTCCCATTCACTATCGCCATAATCACGAATGCCAACCTGTACCAGTTTTGTAAGTTGTGGAACTTCATTTAACGCATTATACATAATTGAGGCATGCGAATATTTAAAGCCTTCATACGATTCTCTTAAATCAAGATGAGCATCAATTTGAAGAAGACCAAACTCACCATGTTTTTCAGCTATAGCTTTAAAAAAGCCAAGAGGTGTGCTGTGATCGCCACCCAACAATGCAACCAGCTTTCCTTTGCTGATTAACTCTTTTGTTTGTTCATACACCCAATTATTGAGGAATAAACTTCCTTCATTCACTTCTTTGAGTGTTTTACACATGAACTTATTATTTTCAACTATTTCCCCCTGTGAAATATAGTTGATGTAGAGTTCTGCTTCTTTGCGCAGGTAATCACTTTTTAATAACACTTTACGATCATGCTCTCTCATATAAACACCACGACGCCATGCATCCCTGTTATCATTATCAAATAAATCAACCTGTAAACTTGCTTTAAAAATATGTTCAGGTGCACGGGCAGTTCCTGATTTATAACTTACTGTTACTTCCCATGGAACGGTAAGGATTACAAGCTGAGCTTCTTCTTCAGTAAAAGGAAGTCCGAAAATGTTATTATTAGGGTTTCCGGCTGCATTTGGGTCAAACTGTGATAAATCGGTCATGTTTTTAAATTGGAAAACTTCGCAAAGTTAATAGAGAGTAACATATATAATTAAAGTTGAGAAGGAAGTTTTGCACATACTGGCAAATGATTTGAAAGTTCATTTAACCAAAACAATCAGAGCAAAAAAACAATTTAGACGCTATTTTGTATTGTATAGACTATCATAAAAATCTGATATCTTATTATTACAACTTGATTTTGAGTTAACTTTGCGAAAATTAAAGTAAAAAAGATGAAGGTATCTCATATCCTGATTTTGGTAGTTATTGCGGTGGCTATTGGGCTGTTAATCAGTACTATGACCGATTTGTCAACCTATGATTCAATCAATTCAGCCAAGGAAAAACCAGGTAAATTCATTCATATTATTGCAAAACTGGATACTGTTAACGGAAAGAAAATTGAATACGACGCAATTAAGAACCCCAATTACCTCAGTTTTCATATTGTTGATTCCTTGGGAGGAACATCTAAAGTTGTTTACATGAAAGGAAAACCACCAACTGATATGGAAAAAAGTGAACGAATGGTTTTAAAAGGAAAAATGACTGACAGTGCATTTGTTTGTGATGATATCCTCATCAAATGCCCAAGTAAATACATTGACGACAAAGCAAAAATCAGCAGTAATACCAAATAGAATTAACTCATGCCATACATAGGTGAACATTTATTGCCGGGCCAACTTGGAACGTTCCTGGCAATTTTATCATTGATTTCTTCCTTACTTGCAACAATCGCTTATTTTAAAGCAACACAATCAACCCAATTAGCCAATCAGGAATCATGGAAACGAATTGCACGTACTGCATTTCTGGCCGAAATTATTTCTGTTATAGGCATTTTTATTTCTCTTTATTTTATTATTTCCAATCACCAGTTTGAATACAAGTATGCATGGCAGCATAGTAATTACCAGTTACCTATGCAGTATATTCTTGCTTGTTTCTGGGAAGGACAAGAGGGCAGCTTTTTATTATGGAGTTTCTGGCATTGTGTTTTAGGAGGTATTATTATTCTGCGTGAAAAAAAGTGGGAAGCACCTGTAATGACTACTATTAGTTTCATGCAATTTGCATTAGCTACAATGGTAATAGGCATTTATTTCTTCAACTTTAAATTAGGTACTAATCCATTTGTTTTAATGCGGGGCGAAGGCATGTTAAGCCCAGAACAATTCCCGATTGGATTTAATGCTGATGGTACTTTAAAAGCAGATTATTTATCGTTTATACGTGATGGAAACGGATTAAACCCTCTTTTACAGAATTATTGGATGACGATTCATCCGCCGGTTTTGTTTTTAGGTTTTGCCAGTACCCTTGTACCTTTTGCATTTGCCATTGCAGCTCTTTGGAAAAAAGATTATACAGGGTGGATATTACCTGTACGACCATGGGCCTTATTCAGTGCAGGTATATTAGGGTTGGGTATTATGATGGGTGCAGCATGGGCTTATGAAAGCTTAACCTTTGGAGGTTATTGGGCCTGGGACCCGGTAGAAAATGCTTCGCTTGTTCCTTGGTTGGTTGCTATTTGCGGTATACATACAATGATTGCATATAAACATACAGGGCATTCATTAAGAGCAACTTTCCTGTTTATGCTATTGCAATTTCTTTTAATCCTGTATTCAACTTTTTTAACCAGAAGCGGAATTTTAGGCGATACAAGTGTACATGCATTTACAGATTTAGGAATGAATACACAGTTGCTTTTATTTTTACTTGTGTTTGTAATTCCGGCTTTTGTTTTATTTGGAATGCGATATAAACTAATTCCAACAATTGTTAAAGAAGAGGCTATCAGCTCAAGGGAGTTTTGGTTGTTTGTTGGTTCTTTGTTGTTTTTTATATCTGCTTTATTCATTATCTCTAAAACTTCATTACCCGTATTTAATAAAATCTTTGGTACTAAATGGGCT
>Ga0209797_10001980_pt1 | contig 10336 bp, 8 predicted proteins | sample DOMMetBare3Fresh_2_FD_187472 | JGI IMG/M metagenome (GOLD analysis project Ga0209797, IMG submission 187472) | Wetland sediment microbial communities from St. Louis River estuary, USA, under dissolved organic matter induced mercury methylation -... | ecosystem: Environmental > Aquatic >...
CTCAAGATCGGCCTCACGGTCTCCGCCTCGATCCCGATCGCCGTGCTCTCGGTGGCGTTCTTCCGGACCCTGGGCCACTCGACGATCCTCGAGAACAACATCGTGCAGACCACCGGCTCGGCCGGAGAGTCCATCGCGGCGGGGATCGTCTTCACCCTGCCCGCGATCCTGCTCATGGGCTACGACCTGAGTGTCGGGAAGGTGGCGATCATCGCGGTGGTGGGCGGCGTGATGGGCATCCTGCTGATGATTCCGCTCCGGCGCGCGCTCATCGTGAAGGAGCACGGGCGGCTCACCTACCCCGAGGGCACGGCCTGCGCCGAGGTGCTCGTGGCGGGCGAGAAGGGCGGCCTGCAGGCGCGGCGGCTGTTCCAGGCGTTCGGGGTGGCCTTCGTCTACAAGTTCCTGGTGGCGGGGTTCAAGACGTGGAAGGAGTATCCGGGCTGGGTCTCCACCTCGTACAAGGGGGCGTCGATTTCCGCCGAGGTCTCGCCCGAGCTGCTCGGCGTCGGGTACATCATCGGGCCGAGGATCGCCGGCTACCTCTTCTCCGGCGGCTGCCTGGCCTATCTCGTCCTGATCCCCGCCATCAAGCTGTTCGGGAGCGGTCTCACCTCGCCCATCTTTGCGGAGACGAAGCTCATCGCGGACATGAGCCCGGGCGAGGTGCGCGCGAACTTCGTGTTCTACATCGGCGCCGGGGCGGTGGCCACCGCCGGCATCATCGCGCTCATCCGCGCCTCGCCGACGATCATCTCGGCGTTCCGCTCGGGCTTCCAGGACCTCCGCGGTAGCATCGGCGAGGGCGCCGCACGGCTCCGGACCGATCTCGACCTGCCGATCTGGGTGACCCTGGTCGGCGCGGTGGCGCTCGCCCTGCTGCTCACCGTGCTGCCGCAGCTGGCCGTCAGCCTGCTCGGCGCCGTTCTCATCGTCGTGTTCGGCTTCTTCTTCGTGGTGGTCTCCTCGCGCATCACCGGCGAAATCGGTTCCAGTGCGAACCCGATCAGCGGCATGACCATCGCCGCGCTCATCGGCACGACGGCGATCTTCCTGCTCATCGGGTGGACGGGCGTGGATCACCGGGTCGGCGCCATCTCGATCGCGGGGGTGATCGCCGTCGCCGCCGGCAATGCCGGCGCCACGAGCCAGGACCTGAAGACCGGCTTCCTCGTCGGCGCCACGCCGCGACGCCAGCAGCTCGCGATCATGGTGGGCGCCGTCACCTCCGCGCTCGTGATCGGCTGGACCCTCACCCTGCTCAACAACACCTACACCACCATCGTCCCCGAGCGGCACCCGGGCGTAAGGGTACAGGCCTCCGCGCCCGACGCCCCGACGCGATCGGTCACCGCGCTCGGCGAGCGGATGCAGCACGACGGCCGCGAGTGGGAGGTCGTCCGCGTCAACCTGCCGATCGGGGGAATCCAGCCCGGGAAGTACCTGGTGGACTCGGCGTCGCGCGAGGTCGCGTATCTCGTGGACCCCGGCATCGGTGGCCGGATCCGGGAGATCGACGGTCGTCCGATCACCAAGCTCGACTCGCCCAAGGCGACCATCATGGCGCTGGTGACCGACGGCATCCTTACCCAGAAGCTGCCGTGGGGGCTCGTCCTCATCGGGGTGTTCCTCACCTTCGCGATCGAGCTGATGGGACTGCAATCGCTGCCGATTGCGGTCGGTGTCTACCTGCCCGTCTCGACCTCCTCGGCCATGTTCGCCGGCGGCGTGGTACGCTGGCTGGTGGAGCGGCACGCGCGCGGGGCGGAGCGGTCGATCGCCGAGGTCGAGTCGGGGCCGGGGGTGCTCTTTTCCAGCGGCCTGATCGCGGGCGGCGCGCTGGCCGGGGTGGCGGTCGCCGGCGTGGCGGCGGCGCTGGCGCGGCGCGCGGAGGCGGCCCAGGTGCCGGCCGCGGACTATCTGGCGCATGTCGCGGGCCTGCAGAACGCCCTCGGTGCGGCCGCCCAGAACGATCTCGTGGCGCTGGCCGCGTTCGCCTGCCTGGCGGGCGCCCTCTACCGGGTAGCCAAGCGCTGACCCATGGCCGAGGCGGCACCCATCGAGCGGGGCGGGCTGGCGCGATGGCGCTCCGGGCCGTGACGGTCTCCATCGAGTTGGTGCGGGACGATGCGCTGCTGGGGGAGGCGCGGACCCTGTTCGAGGAGTATGCCAAGGCGCTCGGCAGCGATCTTGGCTTTCAGGGATTCGGCGAGGAGCTGGCCACCCTGCCCGGGGCGTATGCGCCGCCCCACGGCAGACTGCTCGTGGCGAGAGTGAACGGGATGGCCGTGGGGTGCGTCGCCGTCCGGCCGCTCGAGCCGGGCATTTGCGAGATGAAACGCCTGTACCTCCGGCCGGGCTACCGGGGCTCGGGCATCGGCCGGGGGCTCGTGGAGGCCGTCGTCCGGGAGGCACGGGTGGCGGGGTACCGCTCGATGCGGCTCGACACGCTCGAGACCATGGCCCGCGCGCGAAGCCTGTACCGAACGCTGGGCTTCCGCCCCACCGCACCCTACCGACACAATCCGCTGCCCGGCGCCGAATTCCTGGAGCTGGATCTTCTCACAGCCGAGGGGTAGACAACGAGGCCGCGGTCCGCGACCTTTGGCGGTCTCCCACCATCCCGGATTATGACACCCGAATCGCTCGCTTTCCTCAAATCGCTGCTCGATACGCCCGGCCCTTCCGCCTTCGAGGCCGCCCCCGCACGCGTCTGGCGGGCGGAAGCGGCGCGGTTCGCCGACGGCGTGCGAGCCGACGTAGCCGGCAACTCCTTTGCCACGCTGAATCCCGACGGCCGGCCGCGCGTGATGCTCGCCGGTCACATCGACGAGATCGGCGTCATGGTCAGCCACATCGACGACGACGGCTACCTGAGCTTCGACACCATCGGGGGATGGGACCACCAGGTGTTCGTGGGCCAGCGCGTCCATCTGCTCGGCCGCCAGGGACCCGTCACGGGCGTCGTCGGGAAGAAGGCGATCCACCTGATGGAGAAGGACGACCGCGAAAAGGTGTCGAAGGTGGAAGACCTGTGGATCGACGTCGGCGCCACCAGCCGCGCCGAGGCGGAGCGCCAGCTCCGGATCGGGGATCCCGGCGTCCTGGCGGCCGGGGTGCTCGAGTTCCCGAATGGACGGCTGGTGAGCCGGTGCATCGACAACCGCATCGGCGCGTTCGTGGTGCTCGAGGCGCTGCGCCACCTGGCAGGCGGCACCAGGGCCGCGGCGGCGGTGACCGCCGTCGCGACGACCCGGGAAGAGATCGCCGCCACCGGCGGCGGCGCGCGCTCATCGGCGGCCACGCTCGAGCCGGATGTGGCCATCGTGATCGATGTGACCCACGCGACGGACTACCCCGGCATCGACAAGCGCCGGCACGGCGACTACCGGCTCGGCGGCGGACCGGTCCTCTCCCGTGGGGCGTCGGTCAGCGAGATGGTCTTCGACCGGCTGGCCGAGGCGGCGGACGCGGAGAAGATCCCCTACACCATCGAGGCGGCCTCGCGCGACACCCATACCGACGCCGAGGCGATCTTCAACGCCCACCGGGGTGTGGCCACGGCGTTGGTTTCCGTCCCCAACCGATACATGCACAGTCCCAACGAGATGATCGCGCTCGAGGACCTGGACCGGACGGCCCGCCTCCTGGCCGCCTTCGTGCGCCGACTCGCGCCCGACAGCGATTTCGTGCCGCGCTGAGCGGCGTGATTATTGTTCGACCGTATGTCCGTCCCCCCCCGACCCGCCGCTTGGCTTGCCGTCCTGGCCCTTGCCTCCGCCACCCACCTGGGCGCCCAGCAGATGGGTACCGCCCCGCACGAGGTAGTTCGCCCGGTCCCGCCGCCGGTGCTGGCGCTCGATGACATCAGGTTCCTGAGCGACGACCGGCTCGACGGACGCCTGACCGGAAGCGCCGGGGCCGACACCGCCGCCGCCTACCTGGCGCGTCGGTTCGGCGCCGTGGGGCTCCAGCCCGCCGCGGGGGGGTGGTTTCAGACGTTCACCATATCGCGCGAAGCCCCGGTGGCCCAACACGCGCACGTGTCGGGGCTCAAGGGCAGCAACGTGATCGGCCTGCTGCCCGGACGCGACCCGACATTGCGAAACGAGGCGGTCATCGTCGGCGCGCACTACGACCATCTCGGCCTCGGCGGCTTCGGGAGCCTCGACCCCGACAGCACCGGCAAGGTGCACAACGGCGCCGACGACAACGCCTCGGGTGCGGCGATGCTGATCCAGATCGCGGCGCGCCTCGCGTCAGCGCCGCCCGCGCGGACGGTGGTGTTCATCGCGTTCAGCGGCGAGGAGCTCGGCCTCCTCGGCTCGTCGTACTACGTGAAGCAGCCGATCTACCCGCTCGCCACCACCTTGGCGATGATCAACCTCGACATGGTGGGCCGACTCCGGCACAAGCGGCTGATCGTCTACGGCTCCCAGACCGCGAAGGAGTTCCCCGCGCTGCTCGACTCGCTCAACTGGCATGCGGGACTCGACCTCAAGGCCCAAGGCGACGGCTACGGGCCCAGCGACCAGTCCTCCTTCTACGCCGCCGGTCGGCCGGTGCTGCACTTCTTCACCGACCTGCACGAGGATTACCACCGCGCCACCGATGACTGGCAGAAGATCAATGTCGAGGGCTTCGACGAGGTCACCGAATTCGTCACCGGCGTCGTGACGGCGCTGGCCAACCGCCAGGCGCCGCTCACAGCGGTCACGGCCCCCCCACGAACGCCGAGCGAGGAGGCCGCGGCCCCCGCGGGCTACGGCGCGTACCTCGGTACCGTGCCGGACATGACCGACAACCCGGGTGGCGTGCGGCTGCTCGGGGTTCGCGCGGGGAGCCCGGCGGAGAAGGCGGGGCTCCGCGGCGACGACATCATCACCAGGATCGGGGACAGGGACGTTCCCGACCTGCAGGCAATGGCCGAGGCGCTCCGGAGCCACCAGCCCGGCGACACCGTGGACATCGTCGTGCGTCGAGGCGAGAGCACCACCACCCTGCGCGCCACACTCGGCACGCGGGGCGGCTGAGCGATGGCCGCACTCGATGCCGACCGCGTCGTCGCTGCGCTGCGCGGAGCGTTCGCACGCGGCGCCGCGCGCGTGGAGCTCCTGCGGCTCGCCGCCGAGAAGATTCAGGCCGCCGGATCGCCCTATACCTCGGTCTACCTCTACATGATGCACGGTGGGGAGCTGGTCCTCGAGGCCTTCGCCGGCCGGGAGACGGAACACACACGCATCCCGATCGGCCATGGAGTCTGCGGCACGGCGGCGGCCACCGGGCAGGACCAGAACGTGCCCGACGTGCGGGCCGTCTCCAACTACATCGCCTGCAACACCTGGACGCGCTCGGAGCTGGTCGTACTGATCCGGCGCGGGGCCACGATCCTCGGACAGATCGACGTGGACAGCGACGTCTCCGACCCCTTCACCCCCGACGAGGAAGCCGCGGTCCGGAAGGTGGCGGACGCCCTGGCCATCCTGCTCTGAGCCGCGCAGGTCGAGCCTCCCGCATGCGCGCCTGGTCGTCAGCCCGGTTCACGGTTCCCCTGCCCGACGGCCACCGATTCCCCATCGCCAAGTACGCGCGAATCCGCGACGAGGTCGTGGCGCGCGGGCTGCTGGCCCCGACCGCCATCGAGGAGCCCGACCGGGCCGACCGCTGGGCGCTCGAGCTGGTGCACACGGCCCGGTACGTGGACGCGGTGGCGGGGGGTACCCTCTCGACGCCGGAGCTGCGCCGGCTCGGCTTTCCATGGAGTCCTGGTCTCCGGGAGCGGTCGTTCCGCACCGTGCAGGGCACGGTCGAGGCCGCCCGTGATGCGCTGGACGGGGGACTCGGGATCAACCTCGCGGGCGGCACCCACCATGCCTTCCCGGATCATGGCGAAGGGTTCTGCGTCTTCAACGATGTGGCGGTTGCGACCCGCGTCCTCCAGAGCGAGGGGCGGCTCAGCCGCGTGGCGGTGGTCGACCTCGACGTGCACCAGGGGAACGGCACGGCGTACGTTTTCGCCAGCGACGCCGATGTCTTCACCTATTCCATGCACGGCGCGCGGAACTATCCGTTCCGAAAGGAGCCGAGCGCGCTCGACGTGGAGCTCGACGACGGGTGCGAGGACCCGGAGTATCTCGCCGCCCTCGACGCCCACCTCGGGCCCCTCCTCGACGCGGTCCGGCCGGAGCTCGTGTTCTACCTGGCCGGTGCCGACCCATTCGTGTGCGACCGATTCGGCCGGCTCGGAATGAGCATGGCGGGACTCGAGGCGCGGGACCGCCGGGTGTTCGATGCCTGCCGCCGACGCGGGCTTCCCATGGCGGTGACCCTGGCGGGCGGCTATGCGCGCGACCTCGACGACGTCGTGACCATCCAGGCAAACACAATCGAGGCCGCGCTGGCCGCCTATGCCTGAGTCACGGGCGGCGCATGAAGGAATGGTCCCGGTGCGCGGGGTCAAGCTGTTCGTGCGGCGGGTCGGCGAGGGGCCGCCGGCAGTGGTGCTTCACGGCGGCCCGGGCGCGCATCACGACTACCTGCTGCCCGGCTTCGACGCGCTCGCCGACGGGCGGGAGCTCGTGTACTACGATCAGCGCGGCGGTGGCCGCTCGCCGGTGGCGAGGGGCGCGCCAGTCGGCTGGACCGAGCACGTGGCCGACCTCGAGGCGCTGCGCGCCCACTGGGGGTTCGACCAGCTCACGCTGGCCGGGTATTCGTGGGGCGGGCTCCTCGCGCTGCTCTATGCGCTGGCTCACCCGGGCCGGGTGAAACGCCTGGCGCTCGTGTCCCTCGCCCCCACCTGGCGGGCCGCGCGGGACCGGTTCGAGGCCGTGTTCGCCCGGCGGAACCTCGATCCTGCGTTTCAGGAGGAGCGCCGGCGGCTCAGGGAAAGCGGGCTTCGCGAGCGCGACCCGGCCGCCTTCCAGCAGCGCATCTTCGAGCTGTCGGTGGCGCCGTACTTCTTCGACCCTGCCCGCGCGCGCGAGCTGGCTCCGTTCCGGGTGACGGGCCGGACTCAACAGGAGGTCTGGCAGAGTCTCGGCGACTACGATCTCAGGCCGCGGCTTCCGGAGCTTCGGGGAATTCCATCCCTCATCATCCACGGGGAGGAGGATCCCATCCCGCTCGAGGCGGCGCGGCTGGCGGCGGAGCTGATCGGTGCCGAGTTCCATTCACTGCCGCGGTGTGGGCATGTGCCGTATGTCGAGGCATTCGATGCCTTCCGCCTGCTGGTGGGGCGGTTCCTCTAGCGCCCGCCGGCGGGCAGTCGGCGCCCGCCACCCCACTATCTTTGTGCATGGCCCGCCCCACCCCGTTCGATCTGGTCTTCGCACACACCGCCGAGACCGTCTTCCCTGCGATCCGGAGCGCCCTCGAGCACGGCGGGCACGACCCCGCCAACCGGGACGCGTTCCTGATGGTACCGGAGGTGGTGTCGCTGCTGCGCGATCTCCGGCCGGAGGAGGGACTGGGCGAAGGGATGGACCAGCTCGTGGCCCTCGTACACCACGCGTACCTGGTGTGGGACGCGGGCGTGCTCACCCTGCCCCTCCCGGCCAACCGCGTCACCGCGCTGCTCGAATCCGCGGCCCTACCGTCGCCTGATCTCGCCGAACCACCTCGCGCCTACTACGCCCAGCTGCTCGACCGGCAGGTTTGGGCCCGTGTAATTGACGGCGAGGCGGCGGAACCCATGGATGGCTGCTTCGTCCATGCGGCGGACGGCGCGCTCCGGGTCCTCGGCATCTTCGGCCTCCGGCAGGACCGCGGCGGTTTCAGCGCCGTCGAGACGATGGGCCCGCGGCCACATGGCCTCGAGCGGCCCGACGGCACGCCGATGTTCTCGCCGGTGCTCGCCGGAGGTCGGGCCGCGGGCCTGTATTCGCTCCTCGGCGCGGAGGAGTTGCTCGAGCTCGGATGGCGCACGCGCGCACTGGCCAACGAGGGCTGGGCTGCGTCCCCATGACCGACACTGTCCGGAGCGTCGTGGACAAGAAGGCGGTCGCCCAGGTGCTGGAGCAGATCGCCGCATTTCTCGAGCTCAAGGGTGAGAACCCGTTCCGCATCCGCGCATTCCGCACCGCGGCCCGCGCGATCAGCGGCTTCCCGGCCGACCTCCGGGACGGCCTCGAGGACGGGAGCCTGGCCGCCACCAAGGGCATCGGTCCCGCGACCCTGCAGATCGTCTCCGAGATCGCCGCCACCGGCCGGGCGGGCCTGCTGGAGGAGCTGCGCGAGCAGGTCCCGCCGGGCCTGGTCGAGATGCTCGCCATCTCGGGGCTCGGCGTCGCCAAGATCCGGCAGATCCACGAGGTATTGGATATCGACTCGCTTCCGGAGCTGGAGGCGGCGGCGCTCGACGGCCGGCTCAACCGGCTGCCGCGGTTCGGGCCCAAGACCTCCGAGAACATCCTCAAGGGAATCGCCTTTCTCCGGCACGCGAGCGCGTACCGCCTGTCCCACCACGCCGCAGACGAAGCGGAAGGGCTCCGGGGCGCGCTGGAGCGCCTGCCCGGCGTGCTCCACGCCGTCGTCGCCGGCGACGTTCGGCGCCGTGCAGAGGTCGTGCGGGATCTGGTCCTGGTCATCGTGGCCGAAGTGGCGCCCGGCGAGTTGTTCAAACGGTTGGGCCAGCTCCCCGGCGTGCACGAGTTCGCCGGCCAGGACGAACGGCGGATGACGCTGCGGTTCGCCGGCGGCGCCAGCGCGCAGATCGTGGTGACGACTCCGGTGAACACCGGGGCCGTCCTCGCCCAGGCGACCGGGAGCGAGGCTCACCTGCGCGGGCTCGCGGCCCACGCCGCGTCGCGCGGCTTGGCGCTCAGCGGCGCCGCACTCTGGCGGGGCAGCGTGTTCGTGCCGACGCCGGACGAGGCCGTCTTCTACTCGGCCCTCGGGCTCGACTTCGTGCCGCCCGAGCTTCGTGAAGGCAGGGGAGAGATCGAGGCCGCCGCGCATCATGCGCTGCCCCGCCTGGTGGAGCGCGCCGAACTCCGCGGACTGCTTCACTGTCACACCCCCTACTCGGACGGCTCGAACTCGGTGGAGGAGCTCGCGGTCGCCTGCCGGGATGCGGGGTACGAGTACGTCGGGATCACGGATCACAGCCAGGCGGCGGCGTACGCCGGCGGGCTCAAGGCCGAGGACCTTGCCCGTCAGGCCCACGAGATCGACGAGGTCAACGCGCGGCTCGAAGGGATCCGAGTGCTCAAGGGCGTCGAGGCGGACATCCTGCAGGATGGGCGGATCGACTTCGACGACGCGATTCTCGCGCGGCTGGATTTCGTGATCGCCTCGGTCCACAGCCGCTTCAACATGGGCGAGCGGGAGATGACCGCCCGCATCCTCGCGGCGATGGACAATCCCCATCTCACGATCCTCGGCCATCCGACCGGCCGGCTGCTGCTCTCGCGCGACCCGTACGGCCTGGACCTGGAGGCGGTCATCGAGAAGGCCGCGGCCACCGGCGTGGCGCTCGAGATCAACGCGGACCCGCACCGGCTCGACCTCGACTGGCGCGTGCTCCGGCACGCCCGCGGGCGCGGCGTGGCGATCTCGATCGGCGCCGACGCGCATAACGTCTCCGGCCTCGCCAACGTGGAGTATGGGGTAGGGATCGCCAGGAAAGGCTGGCTCGGCCCGGCCGACATCCTGAACGCGCTTCCCGTGGAGGCGTTTCTGGCTCACGCGGCGCGGCGCCGGGCCGGATGAAGACGAAGCGCTCGCCGGGCCGGCGCACCCGCGACGCGGCGGCGCGCGCCCCCGAAATCCTGGCCCGGCTCCGGGCGACGTATCCGGACGCGCGCTGCGCCCTCCACCACCGGAATGCGTTCGAGCTGCTCTGCGCGACGATCCTCTCAGCGCAGTGCACCGATGTGCGGGTCAATCTCGTCACCCCGAAGCTGTTCGCCCGCTATCCCGCGCCGGCGGCGCTCGCCCGCGCGAAGCAGGCCGAGGTCGAGGAGATCATCAGGTCCACCGGTTTCTTCCGGAACAAGGCCAAGAGCCTGATCGGCATGGCGCAGGCGCTCACCGCCGAGCACGGCGGTCGGGTGCCACGGTCAATGGAGGAGCTCCGCGTGCTGCCCGGAGTCGGTCGCAAGACGGCGAACGTCATCCTCGGCAACGCGTACGGCATCAACGAGGGGATCACTGTCGATACCCATGTGGCGCGGCTGAGCCGGCTGTTGGGCCTGACCCGGCACGCGGACCCGGTGAAGATCGAGCAGGACCTGATGCCGCTGTTCCCGCGGGAGCACTGGGCGTTGCTCGCCCACCTGCTCATCTTCCATGGGCGGCAGGTGTGCATCGCCCGGCGGCCCCGGTGCCTCGATTG
>Ga0209797_10001981_pt1 | contig 10336 bp, 6 predicted proteins | sample DOMMetBare3Fresh_2_FD_187472 | JGI IMG/M metagenome (GOLD analysis project Ga0209797, IMG submission 187472) | Wetland sediment microbial communities from St. Louis River estuary, USA, under dissolved organic matter induced mercury methylation -... | ecosystem: Environmental > Aquatic >...
TCGCAAGCGCGGCTCATCGCATTACTGATCCGCCGCACCGAACTGCCGATGCCCGTGGCCGAGCGTCGCGCCGATCGCGCCGCCCTGCGCGCCTCGGCCGATCAGCTCGCAGCCTTGTCGGCCGACCTGCACCAGTTCATGCGCTGGCTCGGCCGCGGCCCGTCAGAGCATGCCCAGCGTTACCGCGACCGTCTCGAAGCCGTGGACACCGACATCCGGCGCCATCTCGATCGCGCCTCGACCTTCCTTGCCCACAGACAGTAAAGGAATCCGCCATGACGCATCCGACCGCCCTCGACGGCATCCTCGTGCAGTGGGGTGACCGCCTGTTCTATCCCGGCAACCGGATCGTCCGATCACCTGGGGCGGTGCGCAGCCCAGGCGCGCTGCACGACCGCGCCCGCGCCATCCGCCAGCACTTGCACGCCACCGTCGTGCGCGGTGCGCCGCAGGTGATGGTCAAGGTCACCGGCGGCGGGCGCGGCATGGCAGCCATCGCCGCTCACCTGCGTTACATCAGCAAGGCCGGGCGCCTGCCGATGGAAGACGACCGCGGCGTCGAGCGTGAGGGCAGGGAAGCGGTCCTCGACCTGGTCGATCAGTGGCGCCTGGGCGGCTCGCGCATCCCCGAGCAGAGCCACCGGCGCGAGGCCTTCAACATCATGCTGTCGATGCCGGCCGGCACGAAACCCGAGTTCGTGCAGCGCGCTGTGCGCGAGTTCGCCCAGATCGAACTGGCCGATCATCGCTACGTGATGGTCCTGCACACCCACCAGGCCAACCCGCATGTGCACCTGAGCGTGAAGGCGGAATCGAGACAAGGCCAGCGCCTGAACCCGCGCAAGGCCGACCTGCAGCGCTGGCGCGAGACCTTCGCCGAGCGGCTGCGCAGCTGGGGCATCGAGGCCGAAGCCTCGCCGCAGATCACCCGCGGCGGCAGCCGGCGCACCGAGCGGCTGTGGCACCGCAAGGCTCGGGACAAAGGACGCGAAGTCGGGCCGCGCGAAGGCGAACAGGCGCCGGTCAAGCTGACCCGCTCGCGCCGCGACGCGGCACAGGCTTGGTGCGAGATCGCCAAGGCGCTTGCTTCGTCCGGCGATGTGGATGACCGGAAGCTGGGGCAGGCGATCGTCCAGTACGCGCGGCATCTTCCCGGCGTGCGCTACAGGCCGCCTGAGCAGCAAGCGCAGCGCGAGCTGCCCACGATGGAGCGCCGCCGTGCAGCCACGCGCGATGTCACGCGCGCTACGCCGACACAAGCCGTGCAGCGCAAAGGCCCCGAGATCGAGCGTTGAGCCAGAGCCAGAGCCAGAGCCAGAGCAAATATAGGCCGTCCTCGCCGCCGGACGGGCTCGCCGGGCAGGGGGCTGAACAGCCACCTGCCCGCGAGACCGAGCGTGGGGCGCCGCGCGCCGCGTCAAGGGTGCGCTGGCGCCGGGCTGCGCCCGCCCTGGACCCGGCACGCAGCGCGGCGAAGTCAGTGCCGCGCGGTGTCGCGCGAGCTCGTCCAGCGGTCCAGGTCCGACCAGCGCCAGGCCACCGCACGCGGACCCAGGCGCACGGGCGGTGGGAACGAGCCATCGGCGATCCAGCGGTAGATCGTTGAGCGGCCCAGGCCGGTGACCTTGAGCACGGTGGGTAGGCGCGCGAGCAGGCGCGGCGCGTCGCCGGTGGGCGTTGAGGGCAGGGTGGCGTTGGACTTCACGGCAGGGGCGTCGATGTCTTGCGATGGAAACTCTACGTCCTGATCCGGGGGAGAACGGCGATGGATTTGAGGGATTTTCTGGCACGAGTCACGGGCAGTGGAGGCTCGCTGCGTCCAGGATGGCGAGCGGTCGATGGCTGACTTCATTGCGGTGCGTTGTTTGGCATGTTGCCCGCAAACTCTAGGCGCGCAACTGGCCAAGTCGCGCGGTGATTTACGTCGGAAAACTCGCAGCAGCAGGGCGGACGCACATGGCAAAACCGTTCCGCTCACGGGTCCGGTAAGTGCGCCCGGCCGAATGTCGGCGCCTACCGCATCGGCGACGGGCGCGTGGCCACCACCAATGTCCGGGGCGCAGCGAAAGCGGCCGCTCATCTCCGGGCCGTTTCGGAGCATCAGAGCCACAAGAGCCGGGTGCCGGTCAGCGGTCGTTCGTGTGCGCCGGCAATCGACCCGAAGCGGCTACTAGTGGACTGTAACGCTTAAATAGGAAGTATCATCGCACCTGTGGAGGGTGCGATGAAGCTGACCAAGACCGAAGTCATGGAGTTGCAGAGACAAGCCAGTGCGAGGAATGGTCGAGCCGATTCGGCTCGACATGCCCGGCTCATCCTTTTGTTGTCGCAGGGGCTGACGTGGGCCGAGATTCGCGCCAAGCTCGATTGCAGCGACAGCTACATCGATCGCTGGAGCAAGCGCTTTGCGGCCGATCGGCTGGCGGGGCTGTTTGCACGCCACGCCGGGCGCGAGCGCTACAAGGTGACAGAGCGCATCGAGGCACGCGTGCTGGCGTGGACCACCAAGCGCAAACCCGCTGACGGCTCGACGCACTGGTCCTCGCGCAAGCTCGCCGCTGAACTTGGCGGTGCCATCTCGCACATGACGGTGGCGCGCATCTGGGCCAAGCACGACCTCAAGCCGCATCGGCTCGAGGGCTATCTGGCCTCCAACGATCCGGACTTCGAGTCGAAGGCGGCCGATGTGATCGGCCTGTATCTGAACCCGCCGCAGCATGCGGCCGTGTTCTGCGTGGACGAGAAGACCGCGATCCAGGCCCTGGACCGCAAGGATCCGGTGCTGCCGCTGTCGCCCGGACGAGCCGAGCGCCACGGCTTCGAGTACTACCGGCACGGCACGCTGTCGCTGTACGCAGCCTTCAACACCAAGACCGGCGAGGTGCTCGGCAAGACGGCCGAGCGCCACACGTCGGCTGAGTTCGTCGCCTTCCTCACCGACATCGTGGCGCATCAGCCCAAGGGCAAGGAGATCCACGTGATCGCCGACAACCTGTCGGCGCACAAGACCAAGCAGGTCGAGCAGTTCCTGCTCGAGCACGCCAACGTTCATATGCACTTCACCCCGACCTACTCATCTTGGCTCAACCAGGTCGAACTGTGGTTCGGCAAGATCGAGCGCGACGTGATGGCCCGCGGTGTCTTCACTTCCGTGCCGGACCTCAAGCGAAAGCTCATGCGCTACATCCGTCTATACAACAAACGGCCAAAGCCGGTGAAGTGGAAGTACTTCGATCCGACGCGGCGCATTGCTTCCACTTCAAGCGTTACAGTCCACTAGCTTCCTAGTAGACAACCACGAGTGCGGACACTCGTGCATAGGTAAGGCGCCCACGACCGAGGCGCACTCACGTGCTCGCTGCTAGTCGCAAGTGTCCTTGCACTGACGGTCGCGCAGTACACAGAAGAGCCGCTCCCCCCGGCGCTCAGGGACCGGGCGCTCAGGGTTTGAACCTGGAACGGTCGAAGGGGGGCCATACGGCGTCACTCGAACGTGATGCCGCCGACCACCACCAGCGTGGTGGGATACACCCCGCCGACGGCCACGCTCAGGTTGGCGCCGCTCGTCTGGCCGCCCGCCGACAGCGCGATGCCCCCGCCGGCGCCCTGGAACGACACCTGCGAGATCGGCGAGCCCGCCAGCGCCGAGGCGACGGTGAGGCCGGCTTGGGCGCAGTCCTGCACAACGCTGAACCCCGACAGCGCCACCGCGTAGTTCGTCGCGGCGGCGGCGGTGGGCGTCACGATCCTTCGCAGCTGCACGCGGCAGGTATTGCCACCCACCACGTAGCGCTTGCCCAGCGTCAGGTCGACCGCGAACTTGTTCGTCGCGGTGCCGAACCATTCCGCGTTCTGGCCGACCTTGAACTTGATCGAGGTCTGGCCGTTGATCTGCACGCCCGCGCTGTCGGCGGTGTCGCTCAGCGGGGTAACGAGGCCCGGTGCGAGCACGAAGATGCCCATGTACAGGTCGACCGCCGGCGTGGGCGTCTGGTAGTAGTAGAAGAAGCTTGAGACATCGGCGGCGACCGCCGGGGTGACATCGCCCCCGCCGCCACACGAGGCGGGGCTTCCGTTGCAGCGGTAGCCGTCCTGGTTGCTGCCGCTGAAGCCGCCGAACTCGCCGCCCTGGACAGTGCGGCTGCCCCCGGCGAAGCCCGACGAGAAGGTCAGCGGGCCGCCGCCACCACCGCCGCCTGAACTGGCGCCCAGCAACTGGATGTCGTCGAAGTAGTACGCCTTTCCGGGCGGCGCATCGATGGTGCCCAGGTTGGGCAGCAGCACCAGCACGTTGTAGTTGGTGTTGACCGCCGGCACGGTCCAGGTGAGCGTCTGCCAGCCGACGACGACCGCCTGGTTGGCTTGCAGGTCGCCGGTGGACGGGTTGCCGCCCGGGCCCTCGAGCTTGATCACCATCGGGATGCCGGCGGTGGGCGAGAACACGCGCGCCGAGATCGTCAGACGCCCGGCCGCCAGAGGGATGTTGCTCGGCAGCGTGACGATGGCCAGTGCGAAGTCCCGGCCGCCGGAGCGCAAGACCTTCAGCGCGTTGCCGCTGCCACCGGTCGGGCCCGGCTCGACCATGCTGCCCTCGGCACCTTCGAAGCCCGCGGCGGGCGGCGATACGCTGTCGAAGTTCGCCAGCACCGTACCACTGCCGAGCAGCTGGATGTCGTCGAAGTAGTAGGCCTTGCCGGGCGGCGCATCGACGGTACCCAGGTTGGGCAGCAGCACGATCACGCTGTAGTTCGTGTTGACCGCGTTGATGGTCCAGGTCAGCGTCTGCCAGCCCACGGCAACCGTCTCGTTGGCCTGAAGGTCGCCGCTGGAGGGATTGCCGCCCGGGCCTTCGAGCTTGAGCACCATCGGGATGCCGGCAGTGGGCGAGAACACGCGCGCCGAGATGGTCTTGCGCCCGGCCTCCAGCGGGACGTTGCTCGGCAGCGTGACGATCGCCAGCGCGAAGTCCCGACCGCCGGAGCGCAAGACCTTCAGCGCGTTGCCGCTGCCGCCGGCCGGGCCCGCCTCGACGACACTGCCCTCGGCACCTTCGAAGCCCGCGATGGGCGGCGAGATGGTGTCGAAGTTCGCGAGCACCGTACCGGAGGTCGGCGGCGGGGGCGGCGGGACGACGTAGTCCTTCGACGCGCTGGCAGACGCCGTGTTGGCGTTGCCGGCGATGTCGGTGAACCGTCCGGCAGCCACGCTCACGCCAATGGTGCCCGCCACGCCGGCCGTCGGCGTGACCACCAGCGTCGCCTGACGGCCGTCGACGCGCGTGAAAGCACCTGCGGTGCCGCCGGTGACCGTGATGTCCGTGGCCTCGAAGCTGACACCGACATCCTCGCTGAACACGAAGGTGAAGGTGACAGGGCCCGTCGCCGCGGCTGCGGAGACGTTGTTGGCGATGGTCGCGGTCGGCGCGGTGGTGTCCGGGCCGGCAGGCGGGCTGCCCACGGGAGGCGGTGGCGGCTCGGCACCGCCGCCGCAGCCAACGAGCGCGACAACGGCCAGCAGCAGGGCCGCCAGGTGCTTGAAGTTGTGCTTGAGGGTGTTCGCGTGCGACATGTCGTTGAGTCTCCAAGCAGCCCTGCACGGGCCTGGTTCATGAATACCTGAAAGCGCCTTCGATCAAGACCCGCTTCTTCACGATGGATGGCAAGGCGCCGCCATTGGTTGCTCTTCCTGGGCTGCCGTCATGGGCTGCGCGCCAGCGTCCCCGGCGCCACCGTGAGCGCCTGGCCGTCGCTGAAGCGCACGGTGAGCGGTGCCTTGCCGGCGTTGAAGGCCAGGTAGGTCTTCTTGCCGTCGGCACGCTTGAACACGGCGTACAGCGGCGTGTCGGCGCGCACGCCGGGGTCGGGCGTGCCGAGCTCGTTGAGGCTCAGAAGCCAGTGCAATGTGTGCGAGCGTGTTTCGCCCAGCTCGACCGCGCCCCAGCGGTTCCACTGCGTCAGCGCCGGCGCGGGGTCGGCGAGCGACAGGTATTTGGCGAACACGTCCTGCCAGATGTCCGGCGGGTCGACCTTCTTGCCGCGCGCCGCCCAGATGGCCTGCTCGTCCTTGAGCGCGGCCATGTTCTTGCGGATGTACTGCGGGTGCCAGGCGATGTAGGCCGAGGCGGTGGTGATGGGCAGCAGGTTGATGCCAGTGATCTGCCGTGGATCGTCGGTCCACCAAGTGTTGTGGATGTACTTGCCGCCGAACAGCTGCGCCACGTCGACGTTCTTGTATTCGGGCGCCAGCACCAGGCCGTGCGCGTCGAACCAGTAGTGGTCGATCGCCTGCGCCTCGGTGGCGTAGAGGTAGGCGCCGAGGTCGCGCAGCTCGCGGTTGCCCGTCACTTCGCCCCACAGGATCAAGCCGGCCCAGGCGTTGATGGCCTCCGACGAAGACTCCTGGTTGTTGCCGTAGACGCCGTACTCACCGACGCCGCCCAGGCCGTTGGCCCAGGAGTGCCCCTCGTAGGGGTCGAAGTTGCGCAGGAAGGGGAAGTCGGCACGCCCGCGCTCGGTGGTCGCGATGTCGGCTACCAGCAAGTCGATCATCGCGCCCCAGCGCTCTTTGGCCGCCCAGGCCGGGTCGCGCAGCGCGATCTCGGCGGCAACGCGAATCCAGTAGCCGTACCAGAAGTGGTGGTCGTTGACCTCCTCGATGGCGAAGAACTCGTCGGGGTGGCTCGCCACCGCGCCCAGCGTACGGTCGACGAAGAAGTAGCGCTTCGAGTCGCCACCGCCCAGCCACTCCTCCATGCGCTTCTTGAGCATCGCCAGGAGCTGGTCACGGCCTTCCTTGTCGCCTTGCTGCTCGTGCACGTCGAGCAGCTTCATGATGCGCTGCAGCCCCTTGCCCTGCCAGTACGCGCTCTTGCCCTCGGGCAGCATCATGCGGCGCGCGTTGCGCAGGTCGGTCTTCATCACGTCGGCCAGCTCGGCGCGGCGCGGGGAGTCGCCGACCGCCGGCCAGTAGGGCACGAAGCCGACGTAGGGGTGCGTGGTCTTGAACTGGGGTGAGGCCAGCAGACGGATCTTGCCGCGCACGGTGTCGTAGGCCGGCCCGAGCTTGCCCTCGACCGAGGCGTTGTTGAACCAGTGGTGCGGGTACAGGCCGTACAGCGGCCCGTTGTCGGCGCCCTCCATCACGCGCGTGCTCGCGCTGAAGGTGGTCTCGACCTGGCTGCTCGGCACGTCGTAGCGCCATTGCACCCGCGTGCCCTGCACAAAGGCGTAGGCGTGGCCAAGCAGCAGCGCGAGCGTCTCGGCCTTGTCGTCCGGCATGACGGCGGCCGAGACGAAGTGCTTGCCCGCCGGCAGCCGGGCGATCCACTCGGTGGCGGACACCGCCTCCCAGCGCACGCCGGTGGGCGCGAACAGCGCATAGGACTTGCCCTTGACGCGCAGCGCGAGCACGCGCGCATCGGCTCCGCCATCGAAACGCTCGCCTGCGGCCGGCAGCCGCACGCGCAAGTCGCCACGGGAGAGCTGGATGTAGGCGTAGGGGTTGCCGTGGGCCACGGTGACGCGCATGTCATCAGCGCCGCGCGCCATCGAGATGTCGATCGACCAGTCGCCCACGCCCGCCAGCTTGGCCGGCCCGGGCTCGAAGCCCGCCGGTGAAAGCAGCAGCGGATCGCGGTGCGGATAGGCGACTTCGGTATCGCGCCGGTCCGTGGTCGTCACCTCCTTGCTCGGCAAGGCCATCTCGAAGCCCTGCTCGGTGGTGCGCACCGTCATCGGCTGCACGAAGATCGGAAAAGGCTTCGGATTGAAGATCAGCGTCGAGTACCACTGGCTGGTGGGCGCCGCCTGCTTGAGCATGGCCTCGGTGCGCAGCGGCGCCGCCGGCAGCCCCTTGTCGCCCGCCTTGGGGCCGAGGTGGTACGCACCCTCACCGGCCTTGACCGGCTGTGCCGCAACGCCGCGCAAAGCCAGCAACAGCCCCAGCGTCAGCCAGAACGCAAACCGGGCAACCAACTTGATGCATGCCATGCGAGTCCCCTGCGGGCGTAGACGTGGATGGGGTCCGTGAGGTCGATGCATCGCATTGTGTGTGAAAGCGCTTTCACGATCACTGTGGTTTTCCCGATGTCGCCCGCATCGGACCCACTTCAACAGGGGCACGGGAAAACACGGACGCACCCGGCGTTGACGATCCACATCTCAGGTCGCTATGCTGTGAAAGCGCTTTCAAGAAGACCGTCCAGGAAGACCCGCAAGCGCCTCTCCACCCCATTGCCGAGCGAGACCCCATGCACCCTCTGCACAGAAGCAAGAACCGGATCATGAAGATGGTTCGCAAGAGCGTCCTGGCGCGGGCCTGCGGGGCCGCGGCGGCGGCGCTGGGCCTGGCCGGCAGTGCATCGGCCATCGACTTCGGCCCCTTCAGCCTGACCGGATTCGCCAAAGTCGACGTGACGCGCATCAGCAGCAAGTGCGAGCCGAAGGACTGCCAAGTGGAGAAGTTCGCCGGCAGGGAATTTATCTGGTCCGATGAACTGGTGCAGGGCGTGGGCTATGGCGCCGGCAACACCGACGTCACGCTGTTCCAGCCCTACCTGGGCGTCAAATTCGACCTGCCGCAAGGGTTCAAGCTGTCGGGCCTGTTGAGCCAGCGCTGGCGCGACGGCAAGGAAGACTTCAAGGGTTTCTGGTACGAGAAGAACGTCGCCATCAGCCACGAGGACTATGGCCGCCTGGGCATCGGCGCCATGACCACACGCTCGTGGAGCATTGCCGACTTCCCCTTCGGCACCGACATCGGCGTCGGTGATCCGTGGTCTTCATCGGGCGCCGGCTACGGGTTGCTCACCCGCGCCGTTCGCTACACCTCGCGCCCGTTCGACGTGGCCGAAGGCGATCTGGTGGTCGAAGCCACCTATGACGTCGGCGTGAGCGGCTGGAAGAGGAACAAGCCTCGCTTCTGGGAACTGTGGTTCCAGTACCGCCGCGGTGACTTGGGTCTGGACGTCATGTTCCAGGAAGGCAAGAACGGCGGCCCCGTAGCCTTCGGTCACGCGCCTTTCAGCAGCCTGTTCCGCGACGCGCAGTTCGACCAGGATCTGGGCGGCTCGAGCCAGGGCATCGCGATGATCATGGCGACCTACAAGGTGGACGCCAAGCTGGATCTCTACGGCGGCCTACGGGCCAACCGCTGGAGCGGCGCCTACGCCAAGTTCCTGCAATCCGCGGCCGACAACCCGGAAGGCTTCGACATCTGGAACAACCCGTTCAACGTCGACTGGAGCAACGACCTGGGCGGCGGCGTCTACAGGGGCTACTCGGCCAGGTCGGTCGACGTGGTGCTTGGTGCGCGCTACAAGATCTCTGAGAAGCTGGCCGCCTACACCGGCATGGTTTATCTTGGAACCGCCTCCACCGACAACCCGTCGGAGCGCGGGCAGTCGAACTGGGCCACGTTCAACACTCTCGGCGTGAGCTACGACTATGGTCATGGTCTACGCCTGAACGGCGTGGTGGGCATGGTGAACTACGGCAAACGCGGCCTTGCCCCGACCAGCATGCCGGGCCACCAGGCGTTCACCGGCATCGACTCGCGACTGGAGAAGCGCGGCAACTGGATCGGCGCCGGCGCGACCTTCACCTTCTGACATGCACTCGCACTCGCACATGCACTCGCTCGAGGTCACTCCCATGAAGTCATCGCCCCCGCGCGTCTCCACGATTCGCGCCGCGCTTGCGGCACTGCTGGTCGTCGCCATCCTGGTCGCCTGCGGCGGCGGTGGCGGCGTGCCTTACACCGGGGTCACGATCCGCCCGCTGAGCCCGGAGTTCACCTCGCGCAAGGCGGTGGCCTACGGCGCCTACCGCACCGCGAGGAACCCCTCGGAGCTGGACGCGGAGGTGATCCCGCCGGCCAACCTCAAGCAGGACCTCGACCTGATGCTGGCCGCGGGCTTCCGCATGATTCGCCTGTTCTCCAGCGACGACAAGGTGGCCCGGCAGACCCTGCAAGTCATCGCGGACAACAACCTGAACATGAAGGTGCAGCTCGGCGCCTTCATCCGCGGCGACGCGTATGCCTCGGCGGCCGAGCTGCCGGCCATCTATGCAGGCAACGAAGCATCGATCGCGCAGGCCGTGGCGCTGGCCAACAACCCGGCGTTCAAGGACTTCATCCTGGCCGTCAGCATCGGCAACGAGACCCAGGTGGATTTCTCCGGTGTCCGCACCAAGCCTGAAACCCTCGCTGGGTACATCCGCACGGTGCGCAACCAGATCACGCAGCCCGTGACCACCGACGACAACTGGCTCGCCTGGGCCCGGATGCCGGCGGTGATCACCAACGAGGTCGACTTCGCCTCGATCCACATCTACGC
>Ga0209797_10001982_pt1 | contig 10335 bp, 8 predicted proteins | sample DOMMetBare3Fresh_2_FD_187472 | JGI IMG/M metagenome (GOLD analysis project Ga0209797, IMG submission 187472) | Wetland sediment microbial communities from St. Louis River estuary, USA, under dissolved organic matter induced mercury methylation -... | ecosystem: Environmental > Aquatic >...
AGAAAACGATTAATCAACACCGGGTTTCAGTTCCGGTACAAGTTATCCTGCTCAAAATGAATACTAAGTAAACAGCGCAATTGAAATTTAGCAAAAAAGAACACCGAAGTCTATAATTTTCTTTATGCCAGAGATTCCGGAAATAGACGGCGGCACCGACGTTCTGGAAGAGACCGACGTAAAGCTTGAAAAGCCGAAGCTCTACAAGGTCATTCTCCACAATGACGACTTCACGACGATGGAGTTTGTCGTTTTTGTCCTCCAATACGTTTTCAACCGCGACGAGGCCGAGGCGTTTACGATAATGTTAAAGGTCCATAACGACGGGATGGGCATCGCCGGAATCTACCCATACGAGATTGCCACAATGAAATCCGAGAAGGCTATGAACCTCGCAAAGGCAAGAGAATATCCGCTGTTGTGCACGGTCGAGGAAGAATGATCTGCGGGATGCACAATTTCAAAATTGTGATAATCTATTTTAGAAATATGCGGAGGCCATCGCCCATTATTATCGATATAAAAGGGACCGTCTCAGATTAGCGTCTGAGCGTTGGCGAGAATTTGCCTTACGAGTCCCAAGCCGAACATTAGGCTTGGGGCTTTTTGATTTATAGATGAGTGAACAATTAGATCTAAAGAAAACAGTAAACCTTCCCCGGACGGATTTTGCCCAAAAGGCGAATCTTGGCCAGAGCGAGCCCGCGCGTCTTAAGAAATGGACGGAGATGGGGCTTTATGAAAAAGTGATTGAGGCGCGGAAAGGGCGTGAGAAGTTCATCCTCCACGACGGCCCGCCGTATGCCAACGCCGACATTCACATCGGCACTGCCCTCAACAAGATACTTAAGGATTTCGTGGTAAAAACCCGCTCGATGATGGGCTATGACGCTCCGTACGTGCCTGGCTACGATTGCCATGGGCTGCCGATCGAGACGCTGGTCGAGAAGAAGCTTGCTGAAAAAGGCAAAAACAAGAACGACTTGCCGGTCGCGACGTTTCGTCGCATTTGTCGCGAGCATGCCTCGACGGCGATGAACGGCCAGACACGCGACTTTCAACGGCTGGGAATTTTAGGCGAATGGCAGACGCCGTATCTGACGATGTCCGCCGAATACGAATCGTCCACGGCCCGCCTTTTCGGGAAGTTTCTCGAGCGCGGCTACGTTTACAAAGGCTTGCGCCCCGTTTATTGGTGCATTCACGATCAAACGGCGCTGGCCGAGGCTGAGGTCGAATACAAAGAGCATTCCTCGCCGTCCGTTTATGTTAAATTTCCGCTCAAATCCGATCCGGCACTGATCGATAGCGCACTGGCAGGAAAGAGTGTTTTTGTCGTTATCTGGACAACGACGCCGTGGACGCTTCCGGCAAACCTTGGCATTACGGTTCACCCTGATTTCGATTATTCGGCTGTTGAGGCTAAAGACGAAGTTTATATCGTTGCCTCCGAGTTAGCTGCATCGTTTGTCGAGACGTGCGGATTTGAAAGTGCGAAAGAACTTGCACGTTTTAAAGGCTCAAAGCTCGACCGGCTCGAAGCAAAACACGCCTGGCTCGACCGCACATCGCTGATAATGAACGCCGATCACGTGACTTTGGGCGAAGCCGATGCGGAGGTCGAACTCGATGCCCGGCACGAAAACAAAGCCGCAGGCAAATCCGGCACGGGATGTGTCCACACGGCACCCGGCCACGGTGCAGACGATTTTGCGGTGGGTAAAAAATACGGTCTCGAGATTTACGCTCCGGTCGACGCTGCCGGCAGGTTCACCAACGAGGTCGAGCATTTTGCTGGATTGAGCGTTTTTGAGGCAAACCCCAAAATCGTCGAGTTTTTGCGTGAGAGCGGCTCTCTACTTAATGTTGAGAAATACGATCACCGCTATCCGCACTGCTGGCGGTGTAAGAATCCGGTGATCTTTCGCGCGACGCCGCAGTGGTTCATCTCGATGGATGAGGCGGCCGGCGATTCTAAATCGCTGAGAGCAAAGGCGCTCGAACAAATTTCGTCGGTTGACTGGCAGCCATCGTGGGGCGAGGACCGGATGCGGAATATGTTCAAAGGCCGTCCTGATTGGTGCGTTTCGCGTCAACGTTCGTGGGGCGTGCCGATACCGGTTTTTTACTGCAAAGGATGTGATGAAGCGGTCGCCGACGCAAAGATCGTAGATTTCGTAGCCGATATTTTTGCAAAAGAGACGGCCGATGCCTGGTACGCTCGGCCGGAAAGCGAGTTGCTGCCTGACGGTTACAAATGCGTTAAATGCGGCGGCTCCGACTTTAGAAAAGAGACGGACATTCTCGATGTTTGGTTCGATTCAGGTTCGAGCTGCGTCGCCGTGTTAGAGACACGCGGCGAAACTTTGCGGTTCCCGGCGGACGTTTATCTTGAGGGCGGCGACCAGTTTCGCGGTTGGTTTAATTCGAGCCTAATGTGCGGCCTGGCGGCCCATGACACCGCTCCGTACAAACGAGTCATTACGCACGGATGGGTCGTCGATGGCGACGGCAAAAAACAGTCGAAGTCGATCGGCAATGTCACCGCTCCGCACGAGATCATAGACAAATCGGGCGCTGAGATCCTGCGTCTGTGGGCGGCGGCGGTCGACTACACCGAGGACGTAAGGTGCTCTGACGAGATACTTCTGCGTGTTGTCGATGCCTATCGCAAGATGCGCAATACGCTCCGGTACGCGCTCGGGAATCTTGCCGAATTCGACCCCGCGAGTGATTGCGTCGAAGCCGATCAAATGCTTGACATCGATCTCTGGGCTCTTGCGGGCCTTAATGAAGTGACTGAGAAAGTGCTTGCGGCATACGAAGTTTACGATTTTCAGGCTGCATATAACGTGCTTTACAATTTCTGCACCATAACCCTGTCGGCCAGGTATTTTGACATCATCAAGGATCGGCTCTACATATTTGCTCCGAGATCGGTTGAAAGGCGTTCTGCTCAGACGGCGCTTTACAGGATCGCCGACAGTCTCTGCCGTTTACTTTCGCCCATACTTGTATTTACGTCGGACGAAGCTTGGGAAAATCTGCCCGGCCAACGCGAGCCGTCAGTTCATATTGCCGAGTTTCCTGTAGCCGAAAAGACAGATAACAACGAGCTCGCCGCAAATTGGGAACGAATTTTCTCGATGCGCGACGAGGTGATGAAATCGCTCGAGGATGCCCGCAACGCCAAACTCATTGGTTCGCCGCTTGAGGCAAAGCTAGTGATCACAGCGGATGCGGCGACCACGCGATTTCTGCTCGGTTATTACCCACAGCTGCGATATATATTTATCGTCTCGCAGGTGGAGGTTCACGAGGGCGATGAGTTTGGCGTTACGATCCAAAAAGCTGACGGCCAAAAATGTGAACGCTGCTGGAATTACTCGACCCGTGTCGGGGAATTTACACAGTATCCGACCGTTTGCGAGCGCTGCGCCGACGCAATTGCTGAAATTCTTTAGGTAACCGTTATGCCAAGAAGGTTTTTACTGACATTAGGTTTTGTAATCGCACTTTTCTGCGTAGCGGAAGGCCAATCGGTTTATACACCGGAGAAGGGCTCAGAGGCCAGAAAAGCGATACTCACAGCACTGCGAGTCCCGGTTGAGAAAGAACTAAAACAAAAGACCGTCTTTGCGGCCAAAAATTTTAACGTCATCGGTAAGTGGGCGTTTGTAGGCGGTGAGCCACAAAGACCTGGCGGCGGATCGCCAGATTATCGCGGCACACCGTACCAGCAAGCAAAGGACGCCGAAATGTTCGATAATAATTTCTTTGCACTATTGAAAAAGAAAGGCGGTAAATGGACGGTCGTCCACTATGCAATCGGCTGTACCGACGTCTGCTACGCGGATTGGTGGCGTCGTTATAAGGCACCGAAAGCGATTTTTCCGTATACTGAATAATTCGTGACTAAGAAAGACTTTATTTGGAAACTGGCATACCTGGCGATCGCTGGTGGCGTATTTATGATCGATCAGGCCACTAAGGCGTGGGCGACCCGGGTTTTGCGCATCGAAGGTGAAAAGCCAGTGATCTCGGGCTTTCTGAATTTTGCATACGCGCAAAATACGGGTGTTGCATTCTCGATGCTCGACGATCACGGCGACACAGGACGTTGGGGATTGTCCGTCGTGGCGATCATTGCGGCGACGCTTGTACTTTACTTCTTTTGGCGAACGCCGCGTTCAGATGATCGGATGATGGGCTCGCTGGCCCTACTTTTGGCGGGTATTGTCGGAAATGTGACCGACCGTTTGCGGCTCGGGTTCGTGGTCGATTTTATTGACGTGCAATTTGGCAACTGGCACTATCCGACATTCAACGTCGCGGACGCCGCGATTTGCGTAGGAGCCGGTCTATTGATTCTCGATATGTTTTTAACTAAACGGGAGACCGCAGACCCTGTTAAAAATCCGCAATCTTCGGTCCACGATCCAAAATCGGCAGATGTATCCTGAACTTTTTCGAATCGGCAACTTTCCGATAACGACCTACGGCATATTCCTGGCGGTGGGAATGCTGCTCGCGCTTTTCGTTGCGTCGCGACTCGGGGCGCGAGACGGCCTGCCGCGCGATCGCATTTACGATCTTGGATTGTGGGTTTTGGTTGGCGGCCTCGTCGGTTCGAAATTGCTGATGTTTTGGGTCGAGCCCGACGTCCAGATATTCACTCTGGATTTCTTGCGTTCTGGCGGTGTATTTTATGGCGGGCTGATCGGCGGTTTTTTGGCGGTCGCTATATTGGTTCCGTTCTATAAACTGCCTTTTTGGAAGGTCGCAGATGCGTTTGCTCCGGGCGTCGCCCTTGGGCAGGCGTTTGGCCGGCAAGGATGTTTTTCGGCGGGATGCTGTTGGGGAAAGCACACCGACCTGCCGTGGGGTGTCCATTTTACCGAGCTCGGACACGAATATACTGGCGTCCCCGTTTTTGGACCGGACGGCAGCGATCTCTATCTGCATCCGACACAGCTTTACGAATCGTTCATAATGCTGGCGGTTTTCGGCTTTCTGGTTTTTCTACATCGGCGAAAGAAATTTGACGGCCAGATACTGATCGCATACGGCATCATCTACTCGCTCGTACGATTTTCCATCGAATTTATCCGCGACGATCCGCGCGGCGATCTGCTTGGGTTCACAACCCTTACCGGCCTCTCGACCTCGCAGGGGATCAGCCTCATCGTTGCGGTAAGCTCGATAATTTTTATGATCGTTCGGCTTCGCCGAAGGCCCGACCTCGCAGCCGAAACCACAAGTGAGTGAAGAAACCTCAACCGTCATTTTCAATGCCGCGGCTATCGACAAGGCCAAGCGTCTCGACGCATTTCTAGCAGAAAATATCGACGGATGGTCGCGCTCCCGTTTGCAGCGGCTGATCGAGAACGAAGATGTTCTTGTCAACGAAAAGGCGGTAAAACCTTCGTATAAAATTCGCGAGGGCGATGAGATTGAGGTCGATCTAGTCGAGATTCCGGTTGCCCAGTTCGAGCCGGAAAACATACCGCTCGACATAGTTTACGAGGATGAATACCTTGCCGTCATAAACAAACCGGCCGGTATGGTCGTGCATCCCGGCGCGGGCGTGCAGAGCGGAACGCTGGCAAATGCCGTGGCCTATCACTTTTCACTTATCACTCATCACTCATCGCTCACCACTCGGCTTGGCATCGTTCATCGCCTCGACAAAGACACTTCCGGCCTGATCGTCGTCGCCAAGACGGACGAGATACACGAGGCTCTGTCCGAGCAGTTTCGCGAGCGGCTGGTTTATAAATCTTATGTCGCCTTGGTGCATGGATCGCCGGACAAGAACACCGGCAAGATCGAGGCGTCGATCGGCCGCAACAAACACAACCGCCTGCGGATGAAAGTCGCGACCACCGGGCGAAGCGCTCTCAGCTTATGGAAGGTCCGCAAGCGATACGAAAAATTCACTCTGCTCGATGTCGAGATCAAAACCGGCCGCACGCACCAGATACGCGTCCACATGGGCTATATCAATCATCCGATCGTCGGTGACGAGATCTATAACGAGGGCCGCGACAACACCGTTGCTGACACTAATATCCGCAACTCCATCGCGTCAATGCCGCGATTTTTCCTCCACGCCGAAAAGCTCTCTTTCACCCATCCAAAGACAAACGAAAAGATGGATTTTGTCCAGCCTTTGCCCGAAGAATTGAATCAATTTCAGGATTTGTTATGATTGGCAAATTAGCCACAGATGAACACAGATAAACACAGATTTTGTTTCGGATTTTTCTTACTGCTCATCGCTTACTGCTTACCGCTTACTGCTCAAACGCGTGACTTTACTCACTGGGTCAACCCGTTTATCGGTACCGGCGGACACGGGCATACGTTTCCGGGGGCGACGATGCCGTTTGGAATGGTCCAGCTCTCGCCCGACACGCGCATCGACAACTGGGACGGTTCGTCGGGCTACCACTACTCCGACGACATCATCTACGGCTTCTCGCACACGCACCTCTCCGGCACGGGCATCCCCGATGGCTGCGATATTTTGTTCATGCCCACAATTGATGAGAACAAGAATTTTTCTTCGCTCAAGCAGAAACCCGAGGAACCGGGATACATGGGAGAGCCGTCGACATTTTCCCACCAGGACGAGAAAGCAGAACCTGGCTATTACTCGGTAAAAATAAACGATCGTAAGCTTTTGGTCGAGCTGACTGCGACGACCCGCGTCGGATTTCAACGTTACACGTTTCCAAAGTCGGAAGATGCAGGCATTCACCTCGACCTGCTATGGCGCGATAAAACACTCAAAAGCGAGGTAAAGCATGTAAGCAACCGGCGAATCGAGGGATTCAGACGTTCGAGTTCGTGGGCCAAGAATCAAACAGTCTATTTTGTAGCCGAGTTTTCCAAACCGTTCATCGGAAGCTCAGATGGAAGGGCCACGCAGGGGAGTTCAGATCCCGAGGTTGGGAACGAGAATGTATTCATTCCTTTCAGTACCAAAGAAGGTGAACAAATTCTTCTAAAAGTCGCCATCTCTTACGTCTCCATCGAAGGAGCCCGCAAAAACCTCGCCGCTGAGCTTCCCGGTTGGGATTTTGACAAGGTTCGCTCCGACACCAAGACGGCGTGGAACAAGGAGCTGTCGAAGATCGAGGTTTCGGGCGGGACGGATGCTCAGACGACGACGTTTTACACGGCGCTTTATCACACGATGATTCACCCGAATGTCTTTAATGACGTCGACGGGTCGTATCTGGGGCATGATAAAAAGATACATAACATCCGCGACGGCGCTCGGAGTCCCGGCTTTAGCCGGCCCACTGCTGCGAAGAAGCCGCCTAAAGGCGGGAATCCAAACTCGGGGACTCCAAGCGCGTCCGATCAATACACCGTTTTCTCTTTGTGGGACACTTTCCGCGCCGCGCATCCGCTTTATACGATCATTGACCAGAAGCGGACGGTCGATTTTATCAACACATTCATACGCATCTATGAGCAGGGCGGTCGGCTGCCGGTGTGGGAGCTTTGGGGCGAAGAGACCGACACGATGATCGGCTATCACGCCGTGTCGGTGATCGCCGACGCGATGGCGAAAGGCATCAAGGGCTTTGATTACGAAAAAGCCTACGCCGCCGCCAAACACTCCGCCGAACTCGACCATTTCGGTTTAGCAGCGTACAAAAAACGCGGTTACATCTCGATGGAGGACGAGAACGAATCGGTGTCAAAGACGCTCGAATACGCCTACAACGACTGGTGCATCGCGCAAATTGCAATGAATCTGATTTCTGAAAAAGCTCGTGAAGTTAAGCGAGATCCAACATTGAGGACGCCGAGCAGGACAGCGGATGACCAAAGAATCTCTCAAGAGATGATGAAATACTGGCGGCGCTCGACGAACTATCAAAATCTATTTGACCAGCGTATTGGATTCATGCGGCCAAAGAAAAATGGTGGTTTTGTTGAACCCTTTGCTCCGAACGAGGTTACGTTCGGCTTTACCGAGGGCAACTCGTGGCAATACTCGTTCTTTGTCCCGCATGATGTGACGCGGCTGATGGAGCTAATAGGCGGACGTGAGAAGTTTGTCACAAAGCTCGACGAACTTTTTAACACGACGCAGAAACTTGCGGGTCGCGAGCAGGCTGACCTAACGGGCCTGATCGGCCAATACGCTCACGGCAACGAACCTTCGCACCACATCGCATACCTTTACAACTACGCTGGCCAGCCGTGGAAAACGCAGAAATACGTCCGTTATATTTTGGACAATTTCTATAAGCCCACGCCTGACGGTCTCATCGGCAATGAAGACTGCGGCCAGATGTCGGCGTGGTACGTTTTGAGCGCGAGCGGCTTTTATCCGGTAAATCCGGGGGATGGCATTTATGCTTTCGGTACACCTCTGTTTCCCGAGCTGAAATACAATCTCGAGAACGGCAAGACGTTTACGATCAGGGCAAAGAATGTTTCCGATAAGAATATCTACATCGCATCCGCGCGGCTGAACGGCGCGCCGTATACAAAGGCGTTCATGACGCACGACGATCTGATGAAAGGCGGCGTCATCGAATTCGACATGACGGACAAGCCGGTGACGACCGCGTTTCTTAAGGTTCCGGAATCGACGCTCGGTATCGATTCGGTTGCCGTCCCGGTTGTTACAGGCGAGCGCACATTTGTAGAGAGAGCGGCCGTAACGCTGTCGACGCTTACGCCGAACACAAATGTTTACTACACGACTGACGGAAGTGTGCCGACTAAAACATCGACCGAATACAGCGGTCCGTTCGCAATCGACCGGTCAACGATCGTCAAGGCGATCGCGGTCGACAAAAAGGGCACAATGAGTTTTCCTGTCGACGCAATTCTTAAAAAACGCCCGAATGACTGGACAGTCAAAGTGATCTCGGGCTACAGCACCCAATACACCGGCGGCGGTGATGATGCGATCGTAGACGGCATTCGAGGTACGACAAACTTTGCGAGCGGCGAGTGGCAGGGTATTCAAGGAAAGCCTTACGAAGCGGTCGTCGATCTGCAGAGAGAAACGGAGATCAAAAACGTCGGCGCCAGCTTCCTACAAGTCGCGAGCCCGTGGATTTGGATGCCGGACAGAATCGAGTTTGAAACGTCGATGGACGGCGTCAATTTTGCGCGTGTTGCCGCAATCAAACCGGCGTTCCCGCAACGTGAAATGACCCCGACGGTCAAGGAGTATCGGCAGGCGATCGCGCCGACTCGGGCCCGTTACGTTCGACTTCGCGCCTTCAACTTTGGCAAGATCCCGTCGTGGCATCCCGGTGCGGGCGGCGATCCGTGGATATTTGTGGACGAGATTTTTGTGAAATGAATAAGTCCGTGTCCGTAGCTCTTACTGACGTGTGGGCTACGGACACATCGCTACTTCGCGTTTTCGTAGATATCTTTTTTGCTAAACCCGCTCTTTTTTATTTTTCTCACGAGCGTTCGCACTTCGCTGTCGACCTTTGTCACGAAGCGGCGGAACTTTTGCTCGGGACGCGCCATGAAGTAGGTGACATGGAAAGTCTCGTAGCCGTTCGGGCTGTGCGGCGAGAAGTAGTAATTCGAGATGCAGCGACGCGTGTTGTCAGCTTTGACCGCGTTGACCGAGTGCCACGATTTATCGTGCGTTGCCATGAGCACGAGGCGGTTGAAGAGGCTCGCGATCTCAACCGGTTTTGTTACGTGTTCGTCCCACAGTTCGAGATTGCCGCCATTCTCGCTCGTCCAATCGGGCGTGATGTAGTAGAGCAAATTTAGCACGCGATAATTTTGCCGTTCGCCGTCGTGCGAATTATCGAGATGCGGGTTGAGGAAATGACCACATTCCATTGCGCTTATGCCGCCGGCGTAAAGGTGTGGATCGCCGACGGCGTCACGGATGCCCGTCAGTTCGGCGACCTTTTTAATCACACGTTTGTCCTGAAACGCGAACGTGATGTCTGCGATAAGCGGATCGAATGCATCGAGCGACTTTGAGGTAAACTTGCGCTCGCGAAAGCTGTCGAGAAGACGCATCGTGCCACTCGGCGGGAATGCGGCGGTGATTTTGGCCGCAATTTCATCGGGCAGCAGGTCGTCGATCGCTGCGTGTCGTGCAGTCACGCCTTTATCGGCAGCAAAATCGGCTTTGATCTTATCGGCGTCACGGTCGAGACGCTCGAGAATCAGATTTACAAGTTGCTCACGCATCTGCTTACTAATTTAGTCTTCATCGTGCGGTAAGTAAAACGTAAGGTTGAGTTCAGGCAAACAAAACCGCCAATCCGACCTTTTTGTGCGTCTAAATTAGCGGTGGATAATTTTGGCCAATAGAGGTTT
>Ga0209797_10001983_pt1 | contig 10333 bp, 9 predicted proteins | sample DOMMetBare3Fresh_2_FD_187472 | JGI IMG/M metagenome (GOLD analysis project Ga0209797, IMG submission 187472) | Wetland sediment microbial communities from St. Louis River estuary, USA, under dissolved organic matter induced mercury methylation -... | ecosystem: Environmental > Aquatic >...
GCAACCCGCCGAAAAGAAAACCCCCGATATCAGAAAAAACAGCAGGGCCAGGCACTTCACTTTTTTTATCATGTCGTTCGCCATTATCATTTTGAGTTCCCTCCAGTAACTTTTTCGAGTATGTTCACGGCCCGGCGAGCCCTGGAGGCCTACGGGGGGGAGGCGCGATGGCGCGCCGCGACCGCCATCGCGCTCGAGCTGTCGGCCGGTGGGCTCGCCTTCCGCCTCAAGTGGCAGCCCGCGCTCGTTCACGCCCGGCAGGCTATCGCGGTCCACGAGCCGCGGGCTCGCTGTCAGGGCATCGATCGCGCAAACAACGCCGGCGTCCTGAACGGACACGACGTTCGCCTGGAGGCGCCCGACGGCCGGCTCCTCGGCGAGCGGCGCGACGCCAGGTCGTTCTTCGGCCCGGGCCGGCGCTGGCTCTACTGGGATGCGCTCGACCAGACCTACTTCGTCTGCTACGCCGCGTGGAACTACTTCACCCTGCCGGCGCTCCTCCTGCGGGGCGACGTCCTGTGGACCGAGCTCGCCGCGGGGCTGCTGGAGGCGCGCTTTCCGCCGCACCTGCCGACGCACGGCGCGGTCCAGCGCTTCCGCTTCGACCGGGAGACGGGGCTGCTGCGCCAGCACGACTACACCGCGGAGATCATCGGCGGGTGGGCGCAGGCGGCGCGCGTGGTCCTCGAGCACGGCAGCGCGGGCGGGGTGGCCTACCCCCGCCGCATGCGGATGACGCCGCGGGCGCGCGACGGCTCGCCCCGGGGTTTCCCCGTCCTCGTCGCCGTCGAGGCGCACGGTTTCCAGCTCGGCTAGGCTGGGCGCGGCGGACGAGGAGGGACGGCCGGCGTTCCCGGGCAGGCCGTCCCGGCCTGGAGCGCTACCCCGCCACCCGGCCCAGCACCTTCCGCAGCCCCGCGAGCGCCTCCTCGAGCTCCGCGGGCGGCACGACCGTGAAGCAGAGCCGCGCGAACGTCCCGTAGGCCGATCCGGCGGCGGTGCCGGGCGTGAGGAGCACGCCGGCGTCGTCGAGGCAGCGCTCGAGGAACTGCCCGAGGTCCTCGCCCGGCCGGAAGTGCGGTGCCGCGTCGAAGAAGAGGAACGAGCCCGCCTGCGGCGCCGGGAGCCCGAGCGCCCCGGCGGCGCGGCGCCCGGCGGCGGCGTAGAGCGCCCGCGTCTCGGCGAGCCAGGCGTCGCCCTCGGAGAGCGCGCGGGCGGCGGCGTACTGGAACGGCCGCGGGGCGCAGTAGGTCTTGAACGTCTGGACGCCGCGCACCGCGCGCATGACCTCGACCGGGCCGTGCGTGTAGCCGATGCGTGCGCCGGCGAGCGCGTGGCTCTTCGAGAACGAGTGGTTCGCGATCGTCCGGCCGCGCAGGCCGGGGTGGGTCCAGACCGGCCGGCCCGCCTCCACGTAGGCGAGGTCCTCGTAGACCTCGTCGGAGACGACCCACAGGTCGTGCGCGCGCGCGATCCCGGCGAGGGTCCCGACGACCTCCGGCGGCAGGATCCGGCCGGTCGGGTTGTTCGGGGAGTTCACGTAGATCGCGGCGGTGCGCGGCGTCACCGCGCGCGCGAGGGCCGCCTCCGGGTCGAAGCCGGGCGCGCCGAGCCGGTCGAAGAACGGCACCTCCACCGGGGTCGCGCCGCGCGAGGCGACGATCCCGCGGATGAGCGGCCAGAACGGCGCGAGGACGATCACCTCGTCGCCCGGATCGACGAGCGTGTCCACCACCACCGCCAGCCCGCCCGTCGCGCCGAGCATGACCTGGAGCCCGTCGCGCTCGACGGCCTCGCCGTGGCGGGAGCGGAGCCGCGCCTGGATGGCGTCGAGGAGGACGGGCTCGCCCACGACGGGCGAGTAGCCGTGGAGGCGCGGGTGGTCCGCCGCCCGCTGCGCCTCCGCGCGCGCGCACTCGGGCGGGTCGCGCCAGGTGTCGCCGACCTGGAGCGCGAAGACGCGGCCCGGACGGGCCTTCGCCTTCCCGGCGAGCGCGCTGTAGACGCCGGCGGAGAGCGTGGCCGTGGTGGGGGAGGCGAGGGGATGGCGGGGCATCGTGCCCCCGAGGGTAGCGCGCCCGGGGGCCGGCGGCCCAGCCGCCGCGCTGCCGGACACCTCGTGCGCCCGGTCCCGCCGCCCTGGGTCGCCGGCGCGCTTCTTCCCGGCGCCCATCGGTGGTACGGAAGTCGGGATGGCGATGCCGGCGATCCGCGAGCACCGATGGGCGCGGCGCCTCCTCGCGCTCTTCGGCTGGCGCGTGGACGTCGTGCTGCCCCCGGGCCCGAAGTGCGTCATCGCCGTCTACCCGCACACGTCCAACTGGGACTTCGTCATCGGGTACGTCGCGAAGCTCGCCGTCGGGTTCCCGATCCACTTCGTCGGGAAGCACACGATCTTCCGCTGGCCGTTCGGCGCGGCGCTCCGGCGCATGGGCGGGATCCCGGTGGACCGGCGCGCGCCGGCCGGCCTCCTCGGGCAGCTCGTGCGGGAGATGGAGGCGCGCTCCTGGATGTGGCTCGCCATCGCGCCGGAGGGGACGCGCTCGTACGTCGATCACTGGAAGTCCGGGTTCTACCGCCTCGCCCTCGCGGCCGGGGTGCCGGTCGGGCTCGCCTTCATCGACTACCGGACGCGGCTCGTCGGCCTGAGGACCTACCTCGTCCCCACCGGCGACGAGGCGGCCGACCTCGAGCGCATCCGCGCCGTCTTCGCGGGAAAGGTGGGGAGGCGCCCGGCGCTCGCCGGCCCCATCCGGTTCCGGGCGGAGCGGGGCGGCTGAGCCGCGGGCGGGGGCGCTCTTGCGACCTCATAACGACATGGCATAATCATGTCGTCATGACCCCGGCCCGCTACGCTCCCCTCGACGCCGCCGGGCTCCGCCAGGCCTTCGAGGCCCTCGACGCCCGGCTCGACCGGTCGATCACCCTCGTCGTCGGGGGGGGCACCGCGATGATGCTCGCCTACCACCTCCCCGTCCGGACGATGGACGTGGACGCCTACCCCCGGGAGGCGCCGCTTGAGGAGATCCTCCCCGCCATCCGGGAGGTCGCGCGCGCGCGCGGCCTCCCGCCCGACTGGATCAACCCGCACTTCGAGACGTTCGCCTACGTCCTGCCCGCGGACTACGGCGCCCGGCTCCGGCCGATCTTCGAGGGCGAGCGGCTCCGCGCCCTGGCGCTCGGCGTCGAGGACCTCCTCGTCATGAAGTGCTTCGCGGGCCGGGAGAAGGACGTCGGCCACGCCCGCGCCCTCCTGAAGCGCCGCCCGGACCTCGCCCTCGTCGAGCGCCAGCTCCAGTCCCTCGCCGACCGGCGGGTGCCCGGCGCGGAGGACGCGCTCGACTTCCTGGACGACCTCCGCGAGGACGCGCCGTGACCGACCTCGCGCGGGTGCCCCGGGACGAGCGCGAGGTCGCCCGGCTCTACCACGAGCTCGCGGCGGTCGGCGCCCGCGTCGAGGGCCGCCGCCTGCCCTGGCGCTTCGGCCGCCCCACGCGGGAGGAGCTCGTCGTCCTCGCGGCGCAGGCCGCCCGCCACGAGCCGCGGCTCCTCTGGGCCGTGGTCGAGCTCCTCGCCCGCTCGTACGACCGGTTCGACGCGCTCGCCCTGCGCCGTGCGGCGCAGCGGGCGCGCTGGCCGGCGGCGGTCGCGGTCGCCCTCGAGTTCGCGCGCCGCGCCGTTCGCTCCGACGAGCTCGACGACTGGGCGCGGTTCGTCACGGCCCCGCTCCGGCCCGCCCCCGGGGAGCGGTTCTTCCTCGGCACCCGCGCCTTCGCCGGCGCGCAGGCGCGGCGGGACGCGGAGGAGTCCCTCGCCGAGTACAAGCGCTGGGGCTACCTCGGCCGCGAGGAGCCGTTCGCGAAGGAGCTGGGGGGCGGCGCGCGCGGCACGCTCGGTCCCGCCGAGCGCGCGAACCTCCTGCGCCGGATCGCCGGGCGGCAGGGCTCGGTCACGCTCGGCGAGTACCTCGCGGCGCTGAAGGGGAGGGCCTCGGCGCGCCAGGCGCAGCGCGATCTCGCCGCCGCCCCGTTCCTCGAGCGGCGCGGGCGGACGCGGAGCGCGCGGTGGGTGCTCGCGCCCGCCTCGAGCGGGGTGCCGCGCTCGCGTGCGGCAGCCGGGCGCCCGGGGGCCCCCGGCCCCGGCGTGCGCTAGGATGCGGCGGACATGGGGAAGAGCCGCCTGCCCGATCTGCCCGACACCGGGCGTCGCTACCTGGAGCACACCATCCGGGCCCGCCTCGCGAGCCCGGGGATCGAGCGCTACGCCCGCCCGCGCGGGAACGGCCCGCGGATCGCCGCCGCGCTCCTCCTCGCGGCCGCGCTCCTCGCGGCCATGCTCTGGCTCGCGCTCTAGCGACCCCGGAGGCGCGCGGGCCCGGCCCCTCGCGAGGCCGGGCCCGTCGAAGCGGTACGGCGCGAAGCGAGCTAGACCTTCTTCACGTTCGCGGCCTGCAGGCCCTTCGGGCCCTTCACCACGTCGAACTCCACCTTCTGACCCTCGGCGAGGCTCTTGAAGCCGTCGCCGCTGATCGCGCTGTAGTGGCAGAAGACGTCCTCGCCACCGTTGTCCTGCGTGATGAAGCCGAACCCCTTCGCGTCGTTGAACCACTTCACGGTACCGGTCGCCATTCAGGACATCTCTTTCGCAGTTTCGATCCGCCGGGATGACGTTCGGTCCACCCGCAAGATGGTGGACCCGAAATCTGTAGCCGAAAAAAATGCTTCGGTCGAGCCGGGAGGGCCCGCCGGCGCGACCGCCGTTGACTCCGGTCAATGCCGCAGCGAGCCAGGCCCGGGCCCGGCCCCGGCGAGGTCCCGGCTACGCCACCGCCTCGCAGGCGGAGACGCGCGGCGCCGCGGGGCGCGTCTCCTTCTCCTCGGCGAGCCGCGCCTCCAGCTCCTCGAGGATCTGCGCGGCGCTCGGCAGCTCCGCGAGCGTCCGCTCGCCGATCCGGACGAGGCTCATCCCCGTGTAGAAGAGGCCGTTCTCGGTGTCGCCGTGGACCGCCGCGGCGAGGAGGGCGTCGGTGATGCAGAAGCTCTCCTTGAACCCGCTCGCGCGGCACACGCAGAGGCTCTCGCCGAGGCACTCGATGCAGGCCTTCTTGCGCCCCTGGTAACCGTCCTTGCCGAACCACCAGGCCTTGGCCTTCGGGGGGACCGCCTCGCCGCGCGCGAGCTTCTCGGTGAAGGGGCTCTTCACCGCGCGCGCCTTCATGCCCTTCACGCAGCTCGTGATGATGGTGACGTCGTCGGCGGTCTTCCCGAGGTGCATCTGCTTGAAGGCAGGGTGCACGTCGCCGTCGCTGCACGCGAGGAAGCGCGTCGCCATCTGCACCCCGGCCGCCCCCGCGGCGAGGAAGCGCGAGACGTCGGCCGCGTCCACGCCGCCCGCGGCGACGACCGGCAGGCTCGTCGCCGCGATCACCTCCGTGACGAGCGACGGCAGCGGGTGGCCGATGTCGCCGATGTGACCGCCGGCCTCGGCGCCCTCCGCGACGACGAAGTCGGCGCCCCACTTCTCGTACATGGCGGCGAGCCGGCCCGAGGAGACGATGCCCGCGAACGGGACGCCGCCCTCCCGGCACCAGCGGACGATCTCGCGCGAGATGCCGGCGCCCTGCACGATGAAGGAGACCTTCTCCTCGATCGACACGCGCGCGAGGGTCTCGAAGTCGGCCTTGTTGATGGCGGCCATGAGGTTCACGCCGACGTAGCCGCCGCCGGACTCGCGCCTGGCGCGCCGGATCTCGGCGCGGAGCTGCTCGGGCGTCTTCAGCACGGCCGAGATGGTGCCGACGCCGACGAGGCGCGCGCCGCGGTGCGCGGCGACCTTCCCCGCGACGCCGTCCGAGGCGTTGATCCCCATCCCACCCTGCACGAGCAGGCGGCGGCCGGACGCGACGATGGCCTCGATCGCGGCGCGATCGAGCCTCGGCACGGGGCGATCCTCGGGGAGGACGGGTGTGGACATGGGGCTCCGGGCGCGCGGGGGAGTGGAAGCTCGCGGGCTAGGGAGTGAAGCCTACGGCGGGCGTGTCACGCCCATGTCACGGGAGGCCCGACGCGACGCGGCAGGCGGCATGACGCGCCGCGCCTCCCACACGCGTCGTGTACCCACCTGGGCCGGGCGCGGCTCCCGGCGCCGTCGCGCGCCGTCCTCCTACACCGCGGCGACGTGGCCGGCCGCCGCGCGGGCCTCGTCCTCGAACTCCTTCGGCAGCGCGTCGTAGAGCTTCTCGTGCGGCCCCATGAGGACCGCGTCGAGGTGCGCGCTCGTGCGGGCGCGCCGCTCCTTCTCGATCACCTTGGAGTCCAGCTGGACGAACTTCTCGTCGGGCGTGATCTTGAAGAGCGGCTGTCCCTTCTGCACCACCGTCCCGTCGACGCCGCTCATGATGATCTTGTCGATGGTCCCGGCGAACTGCGCCCGGACGGTGTTGAACATCTTCATGACCTCGATGATGTAGAGGGGCGTTCCCTTGTCGAAGTGCTGGCCCTCCGCGATGAACGGCGGCCGGCCCGGCGCCTCCTGCCGGTAGAACATCCCGCCGTACGGCGCGACGAGCTCGTCCGCCTTGGTCGACGGCGGGGGCACCAGCACCTTCTTCATGCGGGCCTGCAGCTCCGCGTCGAAGAGGTGCGGCGGGATGGTGACCTCGAGGTTCGGCTCCACCCGGAAGTCGAAGAACCTCACCGCCTCCCCGATCATGAAGAGGAGCCCGAGCAGCTCGTTGCCCGCCTCGAAGCCGAGGTGCGCGGCGCGGATCTGCTCCCAGGTGGCGGCGTCGTAGCCGCCCTGCGGCGCCTCGCTCTTCAGGATGTCGTTCAGCTTGTAGAACTCCTCGCGGCGCAGGCCGAACGTCTTGCGCAGCTCCTGGTAGAAACGGATCGCCCGCTGGAGCAGCTCGTGGTCGTGCCGCCAGATCACCTCGGCGGCCGGGGCCTTCGGGTCCCAGGTCATGTTCAGGTACGCGTAGGCGTCGTTGAGCACGCCGAGCGGGTTGCGGATCCAGATCACCTTCCCGCCCTCGATCCGGTACTGGCGGCGGTTCAGGGAGAGCCACCCCGCGAGCAGGTGCGGGTCGTCGAGGAGCCGCTCGATCACCCGGGTGAGGAGGGTGAACTTCCGGTCGATGACCTCCCCCATCGCCTTCACGATGGCCGGGTCGCCCGGGCCCTCCTTCGCGATGAGCGTCGAGTAGTGCTTGCGCATCTCCACGAAGGCGTGGGCGATGTCGAGCTTGTTCGCCTCCTCCTTCAGCTGGCCGACCAGGGTGAGGTACGGCACGACGAAGCGGGTGGTCGGCTTCGCCATGACGTTCTGGCCGATGAACCAGTTGACGAGGCCGTAGTGGAACTGGAGGTTCGTCGCGAGCTGGATGCCGCGCAGGCTCGTCGTGCCGAGCACCCGGGACAGGTGCAGGTAGCTGTCGAGCCGGTCCTCGCCCTTGGTGAGGAGGAGCGCGATGTTCGAGTCGTACGCGCCCGCCACCCGGTAGCGCATGAACATGCCGGTGTCGGGGTGGGGCGTGCTGATGCCCTGGTCGTCGCGGATCTCGCCCTCGATGGGCTTCGACCAGAAGCGGATCAGGCCGCCGGCGTGGGGCGAGAGGGAGGCGTCGGTGGCGTTGAGGCGCGCCTCGGCGGCGGCGGCGAAGCGCGCCACGCGCGCCGGCTTCGGGAGCCGCGCCTTGTGCCGGGCGAGGAGCGCCATCGCCTCGACGAGCGACTCGACCACGAAGGAGTCGTTCGGGTCGGCCGGGTTCGTGAACTGGAGCGAGTAGCAGAGCTCCGTCACCCGGTGCTCGACCTGGATGCGGGTGTTGACCTCCATGAAGTAGTAGCGGTCGCGGTCGACGATGCACTCGAAGGTCGAGGCCGAGTCGAGCCCGACCGCCGCGCCGAAGCGGGCGGCGTCGTCCTCCATCCGCCTCAGGATGTCGAGGTCGGTCTGGAGCGCCTTCGCCTCCTCCTTCCTCCCGGCCTTCTCGGCCCTGGCGATGGCGGCCTGGAGCCCCTCCTGCGTCACCGAGACCTCGAGGAGCTTCTGCTCGTGCATCTGCAGCGAGCAGTCGCGGCCGCCCAGCGAGACGCACCAGCTGCCGTTCCCGAGGAGCTGGATCTCGTTGTGGCGGGTCTGCTCGATGTTGAGCTCGATGAGGAGGTTCTTGTTGTCGCCGACGCCGGTCGCCTTCACCTCGGCGAGGACCTCGCGGACCATGGCCGGCGCCTCGGCGGCCGCCTCGGCGACGAGCTTGTCGTCCGGCTTCGCGGAGAGGAGCGAGGCCCCGAGGATGCGCTGCCCCTTGCCGCCGCCGCCGCCGATCGCCTTGAGGCGCACCCGGCTCTGCGGGTACTTCTCGAACATCCGGGCGACCTCGCGGCGGACCTGCTCGCCCAGCTCGTCGACGGTGAAGAGGTCGATCCCCTTGGCGTAGGAGGCCATGAGGACGTGGTCGGCGAGCCCCTCGAGGGGGAGCTTCGCGTCGGCGACCACCTTCGCGTCGAGGGCGAGCCCCTCCTTCTTCGCGACGGCGAGGAGCGCCTCGCGGGTCGCGTGCTTCGCGAGGAGGGTGCGGGCGGCGACGTCGTTCACGCCCGGGGTGGTCGAGACCTTCACCTCGAGGGCGGTCCGCTTCGCCTCGTCCTTCTTGCCGGCGCGGGCCTGGGTCACCGAGTTCGGGCCGATGAACTTGAGCCCCGCCTTCTCGAGGGTCGCCACGAACTCCTCGTCCTCGGCCATGAAGCCGTAGCCGGCGAAGACCGAGTCGTAGCCGTTGTCCTTCGCGATCTGGACGATCTGCTGCATCCGCTCGACGCGCTCCTCCTTCGTCGCGCCGGAGTAGTCCGGGACGCGGTGGACGCGGCTCGTGTCGGTGAGCTGCCGGAGCTCCGGGGCGAGCGCGTTCGGGTAGACGATGGAGTCCTTCTCCGAGAGCAGGAACCCGTAGTGCCGGATCCCCATCTCCTCGAAGACGTCCATCGCCTCCTTGCGGATCGGGCCGCGGCAGACGATGAGGGGCTTCAGGTCCTCGCAGGCGAAGGACCGCACCCACGCGGACGGCGACTTGCCGAGCCGGCGGTCGCGGTGGGTGAGGGGGTTCGCCTGGTACCAGTCGACGGTCGGAGCCATTGGGGTCTCTCAGGTTAGAAAGCCGGGGTGTGGTTCCGCCGGGCCTAGTGGAACTCGCGCTGCGGGCCGGTCATGGGCGAGGGCTTGTAGTGCCGGAGCAGGAAGTGGAGGTTCTCGCCGAGGGCCTGGCGCAGCTCGGTCGGCATGACGAGCGAGGAGATCGACCCGAGGGCGAGCCCCTCCTTCGGGTTCATGAGCTCCTTCTCGTAGCGGCGGTTGAGCGCCGCCTCCTGCTGCTTCAGCCACTCGGCCGCCTCCGGCTGCGAGGCGCCCTTCTTCACCATCGCGGCGGCGTCGCCGCGGACCTTGCGGAGCTCGTCCTTGTAGACGAACTCCTTGCCGGCGGGGCCCATCACGGCGAGGCGGGTGGTGGGGAGCGCGAGGACGAGGTCGGCGCCGGTCGGGTAGTTGTTGTAGGAGGCGTAGGCGCCGCCGAAGGCGTTGCGGAGGATGAGGAGGATGCGCGGCGTCCGCACGTCCACGATGGCGTCGAGCATCGAGCGGCCCGCCTGCACGATGCCGCGCGCCTCCTGCTCGCGGCCGGGGAGGAAGCCGGTCGTGTCCTCCATGAAGATGATGGGGATGTTGTAGATGTTGCAGAAGCGGACGAACCTCGCGATCTTGACCGCGGAGTCGCAGTCGATCTGCCCGGAGGAGACCGCGCTGTTGTTCGCGACGAAGCCGACGACGTGCCCGCCCACCCGGCCGAAGGCGGTGACCACCTCCCTCGCGCGCTCCGGCTGCATCTCGAAGTAGTCGCCGTAGTCGCAGACCGCCTGGATGATGATCGACACGTCGAAGGGCGTGTTGAAGCCGGTCGCCGAGTTGAACGCCTTCTTGAGGAGGGTGTTGATCTCCCAGGTCTTGCGGTCGAGCGGGTCGCTCGTCCGCTCGAAGGGCGGCGCGACGCCGTTGTTGTCCGGGAGGTAGCCGAGGAGCCGGACCGCCTGGCGGAGCGCGGCGAGCTCGTCGGCGACGGTGAGGTCGGCGACGCCCGAGTTGCCGTGGACCTTCGGGCCGCCGAGGTCCTCGGGGGAGATGTCCTCGCCGAGGACGCTCTTCACGACCCCCGGGCCGGTGAGGCCGAAGAAGGTGTCGGCCGGCTGGATGACGAAGCTGCCTTGGCGCGGCAGGTAGGAGCCGCCGCCGGCGTTGAAGCCGAACATGCACATGATCGACGGCACCACGCCGGAGATCT
>Ga0209797_10001984_pt1 | contig 10318 bp, 15 predicted proteins | sample DOMMetBare3Fresh_2_FD_187472 | JGI IMG/M metagenome (GOLD analysis project Ga0209797, IMG submission 187472) | Wetland sediment microbial communities from St. Louis River estuary, USA, under dissolved organic matter induced mercury methylation -... | ecosystem: Environmental > Aquatic >...
GGGCATGCCGAACAGCATCGGCGTGCCGAAGATGCCCGGCGCGATCGTCATGTTGCGGATGCCGTTGCGCGCCAGGTCGCGCGCGATCGGCAGCGTCATTCCGGCGATGCCGCCCTTGCTGGCCGAGTACGCGGCCTGGCCGATCTGGCCGTCGAACGCGGCCACGCTGGCGGTGGAGATCAGCACGCCGCGCTCGCCGGTCGGCTCGGGCTCGTTCTTGCACATCGCGTCGGCGGCAAGGCGGATCATGTTGAAGCTGCCGACGAGGTTGATGTTGATCACGCGGTTGAACTGCGCCAGCGGGTGCGGCCCGTCCTTGCCGACGGTCTTCACGCCGATCGCGATGCCCGCGCAGTTGATCAGCCCCACCAGCTTGCCCATCGACGTGGCCTGCGCCACCGTGGCCTGCGCATCGGCTTCCTGCGTGACGTCGCACTTGACGAACGCGCCGCCGATCTCCCTGGCCAGGGCCTGGCCCTTGTCGACCTGCACGTCGGCCACCACGACCTTGCCGCCCGCTCCGGCCAGCATGCGCGCGGTGCCTTCGCCCAGGCCCGAAGCGCCGCCGGTGACGATGAAGACCTTGCCTGCGATGTCCATTTGGATTTTGTCCAGTCTTTCAAGATTTGTCGGAGACAGCTTCGCGCGCCGTGACAGGTACTGACCTCAGGAACAGTGTCTCCGGCGCGACATCGAGCCAGCCGGGCCAGCACACCGTGCCATGGGCCACATGTGCTTGACCAAAGAGCGTTGAATCCTTGAGGCGCGAAAAGACACCGCGGTCGAGATAGGGGGCGCAAGAGAACTTGCGCAAAGACCCATCCTTGTAGCCCAGTAACAAGTCGGACGGAGGAATCGGCGTCACTCGAACGAGTTCGGGGATGTCCATGATCATCACTCCTCGGTTATCGCAACGGATCGATCGCGAACGGCGGTTGTCCATTCACTGCCAACTCCCAATCGGCAACCAACTCGTCGCGGTGAATCTCGATCCACGCCTGAACAAGGCGCAGTTTGGAGCCAGGCAGTGACCCCGCCAGTACGCTCGCATCGGCAATCGACAGCGATGCTTCTTTGCCCTGATACCGAGCATGAATGTGCGGCGTCTTGTGCACCTCGTCATCGAAGAAATACATGTAGATGACGACGCCAAAGAACATGCTGATGGCCGGCACGGATCAGTCCTCCCGCGCTTGTCGTTCAGCTCAACGCGGCCAGTGCACGCGCGGTGATCGCGTCGACGCTGCCGGTGCCGTCGATCTTGCAGTGGCGCGGCGCGGCGGCGTCGCCGCTGGCGGCCCACTTGGTGTAGTACTCGACCAGCGGCTGCGTCTGGTCCTGGTAGACCTGCAGGCGCTTGCGCACCGTGGCCTCCTTGTCGTCGTCGCGCTGGATCAGCGGCTCGCCGGTCACGTCGTCCACGCCGTCGACCTTGGGCGGGTTGAACAGCACGTGGTAGCTGCGCCCCGACGGAATGTGGAACAGCCGGCCGCTCATGCGCTCGATGATCGCCTGGTCGGGCACGTCGATCTCGAGCACGACGTCGAGTTTCACGCCGGCGGTCTTCATCGCCTCGGCCTGCGCGATCGTGCGCGGGAAACCGTCGAACAGGAATCCCTTGGCGCAGTCGGGCTGCGCGATGCGCTCCTTGACCAGGCCGATGATGATGTCGTCGGACACCAGCGCCCCCGAGTCCATCACCTTCTTGGCCGCCAGGCCCAACGGCGTGCCGGCCTTGACCGCCGCGCGCAGCATGTCGCCGGTGGAGACCTGCGGAATGCCGAAGTGCTTGCACAGGAAGGCTGCCTGCGTGCCCTTGCCCGCGCCGGGCGGTCCCAACAGGATCATTCTCATGGTGCCCCTCGGTGTGCTTTGCTGTGTTCGTGTCGGCGGCCGGCGCGGCTGACGCGCGGCGACCGATTATCGCTGCGGCGGCGCGTCGAACAGCCGCCGCACGCGCTCGAGGTCTTCCGGCGTGTCCACCCCCGGGCCCGGCGCGACCTCGCTCACGTGCACCGCGATGCGTTCGCCGTGCCACAGCACGCGCAGCTGCTCGAGCGCCTCGAGCGTTTCCAGCGGCGCCATCTCGAGCGCCGGAAAGCGCCGCAGGAAGGCCGCGCGGTATGCATACAGGCCCACGTGGCGCAACGGTGCCGGCTCGGGCAGCGCGCTGATGCCCTGCGAGTTGCCGTCGCGCCACCAGGGCAGCGGCGCGCGACTGAAGTACAGCGCGCGGCCGTCGCGGTCGCAGACCACCTTCACGACGTTCGGGTTCACGTAGTCGGCCAGCGCGTCGATCGCATGCGCGGCCGTGGCCATCATGCAGTCCGGTCGCTGCGCCAGCAGCGCGGCACAGGCGTCGATCAGCGCCGGGTCGATCAGTGGCTCGTCGCCCTGCACGTTGACCACGGTGTGGGCGCCATCCAGCCCGAGCAGCGCGCAGGCTTCGGCCAGGCGGTCGCTGCCGCTTGCGTGATCGGCACGCGTCATCACGCTGGCCACGCCATGGCGCTCGCAGGCCTGCTGGATGCGCGCGTGGTCGGTGGCGACCACCACGCGCGCGGCGCGCGACTGCGCCGCCCGTTGCGCGACGCGCACGACCATCGGTACGCCTGCGATGTCGGCCAGCGGCTTGTCCGGCAGGCGCGTGGATGCCAGGCGGGCGGGCACGATGACGGTGAAGCTCATCGTGCCGGCCGGCGCGCTCACGACTGCGTGTCCCGGTCGTACGGCAACGCTTCGGACTCGAGCATCACCGGGATGCCGTCGCGGATCGGGAACGCCATCCGGTCGGCGCCGCAGGCCAGCGCGGTGGGCTGTTGCTCGGCGTCGCGCAACATCACGAGCCGGCCCTTGCAGATCGGGCACACGAGCAGTTCGATCAGGCGGTGGTCGAGGGCGGTCATCGTGTGGGCAGGCGTTGGAAGTGGTGCAGGACGGCGGTCGCGAAACCGGGCTCGGGCTGGAAGTCTAGCGGCGCCACCCACAGCCGGGTGGTGCCCAGGTCGCGCCCGACCAGCTTGACGGCGTCCTTCTCGGTGACGATCACGTCGGTGCTGTCGGCCGGCCAGGGCAGGGTGGTGAAGCGATGGTGATCGGGCAGCGGCAGCGGCGCGATGTCCAGGCCGTGTTCGCGCAGCTGAGCGAAGAAGCGCTCGGGCTGCGCGATGCCTGCCGCGGCGACGATCCGGCGGCCGCGCAGCGCGGTCCAGCCCGCAGGGTTCGGTCTGCGGCGGGCGCGCCAGTCCGGCAGCGACAGCACCCCGGCGAGCCGGCGGGTCGCGGCAAAGCCGGGCAAGGGCGTGCTGGGCGTGGAGGCGCTGTACAGCACGATGCTGTGGGCCGGCACGAAATCGGGCAGCCGTTCGCGCAGCGGCCCCGCGGGCAGCAGCAGGCCGTTGCCCACGCCGCGCGTGTCGAACACCAGCACCTGCAGGTCGCGCGCGAGCCGCCGGTGCTGCAACCCGTCGTCGGACACGACGATGTCGACCTCGGCATGCGCGCGACGCAGCGCCTGCACGGCCGCCACGCGGTCTTGCCCGACCACCAGAGGCGCGCGCGTGCGGGCGTGGATCAGCACGGGCTCGTCGCCGACGTCGGCGGCCGAACTCGCCGCATCGACCTCGGCGATGCGGCGGATCTGCCCGCCGTGGCCGCGCGAGACGACGCCCGGCGTCCAGCCGGCGCCGCGCAGCAGTTCGACGATCGCGATCACGGTCGGCGTCTTGCCGGCGCCGCCGACGACCAGGTTGCCGACAACGACGACCGGCACCCCGACCCGCTCGGGGTGCGCCGCGCGGCGCGACAGGCCGGCCAGCGCGCCGTACAGCAGCGACAGGGGCCAGAGCGCCAGGGCGAGCGGGCCGGGTCGCCTGGTCCACCAGGCGCGCTGCAGCGTGTCGCGCCAGCCCATGCCGCTGCGTGCCCCGTGCGGGGCTGCCTCAGCGCGCGCTCGCGCCGTCGCCGCCGGTCTGTGCCGCGAAGGTCAGGCGCACCAGGCCGGCGCGGCGCGCCGCATCGAGCACGTTGATCACCGACTGGTGCGCCGATGTGGCGTCGGCCGACACGATCACCACCGGGTCCTTCTGCCCCTGCGATGCGCGGGCCAGCGCGGCCGCCAGCGCGTCGACGCTGCGGCCGTCGACCGCGTTGCGGTTGACCGCATAGCGGCCGTCGCCCGAGACCGCGACGATGATCTCCGCCGGCCGCTCGCGCAGCTTCTCGGCCTCGGCGGTGGGCAGGTTGACCTGCAGTTCGGTGAACTTCGAGTAGGTGGTCGACAGCATCAGGAAGATCAGCACCACCAGCAGCACGTCGATGAACGGAATCAGGTTGATCTCCGGATCCTCGTCGCGGGGCTTGCGGAAGTTCATGCCGCGCCGCCGCCGGAGGCGCCGTTCTTGCGCACCGCGAATCGCATCAGGTGCGGCACCAGGCGCTCGGCGGCCTGCTCCATGTCGACGGTGTACTCGTCCACGCGGCCGCGGAAGAAGCGGTAGAACATCAGCGAGGGGATCGCGATCATCAGGCCGAAGGCGGTGTTGTACAGCGCGATCGAAATGCCGTGTGCGAGCTGCGCCGGGTTGGTGCCGCCGGTGGGCGACTGCGAGCCGAAGATCTCGATCATCCCGACCACGGTGCCGAGCAGGCCGAGCAGCGGCGAGGCGGTGGCCACGGTGCCCAGCGTGTTGAGGTAGCGCTCGAGTCGGTGCACCATCACGCGGCCGGCGTTTTCGAACACCAGGCGCAGCGTCTCCTCGTTGATGCGCGGCTCCGCGACCACGCTGCGCAGGCCCGCGGCGAGCACCTGGCCCAGTGCCGAGCTGCTGCTCAGCTTGCTGATCACGTCCGTGGAGGGCAGGCTGGTGCGGGTGATCGAGATCACCTCGTCGAGCAGCTTGTCGGGCGCGACGCGCGCGCGCCGCAGCGTGATCGAGCGCTCGATCACGAGCGCGAGTCCGACGATGGACAGCATGATCAGCGGCCAGATCGGCCAGCCCGCGGCTTGAATGATCGACAGCACAGTGTTCGTTCCCTCGGTCTGGTGGGGCCTGCCGCGCGCTAGAGTCACGCGCCGTCGCTTCGCAGGAGGCGGGCGGATTATCGGGCCTGCCGCCGGGCTGCCGGCGCGGTGGCGATCAGGGCGCGACAAGCCATCGATCGGGCGCACAACGGTGGATAACCCGGTGGATGGCCAAAGGCCCGTAGTCAGTCCACCAGAACTGTGGACAACTTTGTGCGCAAGTCGGCAGCCGAGCCCGCAAAGTCGCGCAAACATTGGAGGGGCCTTCGGTTGCACAAAACAGCAGCATGAAAAAGTCTTTCAAAATCATGGACTTGCACGGTAATGACAGGCGCGTGACCTGCAAACGCCGCGGCAAGCCCAGTAATGGCGCGGCTGTGGAGTTCTGGACCCGCGCCAGTGCTGGCTTTGGCCATGGCTGAGGCCGTCTCCGGCGCCCAGCCGCCGCGGGTCTGGAGCGTCGCGGCTTTGTTGCTGGCTGTATCCGACGCGCTGGCCGCGCGCTTTGCGTCATGCGCGGTGCAGGGCGAGCTGTCGGGCTTCACGCGCGCGGCAAGCGGCCACTGCTACTTCACGCTGAAGGACGCCGAAGGCGCGGCCGCGTCGGTGCGCTGCGCGATGTTCCGGCGTGCCGCGTCGCTGCTCGACTTCGGTCCGCGCGACGGCCAGCAGGTCGAGCTGCGCGGCCGCGTTGCGGTGTACGAGCCGCGCGGCGAGATGCAGCTGGTCGTCGAGTCGATGCGCGCGCTGGGCGCGGGCTCGCTGTACGAGCAGTTCCTGCGCCTGAAGGCCAAGCTGCAGGGCGAGGGGCTGTTCGACGCCGCGCGCAAGAAGGCGCTGCCGCGCTACCCGGCGCGTATCGGCGTGCTGACTTCGCCCTCGGGTGCGGCGCTGCACGACGTGCTGACGACGATCGAACGCCGGGCACCGCACGTGTCGGTCGTCGTCTACCCGTCGCTGGTGCAGGGCGCCGATGCGCCGGCGGCGATCCTGGCCGCGCTGGCCGCGGTGGCCGAGCGTCGCGAGGTCGACCTGCTGATCGTGGCACGTGGCGGAGGCTCGATCGAGGATCTCTGGGCGTTCAACGACGAGCGCGTCGTGCGCGCGCTGGCCGGCCTGCCGATGCCGACGATCGCCGGCGTGGGCCACGAGACCGACGTGACCCTGGTCGATTTCGCGGCCGACCTGCGGGCGGCCACGCCCACCGCGGCGGCGGAGCTGGCCGCGCCGGCGCGCGACGAGCTGCTCGCGCAGCTGGACGCGCTGGCGCAGCGCATGGGGCGGCGCATGCGGCAGCGGCTCGAGCGCGAGGCCCAGCGCCTGGACCAGCGCGCGCTGCAGCTCGCGCGGCCGACGGCCTGGATCCATCGCGAGGCGAGCCGCTTGCAGGCGGCCGATGTGCGCCTTCGCCAGGCGCTGCACAAGGAGCTCGCTCGAGCCACGCAGGCTTCGATCCGCATGGCGGACCGCTGGCGCCATGCCGGCACGATCCGCCGCCTTCAGGCGCAATCGCGCCTCGAAAACCTCGCGATGCGCCTGGCATCGCTCGATCCGCTGCGCGTGCTCGCTCGCGGCTATACGCTGGTGCTCGACGCCGAGGGGCGAGCGCTGATGTCCGCGCGCGCGGCGCAGCCGGGGCAAGCCGTGGCGATCCGCTGGACCGACGGCACCTTGCCTGCGCATCTGGACCCGGCGCCCGGAGCCGATCGCAAGCGGCAATGACCCGCAGGTGCCGATGCCGGGGCATCGTGCCTAGAATCACCGCCACCTCCAAAGCCACAGGATGCCTCCATGGAACACACGCTGCCCGCTCTGCCTTACCCGATCGACGCGCTCGCTCCGCACTACAGCCGCGAGACGCTCGAGTTCCACCACGGCAAGCACCACAACGCCTACGTCGTCAATCTCAACAACCTGCAGAAGGGCACCGAATTCGAGTCGATGACGCTCGAGGACATCGTCAAGAAGTCCTCCGGCGGCATCTACAACAACGCCGCGCAGATCTGGAACCACACCTTCTTCTGGAACTGCATGAAGCCCGCCGGCGGCGGCGAGCCCGGCGGCGCGCTGGCCGCGGCGATCAAGGCCAAGTGGGGCAGCTACGCCGCCTTCCGCGAGGCCTTCGTCAAGAGCGCCGTGGGCAACTTCGGCTCGGGTTGGACATGGCTCATCAAGAAGGCCGACGGCAGCCTGGACATCGTCAACAAGGGTGCGGCCGGCACGCCGCTGAAGGACGGTGATGGCCGCGCGCTGCTGACGGTGGACGTGTGGGAGCACGCCTACTACATCGACTACCGCAATCTGCGCCAGAAGTTCGTCGAGACCTTCCTCGACAAGCTGGTCAACTGGGACTTCGCGGCGAAGAACTTCGCCTGAGGCCGCGCGGGCGGCTCGCTCAGCGGGCGCCGAAGGGCGCCCCGGCGAGCCTGTAGCCCGGCTTGATCCCGCGCTTGGCAAACCAGCCCTGGTTCATCTCGAGCACGAATCGGACCGGCTTGTCGGAGCAGTGGCCATCGAGCGTCTGCGGCTTCATGTCAGCGAGGTTGACCACCGTGCCGTCGTCGGTCAGGAAGGCGATCGACAGCGGCAGCAGCGTGTTCTTCATCCAGAAGCACTGCACCGAGGGCTGCTCGAACACAAACAGCATGCCCTCGTGCTGCGGCATCTCGCGCCGGTGCATCAGGCCCGTGGCACGCTGATCCGGCGTGATCGCCACCTGCGCCTGGATGTTGTGCATGCCCGCCTGCAGCTGCACGCGCGGCAGGTTCGTCTGCGGCTGGTCTTGGGCGGCGGCGGCCAGCGCCAGCAGCGCGACAACGGCGATACTGGCAGTGCGCCAGGTGGCCAGGGCAGTGCGGTAGATCATGGTCGGGGCTGGGTTGTCGTCGGATTATCCGTGTGGGCGTTGAACGCGCGGCGCGGTGTGCGCGGCCGACATGCCGGGAGCGATGAATGGCAATGACTGCGACTTGCGACCTTTGCGACGCCTACCGCGACGACCCGGGACTGCGCGTGCTTGCCGCCGATTGGCGTGCATTCGGCGCCCGTGCCGCGTTCGCCGGGCCGGTGACCACGCTGCAATGCTTCGAGGACAACACGCTGCTGCGCGCCTCGCTCGAACAGCCGGGCGAGGGCCGGGTGCTGGTGGTCGACGGCGCGGGTTCGCGGCGCACCGCGTTGCTCGGCGGCAACCTGGCCAAGCTGGCCGAGCGCAACGGCTGGGCCGGCGTGGTGATCGACGGTTGCGTGCGCGACCGCGCCGAACTCGATGAATGCGACGTGGGCATCCGCGCGCTGGGCACCTGCCCGATGCCGCCGGCCAAGCGGGGCCAGGGGCAGCGCGACGTGGCAGTGCGCGTGGCCGGCGCGACGGTGCGGCCGGGCGACTGGCTCGCGGCGGACGGCGACGGCGTGATCGTGCTCGACCGCGCGCCGGCATGAACGCCACACGCAGGCGTAAGCCCGGCACAGCGCCGGCGAATCTGCTCGACCCGGTCGAGGCGACCGCGCGCGAATGCCGCAAGCTGGTGACCAAGCGCGCGCTGCTGGCCGCCGGCGTGGCGATGGTGCCGCTGCCGGGACTGGACTGGCTCACTGACGTGGGCGTGCTCGTCAAGCTGCTGCCGGAGATCAACCGGGCGTTCGGCCTGTCGCCCGAGCAGGTGGAGCGGCTCGCGCCCGAGCGCAAGCTCGTCGTCTATAAGGCCGTCAGTGCCGGCGCCGGCATGCTGGTGGGCCGGATCGTCACGCGCGAACTCGTGATCCAGCTGGTGCGCATGGTGGGCGTGCGCCTGACGGCACAGCAGGCGGCGAAGTTCGTGCCGATCGCCGGCCAGGCCGTTTCGGCGGCACTGACGTTCTCCGCGCTCAAGTACGTCTGCGAGCAGCACATCCGGCAGTGCATGAGCGTGGCGCGACAGTTGCAACTGCCCGCACCCGACTTGCCGCTGGCCGAGAGGGTTGGCACTTAGAATGCCGTCCAGTCGGGGTGTAGCGCAGCCTGGTAGCGCAATTGCTTTGGGAGCAATGGGTCGAAGGTTCGAATCCTTTCACCCCGACCACCATCGTTCCCCGCGCTGCCCGTAGCTCAACTGGATAGAGCAGCGGCCTTCTAAGCCGCAGGTCGGGGGTTCGAGTCCCTCCGGGCAGGCCATCCGAACGTCCCGGAAGGTCCCAGGCCATCTTGGAGGGACACATTGGCAGTGGACAATGCATAGCATTTGCACTACAGTGGACTTATGAAGACCGCCCAATTGCCGCCCGTCCGGGTTGAAGCGTCCGTCCGCGAGGAAATCGAAGCCGCGCTGCACGAGGGCGAAAGCCTTTCCGAGTTCGTGGAGACAGCTGCCGTTCAAGCAGCGCGACGACGCAAGGCGCAGGAGGAGTTTCTGGCCCGTGGACGAGCCTCGCTGGCTAAGGCCAAACGCACTGGCGAGTTCTACGTCGCTGACAAGGTCCTTGAGGACATGCGTGGACGTTTGCTGTCGCGAGTGCAGGCACTGCGCAAGAACAAGAGCACGGCCGGCGCGAAACGGTGAGCTTCTCGGTTCACCTCACGCGCGAAGCGCTGGAGGACTTGCAGCGGCTCGAGGAGTTCTTGGTCGAGCTTGCGATGCAGCATGGCGACTTCGAACTGCCGCTGCGAGCGATCGACGCGATCCAGCATGAGATGCGAATCCTCGAAACCAACCCATACACCTGCCGCAAGGTGGGCGGCAACCCGCTCGAACGCGAGCTCGTGATCCCGTTCGGTGGCTCGGGCTATGTGGCTCTGTTCGAGATCCTCAGCGAACACGAGGTGGTCGTCTCAGCGATTCGCCACCAGAGGGAAGACGACTACCACTGACGGTAAACGACCCTACAAGCGCTCGCTTTGAAGTTTGGCTAACGCCTCGTGGCCATAGGGAAGTGAAGGATCGTGGGCACAAAGCGATCATTCAATGCGAGCTACCGGCCACTTCCGGATGCTCAAGCATCGAGAAGATCGTCTCGCCAGCGACCGGTCTGCAAGGTACAGCAGTCACTTCCCGACGTCCGCTCGCGGTGACGGAATCCCGGAACCAGTCATCCAGGATCTTGAGACGAAGCTAGGCAGCACCTTTTGCGCGCGCCTTACTGCCGATGCCCCCGAGCCCTTGTGCGATGAATGTGAGGACGAGAGCATTGAGCGAGACTCCCTCCGCGCGAGCGCGCGTGGCCAGTTGAGCGTGCACGGTCTTCGGGACGCGAGCGACGAACTTGCCGGAAGCGACGCCGCCGCTGTTTGGAGCCGGCACAGGCAACTTCTTGGATTTC
>Ga0209797_10001987_pt1 | contig 10314 bp, 12 predicted proteins | sample DOMMetBare3Fresh_2_FD_187472 | JGI IMG/M metagenome (GOLD analysis project Ga0209797, IMG submission 187472) | Wetland sediment microbial communities from St. Louis River estuary, USA, under dissolved organic matter induced mercury methylation -... | ecosystem: Environmental > Aquatic >...
ACCGTCCCCACGCTGTTGGTATTCGTGATGGCGATGGGATAGAACAGCAGCCCGTAGTCATCGAGATACGCCGTGCCCGTCATCTCGCCGTTGCCGTTGAGGCTGAACCAGCCGGCAAACACCGGTGAGAGGTCGCCCCGTCCGCGCGGAAAGACGGCGGTGACGCCGGTGCGGACCGGCCCCCTCCCGGCGACGAGCCGGCCGCTGCCCCGGATCAGCGTGACCTGCCCTACCGTCACGCCCGGGACGTCGGTGATGGCATCGAGTGGTCCCGATATTCCATCGAGCATGATGCCGAGCTCGCGCGCGCGTTCCCCGGGCTGCTGCGCCGTGAGCGGGCCGGCCACGCAGACGATGCAGAGCGCGGCCCACAGGCAGTGGAGCTTGAGCGGCTCTCGAGGGGCGAACGGCCAGGCGCTGGGGGTGAGCGCCGCCCGGTAAGCGCGGTCGGTCCTAATCATTCCTCCCGGGGCGAAGCTCGGCGTCCACGGCCCGGCCGACGCGGGCCACGATCAGAGGGATGGCGGTGACGTCGGCCTCCGTGGTACGGAAGTTCACGATGCAGGCGCGCAGCAGAAAGCGGCCGTCCAGGACCGCGTTGGTGATGAACAGCTCGCCGCCGGTCTTGAGGCGCGCCAGCAGCGTCTCGTTGAGGGTGTTGAGGTACTCCTCCGCCGCCGGGCCGGCGTTCCGGAGATCCCGCGGCACGTAGCGGAAGGTGGCGATGCTGAGGCCGAGGGTCGCAGCCTCGAGCTCGGGATGCGTCGCTACGTTCCGGTGGAGCGTCTCGGCCAGCCGGCAGTCGTCGCCGATCATCCGGGCGTAGCCGTCCCGCCCCGCCTGCCGGAGCCCGAGCCAGACCTTGAGCGCGCGGAATCCGCGGCTGTTCTGCGGGCCGAGCTCGTAGTAGTTGATCGGCGGCTCTTCGCCCTCGGTCTCGAAGCGGTAGTAGGTGGGGGTGTAGCCGAACGCGTCGCTCAAACGGTGCGGCTCGCGTACCAGCGCGCATCCCGCCTCGAGCGGAGCGTAGAGCCACTTGTGCGGGTCCACCGCCAGCGAGTCGGCGAGGGCCAGGGCGTGAAGGTCGTCGGGCGCGTCGGGCAGCACCGCCGCCGGCGCGCCGTACGCGCCGTCCACGTGGAACCAGAGCCCGTGCGCGTGAGAGATCTCGGCCAGCTCGCGGAGCGGGTCCACCGCGCCGGTGCTTACGGTGCCGGCGGTGCCCACCACCATGATCGGCCGCTCGCCGCGGGCCAGGTCCTCGCGGAGCCGCTCCCGGAGCGCGTCGGTGCGCATGCGCTGGGCGCCGTCGGTCGGGATCCAGCGGACGGCATCGGTGCCGAAGCCGAAGAGATCGGCGGCTTTCTGGATCCAGGTGTGGGTGCCGGCCGACGCGTACACCCGGAGCCGCGCACCCGCCGCGGCGAGGCCCGCCGCTCTCGCCGGCTCGCCGAGCATCGCCCGCCGGCCGGCCAGGAAGCAGACGAAATTGGCCATGTTGCCCCCGCTCACCAACAGGCCACCGCAGTCCGCCGGGTACCCGACCAGCTCCGCCACCCAACGCACCGTCTGCGCCTCGATCTCCGAGGCCACTGGGGAGAGCTCCCAGCCGCCGACGTTGGGGTTGACGGTCGCGGCGAGCAGGTCGGCCAGCGCGCCAAGCGGCGCCGCGGACGACGTGATGTACCCCATGAAACGGGGGTGTCCGTTGAACAGCGAATGATCGAGGAGGAGGCGCAGGGTGTCGGGCAGGAGCGCCGCCGCCGCGGTTCCGGTCCGCGGCAGCGGGGCTCGGCCCAGGAGGGCACGGATCTCGGCGGGCGTTTCGCCGGAGGTCAGGGGCCGTTCGCGCAGGCCGCCGAGGAAATCCGCGATCCGGTCCACCAGGTCGTGCCCGACCCGGCGGAACTCGTCGGGGGGCAGCTCCAGTGGAGTTACGCGCTCAGCCACACCGGTGCCATGGCAACCTTCTCAGGGGAGGTGGCAGCTGGCCAATCCACGCTTCTCCAGGTACCGCTGATGATACTCCTCCGCCCGGTAGAAGGTCGAGGCCGGAGTGATCTCGGTAACGATGGGGCGCTGCCACCGGCCGCTCCGATTCCAGCGCTCCCGGGCCGCTTCGGCGGTCCGGCGCTGCTCGTCGTCGTGGTAGAAGACCGCCGAGCGGTACTGCGTGCCGTGGTCCGGCCCCTGCCGGTTGAGCGTCGTCGGATCGTGCCGGGTGAAGAAGACGTCGAGCAGGTCGTCGTACGACACCCGGGCGGGGTCGTAGGTGACCTCGACCACTTCCGCGTGCCCGGTGCGCCCGGTGCAGACGTCCTGGTAGCTCGGATTGGCGAGTGTGCCGCCTGCATAGCCGGCCACCGCGTCGAGCACCCCGGGGACCTGCCGGAACGCCACCTCCACGCCCCAGAAGCAGCCCGCGCCGAAGGTCGCCTTGCGTGTGTCGGTCATCTCGTGTCCTCGATAGTGAGTCTTTCGTACACCACGTCACCCTGAGCGAAGCGAAGGGGCCATGCGTCGGGTCATGCCCCCTTCACTGGGTTCAGGGTGACTCAGGAAGCCCTAGAACGCTGGTCAGCCGCCAGCGGTTCCCCCCCCATCACCACCCCAGCGCCCCCTCCCGCGCAAGCCGCGTGATCTCGGCGCCGGCCCGATAGGCCAGCGTCTGGATGGTGCACGTCGGTTGGCCCCGGCCCCCGGTCACGAAGCTGCTGCCGTCCACCAGTTGGCGGTGAAGTGGACGGTGCCGCCGCCCACCATCCGTCCGTATCCGATCGTCGGCTTGACGACGGCCCGCTCCGCCTCGGTCTCGCGTCGGGTGTTGGGCTGGCGACGGTGATCGTTGGTGAGGGCGTGGCGCCGGTTGGCCCAGAGCTCGTCGTGCCGGAAGTCCTGCTCGTGCAGCCACGGCCCCTGCTCGAGCACGACGACGCGGAACCCCGCCGTGGCGAGCTCCTTGGCCACTACGCCGCCGGCCGCGCCGGCCCCGACGATCAGGAAGTCCGCCGTCGAGCGGCTCACCGCGACCCGCTCAGCCCCAGCCCATCCGCTCGCGCAGACGGGTGACGTGCGCGATGTGATGCTCTCCGTGCCAGGCGTACATGGCGATCACCTCATCGATGGTCATGAGCCGGCCGTGCTGGGGGTGGCGCAGCTGGCGGGCGGCGTCGGCCGAGGCGAGTCGCTCCAGCAGCGGTACCCAGCGCGCGTGCAGGGCCTCGAGCAGGGTCAGCGAGATCGCCACCGGGAGCGACCGCGCGTCGGGCAGCTCGGCCCAGCGCACCTCGTCATACGGCTTGATGGTCGGCGTGTCCTCGGTGAGCGCCAGCCGGATGCGGGTGTAGGCGTTGATGTGGCTGTCCGGAAGGTGATGCACTACCTGGCGGACCGTCCACCCGCCGGGCCGGTACGGGGTGTCGAGCTGCCGGTCGTCGAGTCCGGCCACCGCGGCGCGGAGCCCCCCGGGCGCTGCGGCGATCCGGGCGACGCACTCCGTGCGGCGCGCGTCGGTCATCATCCCGCCGTACGCGAACTCGCCGATGGGATACCGGAGGTCGGTCACGGAGGGCTCGGGGGCTGGGGTCACGGTGGATCGGAGGCGCGATTGCCGCGGGAAGACCGCGCCGCGGCCGCACTGCCCCGAAACTCGAAATGCGCCTCGTCCAGGAGCCGGTCCGGCCGCGGCGCCTCGCCCATCTCATGCAGCAGCACGTTTGCCAGGATGGCCTCCACGATTCGCGATGCCGGCTCCCAGCGGTCGGGGGTCAATCCCGGATAGAGTTGGGCGAACTCGGGTCGCAGTCGGGCTTCGCGCATGGCCCAAATCTAGCTTGAGAAAGTTCCGGGTGCGGCCGGAGCGCAACCGTCTTCACCGGTCCCGCATCCAACTCTTCGTCAGTGAAGTTCCCCCGCAGTACCCTGTTCCCGGGGTCGTGGCCATGCAGTACGGCCCCGGGAACTACCTCCCCCTCGGAAGCGTGCGGCCTCCCGAGTTACCCGACTGCGACGGGAGCCATGCCTCGGGCCATGTCTCCTTCGCTTCGCTCAGGATGACTCGTGAGCCGAGACCTCCGCTGGGGCGCGAACTCGGCCTGGTCGAAGGTCGCCGGCGCAGAAACGCGCATAGGAGCAAGCGTGACAAGCAGGCAAAGCACCAGACCGAACCAGTGCCCGACGGAGAGTGCAGTCCATGACATGGGGCGGGTCGTCACCCGATAAGCGGTGAGACCAAGGCGGCTTGCGGTCCGTCCCGGGAAGCCGGCCAGCCGGTGGGCTGCCCGGTGCCCTTTTCGCTCCTCTGATCTCCACCGCTTTCACGACTGCACGTCTTCGCATCACACAGGAGGGACGCTCATGTCCGCCCGTCTCGTCGTGGCGTGCGCGCTGGCCTTGGCCGCCGCCGCCTCGACTCCCGCTGCCGCGCAGGAACCGACGACTGTCCGCGGCGCCTGGTTCGGCGGCGGGCTCGGTACCGCATCGGCCCGCGTGAACTGCGACATCTGCACGACGGACCGCAACGGCGGGCTCTCCGGGTACCTCACCGGCGGCATGCGGCTCGTGCCCGGCCTGCACGCCGGCGCCGAGCTCGGTGGGTGGTTCGACAATACCGACGGAGTCAGCCAGCGGCTCGTGCTCTACGGGGCGTCGCTCTGGTGGCACCCGCAGCTTGACCGGCGGTGGTTCCTCAAGGGCGGTCTGGGCCTCATGCGGTACCACGCCGGCACCGACGCGCCCAACGACGAGCCGCTCAACGCGAGCACCGCCGCGCTGCAGCTCGGCGGCGGCTACGACTTCCGGGCGGCGCCGAAGCTCTGGTTCACGCCGTTCGCGAACCTCATCGTCACCAGCTCGGGCAACCTGACCAGTGGGAACACCGTCGTGACCGACGCCAGCTTCTCGATGCTGCAGCTTGGCGCCGGGCTGGCGTGGCGGTGAGGAGCCCTGCCATGTCACGGACTGCGTTCTTCCTGCCCCTCTTTGCGGCGGCCGCGACGGCCGCCTGTTCGTCCGAGTCGTCGGTCAACCCGGCGGACGCGACACCGAGCCGCGCGTTCGGCATCTGGAAGCCCGGGACGCACGAGAGCTGCACCCAGGAACAGCACGACGCCTACGCCGCGGTGGGCCCGGACGGGAAGCTCTACCCCACCTGGCATCCGCCCACGGGGTCGGGCGGCTGCAGCTTCGGCCACGAGCACGGGCGCGATCCGCACGGCTCGAAGCTCTACGGGGATGCGGGTGGTCTGCCATTCGGCGTGGCCAACGAGGCGCTGGCGATCAGCGACCCCGCCAATCCGCGCGACGAGGACCATGTGGGCCACAAGGTGGAATGGGAGAACGGCATCGACCTGCAGTTCTCGGGGGCGGGCTCGGCCATCTTCACGGGCAAGTGCGACGTGCTCACCAAGCTGCACCAGGGCACCCACTCGAAGGACGCCTTCACCAACAACCTGCATGAGCTAGTCTATCACATCAAATGCTCGGATGGGACCGAGATGCACGTCACGATGCTGACGGCCATCGGCACACCCGGGGAATTCGTGCGCTCATGCGACCGGTCGGTGCACGTCACCGCCGGCACGCCGACACCGGCCAACTCGCCGGACGGCGGCGGCTTTCGCGCCATTCCCGATCGGACCTGCATCGAGCAGTACCTGCTGGTTCCGCCGGGGCAACAGTCGAACTACTTCTCGGCGCTGCACGAGACGTGGGAGACGTCGAACAGCCTGCGGCGGGCGGACGGCCACACACTGGCATTCTTCAACCCCTATTTCCAGGTCCGCCTGCCGAGCCGGTTCCACGATCCGGCGCTGGCGCCGGTGGTGGGACGCCCGATCGACGTCTGCTACGAGGTCACGCCGTCCGGCGAGCAGGCGAGCGGCGGGGCCTGCGAGGAGTCCACGGCCGGCGGGCAGGTGGCCGGAATGACCTTCGACGATCCGAACTCCGCCTTCAACGGAGCCGGACACTTCGTGGACATCAACGCAAACCGGCTGAGCAACGGGGACGGCCCGGAGGTGTGGTACACCGACGCCTTCGGCCGGAACGGACAGACGGCGCCTTTCGCGGGCTCGATTCGTCAGCGGCTGTCGAAGCTGGACAACGAGATCGGGGTGGACGCGGGCGGGCCGGTCATCGGGAACAACCGCAACTACGCCGGTCCGGGGGTCCACGCGCCGAATTGACTCCCATTCGGCGCCTCCCTCACGCGCGGCGCTCGTTGCAGCGGACGTCCCGGATTCCTCGAGGCGCCAGCCGGATCTTGGTGAACACCTGGGTCATGGTGACCGCGCGGTAGACGCAGAGGAGCATCGGGCGGCGAACGCGGAACAGGACGACGCACTCGCGCATGCTGCACTGGACGGTAGTGGCCCGGCGGTCGAGGGTACCGGCGCGGGCGGCGAGCACACGGGGCCACGGGCCGCCGTCGTCGCTCTCGCGCACCCAGCGGGTCGAGTCCTCGGCCGGGAGCTCGGTATAGCCGTTGTCCCGGACGAACGCCTCGGCACAGCGCTGGGCCATGTCTTCCATCCCCTCCCGCAGGTCACGCGTGATCAGGCAGCGCTGCGGATCCGACCGGAGCCACGGCGCAATCGCCACCGGCGGCCGACCCCGAACTGGAGCGCCGCACGCCAGCCCACACGCGATCAGAGCCGCCACTGGCCACCGCATCGTTCCTCCGGGACGATGCTCCAACTTGACGATTCATCCGCAGGCCCGCCAGACTCGGGCGCGTCCGCCGCCGCGTCGCTCAGGCCAGTCTGACCCGTTCCTTCAGTACCCAGACCTTGGTCGCGAAGAAGAGGCGGATCATCGCCGCGTGGTCACGCGCCGGCACGAGCACGACGAGCGATTGGCCGTCCGTCCCCCTGGTCGGTCGGACGTTCTGCTTGAGCCGCATGCGTCCCTGCACCGAGTCGAACCACGGTGGCAGCAGGTGCCGCTCCTCGCTCTTCACGACGTCCTTGGTGCGGGAGCCGGTCGGATCGGCGAGCGCGACCTGGCAGTACCATCGCCCGCGCGCGTCGCCCTTCGTGGCCCGCGCGAAGGTGAGCGAGCGGTCCGTGAGCTCCGCCCAGACCTTGAGGTTCGGGGTGGTCCGCGGCCGCACCTCGAGCCGCTCGCCGCGCGCCTTCGGAATCCGCACCATGAATTCCCACGTGTTCCGCGTGGGGAAGTTGCCGTCGGTCACCGCATAGGTCTGCTCGATGCCCGAAACGGCCTCGCCCGCAAAGGTCCAGGTCGCGGGCCGCGATTCGCCGGGCACGACGGTGACGCGATCCAGCTGGTAGCGCTTGCGCGATGCCATGGGCTGTCTCCGGCCAGGGGTGGAAGGGCACGACCTCGAACAATACCTAGCGTGGCGCGCCCCCGCCGCTCTCCGCGCGCGCGAGCAGGCGCTCGAGCATCCGGATCTGCTCCTGCTGCAGCGCGACGAGCGCGACCCAGTCGCGCTCTCGCAGCTGGTCGAGCTTGTCGTGCAGGGTGCGGATCTCGACCTCGGCCATGAGATTGACCTCGTAGTCGTGCGCGGCCTCCAGGCGGTCCCGTGCCGCCTGGCGGTTCTGCGACATCATGATGACCGGCGCCTGGAGCGCGGCGATCATGGAGAGGAACAGGTTGAGCAGGATGTAGGGATAGGGGTCGAACGCCTTGGCCTGGCGGGCAAGCACGAACGTGTTGAGCACGACCCAGGCGGCGAGCACCGAGAGGAACAGGATGATGAACGTCCACGATCCGCCGAACGCCGCGATGCGATCGGCCACGCGCTGGCCGAAGGTGCGCGTGTCGGTGAACTCCTGGTTCACGTCCCGGGCCACGCGACGGCCGCCGAGCAGGTATTCGACGATGCGCCGCTCGGCGGCCTCTAGTCGGGCGAAACCGCTGGTGGCATGGGCGGAGTCGGAGGCGGTGGACATTGGACACCTCGGGCGGCGGGGGAATGCTCGGGAGACGGGTTTCAAGATCCCTGGGCCTGCCCTTCCGACGCAATGCGGGGGCGGGTCGAGCGGGAGGGGACCGCGAGTCACCCTGAACGAAGTGAAGGGGCCATGCCCCGACGCATGGCCCCTTCGCGGAGCCCGCCCTGAGCGGTAGCGACGGGCTCAGCGTGACTCGTTGGAGTGCCGCCTCAGTCGTCGTCCGCCTTCCCGCCGCCGTCCCTCTCCCCAGCCTCGCCCGCTCCGGCGCCCCCCACCGCCCCACCCTGGACGTATGCGCTCGCCGCGCCGTATTGGTAGACTAGCTTTCCACCGGTATGGCCGACTTGGGCGCCAACCGCCACTAGGCCGAGTGCGCCGGCCGTGGCCGCCAGCCTGGCCGCGCCACCCAACCGGCCCCCGACCAACCCGGCGCCAGTGACCAGCAGGAGCACACCGGAGAGGATGAGAAACAGCTCGGCCGACTCCTCGTGGGCCTCCATGGGGGCCTCGGCGACGGCGTCTTCGACCGTCTCCTGCTGGGACTCGCCGGTCTCCACCGACACCCAGGCGCTGAGGGTGAGCGCGGCCGCGAAGCCCAACGGCACGCCCCAAGCGAGGCGGGGAGAGCTGCCGCGGCGGATCGCCCATAGGGCTCCCGCCGCGACGACAGGCAGCAGGATCATGAGCACGATCGGAAAGTGGACCACGGCAGGGTGCAGCGGATCGGGCAGCATCTGGAGCTCCGGTTGATGGTGACCGCACGATACGGCGCGCTCCGGGGCTCCGCCATCGGGCATCCGACGCTCCCGCCCGCCATTGCGCTCCTATCCGGCAGATGACGGAGCTCTCCATGGACGAACACGACCTCCGCGGGATGCGCGTGGTGCTGGCGGGAGTGCTGGCGGCCATCGTGGTGGGGGGCACGGTGGACCTGATCCTCGACGCGCCGGAGCACTGGCTCACCCCGCACGTCATCTATGAGGTTGTTCTCATAGGCGGCGCGCTGGCGGCGTCGGTCTGGCTGTGGCGTGCCTGGCGGCAGGCCGCGGAGTCGGCGACCGCGCTCCGGCGCTCGTTGAGCGAGCACCAGGCGGACCGCGATGCCTGGCGCGCCCGGGCGCGGCAATCGTTGGAGGTACTGGGCCGGGCGGTGGACGAGCAGATGGGGCGCTGGGGGTTGACCCCGGCCGAGCGCGAGGTCGCCCTGCTGTTGCTCAAGGGTCACGGGCACAAGCAGATCGCGGGCGCCACCGGCCGGAGCGAGCGCACGGTCCGCCAGCATGCGGTCGCCGTGTACCGGAAGGCCGGTGTGGGCGGCCGGGCGGAGCTGGCCGCCTTCTTCCTGGCCGACCTCGAGCTTCCGCCGGAGCCCTCCCCGGGCTGACGCGGCTCGCGCGCTGATCGGCGCCCGCCGCACGGCGGCGAGCGCCTGACCGGCGCTTACATCTTGACCAGCTCGACCCGGCGGTTCTGCTGCCGGCCCTCGGGCGTCTCGTTCTTTGCCGCCGGCTTGGAGGCGCCGAACCCCTTGGCCTGAAGCCGGCCGCCGTCCACCTGATAGCTGTCCACCAGGAACTGCCGGACCGCCGCCGCCCGCTTCTCGCTCAGCGTCTGGTTCGACTCGGCCGACCCGACGTTGTCGGTGTGGCCCTCGATCGTCAGCTTGAGCTCGGGATGCTCCTTCAGCATTGCCCCGATCTCCTTGAGGGTCGGCGTGGACTCCGGCCGGATCCGGTCGCTGCCGGTGTCGAAGTAGATGCCCTGGGTGGCCACCCGGCCCTTCTCGGTCAGCGCGTCGTAGAGCTTCTTGCCGCCCGCGGCCACCCGGAAGTTGCCGAACAGCGTCGGCTTCTCGGCGGTGGCGTCGGTGTAGAACTGGATCTTGGTGCTGCGGCCGACATCGGCGTTGGGCACGTTCATGACCCGGGTATCGTCCAGATAGACCTTGAGGTACTTGCCGTCACCCATGACCCGGGCACGCCGGATCGTGTCGGTCTTCCTGTCCTTGACCTGGCCTGAGCCGGAGATGCCGGCCTTCGAGTTCCGCAGCCCGGCCGATCCGGCGCCGCCGAACGACAGGAGTTTGCTTTCGTCCTCGGTGAAGTAGATCCACACTTCGCCGCCGGACGGGATGCTGTAGTCGAACTCCATGGTGAACCGCTCGGGAAGGATCTCGGGGAGGACGACGTAGAACTTCGAGTCTTCGTTCGCCCGGAGGTAGCGCGCGCCTTGCCATTCCACGAGCTCGAGGCCACCGCCCTTGAACTCCATACTCTTGGGGAAGTCCCCCACCTCATCGCCGCTGAAGTCGGACGCGTAGAGGATCCGGTCGCCGGGCTTGAAGTCGTAGTTCGCCCAGGCGCCCTCACCCGGCTTGAGCGCCGCCGCCCCG
>Ga0209797_10001988_pt1 | contig 10314 bp, 5 predicted proteins | sample DOMMetBare3Fresh_2_FD_187472 | JGI IMG/M metagenome (GOLD analysis project Ga0209797, IMG submission 187472) | Wetland sediment microbial communities from St. Louis River estuary, USA, under dissolved organic matter induced mercury methylation -... | ecosystem: Environmental > Aquatic >...
TTCGGGGGAGTTCCCCCCGCGAAGACCCAGACGAAGTCATTGGGGATCTCGCGCTTCCCCCCCTGCACCTTGAGGATGACCGCCTTTTCACGAATCTCGAGCGGCTCCGAATTGAAGATCACTGTGAGCTTCCCGCTCCGCATGCATTCCCGGATCCGCTGGTTGTTGCGTTCCTTGAGCCGGCTGAAGACATCCTTCCGGTAGGAAAGGGTGACCTTGTTGCCCTTCTGGTACGCCAACCCCATCGCAGCCTCGACCGCACTGTCTCCACCGCCCACCACGAGGATGTGATTGTCCTTGTAGTGGTCGGCCTCGATCAGGCTGTACATCACCTTGTCGAGGTCTTCCCCGGGGACGCCGAGCTTCCGCGGAGTGCCCCGCCGCCCGATGGCCAGCACCACGGTCAGCGCGCGGTAGCGGCCCTTGGTGGTCTCGATGGTGAACGCCCCATCCGGCTCTCGCTGGATGTGCTCGACCCGTTCTTGCGTGTGGACCTTCAATCCTGCCTTCGAGGCGATCTTCTTCCAGAAGGCGAGCAGTTCTTCTTTCCCGATCTCCAGTTTGTTGAACTTCCCCGACATCGGAAACTCGACCGGGCTGGTCATGACGAGCTTTTGCCGGGGGTACTTCGACACCGTCCCGCCGAAGTCCTCCGACTCGAGGGTCACGTAGGAGAGGCCCTGCTCCACCGCCCGGAGCGAAGCCGAGAGACCGGCCGGTCCGGCGCCGACCACGCAGACATCGACGACATCGCCTATCCGGCGCCGGCGCAACGGCGGCACCAGGGCGGCGATGTGGTCGATGCAATCGCGTCCCTGATTCACAGCGTTCTTGATCAGCGCGAGCCCGCCCAGTTCACCCACGATGAAGAGGTTCGGCAGACTGGTCTCGAACTGGGGGGATAGCGCGGGCATCTCAGCCATCATGCTGGGAGGCGCCATCACGATCTCGATCGCGCCGACCGGGCAGGCGTCGGCACAGAGACCGTGCCCGATGCACTTGTTCCCGTGGACCAGCGCAGCCTTCCCGCCGATCACAGCGAGCACGTCCCCTTCCGGGCAGGCGGTCACGCAGGCGCCACAGCCGATGCACCAGGTCACGTCGATCAGCGGGTGCTGGGCCCGGGGACCATCCGAACTCAGTCCGGCCATCTCCGTCGACTTCCTGGCGGCCCTTTCCCGGCGCTTCAAACCACGGACCTGAGCGGTGAGGGCAAGCGCGAGGAGCATAGCAAATCCCAAATAGATAAGCATTCGATCGTTCACCGGCGTTCATGAAGTGCAACATTTCGATGCGGCTGGAATACCGTGTTCCGCCAGATGAATGGAGTGAGGTGTCTCACATCTGACTTCCATGCGGTTCCCCGCACCGGTTTAGCGCTGCGCAACCCTCAACGGACCTTGCGGTTCGGTCATATGGATCTCGCACGGTTTGTGCCGTAACAGAGCGTGACAGCGTTCATCAAAACCAGACAATCCAAGCACCATCGAGCATGCGATGACCCGGTCCAACCTGGCCAGCATCAGAACGCACGCGTCCCCTCCGGCCACCCATTCATTGAAGGTGGAGCCGCCGAGCGGTCCGAAGACCCCTGCCGCCAAACCCAAGGCGCGGCGGGACGAATCGCTGACGCCGGTCTTCATCGCCGTGGCCGTGCTGCTGCTCGGCACGGTCGCCGGCGAGAGCTACTACTTCGCCCCCGCGGCTGATCAGGTCCGTAGCCCGCTGCATGCCTGGCTCCGCCCCTCAGGCTATGTCGGACAGAGCGCCGGCATCCTGTCGCTCCTGATCTTCGTCTTTCTCTGGCTCTATCCGTTCCGCAAGAAGTTCCGGTGGCTCGCCTGGACCGGCGCGATGTCCAAGTGGATGGATGTGCACGTGGCGGTCGCCCTCGTCCTGCCCTTCCTCGCCGCGATCCATGCCGCCTGGCGCTTTGACGGTGTTATCGGCCTCGGCTACTGGTCAATGATCATCGTGGCCCTCAGCGGCATCGCGGGCCGCTACCTCTATGTCCACATCCCCCGAAGCGCCAGCGGACTCGAACTCTCGGCGGAGGAGATCGCCGCCGAGCGGAGAGAATTGATGGGCGCGGTCGCGGCGACTTCCGGGCTCCCGGTTGCCCAGGTCGAGTCGGTGCTCCGTTCCGACCCGACTCCGAACGACGGCGCGGGATTCATGAAAACCATCAAGCTGATGATCCAGGACGACCTCGCGCGCCGGCGCGCCGCCCGGGCACTCCGGCGGATCTGCGCGAGCCGCCCCGGCGGCCAGAAGCTCGACCGGCGCGCCCTGCGCGAGGTCGTGCGTCTCGCAAGCCGCGAGATGGCGCTGACCCAGCAGGCACGGATGCTCGAGGCCACCCGAAACATCTTCCGATTCTGGCATGTGGCCCACCGCCCCTTTGCGCTGACCGCCCTGGTCGCGGTGCTGGTGCACGTTGGGGTCGTGGTCGCGATGGGTGCCACCTGGTTCTGGTAATGGAATTCCGAACACTTGGATTGGTGATCATGCTGGCACTCGGGTTGGGCGCAATCTCGAACAGTCGGCTCGAGGGACAGGTATCCCCCGGGCCGCTGGCGCGTGCGCATCGTGACCTCGAGGGCACGCTCAAATGCACCAAGTGCCATGGCGGCGGCAAGGACGGCATGACGGCCCGCTGCGAGAACTGTCACAAGGATATCGCCTGGCTGGTCGACCAGGGACGCGGATATCACGCAAGCAAGGAGGCCAAGGGGACGCCCTGCGCGTCCTGCCACCCGGACCACGCTGGCGAGGCCTTCAGCATGGTGAAGTGGCCGGATGGGAGTGCGGAGCGATTCGATCACCGGCGCGCCGGATGGCCCCTCACCAGGACCCATGCCGAGACGAAGTGCGCCGAATGTCACCAGTCGAAGTACCAGGTCTCCGCTGCCGCGCGGCAGTCGGCACGGAAGACCGGCCAGGGCTACACCGGGCTTGAAACGACCTGCACCAGCTGCCATGAAGACGTCCATCGCACTGCGCTCGGCCAGGACTGCGTGAAGTGCCATGACACCGGCAAATGGACGGTGACACCGGGATTCAATCACGACAGCACGGCCTACCCGCTCACCAGCAAGCACACCGAGGTGAAGTGCGAGAAGTGCCACCTGACCGTGGGGCTCTCAGCAAAGAGTGATGCCCAGGGACACCCGATACCGGTCTACAAGCCGGTCCCCCATCAGACCTGTGCGGACTGCCACGAGGACGTGCACAAGGGGCAGTTCGGGTCCAACTGCGCGAGTTGTCACTCGACCCGTGGCTTCCAGCAGATCGACCGGTCGAGCTTCAACCACGACCGTACCAAGTACCCGCTGAAGGGCGAACACGCGACGGTGCGATGCTCGGCCTGTCACGGCGAGTTCTCCACGCCCGCCACCAAGAAGCCGGCATTCGCGACTTGTACGGCCTGCCACAAGGATGCGCACAACGGCACGGCCACGCTGGCCGGCAAGGTGGTCGGCTGCGAGGAGTGCCACACGGTCAACGGCTTCGTCCCATCCACCTACACCACCGAGAAGCACAGCAAGGCCAAGTACCCACTCGAGGGGAAGCATGGCGCCGTGAAGTGCGCCTCCTGTCATCGGCGGGAGACGAGCACGGCCGCTGCACCGAAATGGGGCAGCTCCAAGGTCGTGATGCGACCGGCGGCCTCTACATGTCTCGATTGTCATGCCGATGATCATGGTGGACAGCTGCGTGCTCGTGCTGACCGCGGCAACTGTGCCGCCTGTCACGGCGTCGGCGGGTGGAAGCCGAGCACCTTCGACCGATCCGCACACGCCAAACTGAACCTGGGACTCGAAGGCCGGCACGGCGACATCGCGTGTCGGGCCTGCCACGGGAGCGATCGCAAGGGCCTGCCCCCGATCACCGCGACGGCGAGCCTGGGCAAGGCCGGGTTCCTGTTCAAGGTGACCCAGGTCGAGTGCGCGGCCTGCCACATCGATCCGCACAAGGGGCGGTTTGCCAGCGGCGGGGCGCGGGCGAAGGATCGGGGCTGCCTGGGCTGCCACAACACCAGGGCATTCCGGCCATCGACGGCCACGATCGCAACGCACAAGGACTTCGGGCTACCCCTCGACGGGGCCCATGGTGCGACGCCCTGCGTCGCCTGTCATGCGGACATGAAGCAGGCAGCAGGCGGCCCCAGACGTTCCTCGCTGGTCGCCGGCGGCGCCAGCTTCGCGGAGCTGCGGTTCGCAACCAAGACGACCTGCGCCGAGTGTCATGAGAACCCGCATGGCGACCAGTTCTCGAGCCGGAAGGACGGAGGCCGCTGCGAGGCCTGCCACACGGCGGAAGCCTTTCAGCCGGCGGGCCGTTTCGACCACAATCGGGACGCGGCCTTCTCGCTCAAGGGTGGACACGAGAAGGTCGCGTGCAACCGGTGTCATGTGAACGATGTGTCAGGCGGACACCCGGAACGGCTGCTTTTCCGGCCGTTGTCGGGCAAGTGTGAAAGCTGCCACGGCGGCAAGGAGACCCGATGAAGCGCTTGATCCTGTTTGGCCTCACTCTGCTACTGGCCGCGCCGCTGGCGGCGCAGGAGCGCACCCGCTCACCGCACGGTGAGCTGAAGCTCGACTGCATCGCCTGCCACCGGTCCGAAGGGTGGACCCAGGTCACGATCAGCCGGTCGTTCAACCACAACAAGTTCGGCTTTCCGCTGATCGGCGCCCACACGACGGCGGCCTGCCGTGCCTGCCATCAGTCGCTGGACTTCAAGGGCACCCCGACCACCTGTGCTTCCTGCCACGAGGATGCGCATCGCGGGGAACTCGGCGCCGATTGCGTGCGCTGCCACACGACCCGCAGCTTCATCGACCGCGGCCGGATGGCCCGCGCGCATCAGCTGACCCGCTTCGCGCTGGAAGGCGCCCACCTGGCGACGGACTGCACCGCCTGCCATGCCCCGACCGAACAGGGCCACCTGCAGTTCGTCGCCCGCTCGGCCGACTGCGTGAGCTGCCACCGGCAGAACTACCTGACCGCCAAGGCGCCGGACCACCTGCAGAACAACTTCCCGCAGGACTGCACCCAGTGTCACAGCGTCACCCTCTGGACGACCGCGCGTTTCAATCACGACGCCTCCGGCTTCCCGCTCACGGGGACGCACGCACACACCGCCTGCGACCAGTGTCACAAGAACTCGAACTTCCAGACGCCCCTCAGCAACCAGTGCGTGGGGTGCCATCTGGACAAGTACAACGCGACCGCCTCGCCGCCTCACGCGTCGAGCCAGTTCGGCACCGATTGCGTGCTCTGCCACAACACCACGGACTGGACCGCGGCGTTCGATCACTCCAAGAGCCAGTTCCCGCTGACCGGCGGGCACCAGGCCCTCAACTGCGTGCAGTGCCACGCGGATGGTGTCTACAGCGGCAAGCCGACGGACTGCTTCAGCTGCCACCAGAAGGACTACGACGGCACCAACGGCGCCCCGGTGCCTGACCCCGTGCATACGATGCCGAGCTTCGTCACGACCTGCACCAACTGCCACAACACCGTGGCGTGGTCACCGTCGACGTTCAAGCACAGCAACACCACGTTCAAACTCACCGGGACGCACATCACGACCCCGTGCGTCAAGTGTCACGTCAACGGCTTGTACAAGGGGACGCAGGGGACGCTCACGACCTGCCAGGTGTGCCACCTCACCGACTACACCAACGCGGTGAACCCGAGCCATACCCAGTACAGCTGGCCGCAGACCTGCATCACCTGCCACTCCGGGGCGAGCAATACCGTGGCATGGGACGCCGGCGTGACGCTGCCGACCCAGTACCACTCCATGTTCAGCGCCAGGCACCAGGGCGCGAACAACGTGTGCAGCCAGTGCCACATCACCACGGACTTGAAGCAGTCGACGTGCAGCAGCCACCATCACCCGCCGTCGTGCACGTTCCTCAGCCAGGGGACCTGCGACTGAGAACAGGCGTAGCACCAGGCCTTGAAGGGTGAGTGGTCCATGACAAGCGAAGCATCAGGAGGCGTGCGGTGAGAGCAAACATGCTAGCAGTTCTGCGGCCGGTGATTGCGGCCACGGCCCTGGCCGTGGGCCTGGCGCACCGCGTCGCGGCCCAGGATACCAGCACGGTGCGAAGCGCCAGTGTGACGTACCTCTCGGGCGCCTCGATCTACGTGAGCGCGGGCCGAACCGATGGGCTGGTCGAGGGCCAGGAACTCTCGGTCATCCGGCACGACTCCACCGCCGCGACGCTCAAGGTCGTCTTCCTCTCTTCGCGCCAGTCCTCGTGCGAGGTGGTTCGGGGTGCAACCGATATCGCCGTCGGCGACCTGGTGCGCTTCACACCCTCGGCGTCGAGCAGTGCCAGCAAGCAGGTCGTGGCCGTCAGGACATCCTCGCGCCCGCACCGATTGAGCGGCCCCGGGCTCCATGGCCGCGTGGGAGGCCGGTACCTGCTCTCCCAGACAGCCCCGAGCAGCGGCGGGTTCAATTCGCCCTCCCTCGACCTCCGTCTCGATGGCAACGGGCTGGGCGGCTCGCCGCTCGGGCTGGCGGTGGACCTGCGCACCAGGCGCACCGCAGCCACGCGGTCCGACGGCTCCAGCAGCGTCGATGGCCATACCCGGGTGTACCAGGCCGCGTTGCTCTGGAACGCACCCGGAGCCCGATTCCGCATGTCCGCGGGACGCCAGTACCTCACAGCGGTCACCTGGGTCAGCATGTTTGACGGTGCGCTGGTCGAGGTCGGCGGGTCGCACCTGACCTTCGGCGCCTTCGGCGGCGTGGAGCCGGACAAGGTCAATCTCGGGTTTTCCAAGGATATCCAGGACTTTGGTGGGTACGTCCAGCTGCATAACAAGGCGGGCCGCGGGGTACCGTGGTCCTTCACCACCGGCGCCGTCGGCTCCTATGCGGCCGGCAAGTCCAACCGGGAATTCGCCTTCGCGCAGGCCAGCGTGAGCAGCCGGGTGCTGTCGCTGTACGCCCTGCAGGAAATCGACTACTACCGGCCCTGGAAGGTGTCCCTTGGAGAGAAATCCATCTCTCCCACCAGCACCTACCTCAACGGTGCCATCCGGCCGGCGGGCTGGCTGTCGTTCAACGGCGGCTACGACAATCGCCGGAGCGTGCGGCTCTACCGCGATGCCACCAACCCCGCGATCGCGTTCGACGACGCCTATCGGCAGGGTGTCTGGGGCGGTCTGTCGCTGATCGGGCATCGGACCCGGGTGTCCGGCGATGTGCGTTTCTCCGACGGCGCCGGCGCGGGCAAGGCGACCTCGTACACCGGCTCGTTCGGCCTGGACCGGTTCACCCCGCTGCATCTGAGTCTGACCAGCCGCGCCACCTGGTATCAAAGCCGCACCAGCGCCGACAGCCTGGGCGCCTCGCTCAAGAACAACGGCCAGATCTACACGCTTCGACTCGGCGGGGATCCCTGGCAGGCCATTCACGTGGACCTTGAAGGCGGCCTGCGCAAGGACAACAACCCGCGCAACAGTCCGCCCAGCAGCAGCATCACCTGGTACGGGCTCGACCTCGACATCAGTCTGGCGCGATCCTGGTTCCTCTCGCTCTCTGGTCAGCGGGAGAAGAGCCCCGGGTTCACCACGAACCTGTTCTACAGCAGCCTGACCTGGCGCTTCTAATTCCCCTGCCAGCCACATAGCCACGGGGCGACCGGTATCGGTCGCCCCGTTGGCATTCCTCCCCGCCTCAGCCCGCCGGGCGCAGAATCCATGGATCCGGTGTCAGGCCGGGTGCCTCGCCCAGGCGAGCGCCGCATGCACCGCGCGGCGCCAGCCGCGCCACCCCGCCGCACGGCGTTCCGGATCGAGGACCGGCTCGAAGCGAGTGAACACCCGGCCGGCCAAGAAGGCATCGATCGAGGGCCACACGCCCAGGGCGATGCCTGCCAGTGCGCCGGCACCCAGCGCCGTGGTCTCCACGTTGTCGGGGCGTTCCACGGGGACACCGAGCACATCCGCCTGGAACTGCATCAACCAGTCGTTCGCGGTCGCGCCGCCGTCGACCCGAAGCGCAGAGACGTCGAGGTGGGAGGCCGCCGCCATCGCGCCAAGCAGGTCGGCGCTTGCGTAGGCCATCGCCTCGAGCGCGGCGCGCACCAGATGGGCGCGGGTGGTCCCGCGGGTAAGACCCACGATCGTGCCTCGAGCCTCCGCCTCCCAGTGAGGCGACCCCAGCCCGACGAAGGCGGGCACGAAGTACACGCCGCCGGTGTCGGGCACCGAACGCGCCAGCCCCTCGGTCTCGTGCGCCCGCACGATCAGCCCGAGCCCGTCGCGCAGCCACTGAATCGCGGCGCCCGCGATGAACACACTCCCTTCGAGCGCGTAGGCCGGCTCGCCACGCGGCCCGCAGGCGACGGTCAACAGGAGACCCTCGCCCGGGTAGGGGCGCTGCTGACCGGTATAGGTCAGGAGGAACGCACCGGTCCCGTAGGTATTCTTCGCGAGCCCCTCTCGTACACACCCCTGCCCAAACAGCGCGGCCTGCTGATCGCCGGCGATGCCGGCGATCCGGAGTGGCGCGCCGAAGAACCCGGCCTCGGTTTCACCCACGAGCCCGGCGGAGGGGACGATGTCCGGCAGCACGCCGCGCGGCACGCCGAACAGGGCGAGCAGGGCAGGATCCCAGTCGCGCGCAGCGAGCCCGTAGAGCAGCGTGCGCGAGGCGTTGGTGTGATCGGTGACGTGGACCCGGCCCCCGGTGAGCCGCGCGATCAGCCAGGAGTCGATGGTCCCGGCAGCAATTTCGCCCCGTTCGGCACGACGGCGGCGCTCGGGATCCTGCAGCAGAAGTTCCAGCTTGGTGGCGGAGAAGTAGGGATCGAGGAGGAGGCCGGTGCGTTCCCGGATCATGGTCTCATGCCCGGCTGCCTTGAGCTCACGGCAGCGTTCGGCGGTGCGCCGGTCCTGCCAGACGATCGCCGGAGCCAGGGGCCGCAACGTCGCTCGGTCCCAGACCACGATCGTCTCCCGCTGATTGGTGATCCCGAGCCCGACGGGCATCTCCCCCGCGCCGGCGATCGCCTCACGGGCCGCCTCAAGGGTGACCCGAAGGATCTCCTCGGGATCGTGTTCCACCCAACCTGGCCGCGGAAAGTGCTGGGTGAATTCGCGATAGCCGCGGCCGAGAATGCGCCCATCCTGGTGGATGACGAGCGCGGTGCTACCGGTGGTGCCCTGATCGAGGGCGAGAATCGATGGCATCGGCAGAAGGTGCGGGTTTGGTGGCGGGCGGCACGTCGGCCGGTGCCGCCGATTCAGTCCGCGAGTCGTCCCAGCTGGTCCCGCGAAAGCAGCCCGGCGTCGGTGATGTAGCCACGGATGAGCGCTGCCGGAGTGACATCAAAAGCCGGATTCCAGATTGCCGCACGCTGGGCAGCCGGGCCCACGCGGCGGACCTCGTCGGAGGCGCGCTCCTCGATGGGAATCGCCGGGCCGTCCGGCGTCATGGGGTCGTAGGTGGACCTCGGCGCCGCGACGTAGAATGGCACTCCATGCTCGCGCGCCGCGAGGGCCACGCTGTAGGTGCCGATCTTGTTTGCCACGTCGCCGTTTCGGGCGATCCGGTCCGCGCCGACGATTACGCAGGTCACGTCGCCCAGCCGGAGCCGGCTCGCGGCCATGTTGTCGGCGATCACCGTCGTCGGAATCCCGGCGTTGGTCAGCTCCCAGGCGGTCAGGCGGCTCCCCTGCAGCAGAGGCCGGGTCTCGTCGGCGATGACGCGCACGTGGCGGCCTAACGCGTGAGCGTGATAGACCGGGGCGAGTGCGGTGCCAATCCCGCCGGTCGCGAGTGCGCCGGCGTTGCAATGCGTCAGGACCAGCGCGCCGTCCGGAACGAGGGGGAGCCCCGCGGCGCCGATGCGCTCACACATCGCCTGGTCCTCCTCCCAGATCGCGTTGGCCTCCGCCAGCAGCGCGGCATGCAGGCCCTCTCCACCCGTGCGGCGGGCTGCAGTCCGCATCCGGGCGAGCGCCCAGGCGAGGTTCACGGCGGTGGGCCTGGTGGCCTCGAGGACGTCGCAGGCGGTCAGCACAGTCTCCAGCGCCGCAGCGCGCGGGAAGCCTGCCGAGAGGCTCCTCGCCGCCAGCGTAGCCCCCATCGCAGCGGCGACGCCGATGAGCGGCGCTCCCCGCACTCTGAGGACGCGGATCGCTTCGGCGACCTCCTCCACCGAGTAGACCTCGCGATAGCGCTCCTCAGTCGGGAGCAGCGTCTGGTCGAGAAAGCGCACGCCATGCTCTGGCGCCCAGCCGATATGGGTGACGGGCATGGGAAGAAGATACCTGCCCCCG
>Ga0209797_10001989_pt1 | contig 10310 bp, 9 predicted proteins | sample DOMMetBare3Fresh_2_FD_187472 | JGI IMG/M metagenome (GOLD analysis project Ga0209797, IMG submission 187472) | Wetland sediment microbial communities from St. Louis River estuary, USA, under dissolved organic matter induced mercury methylation -... | ecosystem: Environmental > Aquatic >...
ACGCCGGTTCCGTACCAGGTGCTCGACGCATAGCCGGCAACGGTCTCGCCGACAGCCGGCACGTCCGGCAGGAAGGCCGAGCGGCTCGCCGTCGTCACCGCGAGCGGGCGCAGCGCGCCGCTTCTGATGTGGGGAAGCGCACCCGGAACATCCGAGAACAGCACCTGCACCTGGCCGCTGATCAGGTCCGTGATCGCCGGTGCACCGCCCCGATAGGGCACGTGCACCATGTCGACACCGGTCATCACCTTGAACAATTCGCCGGACAGGTGAACCGCCGTGCCGGCACCGGTCGAGGCCATGCTGATCTTGCCAGGATTGGCTTTGGCGTAGGTGATGAACTCGGCAATATTTTTCGCCGGCAGCGACGGGTTCACCACCATCACGAACGGGCCTGAGACCAGCCCCGAGACTGGCGTGATGTCGCGCAGGAAGCTGTAGGGCAGCGTCGGATAGAAGGTCGGATTGGTCGCGCCGCTGGTCGAGACGAACAGCACGGTGTGGCCGTCGGCCGGCGCATTCACGACCGACTGAGTGGCCAGAATGGTGCCGGCACCGGGCTTGTTCTCGACCACGACCGTCTGGCCCAGGCGCGGCGACAGCCAGCGGCCCATAATCCGCGCGACCGCGTCGGTCCCGGCGCCGGGCGCAAACGGCACCACCAGTGTGATCGGCCGCGTCGGATAGGTCTGTGCGCTTGCGAATTGCGACGCCATCGGCAGCGCGGCCGCTGACAACCGCAGAACGCTACGGCGCGAATAAATCATGGCGTCCTCCCCGGGGCGGACTGGCACATCCAACTCGCCAATCCCTGACACTCGCCAGGCAAGCTATCGCAGTCCCAAGTCCCAGTCTTTGAGAAATTGGCGGACTTGGCCCTGGGTTCCCGCCTGCGCGCGGACAACGGAAGAAAGCCGAGGAACGCGCCTCAGTTTTTTTTGGCCGAACGAAGCGACCACATGATTTCAATCGCGCCGCCTGCCATCCACGCTTGCTATCGCGGGTCGCGCACCGCAAGATGCGCGGCAACGAGAACGAACGGCGTCCCCCGCCCCACCTCCTGGTCGAGTCACCCATGCCCAAAACCCTGTTCGAGAAGATCTGGGACGCCCATCTGGTGGCGACGCGGATCGACGGCCGCGAGCTGATCTACATCGACCGCCATGTGCTGCATGAGCTGCACGCCCCGCACGCCTTCGAGTCGCTCGAGAAGCAGGGCCGCCCGGTGCGCCGGCCCGACCTCACCTTCTCGATGCAGGATCACACCGTCTCTACCCGGCCCGGCCGCACCGACACCACCAATCCAGACGGCGCGCCATTCCTGCGCGCCATGCGTGAAGGCAGCCGCCGGAACGGCATCCGGGTGTTCGATCTCGGCGATCCCGAGCAGGGCATCTCGCACGTGGTCGCGCCCGAGATCGGCATGGTGCTGCCGGGCGCAACGCATGCGGTTCCCGACAGCCACGCTTCCACCGTTGGCGGGCTCGGAGCGCTCGCGTTCGGCTGCGGCACCACCGAGCTTGCCCACATCCTGGCGACGCAGGTGATGGCACTGAAGCGGCCCAAGAGCATGCGCATTCGCCTCGAGGGCAAGCTTGGCGCGCAGGTCACCGCCAAGGACGTGGCGCTGCGCATCATCGCCGAGCTCGGCGTGTCGGGCGGGCGCGGCTTCGTGGTCGAATATGCGGGCGCGGTGGTGCGCGCGATGCCGATCGAGCAGCGCATGACGCTGTGCAACCTCAACATCGAGATGGGCGGGCGCTCTGGCTTCGTCGCGCCGGACGACTCGACATTTGCGTGGCTCAACGGGCGGCCATGGGCGCCGCAGGGCGCGCAATGGGATCAGGCGCTCGCGCAGTGGCGCGCGCTCAAGAGCGACGACAAAGCCGTGTTCGACCAGGAGCACACGCTGGACTGCAGCACGCTTGAGCCGCAGATCACCTGGGGCACCGACCCGAGCCAGGTGGTCGGGATCAGCGAGCGCGTGCCCGATGTTGCAGGCACCCGCGAAGGCCGCCGTGCCGCCATGGAAAGCGCCTACGCCTATATGGGGCTTAAGCCCGGCATGCCGCTGGTCGGGCTCCCCGTCAATCGCGTGTTCATCGGCTCCTGCACCAATGCGCGCCTGGGCGACCTCGAGGCCGCCGCCGCGGTGGTGCGCGGACGGCGCCTCGCCGACGGCGTCGTTGCGCTCGTGGTGCCGGGCTCCTCGACCGTCAAGCGGCAGGCGGAGGAAAAAGGCCTCGACCGCGTGTTCCGCGACGCCGGCTTCGCCTGGGGCGAATCCGGCTGCTCGATGTGCGCCGGCGGCAACGGCGACCGCGGCGAGCCCGGCGAGCGCATCGTCTCCACCACCAACCGCAATTTCGAGAACCGGCAGGGCCCCAAGGTGCGCACCCATCTGGCGAGCCCGGCGACCGCGGCAGCCGCCGCCGTCACCGGCCGCATCACCGACGTGCGCCAGCTGATGGCGGGGCAATCTTTGGCAGGGAACCCCTGATGCAGCCCTTCAAGTCCCATACCGGCGTCGCCGTCCCGCTGATCAAGGACGACATCAACACCGACCAGATCGCGCCCATCCAGGCGATGCGCAATCTCAAGCCCGACTACAAGGAGCTTCTGTTCATGCGCGCGCGCAGGCGCGACGACGGCAGCGAGGATCCGGACTTCGTGCTCAACAAGCCGCAGTTTCGCAACGCGGGCATTCTGGTCACGGGGCAGAATTTCGGCGCCGGCTCCTCGCGCGAGTCGGCGGTGTGGGGCATGCTCGCCAACAACATCAAGGTGATCGTAGCGAAAAGCTTCGCCGACATCTATCGCGAGAATTGCCTGCAGAACGGGCTCCTGCCGATCGTGCTCGCGCCGGCCGAGGCAGACGCGTTCGAAGAGCGCGTGATTGCGGCCAACGGCGCCGCGCCGTTCACGGTCGATCTTGAGACCCAGACCATCAGCGGGCCCGGCGGCCCCGACATCACTTTCACCATCGCGGCTGCCGATCGCATGCGGCTCCTGGAGGGCCTCGACGACATCGGGCTCACGCTCAAGCACACCGAGGACATCGTGGCCTTCGAGCAGGACATCGCGGCACAGCATCCGTGGTTGCAGACGGCACGGGATAGCAGGAGTTAATGCAAACACGGGCTTCGACCCGTCACCCTGAGGCGCGAGGTCGCCGTAGCAGGCGCAAGCTGCATACACTTGGCTGCGATGCGACCGAGCCTCGAATGGGTGAACGGCCCCGACTTGCGGCCATCCTTCGAGGCTCACCTTCGGTGAGCACCTCAGGATGACGCCGAATTTGCCGAGCTGGAGAGGAGAAAAGGATGAGTGCTCGCAAGACATTCCGCCAGATCATGGGCGGCAAGCGGCTGGTCCTGATGCCGGGCGCCTATGACGCGCTGTCGGCGCGCGTCATCGAGGCCGAAGGCTTCGAGGCGATGGTGGCCGGCGGCTATGCGGCGATCGGCAGCATGCTGGCGCAGGCCGACATGGGCCAGTCGAACATGCGCGACTACGCCGACCACTACGCACGCGTCTGCGGCGCGGTTGAGATCCCGGTCTATGTCGACGCCGACACCGGTTTCGGCGGCGTCAACAACGTGCGCCAGATGGTGCGCGCCTTCGAGGCGGCGGGCGTCGCCGGCATCTTCATCAGCGATCAGGTGTTTCCGAACCGGTGCGGGTACCTGCCGGGCAAGCAGATCATCCCGGTCGAGCAGATGCTGGCCAAGCTCAAAGCCGCGCTCGACGCGCGGCGCGATCCCGATCTTTACATCGCGGCCCGCACCGACGCCGCCGGCGTGACCTCGGTCGACGACGCCATCGCGCGCTGCCAGCTTTTCATGGAGGCGGGCGCCGACATGGCGAAGCCGATGGGGCTCGACACCATTCCGGAGATCAAGCGGGCGCTGCGCGAAATCCCCTGCCCGCACATGGCGACGCTCTCGCAGGCGGCCGGTCCGAAGGCGCGCAGCCTCAAGGAGCTTGAAGACGCTGGCGTGGTGGCCGCCACCTTCCCGTCGGTCGCGCTCTTTGCGGCCGCCAATGCGGTCCGCAACGTGCTGCGCCTGCTCAAGGAGAACGACACCCTGGCGCCCTGCCAGCCGCATCTCTTACCGCTCGACGACTATTACGGCCTCGTCGGCCTCAAGTCGCTGCTCACGCGCGAGGAGACCTACGACAAGGCCGCCGCCGCATTGGTGCAGAAGCGCGCGGCAGAGTGAGTTGAGGGGGCGAGTAGCGATTGGCGAGTAGCGAGTAGTGAGAGGAAGCAGCGATAGAGCGAGCCGCGTCTTTCTATTCGCTATTCGCCACTCGCTATTCGCCTGGCTTGCTAGCGCACCACCTTGGCACCCGCCGCCTTGAGAATCTCGCGCAGCTCGCCTTCGAACGTCGCCAGGAAGGTCTTGAGCTCGGCGGCCTTGATGAACTCACCGTCGAGCTGGCTCTCGTTGAGGAACTTCTGCCAGGCGGCGGTTTTGCTCGCCTTGAGGAACAGGTCCTCGTAATAGGCGATCGCTTCGGCCGACATGCCGGGCGCGCCGACGACGCCGCGCATCTGCGGCACGTTGGGAATGTCGTAGCCCGCCTCCTTGATGGTCGGGAAGTCCGGGAAGCCGGGCAGCCGCCGGTCGTTGACCTGCGCGATCACGCGCAGCTTGCCGGCGCGCACCTGCTCGCCGGCCTCGCTCGGATCGACGATCATCATGTCGACGTGGCCACCGAGCAGCGCCGCGATGCGCTCGCCACCCGAGGGGAACGAGATGAACGCCCAGCGCGCGCCGGTCAGCTGCATCAGCAGCTGGCGCACGGTGTTCTCGCGCGAGGTGATCGAGCCGCCCGACATCTTGAGCGCGCCGGGCTTGGCCTTCGCGGCGTCGATGAACTCCTTGAGCGTCTTGAACGGCGAATCGGTGCGCACCACGACCAGCGCCGGCTCGACCACGAGCCGCGCAATCGGGCTCATGTCCACGAGCTTGTTGGTCGCGGCCTCCTGCACCATCGGATCGATCAGCCAGATATTGGTAAAGCAGGCGATCACGTGCGGGTCGTTCTTCTTGCTGACCACATAGGCGGCCGCCGTCGTGCTGCCGCCGCCGGGCTTGTTGACCACCTGCATGCGCACCGGCGAGAGCTTGTCCTGGTCGATGATGGTGGTCAGCGCCCGCGCGAACACGTCGTTGCCGGACCCCGGCCCGCCATGCACCACGAACTCGATCGGGCGCGAAGGCTTGAACTGCGCGAAGGCCGGGCCGGCCGCGGTCGCCGCGATCGCGGACGCAGCGCCGCAAATAAGATGACGTCTGTTCATGACGTTCACAAAATTCATAATGTCCTCCGCACTGACCGGCCGCTTCGCGGTTCATCCGTTTTCGGTGATGGCGCGCACCCGCATCCGATTAAGCCAGCCGAACAGCGGCATCAACAGGACCAGCACCGCAAGCGCCAGCATGATCCCCGAAATCGGACGTTGCACCAAGGGCACAAAGTCGCCCTGCGACATCATGAGCGACTGCCGCAAGGCGCGTTCCATGGCGTCGCCCAGCACGAAGCCGAGAATGAGCGGAGCCGTGGGATATTTCAGCTTGGACATCGTATAGCCCAGGAGGCCGAAGCCGACCAGCAGGCCGAGGTCAAACATCCGGCCCGAGGCCCCGTAGGCGCCCACGATCGAGATGCCGAGAATGCCAGGGAACAGCACGTAGACCGGCAATCGCAGGATCTGCGCGAACAGCGGCACCAGCGGCAGGTTGAGGATCAGCAGCACCACGTTGCCGATATACATGCTGGCCACGAGGCCCCAGAACACATCGGGGGATTCGGTCATCAGCAACGGGCCAGGCTTCACGCCCCACAGCACCAGCGCGGAGAGCATGATCGCGGTGGTGCCGCCGCCCGGGATGCCGAGCGTGAGCAGCGGAACCAGCGCGCCGCCGGTATCGGCATTGTTGGCGCCTTCGGGCGCGGCCACGCCCTCGGGCGCGCCCTGGCCGAATTGCTCGGGATGCTTCGACACCGCCTTCTCGATCCCGTAGGCCATGAACGAGGAGATCGCGGCGCCGGCGCCCGGCAGCACACCGATCAAAAAGCCGGTGACCGAGCCGTTGATGAACGCGAAGCGGCAGGCCTTGAGCTCCTCCCAGCTCGGCAGGAGGTTGCGGATGCCGCGCGGCACCGGCAGCATCTTGGCTTCTTCGCCAGCCTCGATCGAGGCCATGACCTCGCCGATCGCGAACACCCCGATCGCCACCACCATGAAGTCGATGCCGCCGAGGAGGCTCGCCTGCCCGAAGATGAAGCGCGACTGCGCGGTGAAAAGATCAGTGCCGATGCTGGTGAGCCACAGCCCGACCAGCAGCGCCAAGAGCCCCTTGATCAGCGACGTGCCCGACAGCAGCACGACCAGCGCGAGGCCGAGGCACATCAGGGCGAAATATTCCGGCGAGCTGAACGACAGCGCAAAGGCCGCGATCGGCGGCGCAATCAGCGTAAGCCCGATCACGCCGACGGTGCCGGCCACGAACGACGCGATGGCGGCGATGCCGAGCGCCGCGCCGGCGCGGCCCTTGCGCGCCATCTGGTAGCCGTCGAGGCAGGTCACGACCGAGGACGACTCGCCCGGAATGTTGAGCAGGATCGAGGTGGTCGAGCCGCCGTATTTGGCACCGTAGTAGATGCCGGCAAGCATGATGATCCCGCCGGCCGGATCCATCTTGAAGGTCAGCGGCAAGAGCAGCGCGATGGTGGCCGCAGGACCCAATCCCGGAAGGATGCCCACGACGGTGCCGAGCAGGCAGCCGACGAAACACCAGAACACGTTGCTCGGCTGCAGCGCGACCGCGAACCCGTGCAGAAGGCCCGAGGCGATGTCCATCTCAGAACCCGAACGGACCGGTGGGAAGCGACACGCTCAGCGCGACGGGGAAGATGAGATGGAACGTGAGCGCGGACGCAACTGCGACGACGGTGGCGGTCGCGAACGGCCGGCGGAAGATGAAGGCCACGATGAAGAACGTGAGCACCGCAAAACTGATCAGGAAACCGACAAACTCCATGAGCACGACCGACAGCGCAAAGGCGAGCCAGGTGGCCATCGCCCGGCCGGTCGCCGGCCAGTCTACCGCCTGCCCTTCATCACTCGCGCGCGCCGCATTGACGATCAGCAGCAGCGAGAGCGCCACCATCGCGGCGCCATACCAGAATGGAAAGAAGCCCGGCCCGGGGCCGTCGAGGGTATAGTAGTCCCAGGCGTGCGCTTGCATCATGATGTAGACGCCGAGGGCGGCCAAAGCCGCGCCCGAGATCACGTCGCCATTCTTGAGGAAAGCTCGGACCATACCGCCACCCACCGGCTTGGGCGGCCAGCGGAGCACCCAGGACTGGGAAAATCAAGCTATTGGCGCGAGGAACTTGGAGCGCTCCAGAGCGCCCGGGCAAAGCCGATCAGCGTATCGCTGATCGCCTCGGGCTGCTCCGCGATGGCGGCATGGCTGCAACGGGAGATCACCGTCACGGTGACCCGTTCGCCCAGCGCGCGCTTGAACTCATGCGCGTCCTCGACATGCGCCAGCGGATCATGGTCGGGCTGCAGGTATAGGACCGGAACGTTGCCGGCGGCGTAGTCCTCCTCGCGCGAGGTGCGATCGCCGGCGATCCGCTGCGCCGCCAGCACGTCGGGATGCCAGCCGGCGAGCCAGCCGCGCGGATCGTTACCGGGCGCGAAGAACGCAAACTGCAGCGCTTTCAAACGCTCGGCGTCAGGCAGCGCCAGATTGGCGCTTGCCTTGATGGCCTCGCGCACGACCGGCGGGCTCGGCGCGTGGCCGACATTGGCGGCGACCAGCGACACCGCCCGCACCAGGTCAGGCCGGTCGACCGCCAGCATGCGGGCGACGCGATTGCCGAAAGCGTGGCCGACCACGAAAGCGGGCCCGCCACGATCGTGCTCGATCACGGCCGCGATATCCGCTGCGTAGGTGTGCAGGTCGATGCCGGTCATCGGGCCGCGGCTCTCCCCGATGTCCCGCGGCTGCGGCCGCAGCACCCGAAAGGAGGCCGCCGCCAGGCGCTCGGCGATCGGGTCGAAATCAGTGGCGCCGCGGCCGAGCGACGGCAACAGCACGATCGGATGGCCTTGCCCCTGCGCGAGCACCTCGATCCGCGCATCGCCGCACGCCACGATCGTGCGCGTCACCGCCGCCGTCGAGCCGTTCATGGCGGGGGGTCGTTCGCGGTCGGCGGCTGCTCGCAGATGCCGTCGCAGCAATGCGCGATGCCAGTCCCGCCGCAATCCGGGCAGGGAATCAGCCCGGACTGCTCATCGATGCGGTCATCCGATGATGCTTGGCCACCGGCGCGCACGAAGCCCACGCGACCGGAATGTCGACAGGTTTCACAAAGCATTTCGCGCCTCCGGAGCCACCTGAGCCGATTCTCGCCTCCAAGAAAAGTAGCGGCGGCCCAACTCGCGCCGGGCCGCCGCTTCGTGTTGGGAAATCGTGAGGCGAATTAGATATGCGCGCGATTGAGGCCCTTGGCGGCCATCAGCTCGCCGATCCGCTTGCGGGCATAGAACATGCGCGTCTTCACCGTGTTGGTCGGCACATCGATGATCTCGGCGACCTCCTCGACTGTCTTCTCGTGGTAGTAGACGAGGTCGACGATCTCGCGATGGGCCGGCGACAATTGCGTCAAGCAGTCCTGCAGAACCGAGGCGCGCTGCGTCTTCTGCATCGCGATCTCCGGATTGTCCGACGGGTCCTCGATGAATTCGGCGACCTCGTCGTCAAGCTCCTCGGCCGACCGGCGGCGCAGGAGCGACAGCGCCTTGTTGCGGGCGATCGCCAGCAGCCAGGTGGTCACCTGTGAGCGGCCCTCGAACCGCCCGGCTTGGCGCCACACGTCGATGAAGACCTCGCTGACCGTGTCCTCGGCCGCGGCCTCATCGTTGAGGAAACGCAGCGCAAAACGATAGACGCGGAGGTGGTGGCGGGCATAGAGCGACTGCAGCGCCCGCTTGTCGCGCCCGGCAATCAGCGCAAGCAGCGCTTCATCGGACGCTTCATGGGAGGCAGCTTGCGTGTGGACCGACGACGCGGCGGCGACTGCCTGACTGTACTGCATGGGAACCCTCCCAAAAGTGCGCGCGCCCCAGGCGCAATCCCACCAAGGGCCGGTGTATCGGGGGGCCGTTTCGGCAATATTGCTGCGGCCGCGAAAATGGTTTCGCCACGCCGGCCGATTGTTTCGTCAGGCCGCGGGGGACGAAACATTTGGAACCGCGGCCCCGCGGGTTGTCGACCAGCAGGCCCCTTCTAGGTATATAGTCCTAGTTAACGGCATGCTGACCGCGGTGCTTTCTGTGATGGCACCTGCCGGATACCGATCCTATGATCGCGCCGGCCCAACCCCAAAGGCCGATGGAGGCGCCGATCGAGCGCCGATGGAGCAACGCATGTCCTGGTGCCACACCTTCTGGGACAAGACCTTCTGGGACCGCGCCTTCCGGGACCACACCAGCCTGGCGCGTCGCTGCCTCGTGGCCGGCCTCTGCGGCGCATTGGCGCTTGGCAGTCCGGCGGGCGCGCGAGAATTCCGCGTGGCCGACATCCAGGAGGAAAACTATCCGACCGTCCAGGCGCTGCGCTACCTGGATCAGCTGGTCACGCAGCGCACCAATGGCCGCCACCGGATCCGCGTATTTCACTCGCGCCAGCTCGGCGAGGAGAACCAGACCATCGAGCAGACGCGAGTCGGCGCCATCGACATGAACCGCATCAACGTCGGGGCCATCGGCAGCGTCGCACCCATCCTCAATGTGCTGGCGCTGCCGTTTCTGTTCCGCTCGATCGATCATCTCTACAAGGTCGTCGACGGACCGATCGGGGACGAGATTCTCGCCGCGACCGAGTCGAGCGGATTGATCGGCTTGACCTTCTACGATTCGGGCGCGCGCTCGATCTACACCGCGACGCGGCCGGTGCATGTGATCGACGATCTCAACGGTCTGCGCCTGCGCGTTCAGCAATCGGACCTGATGGACCGGATGGTCAAGTCGCTCGGTGCCGAACCGGTCGGTCTTGCCTACGGACAGGTGCTCACGGCGCTGCAAACCAAGCTCATCGACGGCGCCGAGAACAACTGGCCCTCGTTCGTCTCGGCCGGCCATTACAAGGTCGCCCGCTATTACACCGTGACCCAGCACACCATGAGTCCCGAGGTGCTGATCATGTCGCCGCGCGCCTGGGCCGACCTGTCGGCCGAGGATCGCGTCATCTTCCGCGAGGCCGCCCGGCAGTCGAGCCGATACA
>Ga0209797_10001990_pt1 | contig 10309 bp, 8 predicted proteins | sample DOMMetBare3Fresh_2_FD_187472 | JGI IMG/M metagenome (GOLD analysis project Ga0209797, IMG submission 187472) | Wetland sediment microbial communities from St. Louis River estuary, USA, under dissolved organic matter induced mercury methylation -... | ecosystem: Environmental > Aquatic >...
CACGGTCGAGAGCGACAAGGCCTCGATGGAGATCCCGTCCTCGCATGCGGGGGTGGTCAGGGAGCTCAAGGTGGCCCTGGGCGACAAGGTCTCCAAGGGCTCGCTGGTGGCCATCGTCGACGCGGCGGGTGCGGCACCGGCGCAGCCGGCGGCCGCGCCGCGCTCGCCGATGCCGGCGGCAACCGCCGCGCCGGCTGCTGCCGCCGCCACCGTGGTTTTCGCGCCGCCGGTGGCTGCGGTGGCCGAGCGCTCGTCGCCGACCGCCGCGCTGCCGCCTCACGAGCCCACGATTCCCAAGGGCACGCTGCCGCATGCCTCGCCGTCGGTGCGACGCTTTGCGCGCGAACTCGGCGTGCCGCTGGACGAGGTCAAGGGCACCGGACCCAAGGGCCGCATCTCGCAGGATGACGTGCAGGGCTTCGTCAAGGGCGTGATGGGTGGCGCCGTGCAGACCGCCGCACAACAGGCCCGGGCCCCGGCGGCCGCGCCGGCCGCGGCGGCGGGCGCGTTCCCCGGACTGCTGCCTTGGCCGCAGGTGGACTTCGCCAAGTTCGGCCCCATCGAGCGGCGCGACCTGTCGCGCATCAAGAAGATCTCGGCGGCCAACCTGCACCGCAACTGGGTGCTGATCCCGCATGTCACCAACCACGACGACGCCGACATCACCGAGCTCGAGGCCTTCCGCGTCCAGCTCAACAAGGAAAACGAGAAGGCCGGACCCAAGGTCACGATGCTGGCCTTCATGATCAAGGCCGCGGTGGCGGCGCTGAAAAAGTTCCCCGAGTTCAATGCCTCGCTCGACGGCGAGCAGCTGGTGCTGAAGAACTACTTCCACATCGGTTTCGCCGCCGACACCCCCAACGGCCTGGTGGTGCCGGTGATCAAGGATGCCGACCGCAAGGGTGTGTTCCAGATCAGCACCGAGATGGGCGAACTGGCCAAGAAGGCGCGCGAGGGCAAGCTCTCGCCGTCGGACATGAGTGGCGGCTGCTTCTCGATCAGCTCGCTGGGCGGCATCGGCGGGCGCTACTTCACGCCGATCATCAATGCTCCCGAGGTGGCGATCATGGGCGTGTGCAAGAGCGCGACCGAGCCGCGCTGGGACGGCCATCAGTTCGCGCCGCGCCTGATCCTTCCGCTGAGCCTGAGCTGGGACCATCGCGTCATCGATGGTGCGGCGGCCGCTCGCTTCAACGTCTACTTCGCCAGCCTGCTCGCCGACTTCCGGCGCATCGTGCTGTGACGGGAGCGATGACCGGAGGGCGGCCATGACCACGATCGCGGTGGCGCGCATGAACGGCCAGGTGGCGATCGCCGCCGACGCGCTGGTGACCTTCGGCGACACCCGGCTCGCGCATGGCTACGAGGCCAACGACAAGGTCTTCCGCATCGGCGACTCCTGGGTCGGCATGGCGGGCACCACGGCGCATTTCCCGGTGCTGCGCAAGGCGCTCGGTGCTCTGCCGACCGACGAGCTCAAGCTGCATTCGCGCGACGAGGTCTTCGACACCTTCCTCAAGCTGCACCCGAAGCTCAAGGAGCAGTTCTTCCTCAACACCAAGGAGGAGGACACCGACCCCTACGAGAGCAGCCAGTTCACGGTGCTGATCGCCAATGCCTGGGGCATCTTCGGCGTCTACTCGTACCGCGAGGTCTTCGAGTTCGACCGCTTCTGGGCCATCGGCTCGGGCCGCGCCTTCGCCGTCGGGGCGATGTTCGCCACCTGGGACAAGGCCAGGTCGGCACGCGAACTGGTCGAATGCGGCGTGCGCGCAGGCTGCGAATTCGACAAGAACTCGGCGGGGCCGATCAAGATCCACACGCTGAAGCTGCGCAGTGCGGGCGCGGGCGAGGCCGAACACGACAAGAGGCGGAGCTGAGAACATGGCGCTGATCAACGTCCAAGTACCTGACATCGGCGACTTCAAGGATGTCGCGGTGATCGAGATCCTGGTCAAGCCCGGCGACACCGTCGCGCTCGAGCAGAGCCTGGTCACCGTGGAGTCGGACAAGGCGTCGATGGAGATCCCGTCGTCGCATGCCGGCATCGTCAAGGAACTCAAGGTGAGGCTGGGCGACAAGGTCAGCGAGGGCTCGATGCTGCTGGCGCTGGACACGGCCGGGGCCGACGCCGTTCCCGCCCCGGCCACGGTGGTCGCGCCGGTGGCGCCCGCGCCTGCCCCCGCTTCCGCCCCGCTGGCGGCCACGGCGGTCGACGTCGAATGCGACCTGCTGGTGCTCGGCGGCGGGCCTGGCGGCTACTCGGCCGCCTTCCGCGCCGCCGACCTCGGCATGAAGACCGTGCTCGTCGAGCGTTATGCCACGCTCGGCGGCGTCTGCCTCAACGTCGGCTGCATTCCGAGCAAGGCCTTGCTGCACGTGGCCGCGGTGATCGACGAGGTCCGGCACTTCGCCGACCTCGGCGTCGCGTTCGGTGCGCCGACGATCGAGCTGCCCCGGCTGCTCGCCCACAAGCAGAAGGTGGTGGGCAAGCTCACCGGCGGGCTGGCGGCGATGGCCAAGATGCGCAAGGTGACGGTGGTGCGCGGCTATGGCAGCTTCATCGATGCGCACCACCTGGCGGTCGAGGAAACCAGCGGCGAGGCACAGGCCAAGACCGGCAAACTGCAGACCCTGCGCTTCAAGCAGTGCATCATCGCCGCCGGTTCGGCTGCGGTGCGGCTGCCCTTCCTGCCCGACGACCCGCGCATCGTCGACTCCACCGGCGCGCTGCAGCTGCGTCAGGCGCCCAAGCGCATGCTGGTCGTCGGCGGCGGCATCATCGGGCTGGAGATGGGCACGGTGTACTCCACGCTCGGCGCCCGGCTCGACGTGGTCGAGATGCTCGATGGGTTGATGCAGGGCGCCGACCGCGACCTGGTCAAGGTGTGGCAGAAGGTCAATGCCCCGCGCTTCGACAAGATCATGCTGAAGACCAAGACCGTCGGCGCCGAGGCCACGGCCGAGGGCATCCGGGTCCGGTTCGAGGGGCTGGATGGCAGCTCGAGCGAGGGGCTCTACGACCTCGTGCTTCAGGCCGTGGGCCGCAGCCCCAACGGCCGCAAGATCGGCGCCGACAAGGCCGGCGTCGCGGTCGACGAGCGCGGCTTCATCCCGGTCGACGTGCAGATGCGGACCAACGTCGCACACATCTTCGCGATCGGCGACATCGTCGGCCAGCCGATGCTCGCGCACAAGGCGGTGCACGAGGCGCATGTCGCGGCCGAGGTGGCGGCCGGCGACGCCAAGGCACGCTTCGATGCCCGCGTGATCCCCAGCGTGGCCTACACCGACCCCGAGGTGGCCTGGGTGGGCCTGACCGAGGACGAAGCCAAGGCGCGCGGGGTGGCGGTCAAGAAGGGCCTGTTCCCCTGGACCGCGTCTGGCCGTGCGATCGCCAACGGCAGGGACGAAGGCTACACCAAGCTCTTGTTCGACGCCCAGACCCACCGCATCGTCGGCGGGGGCATCGTCGGCACCCACGCCGGCGACATGATCGGCGAGGTCGCGCTCGCCATCGAGATGGGCGCCGACGAGGTCGACATCGGCAAGACCATCCATCCGCACCCGACGCTGGGCGAGTCGATCGGCATGGCGGCCGAAGTCGCGCACGGCAGCTGCACCGACATGCCGCCGGCCAAGCGTTGACCGTCCTGGCTGGGGACGCCGCCGCTGCTGCCGCAGTCGCGCGCAGCACCGCGGCCGGCATCGGCGGTACTTGTGCGCATGCCTTGCGGCACACCGTGTGTGAACATAGCGGCCGACTTCCCGGACAGGCATGATGGAGATCGTGCATCGCTCGTCGTTTCACGCGGCCCGCAGGCTCGGCGGCGGCTTCCGTCGTGCGCTCGGGCTGTCGCTGCTGCTGTGCGTGGGGGTGGCGATGGCGGCGCAGCAGTGGGTCGCGCGCGACGACATGCGCCGTCGGCTGGCGCAGAGCGCGGCGGATCACGGCCGCCAGATCGCGCAGGCGCTCGAGCAGGCCGGCACCTCGCCGCAGCGCCGCGACGCGATCCTGCAGTCCTACTTCGATGACCATCGACTGCAGCGGCTCGAGTGGATTGATGCCAGCGGCCAGCCGGGCTTCCAGCGGCTGGGCGCGACGCCGGAGGCACAGCTGCCCAAGGCCCTGTCGGAGCTTTGGGCGGTCCACGCATCGGCCGTCGAGACCCTGGTGGGTCCGCGCCTGGGCGGGCGGCTGCGCGTCGAGGTCGGCACCGACGAGGCCAGCGCCGAGCTGTGGCGGCAGAGCTGGCGATTCGCCGCCGCGCTCGCGCTCGCCGCGCTGGCGGCATGGGCCGTCGGCCTGTGGGCGCTGCGGGGCCTGCGACGCGAACTTGCCGAGTCGAATCCCAGCAGCTCGAGCTTCAAGTCCGGCTTCGGCGCAACGAGCACCGGCCTCGAGCCGACCGTTGCGAGCGACGCACCCCAGGCCTCGGCCAAGCAGATCCGGAAGCTGGCCAAGCTCGAAGGCCTGCTGGCAACCCAGGCGCGTGAACTCGAGGCGCTGCGTCGCTCGGCCCATGTCGACGAGCTGACCGGGCTGCCCCGCCGCGGTGACGCGATGGTCCGCCTCGAGCAGGCACTCGATGGCGATGCCGCGTGGCCGGTGGCGGGGCTGATGCTGCTGCGGGTGCGCGACCTGGCGGGCCTGAACCAGCGCCTCGGCCACGAGATGGCCAACGAACTGCTCAGGACCGTGGCGCGGGCGGTGAAGGCGCAGTCCGAGTTCACCGACGCGTCGATCGCCGGGCGGCTGAACGGCTCCGATTTCGTGCTGCTGTTGCCTTACGCGAACGTGACGCGTTCGGTGGCGACGTCCTTGCTCGCCACGCTGAAGCAGGCCTGGGAGGCGGTCGATGCGGCCGGTGGCCTGGCCGTCGGCGCGGTCGAGCTCAACGGCCGCGTGGGCGCCAAGCAGGCCATGGCGCTCGCCGACGAGGCGCTGGCGCGGGCCGAGTCCGAGCCGCCGTTCGCGCTGTCGGTGATCGAGGCCGGTCCCGACAAACTGGCCTTCGCGGGCTCGGTCTGGCAGCAGCGGCTGGCGGTGGCTCTGGCGCAGCGGCGGGTGGTGCTGGCAGCCTATCCGGTGCTCGGCCGTGGCGGCGGCCTGCTGCACCTCGACTGCCCGATGCACGTGCAGTTCGAGGACGGCGGCGAGTTCGAGCCCGCCTCGCGCTGGCTGGCCCCGGCCGCGCGGGGTCCGCTCGGTGCGCAGATCGATCGCCGGGTGGTGCAGATGGCGCTGGCGGCGATCGCCGAGGACGGCACGTCGCGCTGCGTCAACATCGCGCCGCAGTCGATGGCCTCGAGCGACTTCATGGTCGACCTGACCCGCGAACTCGAAGCCGCTCCCGAGGCGGCGCACCGGCTGTGGATCGACATCGACGAGTCGGTGGCGGTGGACCAGCCGGGGCTGGTGCGCGAAGCGGCGCGCCGCTGGCGGCCGCTGGGCGTGTGCCTGGCGCTGGAGCATGCCGGCGAACGCCTGGGACGCATCGAGAACCTGCGCAGCCTGGGCCTGGACTGCGTGCGCGTCGACGGCCGCTTCGTGCGCGGCCTGACCGGCCCCGATTCAGCCGGCGTGCGCCAGCACCTGCAGGCGCTGGTGCGTCTGGTGCACGATGCCGGCCTGACCATCACCGCCGAGGGCGTGGCGCTGGCCGGCGACCTGGCCGTGCTGTGGACGATGGGATTCGACGCCGCCACCGGGCCGGCGGTGCTCAAGCGCGGTCACTCGATATCGCCGCAGTGAAGCGGGAAGTGCCCGCCGCGCCGGCAGTCGAAATAGTGCCTCAGCGTCACCCGCACGGTGCGGAAGGCGATCTCGTCCCAGGGCACCTCATGCTCGTGGAACAGGCGCGCCTCGATCGTCTCGGGGCCGGGATCGAGCGAGGTGTCGAGCATGCGCGCGCGGTAGAACAGATGCACCTGGCCCACCCGCACCACGTTGAGCATCGTGAACAGGCCCAGCAGTTCGACCTTGGCGCCGGACTCCTCCTCGGTCTCGCGCACGGCGCCGGCGGCGACGGTTTCGCCCAGTTCCATGAAGCCGGCCGGCAGCGTCCACAGGCCGAAGCGGGGCTCGATGTTGCGACGGCACAGCAGCACCTGTTCGCCCCAGGCCGGCACGGTGCCGACCACGTTGAGCGGGTTCTCGTAGTGCACCTCGCCGCAGCCGCCGCAGACCGCGCGCTCGCGGTTGTCGTCGCCGGGGATGCGGTACTCCACCGGCGTGCCACAGCGTCGGCAGTGCTTGATTCGACGCGCCTGGAGCATGATGGCTGCCAAGTGTAGCGGTGCGCGTGGCATCATCGATGGGTCGATCGATCCATCCCGTCTACGTTGGAGTGCGCCAGATGAGCTTCGTGATTGCTCCTCATCCACAGGTCAGCGTGCCGGTGCACGGTGGCGGCGAGTTCCCGGTGCGCCGCATCTACTGCGTCGGCCGCAACTACGCCGAACATGCGCAGGAGATGGGGTTCAGCGGGCGCGAGCCGCCGTTCTTCTTCATGAAGCCGGCCGACGCCGTGCTGCCGGTGGCCGAGGGCGCGACCGGCGAGATGGACTATCCGCCGCAGACCAGGAACCTGCACCATGAGATCGAACTGGTGGTGGCCATCGGCCGGGGCGGGCGCGCCATCGCCGCGGCCGACGCGGTCCACCACATCTGGGGTTATGCAGTCGGGCTGGACATGACCCGCCGCGACCTGCAGGGCGAGATGAAGAAGCAGGGCCGGCCCTGGTGCATCGGCAAGGGCTTCGACCAGTCGGCACCGATCGCGCCGCTGTGGCCGATCACCGCCACCGGCGAACTCACCCGTGGCGCGATCACGCTGTCGGTCAACGGCATCCCGCGCCAGAAGGGCGACCTGTCGGAGCTGATCTGGAACGTGGCGGAGACGATCGAGGTGCTGTCGGCGGCCTGGACGTTGCAGAGCGGCGACCTCATATTCACCGGCACCCCGGCGGGGGTGGGCGCGGTGGTGCCGGGCGACGTGATGGAAGGTGCGATCGAGGGCCTGGGCACGCTGCGGGTGAAGGTGCGGTGAGGCGTCATGCAGCTCTACAACTTCTTCCGCTCGTCGGCCTCGTACCGGGTGCGCATCGCGCTCGCGCTCAAGGGCCTGGCCTACGACTACATGCCGGTCCACCTGGCCAAGAACGAGCAGCATGGCGAGAGCTACGGCGCGGTCTCGGCCTCGCGGCTGGTGCCGCTGCTGCGCGACGGCGATGCGGTGGTCACGCAGTCGCTGGCGATCATCGAGTACCTCGACGAGACCCATCCCCGGCCGCCGCTGCTGCCCGCCGACCCGCTCGGCCGTGCGCGGGTGAGGGCGCTGGCGCTGGACATCGCCTGCGAGATCCATCCGCTGAACAACCTGCGCGTGCTGCGCTACCTGGTCGGTCCGCTGAAGATCGGCGAGGACGACAAGGACCGCTGGTACCGGCACTGGGTCGAGACCGGACTCGAGGTCGTCGAGCGTCAGCTGGACGCTTCGCCGTCGCGTTACTGCCATGGCGATGCGCCGACGATGGCCGATTGCGTGCTGGTGCCGCAGATCTTCAACGCCCAGCGTTTCAACTGCCGGCTCGAACATGTGCCCCACGTGATGCGGGTGTTCGAGGCCTGCATGAAGCTCGAGGCCTTCGACAAGACCCAGCCGTCCAACTGCCCGGATGCCGCCTGACGCGTCGCCCGCCGACTGGCTGCGCCCCGACTGGGACGCGCCCTCCTGCGTGGGGGCATTGATGAGCACCCGCGTCGGCGGCGTGAGCGCGGGGCCGTTCGCGAGCCTCAACCTGCGTCCGCCGGGCGCGTGCGAGGACGCCGCGGACGTGCCCGAGGCGGTGCACGAGAACCGCCGCCGTTTTGCCGCCGCACTGGGCGCCGTGCCGGTGTGGCTGGACCAGGTGCATGGTGCCGACGTCGTGCGGCTCGGCGCAGGCGTGCCGGCCGGGCGGCCGCGCGCCGACGCCAGCGTGACGACGGTGCCGGGCCTGGCCTGCGCGGTGCTCGTCGCGGACTGCCTGCCGGTGCTGTTCTGCGCCGACGGCGCGCGGGCCGTCGGCGCCGCCCACGCCGGCTGGCGCGGGCTGGCCGCCGCGGTGCTCGAGCGCACGCTGGACGCGGTGTGCGAGGCGGCGGCATGCCGGCCGGGCCAGGTGCAGGCCTGGCTGGGGCCGTGCATCGGGCCGCGCCAATTCGAGGTGGGGGCGGACGTCTTGCGTGCTTTCGGCGCCGATCGGGCGGCGGCCGATCACCCGCGCTTCGTGCCCCGGCCGCGGCCGGACGGCGAGTTGCGCTGGCTGGCCGACCTGGCCGGCCTGGCCCGCGATCGGCTGCTGCGTGCCGGGCTGACGCGGATCAGTGGCGGCGGGTGGTGCACGGTCGAGGACCACTCACGGTTCTTCTCGTTCCGTCGTGACGGCACCAGCGGGCGGATGGCCGCCGCGATCGCCCTCCGCGGCTGAGGGCTCGACGCGCCGCGCCCGTCGCCGGCGCATCGGCGTACCCATCAAGTAAAGCACCAGACCCAATGGCAGCACGCCGTAGAGCAGGACCGTGACGAACGCGCCCAGCACAGTGCCCTGGGTCGAGGTGGCCTCGACCAGGGCCATCAGCAGGACGACGAACATCCAAGCCAGGGCGACGATGTGCATTGCGTATTATGAAGTTGAGTGCCGCCTAACGAGAAACTGGGTCATGCTGAGGTAAGATTCCCGAGGTACAAGGTCAAGCATTGCACAACAGGCGCCTGCCGGCCTCGGACGACCGGTCCGGGGCTCCAGCGACCCAGGAGACACGCGTGAAGAAACCTTCCCCCCAGGCAGCGGCGCAGGCCTTCGGCTCGCAGGTCGGGTCGTTCGGTACCGCGGTCGGCGAATCGATGAAGTCGATCGCCGGGCTCAAGCTGCCCGCCGAGGCGCTGGCCAAGCTGCAGTCCGACTACCTCACGCAGGCCGCCGAGGTCTGGAACCGCTCGCTGGCCGCGGCCAGCCAGGCTGGCACCGGCGGCCAGACCTTGTCCGACAAGCGCTTCTCGTCCGACGCCTGGGCGCAGAACCCGGCCGCAGCCATGGCGGCGCAGGCCTACCTGCTCAATGCGCGCACGCTGATGGAGATGGCCGAATCCGTGCAGGGTGACGCCAAGACCAAGGCGCGGATCCGCTTCGCCGTCCAGCAGTGGGTCGATGCCGCCAGCCCGGCCAACTACCTGGCACTGAATCCGGACGCGCTGAAGAAGGCGCTCGACACCCGAGGCGAGAGCATCGCCAAGGGGCTGCAACATCTTTGGCAGGACATCGGCAAGGGCCACATGTCGCAGACCGACGAGAGCGTGTTCGAGGTCGGCCGCAACGTGGCCAGCAGCGAAGGCGCGGTGGTGTTCGAAAACGAGCTCTTCCAGCTCATCGAGTACAAGCCGCTGACGGCCAAGGTGTACGAGCGGCCGATGCTGTTCGTGCCGCCGTGCATCAACAAGTACTACATCCTCGACCTGCAGCCCGAGAACTCGGTCATCCGCTACACCGTCGAGCAGGGCCACCGGGTGTTCGTGATCAGCTGGCGCAACCCCGATCCATCGATGGTCGACAAGACCTGGGACGACTACATCGCCGACGGTCCGCTCAAGGCCATCGAGGTGGTGCAGGCGATCAGCGGCGCGCCGACGATCAACACCCTGGGCTTCTGCGTCGGTGGCACGATCCTGAGCACAGCGCTGGCGGTGCTCGCCGCGCGCGGCCAGCAGCCTGCGCACTCGTTGACGCTGCTGACCACGCTGCTCGACTTCAGCGACACCGGCGTGCTCGACGTCTTCGTCGACGAGGCCTCGGTGCAGTTGCGCGAGATGACCATCGGCGCCCAGGCGCCCAACGGACCCGGCCTGCTCAAGGGCAAGGAACTGGCCACCACCTTCAGCTTCCTGCGCCCGAACGACCTGGTCTGGAACTACGTCGTCGGCAACTACCTCAAGGGAGAAGCGCCGCCGCCGTTCGACCTGCTGTACTGGAACGGCGACTCGACCAACCTGCCCGGCCCGATGTACTGCTGGTACCTGCGCCACACCTACTTGCAGGACGACCTCAAGCAACCGGGCAAGCTCGACACCTGTGGCGAGAAGGTCGACTTCGGCGCGATCAAGGCGCCGGCGTTCATCTACGCCTCGCGCGAGGACCACATCGTGCCCTGGAACGCGGCCTACCTGTCGACCAAGATCCTCAAAGGCAAGAAGCGCTTCGTGCTCGGTGCCTCGGGCCATATCGCCGGCGTCATCAACCCGGCGTCGAAGAACAAGCGCAGCTACTG
>Ga0209797_10001991_pt1 | contig 10302 bp, 3 predicted proteins | sample DOMMetBare3Fresh_2_FD_187472 | JGI IMG/M metagenome (GOLD analysis project Ga0209797, IMG submission 187472) | Wetland sediment microbial communities from St. Louis River estuary, USA, under dissolved organic matter induced mercury methylation -... | ecosystem: Environmental > Aquatic >...
ACCTTGGTCACCACCGCCTGTGCCAGGGGCAATAACCTCCCCCCCTCCGGCTTCCCCACCTTCACCCTTGTCGTCCTCCAGCACTCCGCTCGCAACGATCACTGTGAGTCCCCCTATGGCTGCGGCACCCAGAGTGGCGGAGGCTCCGATCACTGCGACAAAGATCGGGTGGTCTGCCTTCGCCTGGCTCGGCACCAACAGAGATCCAAGAATCAAGGCGGCTATTGTTTTTTTACTGCTGATATTTGAAAGGTCTTTCATTTTAATCTCCAAAAAATTGGTAGTAGATTACGTTTCATCGACAAGCGAAAATGATTCGTTCATGCGAGTCAGAGAGCGTTCGATCCCCCTCCAGATAAATTTTTCAATCTAAGAATGCGGCAATTGGTCACCGAAAAATAGCTCAAGCTGGGTTCATTCATCTCCTGCTAACGGGTCAGATAAGGAGCGCGTGAGCGTCTGCTTGATCTAATTGATGGCGTAATGTTTGAATTTGTAACAAAGTTTAACAAGGCTTACGCTCCTTATCTGACCCGATGGCTCCGCGAAGCGGAGCCATCAAGTGGTTATATAGTTTCTTTTTATTTACCATTTTCCAGGTAGGTATGCAATTAAATTTTTATTTAGTTGGATTTTTTGCTTCTGTATATCATCCAAAATGGTTCGAGACGGGCTTTGGGAGGTTTTATGCTAGCTGCCCCAAACATCACCCCGACAGCTTAAAAACAAGACTTACTTTGCGTCAGCTTTGAGCGCATTTTCTGACACCCAACAGCAACAGTTGAACGGCTTTTATGGGTCGACAGCGGTCAGTCACATGCCCATTAAACGGGGGCTTTGCCTGGCCATTTTTTCGCAGAAGTGGGGGTTATGTTAAATACGCCGCTTGTCGGGCGTAATTTAAATAGCTTAGGTACTATCCAATTTTAAGTTTTCATCTTTTTGTCTACTGTTTGGCTATTTTAAGACCGCTGGAAGCCTCGTAAAACCTAGGCCTCTGTTTTTAACATTGGACAGAAGGGTTCAAAATGTCTAGTCGCAAAACTACAAAAAAACATCCAGTTTCTGGATAACATGTAAAATCGTGTGTTATGCAGGTCTGTATAATGACTTGTTAGGCCGCATCACCGAGCCCTGCCGACATCGACGCTGACTAAGGGACGGCCGGGTCGTCCACTGGACATTGGACAACACTCAAACTTCACGCATGAGCGGTAGACCCTTAGCCTTAGCTGTCCCCCACCACATCGGGCCCACCCAAAGCGTATCGAGGAGTTATTAATGCCACACATACTCATTCCAGTAGTAGGCGGCCGAATTGACCACCTAATTCTTCATTACAAAGAGAATTCGGAGGGAACCGCGGGAACCGCCCTCACCATTGTTTGCCCGACAAAGATATTTCTTGAGGAGGTTTACGGAGTCTTCCATACGATGGACGACAATGAAATCTATAATCACGACGAGGGAGTAAACAGGCAATTTCACGATCAGTTGCATACCGATATGCAGGCGGCAATGAACACAAACCTCATAGGGACGCTGACCGACTATCATCAGCATTGGGTAAGTAAGGCTTTTAAGAGCAACTTTCTGCAATTTGGACATGCGCATTGTATTCTGAAAAAATTCAGTTCAAAGAACTGGATTACCACACCAGATTTGCAAGCCGCTGTCGCGGCTGCTTATACGTCTTGATCACGAGTTTCCGGCGCATGAAGATGCTTTGCCGCGCCTCGCACCTAGATCAACAGAGCATGTTTCTCGGCAACGTCGAGATGCGGCCTTTTTTGTGATTACCGACATTAGACAGTTCGTATCGTAATGGCTAATTATTGAAGGAAGGTATTAATGCACCTTATCCTCCGTTTCACTGCATGCCACTACCACCTAAGTGTTCTTTGAATCCAGTTCTTGCCTCACCAATAAATAGCATCAGTTGATCTTCAGGAACCCTCATCACAGTTATTCCTTGACTCTCCGCTTCGATTTGAAGCAAGTTTGCAACTTGATGATTTGGGATAATGAGTGTCTTTGGTAGCTCTTGTTTATGAATCCAGCCTTTTTCCAACAATTCTTTGGATTCCAACTCTGTGAGCTGTTCTGCCATTGCAGATACTGACAAGGTACTCAAGATGAAGCAACTTGCAGCGTCCATCAAGGCGATCATGTTAAAATCACCATCTCTGTCAGTAATAATTGGTGCATCATTCAGCTTGAATGGGATCCAGGCTTCGTTGACTTTAAATTGGTTCGGATGAATCATAGAAGGGTTCCTTTGTGATGCTTAACAACAAGTGATTATACTGACCTGCGTAACACACAATTTTACATATTATCCAGAAATCGGATAATTTTTGTTATTTTGCGACTAGACAGATTGAACCCTTTTGTCTAGTTTTTAAAAGTTCGGCCCTTGATTTTAGAGGCTTACAGCTGCACCGAAACACCTAAACATTAGACAAAAAAATAAAAGACCGGAAATGGATAGTTCCATGTCATGAGCCTCCTAATTATGTCCAACAAACGGAGGTTTTCTGGACAGTCTGGCCAAGCCCTCTTTTTGCATACTTTTTAAGCCCTTAAGTGTTAAAATTTCCGTTAATTTATCAACGTCCTTCTACTGTTAATGAATTAACGTATCGGATAACGTACTTTTGCGCGACTTAGACATTTATGTTGCTGATGCGTGACTCAGCGTTATGGTGTGTTATGTACTACTCTTTAGATAAGCATGCAGGTATTGTTTCGCCGTAAGCATGACCACATGGTTCCAGAATAATGAAAAGCCGATAACTCTTAGGTAAAAACCTCACCGGTGTATAAGAACTGTTTATCATCATGATCTCCGGTAGGTGTCCTTCGCTGTAAATATGGATAGCCAATGAACATTTTCCAAACGCATGCTCGAATAATAAAAGACTACGCTACCTATATCAGCAGTTTTCTTAATATTGCCGATCCCCGCATCAAAAATCATGTTGAAGAAGAATTAACACAAGGGAAGCTCTGGCCTGAGCCATTATTGCAATTTAACCCATCTTTTGAGATGGCTGGAAGTGTTAGTGACCTCGCACAAACAGGCGTCATCCACAAAGAGTTAGCCGATATTTTCAAAGGGTACAGTCTTTATCACCATCAAGTTCAGGCTATTAAATTAGGCACAAAAAGCCGAGATTTTGTGGTTACATCGGGTACTGGTTCAGGTAAGTCGTTAACTTACATTGGATCAATCTTTCATTATTTGCTTTCAAATCCAAACCAATCGGGCATTGTGGCCGTTGTAGTTTACCCGATGAATGCTTTGATCAATTCTCAGTACGAAGAATTTGATAGTTATAGACGGAAATACGAAAAAGCAACTGGTAAAGATTTCCCCATCACTTTTGGTCAATACACCGGCCAAGAAAAGGAGGAAAAGCGTCAGCAAATGAGAGAGAACCCGCCCCAGATACTCCTCACCAATTACATGATGCTGGAACTTCTGCTGACCCGAATACGTGAGCGTCCGATACGCAATGCCATATACAACAATCTGCGCTTCCTAGTCTTCGATGAATTACATACTTATCGAGGCAGGCAAGGAGCCGATGTAGCGATGCTTATTCGGCGTATCCGAGCCAAGTGTTTGCAGGATGTGATCAGTATTGGCACCTCTGCTACCATGGTTACAACAGGCGACAGCGCGTCTCAACGTAACGAGGTAGCCAAGGTTGCTACAACGCTATTCGGACGCACGTTTTCTCCCGAGCAGGTAATCAACGAAAAACTAACACGTTCTCTGCGTTTCGAAGGCAGCTTTCCGGCTAAGGCAGAACTTTCCGCAAGCATTCTTGCAGGCATCCCGACTGAAGCGCCAGTGGAAAAGTTGAAAAAACATCCGATAGCAATTTGGTTGGAAAACCGCATTGCTTTGGATGAAAATAATGGTGAGTTGCAGCGCCGCAAGCCGCAACCAGTCAGCAAAATCATACAATCTCTTTCCGAAGATTCAGGGCTCGAGACTGAAATCTGCCAGAAATTCCTGGTCGAACTCCTGCAATGGATAAGTATCGTTAATCAACGATTACAAAATGCGGGAGATCGCTACACTTATCTACCCTTTAAGTTACACCAGTTCATCTCCCAAACCGGTTCCGTCTATACCACACTAGATCAAGATAATAATCGCTATATCACTTTAGAGCCGGGAGTTTATAAAAAAGACGAGGATGAAAAGAAACCCATTTTTCCCAACGTATTTAGTCGATCAACTGGTCATGCCTTTATCTGTGTTTCCCGAAATGGCAATCGGCTAGAGCCAAGAGAATTTCGTGCCAATAGTGGTGATGGTGATGAATGTGAAACAACGGATGGCTATCTAATTATTGGTGATGATATATGGGACCCTGTAGACGATCTCGAATTTCTTCCCGATACGTGGTTAGTTAAATCAAGACGTGGGCCGGATACTAAAAAGAAGCCCTTTTTTCCTACCAAACTCTATTTTGACGAGTATGGAAAATGCTCAGAAAGTGAACCATTAAAATGGTGGGGCTGGTTCATGAAAGCGCCTCTTTTGTTCGACCCTACTGGTGGTGTGTTTTATGACACCAAAACCAATGAGGGAACCAAGCTCACCAAGCTCGGTAGCGAGGGACGCAGCACTTCAACGACAATCACCACCTTTTCGATTTTGAGTCAGCTCAAAGAGGCGGGTTATCGAGAAGAAGATCAGAAGCTGTTAAGTTTTACCGATAATCGGCAAGATGCAGCCCTGCAAGCTGGACATTTCAATGACTTTGTTCAGGTCGTGCGGTTGCGAGCGAGCATTTATAAAGCCATATTAGATGCTCCAGAAAATAGACTAACCTACACTACACTTGGCGAAGCTATTTTTAATGCACTGGGATTGCCATTCGCAGAGTTTGCCAACCGCAACGATGAACCCTCGTTTGCCAACGTCAAACGTAAGTATGAAGAGTGTCTGCAAACCTATCTGTGTTATCGGGCCATTGCAGATTTACGCCGTAGCTGGCGGATCGTGTTACCCAATCTCGAACAGTGCGCATTACTGACGATTGACTATCTTGACATTGATGAAATCGCATCAACCGATGATGCCTGGAGTGACGTTCCGCTTGTCAATGAACTAAATTCGATTGAACGAAAAGAATTTCTGACGACTATTCTTGATTTCTTCCGGCTCGAATACGCCATCCATAGTGAAAACTATCTAACTCAGTCCAAACTGAAAGAACACGAAAAACAGTTTCGTGAAATGCTTAAGTCCCCTTGGGCTTTGGATCGCAATGAAGAATTGCGCGAACCCTTCCATATTCGTTTCGAAACATTGAATAGATCGGCTCGACTATCTTCAAAAAGCATGGGACCGACCAGCTCTTTGGGGAAGTTTATCAAGCTGTATGCCAGGCAACGTTGTCCCGCTCTAAATTTAAAAGGCGACAACTACCGACACTTTATTTATCAACTAATGGCCAAACTGGAGGATGCAGATTACCTACGATCTCAAATGGCCAGAAGCGACCAGAACGAAGACGTTAAAATTTATCGTCTGAAAATTGAAAAGATCCTTTGGACGTTAGGCGATGGACAAACTGTCAAAGCCGATGCTATTAAGCGGCGCTCATATAAGGATCAACTCCAGAAGCCAAATGAATGCTTCCGGGACATCTATCGCCAGAACTTTTCTCAAGGAAAACGCTTGCGTGGAGAAGATCACACCGGTCAATTGGGAACGGAAACTCGAATTGAGCGTGAAGAGTTATTCAGACAAGGCAAAATTAGCGCTCTGTTTTGCTCTCCAACCATGGAACTGGGTATCGACATCGGTGGCTTAAGTGTCGTGCATCTTCGTAATGCACCACCCAATCCAGCCAACTATGCCCAACGTTCCGGTCGGGCAGGTCGAAGTGGGCAAGGCGCTTTAATCTTTACCTACTGCTCCAGCTATTCGCCACATGATCGGCATTATTTCCAACAACAAAGTGATTTAGTGGCGGGTGCTGTACAGTCACCTCGCCTTGATCTGTGTAATAAGGAATTATTACTCACCCATCTCAATGCGTTGGCTATTTCCGAAATCGGTTTACCCGGTTTAGAAGATCAAGGTGGTGCCAAGCCATCCATCATGCGTTTCGTCGTGGATGACAACGACAAAATGCCACTTTCCTTAGAAGCCATTGCTGGACTTGAAATCCCTGTTGGGCTATTTGCTGACATCAAAGCAACCTTTACCCGAGTGATCCATGATTTTTCTGCCGATTTAGAGAACGGACCGTCCGCGTGGTACACAGACCAATGGACTGATCAAAATCTGTTAAAACTGGCCGTTCATCTTGATCAGTCGCTTGACCGTTGGCGGCGACTTTACCGTTCGGCACGGACAATCTTGACCCGAGCAACACAAAAAATTGAATGTGGAACCCTCAGTCTTGGCAGTGATGAGTACAAAAAACACAAGCGCAATCTTGATCAGGCGACCCGTCAGTTAGATTTGCTGCGTAACGATCTGGGCGGTAGATCGAGAGAATTGTCTGAGTTTTACCCTTATCGCTATCTCGCCTCGGAAGGCTTCCTGCCCGGCTATAACTTTACCCGCTTGCCACTGCGGATATTCCTACCTACCAATAACTCCTCCGGAGAATTTATTTCACGCCCTCGCTCCATTGCTTTACGAGAATTCGGCCCGTTAAACGTTATTTATCACAATGGCCGAAAGTATCGAGTCTCGCAACTGATCCTACAGGATGCTGAATCGGCCATATCTGAAGCCAAAGTCAGTAAAAAATCAGGCTATTTTTTGACAGGCGATCAAAAAGATTTGGAAATATGTCCGTTTACTGGCGAAAACCTCGGCGATAACGCCAATTGCGAACATCTGCTTCACCTGCTGGAAATGTCTGAATCGCGCGCTGAAGAACGGGATCGGATTTCCTGCGAAGAAGAAGAGCGCGTTTCCATGGGGTTTTGTATCCAAACCTACTTTTCCGTGGATGGGGGGCAGCTGGACTGCGTTCGCAAGGCTATCGTCAAAACCAGTGAACAGGCTTTGCTCAATCTGCGTTACATACCCGCAGCTCGGCTGGTGCATGTCAATCACCAATGGCGAGCACAACAAACCGAAGGCTTTCCGGTAGGGATGATTTCCGGCGACTGGGCCAGCTCAATGCCTGCACCCGATGCCAACTTCAAGGAAGAGTACAAGCGTGTTAAGCTGTGGACATCCAATCTGGCAGATAGCTTATACATTGAACCCACCCAGCCTTTAGGGTTGAAGTCCGATGGTGTCATTACCCTGCAATACGCATTAAAGCGAGCCATTGAAAACGTCTTCCAGGTCGAATCCAACGAAATCGGGGTTATCACGGTGGGTGATTCAGAATCGCCAAATATACTGCTTTATGAAGCCGCCGAAGGTAGCCTGGGTATCCTGTCCCAGTTCGTGGAAAATATCGATGTATTTCATCAGGTTGTTGATCAGGCCATTACCATTTGCCGGTTTGAGGATGTGCACTACAAAGGGCCTGCCAGCTACGACGATCTCCTCAGTTATTACAACCAGCGTGATCACAAAATCATCGACCGCCACCTGATTGCCGATGCCTTGGAGAAACTGCACATTTGCAGCATTGAAATTCAAACCAACAGTGGTTTTACCGATTACGATGAGCAATACCAATCCCTGCTGAGAAACATTGATCCTACCTCATCAACTGAAAGAAAGTTTATCGACTATTTATATAGCAACGGCCTGCGCTTACCCGATGCCGCACAAAAACGGGTTGATGGCTTATATGTCCAACCCGACTTTTACTACCATTCGCGCATTTGGGTCTTTTGCGATGGAACCCCGCATGACGATCCGGCGGTGAAAGCCGATGACGAAAATAAACGACAAGCCATCATTGCGATGGGCGACGAGGTTTGGGCGTATTATTACAAAGACAATTTGGCAGAAACAACCGCCGCTAGGCCCGACATATTCAAGAAAGTACGATGACTACCTTATTTCAACCAGGCAAACTGGTATCCCTACGAGGCCGTGATTGGATCGTCTTACCTTCGGATGACAGGGATTTGCTTGTCGTCAAGCCGTTAGGGGGTAGTGATGATGAAATGACCGGCATCTACTTGCCCTTGGCGATAGCATCCGACCAACCCGCTGATGCCAACTTTCCACCGCCTTCGCCAGGCGACTTGGGCGACATCGCCACGGCGCGATTGCTTTACGAATCCGCGCGTCTGGCGTTTCGTAATGGTGCCGGTCCCTTTCGATGCCTTGCCAAACTGTCGTTCCGCCCACGCTCCTATCAGATGGTGCCGCTGATTATGGCTTTGCGCCAGGAAGCCGTGCGCTTACTGATTGCCGACGACGTCGGCGTTGGTAAAACCATTGAATCGCTGCTGATCGTCAAAGAACTATTAGAGCGCCGCAAGATCAAGCGCTTTGCAGTGGTTTGTCTGCCGCATCTTTGTGAGCAATGGCAAGCAGAGATTCGCTCGAAACTGGATTTGGAAGCGGTCATCATCCGTTCCAACACCCAGGCACGTTTGGACCGGCAAATTCAGGGTGATACCAGCGTTTATGATTATTATCCCTATCAGGTCATCAGCATTGACTTCATCAAGTCCGATACCCGGCGCGATGTTTTCATCGAACAATGCCCGGAACTGATTATTGTTGACGAAGCGCACACCTGCGCCCGGCCTGCGGGAGCATCGACCAGTCAACAGCAACGCTATCACTTGCTCAAACGTATTGCTGATAAACCTGATCAACAATTGGTTTTACTGACCGCAACCCCACACAGCGGTAAACCCGAAGAATTTCACTCTTTATTGGGATTAATCAAAGGCGAGTTTGAAATTCTGGATTTGCCTGAATCCAGCCAGACACAACGCCGTGAACTGGCTCGATACTTTGTGCAACGCAAACGTGCGGATGTTCAAAAGTGGCTGGGTGAAGACACCCCGTTCCCCGAAAGAGAAGCCTTTGAATGGTCGTATGAATTAGGCAAAGTTTATGCCCATTTTTTTGATGACATTCTCGACTTCACCCGCAAGCTGGTAGCCCACGATCCGGGACGAACTGAACGAAAACGCGTCCAATACTGGACTGCGCTGGCTTTATTGCGCGGCGTCATGTCGAGCCCCGCCGCCGGTATCGAAATGCTCAATACCCGCTTATCGAACTTACCAACAGCTATTGATGAAGATGAGATCATCGGGATCAATCCTGTCCAGGATAGCGAATTTGGCTTTGAAGGCGATAATACCCCCACTCAGGTTATCGAGCGTAATGATTGGAGTAGCCAGCAACGCAAGCAACTACGGCTATTTTCGGAACAACTTGAGCAACTCAGCAATATAAAAAATGATCAAAAACTTGCGTCCGCTGGGCTGATTCTCGAAGACTGGCTAAACAGCGGATTTAATCCGGTCGTATTTTGCCGTTACATTGCCACAGCCAACTATGTCGGTAATCAATTAGTTTCTATTCTCAAGAAGAAATTTCCCAAGCTCGATTTACAGGTTATTACCAGCGAATCCCCTGACGAACTGCGCAAACAGCGTATTGAAGACATGGCTAAATCGCCATTACGCATTCTGTTTGCCACCGATTGCCTGAGTGAAGGCATTAATTTGCAAGAACACTTCACCGGCGTACTCCACTACGATCTACCTTGGAACCCCAATCGTTTGGAACAACGCGAAGGCCGTGTGGATCGTTTTGGGCAAATGGCGCCCATCGTTAAAGCCTGTTTGCTCTACGGCGCCAATAATCCCATTGATGGCATCGTGCTGGATGTTATCTTGCGTAAAATACGCGAAATTAAGCGCTCAACCGGTATCAACGTACCTTTTCCGGAAGATTCGCAAAGCATTATCGACACCATTACCCAGTCATTGTTGCTCAATCCGGATCGAAAAATTGCTACTAGAAAAGGCCCTGCGATTAATGACCGACAGCTGACACTGTTTGATTTCTCAGACTTTGACGAAGCCGCCGCTGCCAAAGAAAAAGTCAGCCGTAAAATTGACGAAGCAGCCGAACGCGAAAAAGTCTCGCGCGGCATCTTTGCCCAAAATGCCATCAAAGCCCATGAAATAGAAGCCGATCTGAGGGAAATTGATGAGGCGATTGGCGATCCCCTGGCGGTTGAAAGCTTTGTCACCACAACACTTAATAATCTGCTCGGCGCACAAGTGACCGCCTCAAAAAAGGGCTATCGAATCGTTACCGCCAACTTGTCGCCTCAGCTTCGTGACTTATTGCCGACCGGAGACACCGTCAACGTA